>Ga0315298_1000089_pt1 | contig 171042 bp, 148 predicted proteins | sample WHS_1_MG_FD_203077 | JGI IMG/M metagenome (GOLD analysis project Ga0315298, IMG submission 203077) | Extremophilic microbial mat communities from Washburn Hot Springs, YNP, Wyoming, USA - WHS_1_MG | ecosystem: Environmental > Aquatic > Thermal springs > Hot (42-90C) | place: USA: Wyoming...
GATAATCTGCCGAAGCGTAGTCAAGGGTTCTGTTCTCCTTTCGGTCGGTTGTGTGCTGCTTCCAACCAATTGGCTGAGCAGAACCCCTCCTCTTTCTCGGCTTTACACACTAAACGGTACACTACCGCCAAGCGCTCGTCCTTGTAGTGGGCATGCTCTGGTGGTAGAATCCGGGCGTGCCCTCTTGCGGCGGCGGGATGGCTGCCCGCCCGCACCGGCAGACCGAACCATGGGGAAGAGACTCGCAGTCTACGCCGTTGCCCTGCTCGTGATCCTCGCGGCCGCGCGGGTAGTCGGTGCCGACACCCTCAGCGTGGCCGGACGGCAGGTAGAGTGCGGCACGCTGACGATACCCCCGGACAAAGACTTCCTGGCTCCCTTGCTACAGGCGATCGATGCGCTCGGGATAACGGTGGTAGCAGATGCCCGCAGCGCCACTCTGGTCACCCCCGAGGGAAAGAAGATCACCTTCACCGCCGGCATGAAGACCGCTACCGTCTCCGGCCGCGCGCAGCGTCTCGCCCTCGCCCCCGCGGTGGTGCAGGGGCAGTTATGGCTGCCCTTCCAGGCCACCTGCAGCCTGGTGGGCGCGATGGGCAGGTGGGAAGCGGGTATCCGCACCCTGGTGGTGGCCCCCAAGGTGCTCAAGGCCACCCTCGAGCGCGAACCCGACGCGGTGCTCGTGCGCCTGCAGGCCAGCCTGCCGATCTCCTCCTACAACGCCGGCGTGCTCCCAGATCCCCAGCGCATTGTGGTGGACGTGCTGGATGCTGTGCTGGCCGGCCCGGCTCAGGCGGTGCCCTCCACCGACGCCGCGGTGACAGCCATCCGCCTGTCCCAGAACCGCCTCAACCCTGACCTGGTGCGGCTGGTGCTGGAAGTACCTTCCACGCAGGGCTACTCCGTGCAGACCGAGGACGAGGGTTGCCGGCTAACCGTGCGCATCCCGGCTGCCCGGCTGGAGACGCCTCCCCCGGGGTGGGTCTCGTTGGAGCGGGCGGAGGTGAGCGGCGATGCCAGCATGCTGCGGCTGCTGGTGGTGGGCAGCGGCCCGCTGCGGGTGCAGCCGGGCCGGTGGGAGGCTGCCACCAGTGCGGTTTTCCGCATCGAGAATGCCCTGGTGCCCAAGGAGCCCCTCCCGGTCAGCGGCGCGCATCCTCTTTTCAAGCGGCTGGCTTGTGAGGAGGACCCGGCGGGCGGAGTGAGGGTGCGAGTGGAGTTGGGCGCCGCCCAGCCCTTTGTGATCTTCCCCGACCGGGCGGGCGTACGCTTGGCGGCCGGGAGGCTGCCGCTGGAGCAGTTATCGGTGGTGCTGGACCCCGGGCACGGGGGCAACCAGCCGGGCACCATTTCGCGGGTCTCCGGGCCCTTCGTCTATGAGAAGGAGTTCAACCTGGATATCGCCCTGCGCCTCGCCAAACTGCTGCGCGAGGCGGGCGCCCGGGTGACACTCACCCGGGAGGGGGACTGCACGCTGGTGCCGATCACCGGTGCCAGCGGGCGCCGTCCTGACCTGGAGGCGCGGGCGGAGATCGCCAATGCGCTGGGGGCCGACCTATTCGTCTCCATCCATTGCAACGCCAACCCCAACGCGTCGTTGTCCGGCTTCTATACCTACTACGGCAAAGACAATGTCGAACTGGCCCGGCTGTTCCAGGCCACCATGGCGCATGCCCTCGGCTGCCGTGACGGCGGTATCCGGCGGGATGACAATCTGGTGGTGCTGCGCACTGCCCAGGTCCCGGCCGTGTTGCTCGAGGTGGGGTTTCTGAGCAACCCCACTGAGGCAAGCCGCCTGGCTGCCGAATCCTATCGCCAGCAGATTGCGGAGGCGGCACTGGGGGCCTTCCGGGCGTATGTGGACCAGGGGTACCTGCTGGCAGACCGCGCCCGGCGTGCCGGGCAAGACAGCCTCCCCTCACGCGGGGGCCGGCCCTCGCGTTCCCAACGCTGACAGCCCGATTGCCCGCGTCACGGCGCAGGTTCCATCCTCGCCCCGACAGAAGATATGATTGCACCATGATCGGTCTCTTTGATTCCGGTATCGGCGGGCTCACCGTGGTCCGCCACGTCTTCGAGGTTTTGCCGGCGTGCCAGGTGGTCTACCTGGGCGATACCGCGCGGGTCCCCTATGGCACGCGCTCGGCTGAGACCATCACGCGCTATGCCCTCCAGGATGCCGATTTCCTGATCAAGCAGGGCGCGAGCGTGGTGGTAGTCGCCTGCAATACGGCTTCCGCGGTGGCCATGTCGGAGTTGCACCGGGCCTACCCGCTGCCCATCCTGGGCGTAGTGGAGCCGGCGATCGGGGCGGCGGTGGCGGTGACCCGGGGGCGGGTGGGGGTGATTGGCACCCGCGCCACCGTCACCAGCGGCATCTACGAGCGTAAGATCGGTGAGATGGCGCCGGGGGTGCAGGTAAAGTCGGTGCCGGCGCCGTTGCTGGTGCCGCTGGTCGAGGAGAACTGGCTGGATGCCCCGGAGACGGAGTCGGCCCTGCGTCGCTACTTGCACCCGCTGCAGGAATGGGGGGCCGATACCCTGATTATGGCCTGCACGCATTACCCGCTGCTGGCGCCGGTGATCGCCCGGCTGATGGGGGAGGGGGTGCGGCTGGTGGATCCGGGACTGGAGACGGCGCGGGCGTTACAGGCGATGCTGGCAGCCGATCAGGCGCTCGCCGAGAGCGTCGCGGGTGACAGGCACCGCTTCTATCTGACCGACGTCACCGAGCACTTTGCCTGGCTGAGCGAGCACATCCTCGGCCGCCCCGTGGGGCGGATCGAGCGCGTAGTCATCGAATAGGGGGCAACATGCCGAGAGCCGAAGGGCGCGCCAATGACGAGTTACGGCCCGTCACCCTGGCGCGAGGATTCATGAAATATGCCGAGGGCTCGTGCCTGGTGGAGATGGGCGACACGCGGGTAATCTGCACGGCCAGCGTGGAGGACCGCGTCCCTCCCTTCCTCAAGGGCAAGGAGGTAGGCTGGGTGACAGCCGAGTACGGCATGCTGCCGCGCTCGGGCAAAGAGCGCACCCCCCGCGAGACCACCCGCCCCTCGGGCCGCAGCCAGGAGATCTCGCGCCTGATCGGCCGCTCGCTGCGCAGCATTGTGGAGACCCGGGCTCTGGGCGAACGTACCATCACCCTGGACTGCGACGTGATCCAGGCGGACGGCGGCACCCGCACCGCCGCCATCACCGGCGCCTACGTGGCGCTCATGGAAGCCCTGGAATGGATGCGTTCACAGCGCATGTTCACCAAACTGCCGCTGATAGACTCGGTGGCGGCGGTGAGCGTGGGCATCGTGCAGGGGGAGGAGTTGCTCGACCTGGATTACCGGGAGGACTCCACCGCCGCGGTGGACATGAACCTGGTGATGACCGGCTCGGGCCGGCTGGTGGAGGTGCAGGGCACGGCCGAGGGCGCCCCTTTCACCAGGGAGCAAATGGACCGGCTGGTCAACCTGGGCCAGATGGGCATCCGCCGCCTGACCGACCTGCAGAAGCAGTGCCTGCAGGAACCCCCGGGGTAGGGCCATGCCGCGCGTGCTTGTCGCCACCCGCAACCAGGGCAAACTGGCCGAGATCGAGCGGCTGCTGGCGCCCCTGGGGCTGGAGGTGCTGAGCCTGGCCGATTTCCCCCATCTCCCGGAGCCGGAGGAGACCGGCGCCACCTTTGCCGAGAACGCCATCCTCAAGGCCCGGGAGGCCGCCCGGGCCACCGGCCTGGTGGCGCTCGCCGATGACTCCGGCCTCGAGGTGGCGGCGCTGGGGGGGCAGCCCGGGGTGCACTCCAAGCGCTTTGCCGCCAGCGATCCCGAGCGCATCGCCCGCCTGCTCGACCTGCTGGCCAGCGTTCCCCCGCCGCGTGCCGCCCGCTTTGTGGCCGTGGTGGCCATTGCCTCCCCCCAGGGCCGGTTGGAAGTGGTGGAGGGCACGGTGCGGGGCACCATCGCCTGCGCACCCCGGGGATGCGACGGCTTTGGTTACGACCCGGTGTTCATCCCCGAGGGTGAGCAGCGCACGATGGCCGAGATGAGCCGCGAGGAGAAGAACCTTATCAGCCATCGCGGCCAAGCCATCCGCCTGGCGGCAGAGCGGCTGCGGGCGTGGCTGGAGGCCGGAGTTTGCTGATTGCGGCCCCGCTGTGGGATAATCTCGCCGGGACTTGCCATGTATCTTCCGGTCTACATCCTGAGCGGCGACCCCGCGCTGCAAGAAGCCGTGCGCAAGGCTGCCGAGTTGGCAGGCTGCAGCCCCATCTTCGCGGGGGACCGCGAGCCCGAGGCGGGCTGGCCTGCGCCCGGCCTGGCGGTGCTGGAGGCCCGGGATGGCGGCTTCGCCGATCGGCGCGAGGCCCTCGCTGCGGTGGTGAGCCCACCCCTGCCCCCGCTGGTGGCGGTGCTTGCCTCAGGCGTGATCGCCTCTTTCCCCGTCGGGCTGGACGACTTCATCCAGGCCGGCGCCTCCCCGGAGGCCATTGCCGCGCGACTGCGCTTTGTAGTCACCCGCGCCCACGCCGGGGAGGGGGAGGCCTACCTGCGCGCGGGGCACCTGGCCGTCAACCTCACCGCGTGCCTTGTGACGTTGGAAGGTCGTCCGGTTGACCTCACGCTCAAGGAGTACCAACTGCTGGTTTTCCTCATGCAGCACCCCGGCCGCCTCTACAGCCGCGAGCAACTGCTGGCCGAGGTCTGGGGCTATGACTACTTCGGCGGCACGCGCACCGTGGACGTGCACGTGCGCCGGCTACGCATGAAAATAGGTGACCTGGCCGAGCAGACCATCTCCACCGTGCGCGGCATGGGCTACCGCTTCGACCCCCCGGTCGATGATTCGACAGCGACTCATTAGGCGGAAAGCAGGTTTAACGCCGCCGACACCTTCCCGAAATCTGCCGGAAACATTGCCCCCCTATCCTTTCCGCAGTGACTTGCTGAGAGGGATGGGTGGTGCGTTGGGCGGCAGTATGCATGGTGCTCATTTCGTTGCTCCCGGTAGCGGGCTGGAGTACCCCCAGCACGCTGGTCTGGATCCCCTCCACCGATATCCAGCCCAAGGGCGTCTGGCATCTGGGCATTGACGATTCCTTGGGCGTGGGGAGTGAGTTCTCATTGCCGACGGATATCGGGATGACTTATGGCCTGGCCGGGTGGGAGGCGGGAGTGGACGTGCTGGGGGGTACGCACGACCCGGTTTTCCTGAACGCCAAGGTGGCCCTGCCTGTGCCGGGGCGCATGCAGGCGGCCGTCGGCCTATATAACGCAAGCACCCGCTCGACCAAGAACACGGCGCTGGCCTATGCGGTGGTCTCGCATCCCCTGGGGCGGCTGCGGGCAACGCTAGGCTACTATGCAGGACGACGAGAGGCCCTGGCAGGCGAACATTCCGGCATACTGGCAGGGCTGGATACCACGCTGCCCAACGGCTGGTGGATGGGGGCCGACTATCAGGGGGGCAGCAACGTGGTGGGCGCTTTCAGTGTGGGCGCCTCCCATGCCCTGGCTGATAAGGTTTCGCTGCTGCTGGGGTGGCAGCACTGGCGGTTGGACCAGGATTCGGTCACCACGCAGATAGATGTGGATTTCTGAAGGGCTTGGAGGAAAAGGAGGGTTCAGGAATGAGGAACGAAGAGCACGAATTCATACTGCGCAAGGTGCAAGAAGCGGATGTCAAGTTCATCCGCCTCTGGTTCACGGACTTGCTGGGTAGCCTGAAGAGTTTTGCCATCACCGTGGAGGAGTTGGAGAAGGCGCTCCAGGAGGGGATGGGCTTCGACGGCTCCTCTATCGAGGGTTTCGCACGCATTGATGAATCGGACATGGTTGCCATGCCGGTGCCCTCGACCTTCACCATCCTACCCTGGCGGCCTCAGGAGCACAGCACGGTCGCCCGCATGTTCTGCGACATCGTGCGCCCGGGGGGAGAGCCCTACGAGAGCGACCCCCGCTACGTGCTGCGCAAGAACCTGAAGCAGGCGGCCGAGATGGGCTTCACCTACTACGTGGGGCCCGAGTTGGAGTACTTCTACTTCAAGGAGCCCAAGGGTGCGCCCGAGATCCTGGATGAGGGCGGTTACTTCGACCTCACCCCCCACGACGCGGCCAGCGACCTGCGCCGGGAGACTGTGCTGGCGCTGGAGCAGATGGGCATCCCGGTGGAGTACAGCCACCACGAGGTTGCCCCCAGCCAGCACGAGATAGACCTGCGCTACGCCGACGCCCTCACCATGGCCGACAACGCCATGACCTACCGCCTGGTGGTGAAGGAAGTGGCGATCAAGCACGGGGTATATGCCACCTTCATGCCCAAGCCGCTATTCGGGCAGAATGGCAGCGGCATGCACACCCACCAGTCGCTCTTCCGTGGTGAGGAGAATGCCTTCTTCTCGCCCACCGATGAGCACCACCTGTCAGCCGAAGGCCGCTACTTCATTGCCGGCCTTCTGCGGCATGCCCGGGAGATTACCCTGGTCACCAATCAGTGGATCAACTCCTACAAGCGGTTGGTGCCGGGCTACGAGGCGCCGGTGTATGTCTCCTGGGGCGCCCGCAACCGCTCAGACCTGGTGCGCGTGCCCATCTACCAGCCGGGCAAGGAGAAGGCGACCCGGGTAGAGTATCGCTCGCCCGACCCGGCCTGCAACCCGTACCTGGCTTTCTCCGTCATGCTCGCGGCCGGCCTGGAGGGCATCCGCAACAAGTACGATTGCCCGGAGCCGATCGAGCGCAACGTCTATGAGATGACGGCGGCCGAGCGCACCGAGTTGGGGATCGACACCCTGCCCGCCAGCCTGGAAGAGGCCATCGCCGTCACCGAGAAGAGCGACCTGGTGCGCCGGGCGCTGGGCGATCAGGTGTTCGAGAAATTCATCGAAAACAAGAAGATCGAGTGGGACCGCTATCGGGTGCAGGTGCACCCCTATGAGTTAGAGCGTTACCTGCCCGTGCTGTGAACCCTCCTGGGCAGGGAGAGGCCGGGGGCAATGACTGCCCCCGGCTTTCTTTTTGGGCGGGGGGACGCCCTGCCGGCGCCCGGCAGGAAATGGCTCTGAATGTGGTAGAAGAAAGCGGGGGTACGGGGCCCATTCCCGCTCAGCAGGTACCCGCAGGTGCCCGGAAGAGAACTGCGCAACCATGCCATCGTGGGCGGCTACGGCCACCTGGGCAGCCGTATTGCCCAGGAACTGGTTGCGCGCGGCTGCCAGGTGGTGGTGGTGGACCGGGAGGCCGAGGGGCACCTGCGCCCACACATCGAGGCCGCGGGGTGCCGACCCCTGGGGGGTGACCTGCGCGACGACTACGTGCTCACCCGAGCGGGGGTGGACCGCGCCCGATGCTTTCTTGCCACCACAGGGGACGACCGGACCAACCTGGAGGCTGGTATCTTGGCCCGGCAACTGTCGCCCAGGACCAGCGTCATTGTCAGCCTCTTCGACCAGACCCTGGCCAGCCGGGTGGAGCGTGCCTTTGACCTGGAGGCACTAAGTCCGTCCTACCTGTCCTCGCCGGCCTTCATCGCCACTGCCACCGACGATTCCCTGGTGGCGGCGCTGCGGGTGGACGATTGCCACCTCGGCTTCTACCGGGGCGACCCGCCCCGCGAGGACGGCCGGGTGCATGGCATCCCGCTGCGTAGGCGGGGGGAGGACCTGGCAGTTGCCGAGCGTGACTCCTGCGTCCTGGGTGACGCCTGTCTGATGGCTGCCGTACAGCGGCCCCAGCCGGAGGTCCGTCCCCGCCGGCGCCCAGGACCGGCTGCCCGCATCGCACCGAGCGTGATCTCGCGAACGGGTCTGCTGCGCCGACTTTGGCTTACCTGGCGCCGGGCGGGTAGGATCAACCGCCTGCTCATCACGAGCCTGCTGGCGGTGGCCGCGGTGAGTACCTGGGTCTTCTCGGCCTTCGGCGGCATGCACCCGCTCAACGCCCTGTATTTCGTGGTCGCCACGCTCACCACCACCGGCTACGGCGACATCAACCTGCTCAAGGCCCCGGCGCCCCTGAAGGCGTACGGCATCGTGCTCATGCTGGCCGGGATCGGGCTGCTGGCCGGACTGTACGCCATCATCGCCAACTACATCGTCTCTGCCCGGGTGGAGGCGCTGCTCGGAAGGCGGCCGGTGCACCTGCGCAACCACACTCTGGTGGTGGGGCTGGGCAAGGTGGGCTTTCAGGTGGCCTACGACCTGGCGGTGCTGGGGGAGCACGTGGGGGCGGTGGAGATCAACGACGACTCGGATAACGTACAGGCGGCCCGGGCCATGTTCCCGGTGGTGATCGGCAATGCCGCCCGCGCCTCCATCCTGGACAAGGCCCGGGTGGACCAGGCCCGGGTGATCATCGCCGCCACGGATGATCCCATGCTCAACCTGAGCATCGTCCTGCATGCGCGCGACCGCAACCCGGCCATTCGCACCATCATGCGCACGCACGACGTGGCCCTGGCCGCCCGCCTGGAAAGCCTGGGGCTGGATGGCGTGCTCAGCACCTCCGCCATCGCCGCCCCCGCCTTCGTGGACGCCGCACTGTACCAGGGGGTGGAGGGCTCGTTCCAGTGGGGAGATCAGGACGCCATGGTGGCCCGGGTCGTGGTCGGCGCCGCTTCCCCGCTGGCCGGCAAGACCGTAGCCGAGGTGGGCGATGACCTGGGCGTGGCCGTGTTGCTGCTGGCGGAGGGAGAAGGTGCCGACTACCGCCCCGCCACCGCCGAGGACAGCCTGAAACCAGGCCATAAGGTGGTGCTGCTGGTGACCCGGGCAAAACTCGATGCCCTGCCGGTGCTGGGGTAGGCGTATTGTCATTCCGAGTGGTAATCCGAGCCCTTACCCCCGTAGCCTTCGCGGAGGGGGATGGGACGGATCCCCGCCGCCCATCTCCTCTCTGCCCTCTTGGTAGGCCGGTGCTTGGTCAACGAGGGTGAGAGGCACCGCCCGGTCGCTGTGCACCCAGGCCTCTCCCTCTGGGATCTCCTTTCTTCTCTCCACTCCGCGTCCTTGACGATTGGGCCCGTGCGGCCTACTATCTTGGTGGCGGGGCGTGGCGCAGTTTGGTAGCGCGCCTGCTTTGGGAGCAGGAGGCCGCCGGTTCAAATCCGGCCGCCCCGACCAGCAATCCACCCTCTCCCGCCGGGAGAGGGCTGGGGTGAGGGGTGCGGCCCTCCTCCACATGCGAGCGGGAGTAGCTCAGTTGGCAGAGCGCTAGCCTTCCAAGCTGGATGTCGCGGGTTCGATCCCCGTCTCCCGCTCCAGTCCCTCTGCTTTCCCTCACACCTCCGGCATCGGTGACAGCCCGTCCGTGCGGCAGGCGCGGGCCCGGATGAGCAGCGCCTCCATGTACCCCCGGGCCTGGTCGGGGTGGTTGGCGGCAAAGACCACCTTCTCGTGATCCAGGGAGTTGATGCGGTCGTTGGCGGCCTTCAGGGCATCCATGTTGTTGAGCAGGGCGCGCTCGACCGGCATGCGCTCGGGGTTGATGTCAATCCCGAAGAAGCCCCGATAACCTTGCATCTTGAGCACATAGAGCGCGGCCTCGGTCTGCTCGGGGGCCACCACCCCCACGTTCAGGTCCTGGTCATAGTTGCCCAGCGGCTGGCTATTCCAGTGGGTGTGGGCCAGTTTCCCATACTCCATGGCCAGGCTGAAGGCATAGGGCAGGTCCTCAAAGCCCATCAGCACGTGCCCCACCTCGGGGTTGAGCCCGACCAGGGAATGCCCCTCGGCCAGGATCCGCTTGTTCTCGGGGTGGGTGAGGTGGCGCTCCACCTTCTGGGCCAGCAGCACGCCCTCGGGGGTGGTGCCATAGAGGATGTGGCCCCGGGGCTCATATGGCTTGGGCTCCTCGGCCACGCGGATACCCGGCACCCGGTCCATGGCTTCCGCCAGCCCGAAGGCAAAGCGGTCGCGGGCGGCCATCAGGTCGAGCCCAAATGGGTTCTCGTAGCCGTCGATCCCCGGCCAGACGATGGCGAAGTCGGTGCCCAACTCGCGGTTGATCTGCAGCGCCTCCACGGTGCGGGAAATAGCCGCCTGGCGCACTGCCGGAAGAGGCGAGGACAGCGAACCGAACTCGAACTGGGCGTCGAAGAACAGGTTGGGCACCACGGTGACCAGCGGGATGCCCACGTCCCGGGCCAGGGCCTGAAACAGAGGGAGGGTCTGCTCGTTCACTTCGTTGGGATAGTGCGCCTCCAGGCCCGCCAGCCCGTATGGCTTCAGTTTGGCCGCCTGCTCCAGGATCTGCTCCATGGTCATGGGCGGCACGTAGCGGTCGTGGAAGCGCCCGCCGCTGGGGGCGAAAAACCAGACCCCCGCGGTGAAGCGCAGGTCCAGGTTGAAGGTCTTCAGGTGAGCGATCATCTCCTCGGGGCTCTTGCGGGCCATCTGGGGCCGCAGGTCAACCAGGGGCATGGCATCCTCCCGCATGGTGGGTTGGCGCTATAGTGCCACGTTTGAGGGGCGAAGGCAACCGAGGGAGGGACGGGCACCGTGCAGATGGGCATTTTGCCTGCCGCGGGGACGGGCATCAGGCAATGGGCATTGGGCAATGGGGGCAGGCCCGTCTTGCAGGGAGATGCACGGATCCCAGACCAAACAATACCAGGCGCCAGCCTGCAGGCCGAAACCTCCAGGAGAGCGGGATTTCTCGACGGGGATCCCTCGCTACGCTCAGGATTACCGCGCGAAATGACACGACAGGGGCACCGAGCGAATCCCGAACGGCTTCCCCACCCCGGACCCCAGACCCTCAGATGTCCTTCTTGTAGGCCAGGTCAATGCGGTAGGAGTCGGCGTCCTTGCCAGGCAGGCCAGGCTTATCGTTATTGGTGGTGGTGGCCTTCACGCTCAGGTAGTGGTCCTCGGCCAGTTCCCGGGTGTATTCGAGCCCATAGGTATAGGCATCGTAGTGACTGCCGGGGAGCCGCATGCGGTCGTAGATAATGACGGTGCCCAGTTTCTCCTTGCTGGAGAGTTGGCCGTAGAGGCCAAGCAGGTGGCTGTCGCCGCCGGTGTTGCCGGAGGCGTCCCGGGTGAGGCGGCCAAGCAGGGTCAGTTTGCCGCCGATGCGGGTCCCCAACTCGAACAGGCGCCGCTCGGCGATCAGCATCTCGTTCTTCTCGTTCAGCGGGTTGCGCTGCAGGCTCAGTTTCACGTAGATGCGAGCCCCCAGCATGGTCTGGTAGCCCAAGATGCTGGTGTTGTCACTGCGGCCCTGGGCATTGTCCCGGAGCGTGAACTGGTAGGAGATGCCCCGTTCGGGGAGCAGCCGCCAGGCCGGCAGCGGCCGGTAACCGTAGGTGGCGGCATCGGAGAAGACGGCGTTGATGCCGGCGTCGCCGGCCTCGGCCGCCCACTTGGCCAGCGGCTTGCCGAATTTCCAGTTGATGGCGCCGTAGGTCATCGCGGTATCGACACCGGTGGAGACTGCGGTCGTCTGGTGGCCGGTCGTCAGCGCCAGGTTCTTGCCCAGGTTGGCCTGCGCCAGGATCCCTGTGGTGTCGGCCTTCTGCCCGTTGTCCAGGTTTTGCTCGCTCAGGCTGCGCGCCACCAGGCGCAGGTTGGGGCCAACCTTGGCGCCCAGTTCGTAGATGCTGCGGCGCACGCCCACGATCTTGTTCTTGTCGTCCAGTGGGTTCTCCTGCATCGCCAGCCGCAGGTACAGGTTGCGGCCGAGCATGCGGTTGTAACCGAGCACCTGGGTATTGGTGGCGGCACTGCCGTCGTTGTGGCGGGAGATCAGGGAGTACGACACCCCGGTCTCCGGAATCTGCGCCCAGCCGGGCATGCGGGCAAAGCCGTAGCGGTAGGGGTCTCCGAACGGCCCGCCCGCGCTGGTCTCCTTGGCCCAGGCTGCCAGGGGGCTACCGAACTTCCAGGCCAGGCTCAGGCTGGTGGTGGAGGCATCGGGCTGATCCTTGAGCCGCAGGAACTCCTGGCCGGCCATCAGCGTCAGCCGCTTGGGCGACCACTCCACCTTGTACGAGCGGTCGGCCCGGCTCAGGTTGCCCATCTCCGACTCGGTGTTGAAGCCGGCAGTCAGTTTCAGCGTCTTCGCCGGCTGGCTGGTAAGGTTGCCGGCCAGTTTCCGGTAGTCCCGGCTGGCGCTGGGGCCCTGCTGTTGCAAGGTCTCATAGTTCATGGTCAGCGCCAGCAGGCGGCTGCCGCCCGCCGTCAGGCTCAACTTGTTCGCCCGCTCCTCCTGAGCCCCGCCCTGACCGGAGCCAGCCTGCTTGATCTCGCCCTTGAGGGCGAATTTGCCGGCGCCCTGGCCGAAGCCGCCGTCGAACTTGAGCAGCCGCAGTGTCTCCTTGCGACCGTCGCTGAACGACTTGTCCCTGGTATCCATGGCCAGGGAAAGCCCGGAGAGGGGCTTCACGTCGAGATGCAGGGCCGTGAGATCGCTCTTGGTGGTGCCGGCCTCCTTCTTCTCGTTGACCAGTTCCTTCACGATGCTCCCGGAGAAAGCCTTGCTGAACTGGTGTGAGAGGCTCAGGACGCTCGTCGTGGTGTCGGAGGTCACCCGCCCGGTGCTGTTGCTGGCAAGCTGCAGTGTCCCGTAGGTTATCCCGAGGTCGGTAGCCTTGCCGAGCCTGGCTTTCAGTTCGTTCCTGGTCTCGGTGCGGGTGGTGCCGTTCTCTCCGTGCCCGGGCTGGTTGTTCACCACCCGGTTGTAACTGGAGGCCAGGGAGAAGCGGCTCCCAGCCTGGTAGCCCAGGCTGAATTGCTTCTGCTCCAGCCCCCGGCTGGCGGCGAGCATCTTGATCTGCGCGTTGCCGTCAATCTGGTCCTTGGCGGCGGCGAAGTTGGGGTCCACGTCCAGCAGCGACCCGGTGAAGGAAAGGCGGCCGAACCTACCCTCGAACTTGCGATACGAGGCGTTGTTCTCGCCGCCGTGCAGGCTGGTGACGTCGGCGTACTCGGTGGAAAGGCTCATCCCCTTGGTGCCGTAACTGGCGCCGAACTGCTGGATGTCCAGGCCGCGCAGCGCGTAGAGCGACTTCACCTGGGCGTTGCCCTCCAGTTGCTCCTTGGCGGCCTGGAAGTCAACGTCCACCCGGCTCAGGTTCCCCGTGAGCGAGAGCCGCCCCAACTTGCTCTCGAACTTCTGAGTGGAGCCGGTGTACTGCTTGCCGCCTACCTCGCTGGTGACCGCGCCGTAGTCGGCAGCCAAAGCGGCCCCGTACTTCACTCCCACTTGGGTCAGCGTGAGGCCGCGGGCTCCCGCCAGCTGCTTGGCCAGGGGATCCCGCGCGGTCAGCGAGGACAGCGCCTCGAACGAGGTGTCCACATCCTGGTAACTGCCCGTGAGCGCCAGTCGCCCGTGGGTCAGGTCCAGTTTCTGGTAGAGGGCCCGGCCCTTCTGCAGTGGAGTCTCGGCACCTTCACTCCCGCCGGCAAAGGGCATCGCTGCCCGGTAGGTGCCGGTGAGGGCAAAGCGACTGCCGGCCGCCTGCATGAAGCCCAGACGCTTGCTGTAGTACAGCCCGCTGGTCAGGCTGGCGCCGGCCAGCGGAGCGAGGGTGACGCTGGTGCCGGTGTTTTGCAGGATGGCCTGGCCCGGGTTGTTGCGGGGATCGAGCAGGCTGGTTTCTGGCGCGAGGGAGAGCGTGGCGGGGTCGGTGCTGTTGTACCCCTCCAGATCAAAGGCGCTCAGATGGATCGACGGAAGTTGGTTATCCCCCGTGTCCAGGGCTGTCGCCGGGCCCATCAGTAACACCAATGTATAAAAAGCCCAAGCGACAAGAGCCCACCGGGGCGTCTTGCCGTTCGTTGTCCATCGGTATTCGGTTGTGGTTTTGCGCCGCACGCTCAAGGCGGGCTAACCTCGCCGTCAGAACTCCAGTTTGAACGCCTTCACCTCGACCGGCCGGCGCTCATTGGGGGTGACCCGGATCATGGCCTTTGCGTAGTCGGGCGTCGTCACCTCGTGATCCGCCTGCACGATATAGGTGACCGGTTGGTCGGAGGCAATTACCGGGGCCGGCGCAGGCTCGGCTACTGGCACTGCCCGGGGAGCCTCGGCCGCGGGCGCGGGGGAGATCGGGGTGCTCACCGCCTCCGGCTCGCTCGGCACCTCAGGCGCCGGGCTGGCGGCAGCGATGTCAGTGGTGGTCTGCTGCCGGGCTGCGGGGTGGTCAGCCCGCGGTGCGGGCCGTGCCCGCTGCGGCCGGCTGGCCAAGAAGCGCATGACCCGGCGGGCACCCTGGCGCATCGCGTTGACCGGAGCCTGGCCGGGGGCGGCGGAGGCCTCCAGCGCCGGGGCGGGGGTCGCAGCCGGGGTGGGCGCCTGGGCGGCGATGACCTGGTCGGAGGGACCAGGGGTGGCCGCTACCGGCACCGGGGGCAGTTGTGGGCTGCGCAGGGCCAGCATGAGCCCCGCCGCTGCGGCCGCCAGGCCGGCGGCACCCGTAACCGCCTTCCACACCGGCTGCAGCCGCCACACGGGCTTTGGCTGCTGCCGGGCGTACACCCGCTCGCGCAGCCGGGCCGGCGGATCCACCAGCGGCATGCTGCGCAGTGCGCTCACCATCTCCTCATGCAGCCGGTACCGCTCGCGGCACCCGGCGCACTCGGCCAGATGCGCCTGGACAATCTCCATCTGCTCTGCCGCAAGCGACCCGTCCACCAGGGCGTCGATCTGCGCCCCCACCTGGGCGCAGGTAACCGGCGCCGGCGTGAGCACGCGGGCAGCCATGCGGGCCCGCAGGTCCGAAGGGGGAGCCACCTCTTCCAGGCTCCGCACCAGGCCGGTTACCTGCCGCAGCGCGGCCAACTGTGCCCGGCACCCGGCACAGCCGGCCAGGTGCTGCCGTATGGCGGCGGCCTGGCTGGGGGTGAGTTCGCCGTCTGCGAATGCGGAGAGCATCTCACCGTTCACTGAGCACTGCATCCCACTACCTCCTCGGGACGTGATTGGGATAACCAGGGGACTTAGACACGCGGTCACGGAAATAGTTGTGGAGAATCCTCTTGGGAGCAGACCTGGGCGGAGACCACGGACGCGGGCCGCCGCGCACGGCAATGTGGGCCCCTGGGCACAAAACCGCATGCGATGCTGCTCGACCGCGCTTCCCTGCGGTTGATAGTTGTGGACCTGCGCGCCAGGCATGGGGTAAGTTAGTAACAATCGAGCGCGGTGTCTCGTTGACCGCGCAACAAGGCGCCTCTTACAATCCAGGGCCAGGCGCCGGAAGGGTGACGATGTCGGCTATCATCGGCATAACAACCACCGTGGTGGCTGGGCGCCGGGACCCCCTGCACTGGCAGGCGGTAGCCCGCCCGTATCTGGAGGCGGTGACGGAGGCGGGAGGGCAGCCGGTGCTGTTGCCCTGGCTGACCGGTGACGGCCTGGCCCAGGTCCTGGGGCGGCTGGATGGTCTGGTGCTTTCCGGCGGCGGCGACGTTGACCCGGCTCACTACGGGCAGGCCAGGCAGCCGTACCTGGGTACGGTGCTCCCGGAACGGGATCGAGCCGAGTTGGAGATGGCGGCCTGGGCACTGGCCCACGGCCTCCCGACCCTCGGCATCTGCCGGGGGGCGCAGGTGCTGGTGGTGGCCACCGGCGGGACGCTGGTGCAGGACATCGCCCACCAGTGCCCGCAGGCAGGCCGGCATCGGGGTGCGGGAGAGCCGGGCCGGGTGCCGCACCCGGTCCGCCTGTTGCCCGGCTCGCGTATCGCCAAGGTGATGGGTGCGGAGGAACTGCTGGTCAACAGCGCCCACCACCAATGCAGCGACCGCATCGCCGGGGTGCTGGTGGCGAGCGGTTGGTCGGAAGATGGGTTGGTGGAGGCGGTGGAGGCCCCGAACCACCCCTTCCTGGTCGGGGTGCAGTGGCACCCCGAAGAGTTGTGGCAGCAAGACCGCCTGCATCTGCGGCTCTTCGCCGGGCTGATGGAGGCGGCCGCCCCATAGCGAAGCGAGAGGAGAGCCCGATGCGCGTGCTGATTTGTTCCGGGGAAGCGGTACCCTATGCCAAGACTGGCGGCCTGGCCGACGTGGCGGGTTCCCTGCCCAAGGCGCTGCGGGAACTGGGCCACGATGCCCGGCTGGCATTGCCCAAGTATGCTTCCGTCTACGAGGGCGGGTTCGCCACCAGCGTAGCGGCGGCTGACCTACAGGTGCCCCTGGGGGGGAGACGGGTGACCGTGTCCGTGGAAACCGCGGATGTCAGCGGATTCCCTGCCTACCTCGTGGTCAGCGACCAGCACTTCAGGCGGCCGGCACTCTACGGCCACCCCGACGATGCGGAGCGCTTCATCGTCTTCATGCGCGGGCTGCTCGAGTTTCTGGGCGAGAGCGAATGGCAGCCTGACCTGATCCACTGCAACGATTGGCAGACCGGGCTCATTCCCGCCTACCTGGAGACGGTCTACCAGACGCGATTGGGCCAGGTGGCCACGCTCTACACCGTGCACAATCTCGCGTACCAGGGCAACTTCCCGCCTGAGGTGCTGGGGCTGGCCGGATTGCCCGGCGAGCTGTACAACGTGGACTGCCTGGAGTTCTACGGCCAGGTCAGTTTCATGAAAGCGGGATTAGTGCTGGCCGACGCCATCAGCACGGTCAGCCCCACCTATGCTCAGGAGATCATGCAGCCTGAGTATGGAGAGCGGCTTGACGGCGTGCTGCGGTCCCGGCAGGAACGGCTCTTCGGAGTGCTCAATGGCATTGACTACGACTACTGGAATCCCGAGACCGACGCCGACCTGGCCACGAATTACTCGGTTGACAGCGCGCCCGAGGGCAAGGCCGAGAACAAGGCCGCGCTACAGCGTATCATGCACCTGCCTGTGCGCCCGGTGCCCCTGATTTCGGTAATCAGCAGGCTGGCCTCGCAGAAAGGCTTCGACCTCATCGAGCAGGTACTGCCGGAGCTGATGACCCGCGATGTGCAGTTCGTGGTGCTGGGGACCGGGGAGCCGCACTACGAACAACTGTTCCGGGAGCTGGGCGCGCGCTATCCCGAGCGCATGGCGGCGCACCTGGGATTCAACGAGGCGCTGGCCCACCAGATCTATGCGGGATCCGACCTCTTCCTGATGCCCTCCCGCTATGAGCCCTGCGGTCTGGGCCAGATGATCAGCATGCGCTACGGCACCATCCCGGTAGTGCGGCGCACGGGAGGGCTGGCCGACACGGTCTTCCCCTTTGATCCGGACACCGCGAGCGGCAACGGCTTTGTCTTCCAGCCCTATGAAGCGGCAGCCTTGGCGAGCGCTATCCACCGCGGACTGGAGATCCAGCAGCGGCCCCAGGCCTGGGCCGTGCTGATGGCCAACGCCATGACCAGCGACTTCTCCTGGCAGCGTTCCGGCGCGCGATACCTGGATGTCTACCAGACCGCCGTGGACCTGCACCGCCGCGCCCCCGTCCTGAGATAGCGATGGCCATCTACCAGCCCACCGCCGTGGTCGGCAACTCGCGCATCCTGGCCACCCTGGGCCCCAGTGGGGAGATCAGTACGCTCTTCTTCCCCCACCTGGACTATGCCCAGAACGTGCACGAGGGGATGCCCGCGGCATACCTGGGGCGACCCGGGTTGGGACGGCTGCTCTGGTGCTTCGACCCCGCCTGGGAGCGTACCCAGCGATATCTGCCTGATACCAACACCGTCGTCACCACTCTCACGCATCACCCGGAGCGGCTTACCCTCACTTTCACCGACCTCATTCATCCCGAGCGCAATGTCCTGGCAAGGCGAGTGGTGGTCGAAAACGACTCGCCCCGACCGCATATCCTGACCGTCTATCAGTACCTGGCCTGCCGGCTGGGCGAACTGGGGCCCAAGAACAGCGTGCGCTACCTTGTGGGCCGGGCGGCGGCGGTGCAGTACTGGCGGAGCATCGCCCTGGCCATCGCCTCCCCCCAGTTCGACCAGTACCAGTGCGGGCGGGTGGGTGCCGGGAACAGCGCCAAGGGGGACATGTGTGACGGCAACCTGGGGCGGCAGGCCGAGGAGATCGGTGAGGTGGACCTGGCAGTCGGTTGGGACCTGAACGTGCCCCCCGGCAAGAGCGAAGAGCGACTGCTGCTCGTCACCGCCGCCGAGAACGAGCAGACCGCGCTTGCGCTGGCGCAGTGGGGGAGGTCCCTGGGCTTCGCCCAGTTAGCTGCCGAGGCTGAGAGCGCCTGCCGGTCCTGGCTGGCGACTGCGCCGGCGCTGGAGGTGCCCGAGGATCTGGGCCGGCTGCAAGGCCGGTCGCTCCTGGGCAGTGCCCTACTTTTTGATGAGGCCTATGGTGCCTTCCTGGCCGCGCCCGAGTTTGACCCCGGGTTTGAGCGCTCGGGAGGCTATGGCTACTGCTGGCCGCGCGACGCGGCGGAGGTGGTGTGTGCGCTGGGGCGGGTGGGATATGGGCAATACGGCGCCCGCTTCCTGGATTGGGCGGCGAGAGCACAGTCACCCGAGGGCTATTGGGAGCAGCGCTATTGGCTCAACGGCGAGCGCGGTCCCTCCTGGTGCACGTTCGAGGACAGCCTGCAGCTGGATCAGACGGCCTCCGTGGTAGCCGCCTGCGCCGAGCTGGCGCAACAACTGCCCGAGCCCGCGCGCAGGGATTTCGCCCTGAGGCATTGGCCGATGGTCAGCCGGGGAGCGGAGTTCCTGAGCGGGCTCATCGGCGCAGGCAACCTGCACAGCCCCGGCTCGGATCTGTGGGAGACCTTCCGGGGTAGTTTCACGTACTCGAACGCCGGCATCTACGCCGCGCTGCAGGGGGCGGCCGCACTCGCGCCGCTGGTGGGACAAGAACGCGCGGGAGAGATCTGGGCAAGCCTGGCGGCGGCGATCAAGCAAGCCGTCTGCACCCGCCTCTGGGTGCAGGATCATTTCGCCCAGCGTCTGACCGAGGACGGTCAGCTGGATGCCCGAGTGGACTCCTCCACGCTGGGGGTGGTGGAGCCCTTTCGCCTGCTTAACCTGGAGGATGCCATGGAGCGGCACATGGCGGAGGCTATGGTGGGGGTGATTGAGGCCCGGCTCGGGGTGTCGCTGGCCGACGGCCCGGCCATCCGCCGCTACGAGGGCGACACCTACATGGGGGGCATGCCCGGGGGGGTCAACACCCTCTGGCTGGCCCGGGTGCTGCTGCGGCTGGCACTGGCGGAATGCCACCGCAACCACAGCCGGGCTCTGCAGTACTACCACCGGGCGCAGGAGTACGTGCGCGTGGTCATGCGCCGGGCAACCCCCACCGGCTTGCTGCCGGAACTGATCAACCCCACGCCGGGACAGCCCGGTTGGGCCCAGCCCCATGGCTGGGCCATGGCCAGTTACCTCGACTGCCTGTGGCTGCTGGACCGGCTGGGCCGGGAAATGCGCTGCCAGGCGCAGTCGCCGCATCCCACCACCACTGGAGGTCAGCCTTGAGCACCGAACCCGTCGGGGATTTCACCTTCGTCCTGCATGCCCACCTGCCTTACGTGCTGGCGCATGGTAAGTGGCCGCACGGGATGGATTGGCTGTGCGAGTGCGCGGCCGAGAGTTACCTCCCGCTGCTCGATACCCTGTGCCAACTGGTGGATGAGGGGTACCAGCCCAAGATCACCCTGGGCTTGACCCCGGTGCTCACGGAACAACTGGCCGATGAAGGGTTCCGGGCGGAATTTATCCATTATCTCCAGGGGCGCATTGCCGATGCCGAGACCAATGAGAAGGAATTCGGGGCGCAAGGCAACCAGCATTTGGCCGCTCTGGCCCGGGGGTGGCAGGAGTTCTTCGGCGGGGTCCTGGACCGCTTCCAGGGCCGGTATGGCGGGGACCTGGTAGGCGCCTTTCGGCGGCTGCAGGAGGGCGGGCACATTGAGATCATCACCAGTGCCGCCACCCACGGCTACCTGCCGCTGCTGGGCAGCGACGCCAACGTCCAGGCCCAGGTGAAACAGGGAGTGGCCTCCTACCGGCGGCATTTCGGCCGCGCCCCCAGGGGCTTCTGGCTGCCCGAGTGTGGCTATCGCCCTCGCTACCAGTGGACTTCGCCTGTCCCCGGGACCGGGGCCCGCGCCACGCTGCGCAAGGGAGTGGAGGAGTTCCTGAGCGAACAGGGGATAGACTACTTCTTCGTGGACAGCCACCTGCTGGTGGGCGGGGAGGCGATCGGCGTCTATCTGGACCGCTTTGAGGCGCTGGGAGCGCTCTGGGAACGCTTTGCCGCACAGTACCAGCCGCGTGCCGCCGAGCACGGGATGTCGCCCTATGAGCCCTATCTGGCCTCGAGCGCGCCCGAGGGACAGCAGCCCGTGGCCTTTTTCACCCGCGACCCCGACACCGGCATCCAGGTATGGAGCGGCGAGCACGGCTATCCGGGGGATGGCTGGTACCTGGATTTCCACAAGAAGCACTACCCGGGCGGCCATCGCTACTGGCGGGTGACCTCCGCCCGCTCGGACCTGGCCGAGAAGCAGGAATACGACCCCGAACGCGTTGACGAGCGCATCCGCGAAAACGCTGGTCATTTCAAGCAAGTGGTGAAGGATATCCTGCGTACCTATCGCCGGGAGTCTGGCCGGCCGGGAATCGTGGTGGCCCCCTACGATGCCGAGTTGTTCGGGCACTGGTGGTTCGAGGGGCCGCGCTGGCTGTACTGGGTGCTGCGCTGGGCTAACGAGGACCCGGAACTGCGCCCCGTCACCTGCTCTGAGCACCTGGAGGCCAGGCCACCCAGCACGGTGGTATCGCTGCCAGAGGGCTCGTGGGGGCAGGGGGGATTCCATTGGATCTGGCTGAACGATTGGACGATGTGGACGTGGAAGCATGTCTACGAGGCAGAGCAGGAATACACGGAATTGGCCGCCAGCCTGGAGGGGCATCCGGACGAGCGCGCCCAGCGGGTGCTGCGGCAAGCCGGGCGGGAGTTGCTGCTCCTGGAATCGAGTGACTGGCAGTTCCTGATCAGCACCTGGAGCGCCCGGGATTACGCCGAACTGCGCTGCGCCGAGCATTTCCACGTATTCAAGCGTCTGGCCGGCATCGCCCGGCGCCTGGGGGAGGGGGAGGAGCCCTCGCCAGGGGAATGGTCGTTCCTGGCCATGACCGAGGAACGGGACCGGGTCTTCCCCGATCTGGAGCCCGGGTGGTTCGCCCGGGTGCAGCACCCGCCCCGGTGAAGCGGCAGGGCCGGGGAGGTGTGGAAGGTAGGGGGGCAAGCGGGGGCGAACTGTAGCGGCAGTTTGGGGGAGTGAGGCGCCTATGAGCGAGCCCTCAGCCGCCAAGGTCGCGTACCTGCAACACCGCGTTTCCCGTCTTCGCCGCCGCCTGTGGTGGGAGCGGCTCGTCTTCCTCTTGATCATCGTCGGGCTGGTCGCCCTGGTTTCACGGCAGCGCCGCATTGCGCAGGCCTACCTGGTGACCGTGGGCGAGCATCAGGTTGCGGTCATGGGCAGCCTGCGCGAGGCCGAGGAAGCCATTGAGCTGGTGAAGCGCATGCAGGCCCCCGGCTGGCAGCCCGACCAGGTGGACTTCCGGCCCGAACTTCGGCTATCGCCAGTCGCTCGCACCGAGGTCCCCTATTCCGCGCCCCGGGCTGCGGCCCGAGCGCTGGCCCGGGTGGTGCAGTTGGTGGTGCCGGGTTACGGCATCTCGGTCAACGGCCGGGTGCTGGTCGCGCTGCGCACCAAACGCGAGGCAAAGCAGGCGCTGGATCGCGTGCGGGCACACTATCCCTATGCGGAAACCGGCGCCCATTTCAAGGAAAAGGTGAGGGTGGTACGCAACCCCACTCCGGTCAGCGAACTGGCGACTGTGGAGACCACGTATCGCCTGCTTATTGCGCCGGTTTGCCGGTACCACCTGGTGCGTCCCTCCGACAGCACTGCTGACATCTGCCGGCGCTATGGCCTCGAGCGGGAGCAGCTGGCCCGGCTCAACCCGAAGGTAAGTCTCGCGGCCTTGCGCCCTGGCACGCGACTGCTGGTGGCGCGCTCGCAGCGCCCCCCGGTGACCGTGGAGACGCGCTCGGAGCGCTATCTGACGGCAGCCATCCCCTTCCCCGTCGAGCAGACGCTGTCCAACCAGCTGCCGCAGGGCGCACGCAAGGTCCTGCAGCAGGGCGCGCCGGGCAGGGGCAAGTACCTGGTGCGCGTCACTTACATGAACGGCCGTGAAGTGAGGCAGGAGCGCATCCTCCAGGAAGTGCTGCAGCCTCCCACCCCGAGCAAGGTCCTGGTGGGGGGGTGAACCCAGATGCCCTCTTTGCCCCTGTGATGAGCTGCGACCCCCGGGTCGAGCGGCCCACACTTTCAGACAAGCCCCTCTGCCACCTGGCGAGAGTGCTTGGTAGGTGCCGACTTTTGTGCTTGAATGTGATAGTGATGATGCGATGTTGGCAAAGTTGAGGGCACGCCCTGCAGCCTGCCTGGTTCCGGTTGCGGTAGCAGCCATTGCGTTCGTCTGCTATTGGGCTACGCTTTCTCCCAGCATTACCGCGGGAGACGCGGCCGAGCTGACGACCGCGGTGCACGTCATGGGCATCCCGCACCCGACCGGCTACCCGCTGTATCTCATGCTGGGCAAACTCTTTGACCTGCTGCCGCTGGGTGAGCCCGCCTACCGACTGGGACTCTTCAGTGCTGTCTGTGCGGCCACCGCGGCCGGGTTGATTGCCTGGGTGATCGTCCTGCTCAGCGGACGGCCCCTGGCGGGGCTGGTCGGCGGGCTGGTGGCGGGACTGAATTGCTGGCTCTGGGATCAGGCCAACCAGCCGGAAGTGTATGCCCTGCACGCGCTGCTGCTGGCGGTGGCCTTTGTCGCTTTCGTGCGCTGGTGGCAGCAGCCCGACGCACGCCGTCTGGCCTGGCTGGCGGCGGCCGCGGGGCTGGCCCTGGCCCACCACCGCACCTCCCTCTTCTTCACCGTCCCCTTGGTGCTGTGGGCGATGGTGCAGACCAAACCCCGCCGGGCAAGCGTGTTGGCGCGGACGGTGCTCTGGGGCCTGCTGCCCCTGCTGCTCTACGCCTGGCTGCCACTGCGCTCCTGGGCCCGCCCCCCGATGAACTGGGGTAATCCGGGGGGCTCCTGGCGCTGGTTCTGGGAGCATGTGAGCGGGGCGCTGTACATGGGTTACCCCTTCCAGCAGGCCCCTGCGAAAGCATGGTCCGTCTTCAAGACCTATGCCGGGCTGCTCTGGCAGCAACTCGGCCCGGTGGGCCTGGCTTTCACGGCTGTGGGCCTGGGAGGGCTGCTCGCCGGGCGGCATCGGGCCTTTGGCGCCTGCCTGCTGTTTGGAGCGGTGGTCACCGTGGTCTGGGCAACCTGGTACAAGGTGAACGACGCTCAGGTCTTCTTCATGCCCTCCGTGCTGGCGCTGGCTATTGCGTGTGGTTGCGGCTTAGCCCGCGCCCTAAATGTTGCCCAGCGACTCAAACTGAGCAGGTCGCTGATGGGCCTGGTGACCGTTTCCGCCTTCCTGGTGGCCGGCTGGCTTCCGCTGAACATGGTCTTGCACAACGTGTGGCCGGAGGACCCTCAGGCTTCCCTGAATCGCCGCGGGTCATGGACGTCTCGCGACGCCGGCGCACTCATGCTCGCGGGAGTGCCCGGCAACGCGGTGGTGCTGCTCAGCGGAGACACGCCCAACGGGCAGGCGGCTTACTACTATTGGGTGCTGGGCCACCACCCGGTGCCTGAGGTGCTCTCCACCAGTTGGTCCCTGCAATATTCCTCCGAGCCGCTGCTGGCCGATCCGGCAGTGCGCGAGGCGGCGGTAATCAGCCGGGCCGCGCCGCCCGGCGAGCAAATGTACCGCTTCGCCCAAGAGCTGCGTTCGCTGGTGCCCCCCGACCGCCCGGTGTACACCAACTTTGAGCCGCGCCAGGTCCCCGAGGGCTTTGTGTTGCTGCGTGACTACATGCTGAGGTGCATGGTGCGGGCGCCCTGGGCTCCCGACACCGCGCCCAACCCCGCGGGCGCCCGGCCCGCCATGGTGTTCCCGGGGGAGGTGGGCAGTCTGTTGGGCGCCCAGTTGCCCGCCCAGGTGAAGCGCGGGGTACCTTTCCCGGTGACCGCGGAGATCACCTGGAAGGGGCAGGTGCCGGCGCAGGCCGATCTCGAATTCGCCTTTGTGCGCGCCGACGCCGTTGCTGCCTTCCTGGCCAGCGAACAGCCCGACCTGGTGGCGAATCTGCACGTGGCCATCGTGCGTCCGGTGCCGCTCTTCTTCGGGGTGCCGCTTCCGTCCAGTCCCCCCGGCCGCCACTATCTCCAGCGTTTCTATGGCATACTCGGCCATGGGCACTTACCGGGCACCTACCAGACCCTGGTGCGACTGCGCCGGGGGACCCTGTGCACGCCCTGGGTGGCATTGGGAACTCTTCCCCTGCGGTAATACGCTGCCCACAAGCGACACCGCATCCCTGAGCGCTGAGCAGGCGCTATTGACCGGCTGCGGCGGCTGTGGTTGAATCGGAACGCGGGGCGGCCATGCTTGCTCCTGCCGACCACTTTGGCGTCTGTCATTCCACCCCAACCCTGCACGGAGGGGAGGCCGATGGCTGGCAAACTGCGCTGGCAACGGGTTCTGGGCGAGATTCCCGGCCTGGCTATGATCGCCGGGGTGGTGCTCTGGGTGTTCGCGCCGCTGGCCTCCATGCGCATGCTGCTGGTCAGCGGAGAGGTCGCGCTCAGTGATTTTGTGCATCAGCACTTCGCAATGCGCGTCGAGTTGGGGCGGGCCCTGGCGGGCGGGCACCTGCCGATCTGGACCGACAGCATCTTCTGCGGCTATCCGCTCTACGCCAGCGCCACGCTGGGCATGCTTTACCCGCCAAACTGGCTCTTTGCCGTGCTGCCGCCAGTGGTGGCGGCAAACTGCGTTATTCTGCTCACCAACATGATGGCCGGCTGGTTCACGTATGCCCTTTGCCGCAGTCTGCGCCTGGGACGCGGCCCAGCCACCCTGGGGGGGATGTCGTTCGCACTGTGCGGCTTCATGGTTGCCCATGCGAAGCACCTGGCCTTGACCGCTTCGGCTGCGTGGCTACCCCTGGAACTACTGGTGCTCGAGCGCGCCTTGCGGGCTCGAGATCGCTCGGGCGTGCGCGCCGCGCTGTGGCTTGGCCCGCTGCTCGCGGTGCAGTTCCTGGCGGGCGGCATTCCCATCGTCTACCTCTCGGGAGTGGTGCTGGGGGGCTACGCCTTGGTGCGCATCTGGCTACAACCCTGCGGGTGGGCGCGCTGGGGCAAGGTATTGGTGCTGTCGATACTCGTGCTTGCGACGCTGCTTGCCACGGGGATGATGGCGGTGCAGTTGTTGCCTGCCCTGGAACTGGCGCACGCCTCCGAGCGGGGAGCGGGCGTAAATCTGCTCAACGCTGACCGCTATCCCATGCCCCTCAATGACCTGCTCACCTTCTTCTGGGCCACCGCAGTGGGCCGGGCCTATGACTACAGTTACGATCGTATTCACCCCGTGCTGCCCGGGGTCTTCTGGGAAGATTACGCCTACGTGGGCCTACTCGTGGTAGTGCTGGCCCTGGTTGGCCTGCGCTCCTGCTGGCGCCGCCTCCCTCAGGCCCGCGCCGTGGCCGCGGTGGGACTCGGTGGCCTACTGCTGGGTATGGGCAGTCACACGGGCGCTTTTCTCATCGCCTACCATTGGCTGCCCGGAATGCACCTCTTCCGCTTCCCCCAGCGCTTCCTGCTCGTACCCCAGCTCATGCTTGCCATCCTGGCCGCCATGGCCTTATCGCTGCTGCTGAGCCGGCTGGCCCCCCGCGGGCGCCGGGTGGCCGTGGTATTGGCGCTGGTACTGCTGGCCCTCGACCTGCATTGGGCTCAGGCGCGGCTCAACGTCTACTATGACGCACGTGCCTGGATGCGCCCACCGACTACTACCCGCTTGCTGCAACAGAAGATGCAGGATGGGGAGGACGTGCGTGTGGCCTCCCTGCTGGCGGCCAAGGTCTATGCCCGCTGTTACCGGCTCGGGCTGGAGCGGCACCTGCGCGACGCCTGGGTCGAGCGGGGCCTGCTCTCACCCTGCGCGAATGCGGCCTGGGGCATCCCCAATGCCAACGGTTACGGCGAACTGGTGCCCGATTGGTGCACCCGGGTCTGGTTCGGCCAGCTCCATTCGGGCATCGTGCCCAAACTCGAGGGCATGGCCTACCTGTCTGCGGCCATGCGCGCTGGCGCAACGCGGCGTATTGACCGCTGGTTTCCGGCGCCGGGGGACGATCCGGGGCTCAAGCCCCTGCCCCAGTATGCCCAGATCCTCGGCGCCTGGAACGTACGCTACCTGCTGAGCGTGTGGCCGGTGCATGATCCCGCGCTGCGCCTGGTGACCCACGCCGATGGCATTTACCTGTATGAGAACCCCTATGCCCTGGGCCGGGCATATGTGGTGGCCCGTGCGGTCCAGGCGCGGGCAGAGCGCCCGGGCATGAACCCGTTTGCCGCCGTCCCGGGTCAGGACTACCGGCAGGTCGTTGCCCTGCAGCATCCCGATGGCTGGGGTAAGGGTGCCTTCCCGGCGGTGCCGGCTGGCGTCCGCGCGAGCCGCGACCGCACCCGGGTGCAAGTGGAAGCCAGCGCCCCCGCGCCCGCCTGGCTGGTGCTGGCGGATACCTGGTACCCGGGGTGGACCGCCACCGTGGATGGGAAGCGGGCGCGCGTGGAGCGCGCGAATGACGCCATGCGCGCCGTGCGCCTGCCCGCCGGCCGGCACCGGGTGGAGTTCCGGTATCGCTGCCAACCGCTGCAGACCGGGCTGGCGGTGTCGCTTGCCAGCCTGGTGGTGTGGGGCCTGGCCTGGGCGCTGTTGCCCGGCCGCCTGGTGGGCAAAGACTGAGGGCAAGTGTACCGCCTTGCATACAGCCGGGAGCCCGGCCAAGCGGCCGGGCTCCCTTGTTACTGCTGCCTGTTGAGGCAGTGGTCAGATTACCACTGGCCCGCCTGGCGCTTCACGAAGAAGTCGTTCAGCATCTGCCAGAAGGTGCCTCTCCAGTACTTCACGTGGCCGTCGCAGAAGCCAATCGGCACTGCCGCGGTCAGGTCGCCATAGGCCCCGTCGGTCACGCCCGGGATCTCGGGCAGGAAGTGCTGCTCCACGTACTCGCTGGAGTAGCCCTCATGCACGCCGTACTGGTCGCAGCCGATCATCGCCACCCGGCCGGTGTTGTCAAAGTCGGCCAGCGGGGCGCCGCAGGGCGCGAACTCATAGCCCTTGATGACCCCGGTGCCGCCCACCAGCAGCCCGTTGGGAGTGGTGTCGCTGTCAGAATCGTCGCCACCGAACAGGTACAGCATGGTGGTCATCGGGTTGCACGAGGCCGAGTCGTCCGCCAGGGTCAGGCTCTGGTGGCCAGCGCAGTACCAGAAGTAGGAGCCGCTGTCCTTCACCTTGTTGGGGATCGGGGCGTCGGTAACCCGGGTCAGCTTGTCCTGCAGGGTGGGGCAGAAGTACAGGTCGTCGTTCTTGATGTAGTTGAGCAGGACATCGCCCAGCATGATGTTGCCCTTGGTGTGGGTGCCGTCGAGAGCGTCACCTTCCTCAAACAGCGCGGTGCCGGGCATCGGGTGGAAACCGGCGTCGTTGTCATCGAAGTCGCAGAAGGGGAGAGTCTCATCGTAGTCCTGGGCATAGACCAGGACGGCCAGGGACAACTGCCGCACGTTGGAGATGCAGGTGGTGCGGCGGGCGGCCTCACGGGCCTTGGCGAACGCAGGGAACAGGATCGCGGCGAGGATCGCAATGATCGCGATCACGACGAGCAACTCGATCAGGGTGAAACCACGCTTGCTCATCATCTTACCTCCTGGATGTAAGAAACGGGATCCTGATCACATGGAACGCCGTGCGCTAAATCAGGCATCACCTCCTTCCGCGCTTGACCTGATGCCGATTCAACTCAATAGGTACCACAAAAGGGTCTCCTTGTCAAGTGCTCGCCCGCAGGCTGGAAGCCACCTTCCGCCGCCACCCCGGAGCGACTGCTGTCGCTGCGCTACCGGGCCACCGTGGGCAATGAAACACCGTGCGCCTGGACACGATGGTGATTGACATCGCCCCCGGTCCCCGCGGCCGGGGCTACGCTCGGGCACAGGTGGACCTGCACCAACTCCTGCACGGCCGCTGGCGCATCTACTACCAGGACAAAGTGATTGCCGAGACCGAGAAGACTGAGATCGCCAGGCTGACCCGCACCCGCCGCCGCGGTAAGGGCGTGCCCGCCGCCCATGACTACCACTGGGTGTTCATGGCCTCTGCACCGCCCCAGGATCATAGCGGCGACCGCATCAAACCCAAGCACCTGACCGGCCTCCGAGAGACCAGCCGCGGACATGGCTTTGCCGCCACCCGGCTGGGCCAAGGGGACATTTTCGCTTTGCACTCAAGGGGACATATTGCCGTGGCTATAACAGGGCTTTTGATAACGGCCTAAGAGGAATTGTAAGTCCCTGCTGACACCGGGTCACTGCAGGCTGTGGTCCGGTTGCGACAGGGAGTCTGGCCACCAGGCGCCATCGCTGCTCCAGCGTGACCGCGGTCAGTCCACCGCCAGGTGCCCTACCTGCCGCAGGGCGCCGCGGCCGCGCTCGCTCATCAGCCCCAGCAGAACACGATAGTGCCCGGGCCGCAATTGGCGGCCTGGCATCAGGTAGATGCGCTGCCGGTAACAGGTGCCTGGCGGTGAAGGAGGCAGGCTCGCGCCAAACAGCAGGGGCGCCACCCGCGTTACCAGGCGATCGCGCGGACGCTCGGCTCCCAGACTGAGATAGTTGCCGCCCGCGCTTTCGGCAAAGAGCGAGGGATGGGCCAGCAGCACCGTCACCATGTTGCGCGGCGCAATGCCATTTCCTCGCCAGCGGATAGCCACGTCAAGGGCACAGGGGCGCCCCCGCTTTGCCCGTGAGGGCAGGCTCACGCTGATTACCTGCGCGGTCCGGGCCGTCGCCTCCAGGAGCGGCTGCGCCCCCGGTGGCACGGGCATGGTGGGCACCCCTGGCGGCGCCACCAGCCGGCTGATAGGCTCATCAACCAGGTATTCCCAGCCCGGTGGCGGGCTCTCCAGGGGGATGGTGGTATAGAGAGGGCGTGCGGGCTCCAGGCGCCTCCTCGTCTCTGTCACCAGCGCCTGTGGTGCCGCGGCGGCGTCGTGCAGGATTACGGGAACGGTAGCCAGCGCAGCCTCCCGCAGGGGGGAGGGGAGGACGGGCAAGGCCCATGCCGTCACCGCGCGATACGCCGTAGCCAGAGTGGGCACCGGGCGCCTTCCCAGGCAATAGGTAACGTAGAGTGAACCTCCGCTCACGTCGTCTCCCTGCACGATCACCACCGCCTGCCGGGGAATGCCGGCCATCATCAGCTCGGCCCGCTCCCGGTCGCGGTAGTTGCCATGCAGGTTGACCACAGACCAGTTCTGTACCACCAGCGTGCCGGGGATGAAAACGGCGACCAGCAATGCGGCAGGCCTCACCAGTCGCGCGAGCGTCCGGCTGAAATGTAGGCGGGAGGCAACCTCGGCAAGCAGGGCCAAACCCATGCCCAGCCAGAGCGCCAGGGCGGGCAGGACGGGGGTGAAGAAGGCGCCGCGGTCGGGTACCCCGTACCACGCCGCCCAGATCGCGGTGAGCAGGGCGCCGAGGGCCAGGCAAAGCATCACCGGCCGGTGCCGAGGGCCGCGCAGGCCAGCACACCCCGCCAGCGCCAGCACCAGGGAGACGATGCCGAATTGCCCGTAGAGTTGTCGGCAAAAGGCACTCCCCGCGCCCAGCGGATCTTTGGCCGCAAAGGCGTATGGCAGGTACTGTTGGGCCTTTACGTGCATCCAGAAGAAGGCCAGGCTGCCGCTGGTATTGCCCCAGTCAATGGGTGGATGGTGTGCAGAGCGCCAGGGCAGCCACAGGTAGAGCAGGAGAGGCGTCAGGCCTGCGAGCAGTGCCCAACCAAACGTGCGCGCACGGCAGGGACGCGTGCCCACAAGCACCCAGACCACAGCCGGCGCCGAGAAGAAGAGCGACATGCGATGGTGTGTCAAGCCGAGCCCGGCCACGGCCGCCACCAGCGCCACGCTGCCCGGGGTGGGGCGGCGCTGCCAGCGCGAGAGCGCCGCCATTTCGGCCGTGATGAGCAGCAGATTGAGGGCATACACCTCCGCCTGGGTCGCGCTCGTCCATACCCAGCCGTTGAGCCCGGCCGCCAGCCCTGCCAGCAGCCCGCCGGCCAGGCTGCCGGTGAGCACAATCACCAGCCAGGCGAGGACTGCCCCCATCGCGGCACTGCACAGTGCGCTGAAAAACGCCAGCCGACCCGCCGGCTCGCCCCAGGGCAGAAGATCGAAGAGTTTGCCCGTCATCAGGTAAAGCGGGTACCCGGTGGGATGGGCCACACCCATGGTGTGGACTGCGGTTGCCAGTTCCCCGCTGTCGCCACCCGAAATGGTTGGGCACATGGTAGGGAGGTAACAGGCCAACAAAGCCACCCCCACCCCCAGCGCCACCAGCAGCGCTCCCCGGCGCATCTTGCCCGGCCACACTATGCCTACCATCGCACCTCCCTGGGCACCGACCGCTGCCGCACATGCCAGCAGCCTATCGTATTCCACGACACGCAGCACTCAGCCTGCCGTGCCCGCGGGCAGGCTGACTGCCGGGAAAGGCAGCCAGATGGGCATGTCGAAGTCCGTATGCGGCAAACTTGGCTTGCGGGGAGGCCTCTTGCTGGAACTCTCAAACTGGCCCCAGGCCGTCACGCTGATACGGCTGACGGTGGTCAACAGCGGTCGCCTGCTCCCAATGCTGGCTCTGCCGTTGCTCTACTGGCTGCTTCCCCGCGGGCGCCTGCGCCCCGTCCTGGTGGTAGTGGGCAGTATCGCCTTCATCTACGTAATGCTGGAGCCCTGTGCCTCCTGGGCCCTCCCCTTGATCGGGATCCTGGTTTACGCGGCAAGCGGGCACACGGTTACCAGGGTGCGGGCCATCCTCATCACCGCAGGGCTCCTGGGCTTGTACGCCTGGATCATCTCGGGCGCCGCGGGCAGGTTACTCATCGGGCTTCCCCCGGAATGGGGCGCCACCCTGAAGGTGGTCTTCGGCAGGACCTCCCTGGTGATGGGCAACAAGGCCATCTGGATGATTTTCGTGCCCATCCGCATGGTAAGCTACGTGTGGGACCTCTACGCCGGGCGCACCAAGCGCCGAGGGGTGGCGGACTACCTGGCCTGGGTGACCTTCTTCCCCATGGTCCCCAACGCGCCGTTCCTGTGGCATGAGCCTTTCATGGCACAACTGGCCGAGCAGCGCCGGCCGCAGGCCGGCGAGGTGCTCAAGGGCCTGCGCCGGCTGGTTACCGGGCTCGTGCTCGTTCTGCTGGCCAACCTGGGCAATCCACTCTTGCCCCATGTCCGCCTGATAATGCCGCTTGGCTATTCGCCCCTGGAGGTCTGGCAGGCTGCGGTGGGGCGGCTGCTGCAGTTCTTCCTCAACCTTTGCGGGTGGGCCGACATCAACATCGGCTGGGCCAGCCTCTTTGGCTGGCGCCTGCCCGAGAACATGAGGCATCCGCTGCGCCAGACAAGCCTTCTCGAGTTCTGGCGGCGGTGGAACGTGATGGTGAGCGAATTCCTCAAGTTATATGTCTATATCCCCTTGGGTGGCAGCCGCCGGGGGCCCGCCCGCACCTATCTCAACTACCTGGTCACCATGGTGCTGTGTGGCCTGTGGCACGGCTGCAACGGGCCGCTGGCAGTGTGGGGCGCGGTGCAAGGGGTGGCACTTGCCCTCAACCGCTGGTGGCACGCGCGCGGCAGCGCCCTGCAAAAGGCGCCAACATTGGTGGTGCGCGGGCTGGGCTGGATGCTCACCCTCGGCTTCGTTACTATCTCCTTCACCTTGCTCTTCTCGGGCTGGGCCGAGCAGCCGCTTTCGGTCGCGCTGCAGGTTATCATCCGCATGCTCGCTCTCCGGTAGCAGGCGCCCCCGGCATTCCCAAAAGAGGAGCCCGGCCAGATCGGCCGGGCTCCCTTGTTACTGCTGTCTGTTGAGGCAGTGGTCAGATTACCACTGGCCAGCCTGGCGCCTCACGAAGAAATCGTTCAGCATCTGCCAGAAGGTGCCTCTCCAGTACTTCACGTGACCGTCGCAGAAGCCGAGCGGCACGGCGGCGGTCAGGTCGCCATAGGCGCCGTCGGTGATGCCCGGGATCTCGGGCAGGAAGTGCTCCTCCACGTACTCGCTGGAGTAGCCCTCATGCACGCCGTACTGGTCGCAGCCGAGCATCACGACACGGCCAGTGTTGTCGAAATCGGCCAGCGGGGCGCCGCAGGGCGCGAACTCATAGCCCTTGATGACCCCGGTGCCGCCCACCAGCAGCCCGTTGGGAGTGGTGTCACTGTCAGAGTCGTCGCCACCGAACAGGTACAGCATGGTGGTCATCGGGTTGCACGAGGCCGAGCCGTCCGCCAGGGTCAGATCCTGGTGGCCAGCGCAGTACCAGAAGTAGGAGCCGCTGTCGTGCACCTTGTTGGGCACCACGGTGGTGGTGGTGCGGGTCAACTTGTCCTGCAGGGTGGGGCAGAAGTACAGGTCGTCGTTCTTGATGTAGTTGGTCAGGACGTCGCCCAGCTGGAACATCTTCTCGTGGTCCCCACCGAACTTGGTAACGCCCGGGATGGGGTGGAAGCCGGCATCGTTATCGTCGAAGTCAGCCATGGGCAGGGTCTCGTCGTAGTCCTGGGCATAGACCAGGACGGCCAGGGACAACTGGCGCACGTTGGAGATGCAGGTGGTCCGGCGAGCCGCTTCACGCGCCTTGGCGAACGCGGGGAACAGGATCGCAGCCAGAATGGCGATAATCGCAATCACGACCAAAAGCTCGATCAGGGTGAAACCACGATTCTTCATGGAACCGGATAACCTCCGAATCTTAGGTAACCACGGGTCTTGGGTAACACCTCGACCGTGCGCCTCTTTTCCCATCACCTCCCGCGGCGCTCAGGCTACAGGTTCGATGCTACATCAGACCATGCGTCCTGTCAAGCCGTTTCTTGGATACAGTCCATGCAGCCGATGGTATGCCCGTCCTCTGGCCAAGCGAAGGCTTGCCTGAGCGCCCTCGGATATGAGAAAAGGGCTCGCCCGAAGGCGAGCCCCCACCCATCCCTGGCCCCTTGGAAGGGGCAAGACCTACCGCCCCCGGGCGATAGGTCTGTACATACAATCCGCCTCTATACGGTTCGCTGGTCCACGGTACTCGCTGCCCATATTCCTGGCCGAGGGGACAAGGCTACTTCTTGGTCTTGCTACGCGCGTTCTGGATGTTCTTGAGGATATTCTGCTGTACGTCGGGCGTAACCTTGCTGGTGTCGATCTTTAGATTATTGAACATGCCATTGCCCTGACCGCCGGTATTGCTGGGCCCCGCGAACTTCATCCAGACCAGGGCCACGAGCAGCACCACCACCAGGATCACGACCGTGGCCACCACCGGGCTGACGTTCTTCGACTTCTTCACCTTGCCCCTCCATTCGCGCCATATAGAATTGAGTGCGTGGCAACTCCAGCCCCCCATTATAGGGGAGGCCTTGCCACTGTCAACCCCTTTTTCCACTCGCCATCCCGTTCTAAACGTGGGGCGCGTGCTCGTTTTCGGGTGCCGGCGCGCGGCCTCCCGGGGAGTGGCCGGGGCCTGGCCGAGAACTGGCCGGGCTCCCGGATTGCAGCCGCCCACGGGCCTCCAGTTCCCGCTCGGCCTGCCTCACAAACAGGCTCACCAGCAGGGTGGCGGACTCCGCATCGCCGGTGGGGGGCGCCGCCCCCCTACCCTTGGCCGCGGGTGCCTCCGGCAGCCGGCCCTCCGGCACCCCCGCCAGCGTGAGCACTCCCCATCCCAGGCCCCCCGCCCGCGCCCGGGCCGCCGTGGCCTCCGCCGGGGTAACCCCGAAGAAGGCAGCCGCCAAGCCATCCCAGCGCGACAACTCCGAATCTTGCAGCGCCAGGCTGGCCAGGTTCAACTTCCAGCCGTAGTGGCGCAGCGTCGCCGCCGCCTGGCTGCGTTCGCCCTGCGCCAGCGCGTGGCGTGCCTCATCCGCCAGCGCCTGGGCCCGCTCCACCTTCTCCATGGAACTGCCGGGTGCCAGAAAGGTCCCTCGCCACCCTGGGCTCGCGCTGACTTGCATGTCATCCAGCGCCTCCGAGACCAGGCGCACGGCCTCCAGCGCCTTATCCGCGCCTGCGGCGATCAAGGCCAACGCCTGGTCGCTGCGCTCGCTGCCCTCCGCACTGTCAGCCACGAAACTGTCGGTCCAGGCCTGCAGCAGCGCCAATCTGGACCTGGGCTGCGGCTTGCCCAGATAGCCCGCCAGAGTGGTCGCCACCTCCTGGTCCTGCTGGGCGGTATCAGCACAGTCCTTGGCCAGCACGCGCAGCCGGCCAATCAGCCCGTCCAGGGCGCTCAGCGTGCGTGCGGCATCCCGCAGCACCTGCTCGCTGGCCCCGTCTGCGGCCGCCCGGGAACCGGTGGCGCTAAAGCGTTGGGCAGCCTCCTTCAGGCGGCCGGCGATCTGCTCCTGGCGCTCCTCCAGGTCTTGCCGGCGCTGCTCGAGCCTCTTGGCCGCGGTCAGCCGCACCTGCCCCGCCGCCCGCAGGCGCTCCAGCAGGGCCGCGGGGGCTTGCCCGCAGGTCTCGGTGCGCGGCACCGGTAGCGATCGGGCCTGGGCCAGCATGGAGGCGGCAGCGTTGTCCCCCGGCGCCATGCCGAGTGCCCTCTGGGCGGGGGGCACCGCGAGGTCGCCGCGCCCGGCGTCCAGGTAGGCCCGCGCCAGGCCCAGGAGGGGGGTGCTGCCCAGCCCCGGATGGGCGGCGGCTTGCGCATAAGCCTCGGCGGCCAGCCAGTCCAGGCGGCGCCCCAGGTAGCCATCGCCGATGGCCAGCCATGCCTGGGGGTTCTCCGGGTCCAACTGGGGCATGCCCGCAACCCGGCTCACGCGCTTTTCGGTGGTGGGGTGGGTGGAGAGGTACACCTCCAGCCCAGTGGGCTTATTCTTCTCCTTGGCCGCCAGTTTCCGGAAGAACTCACGCAGCGCGCGCGGATCATAGCCGGCCTGCACACTGTAGCGCACGGCCAGGCGGTCGGCCTCTTCCTCATCCTTGCGGCTATAGCGGAGCAGGGCAAGGGTGGTGGCGACCTGACCCACGGTCTGCGCTGTCTGCGGCAGTCCCAACACCCCCAGCCCCAGCCCGGCCCAGAACTGCTTCTTGAAGGAGGAGAGGGAGTGGTGTTGGGTCACGTGGGCAATTTCATGACAGATGACGCCCGCCAGTTCATCCGGCGAATCCACAAAGCGCAGCAGGCCGGTGGTCACATAGACCGTGCCGTTGGGCAGGGCCATGGCGTTGACCTGCTCGGTCGCGATCACCTTGAAGTTGAACTGGCCCGGCTTGCCCGTGGCCTTGACCACGGCCTGGCCCATGCGGTCCAGATAGGCGGTGAGGGGGGAGGCGGGCAGCGGCGGATACTCGGCCTCTATTGCCGCTTGCGCCTGCTTGCCCATCATCCGCTCCAGGCTGGCATCCACCCCCGCCTGCGCCTGCATGCATACCAGCAGCACCGATAGCAGTGCTACGGTGAGGACCGCCGCCTGCCGCCGGGCCCCGTGGGCTCGTTCCCGCTGTTCGTACATGCCTCACGCTCCTGTCTGGCCGTGCCTATGCCTGCCACTCCCCGGGGAGGCGGGGTCGTCGCCGTCGGGGTTCCAGGACGCGGATGAACACCATCCCAGCCACAAAACCCCCGATGTGCGCGAAGTAGGCGATCCCGCCCGCGCTGGGCAGGCCCAGCGACAGCGTCCCCGGGATCAGTTGCAGGATGAACCAGAAGCCCAACACCCATAACGCGGGCAGCCGCACCACCTGCAACAGGAAAGGCATCAGCACCAGAGTGTACACTCGCGCGGTGGGGTAGCGCACCGCGTATGCCCCCAGCACCCCCGCGATGGCCCCGCTCGCCCCCAGGGTGGGGATGGGCGAGGCCGGGTTGACGGCGGTCTGCAGCAGGGAGGCCGCTACTCCCGAGGCCAGGTAGAAAGCCAGGAAACGGATATGCCCCAGACTGTCCTCGATGTTGTTGCCGAAAATCCACAGGTAGAGCATGTTTCCGCCCAGGTGCAGCAGGCCGCCGTGCATGAACATGGCGGTGAAGATGGTCACCCAGGCGGGGTAGCCCGGCGGCGGCCCGGCAGGCATGCTCCCCACGCTCTGCACCCCGTGCGTCAGCACCGCGGGAACCACGGACCAGGCAAAGACCCATTGCCGCTGCGCAAGCGGAGGCAGCGACCACTGGTAGAACTGCACGATCACGTTGGCGGCGATGATCACCAGCACGAATACCGGCACGGTACGGGTGGGGTTCTCATCCTTGAAGGGGATCAAGCGCCGATTCTCCGCGGGGCCATAGTGGCGTTCATTTTACCATTCCCGCCGGAAGCATGTCGGCGGGAAAAGGCATGTTCTCTCCCGCCGGTGTGCCAGGGTCCCCATGGTGCGGGGGCTCCCAGTGAATGGGGCCGGCCCCTCGGCCGACCCCGTGTCACCTCATTTCGCGGCCGCCCCTACCTGGGAAACTCGGCCAGAGCCGCCTTCACGTCAAAGGGCACGAACGCCTGCTTGTAGGCGGCCTGCTCTCCGTTCGCATTGGCCACCCATAACTTGAGTGCGGTCAGGTCGTAAATCACCGCCTGCAGCCCGCCGGTATCCACGTAGGGCATGAAGTCGCGGATCGCCACCTCGGGGGTGATCTTGCCGTAATTGGCCTTCAGCCGGTCGTAGAAGCGCTTGTTATGGCCCTTGTTATCCTTGCCCATCCACTCCTGGATGGTGTCGTCTCGCCCCATGGAGAGGTAGACCACGTCCTCCAGGGTGTTACCGAAATGCGGTTGCTCGGCGGGGCCGTGCACCTGGCAGTAGTCGCTGCAGGTGACGAAGCCCCGGGCGTCCATCTTCCTGGCGTCCCCCACCGCGTAGTGGTAGGAGGAGGTGCGCTTGGCATTCTGGATCATGGTGATGGCTTCGTCCAGCCCGGAGGCCTTCTGCAGCACGTCCCGCAGCAGCATGGGCATCGGCTCGCCGGCCAGGGTCTCATGTGCGGCCCCGAAGTTATCGCCGACCTCGCTCACCCCCAGGCCGTTGGCGTTCATGCCCGAGACCACTCCTATCATCCCCAGCCAACCGACGTTCACGACCACATTACCGGTGGTGGGCTTCATCACGATAATCGCGGGGTAGTCCTGGATGTGCGCCTTCATCGCATAGTCCAGGCACCGCATCTGGTACATGTGCCCGTCCGGCACCGCCTTGCCCCAGGCGACGAAATAGGAGCAGTGGTACTCCGAAGCATCGGGTATTGCGTGTACCGCCTTCACGATGTCCAGCGGGATCCCCGAGCCCTCGGAGAGCCCCTTGAGTTCCTCCAGGTAGTCTGCGGGCACGAAGGGCTCGAGTTGCGCCCACACCAACTTGAGCAGGTCCATGTTGGCCCCGAACTCACTTTGCAGCACGCTGTCCAGGTCACTGTAGAAGCGCTTGATGGAGTTCGCGGCCAGTTTGCCGTGCGCGTAGCCCATCTCGTAGGGGGTGCCCCAGAGGTACAGCACGGTGATCTGGTCGGTGCCGCTGCCGATGGTGGTCAATTTGCCATTGACCGGCTGCTCTGCGGCCGGCAGCGCCCCTGCCAGGCACGCCACCAGCAGCAGGCAGGCTAACATGCTCCACAGCCTCGCTCTCATCTCCAACCTCCTGACCGCCGAATAAGTTCTCCCCCGCCCGGCTCACCCCACTACCGTCAGGTGGGACCCCCGCTCATCTTTTGCCACTTCGACGCGATATCCAAACGCTTCCTTCAGGTCCTCGATGTGAGTGATCACTAATATTCTGTCGAAGTCTCCTGCCACCGCATGAATGGCCTCCACCAGCCGCTCCCGGCCCTGGCTGTCCTGGGTACCGAACCCCTCGTCAATCACCAGCGTCTGCAGGTTGGCCCGGGCGCGCTGGGCGAGCAGCCGCGAGAGCGCAATGCGCACCGCAAAGTTCACCCGGAAGGCCTCGCCGCCGCTGTACAACTCATAGCGCCGGGTGCCCAGTTGGTCTGAGATCAGAATCTCCAGCGTCTCGGCCAGGTCGCCTTTTCGGTTGGCGGCGCGGGTGACCAGCGACACCTGCATCTGCCCACCGGTCAGCCGGCCCAGTAACTCGTTGGCGTCCTCCATGATCTGGGGCACCACGTTCTCAATAATGATGGCCTGGATTCCCCGTTTGCTGAAGGCGGCCGCTAACTCGCCGTAAACGACTGCTTCCCTTTCGGCTTGCCGCTTCTCTGCCGCGCGCTTGTCCCGCTCACTGCGCGCCGCCTGGCAGCGTGCCAGGCGCTCGCCCCAGCGCGCGGCATCCTCGCCCAGCCGGCGCAGGTCGCCGGCCACGGCCGCCAGCGCGGCCTGGGCGGCGGCCAACTGCTCCTGGGCCTTGCCCAGGTTGCGCGTCTCTGCCTCCAGGGCCTTCCCTTCGTCCAGGCAGGCGGCCGCGGCCGCGGCCTTTTGCTGGTCCAACTCCTCGAGCCGGGCGAGGGCCGATTCGTCCTCCTGGATGGTCTGGCGGCCATTTTCCATCTCCACCTGCTGGCGCTCGTAGTCGGCCAGGTTGCGCACTTGCTCAGCCGCCTTGCGATGCTGGTCGCGGTCATAGCCCAGGCGTGCCACCGCCTCCGCATTGCGCTGCAGGGCCGCGCGCGCCTCCGGAGCGAAATCCCCTTCCTCCAGTCGCCGGCGCACCTCCAGCAGCGCCCGGCGCAGTTCCTCCTGCTGTTCCCCCGATTGGCTGGCGCGCGCCACCTGCTCGGCCAACTCTCCCAGCCGTTGGAGCAGTTCATCCGCCTCCGCCACCCGGGTTTCCAGGTCCTCCCGTTCCGCCTCCACCTCCGCCAGGCGATGGCGGAGGGCCTCCTCCCGTTTCTCCTGCTCCCGGGAGAAGGTGCTGATCCCTGCCCCTTCCTCCTGAAACTTGCCGATCAGCCGCAGCCGGCGCTCCTCCGACAGCGGGGTCTCGCAGAGCGGGCAACGGGCCTCGGTGTGGTCGTGAGTGAGCAGGTCTATGCGTTGCTGCAACTCTGGCAGGCGCTCGGCCAGTCGGTTGCGCTCGGCGGCAATGCGGGCGATCTCGGCCTGGGCCTGCGCCTGCTCTGCCTGCAGTTCCGCAAGGCGAGCGCGAAAGCCCTCCACGCGCGCGATCTGCGCCCGCAGGCGCGTCTCCTTCTCCTGCAGCGCGGCCAGCAACCCCGCCTCCTGGGCCAGTGTGCGCAGCCGCTCCTCGAGATGCCCCGCCTCCGCCCGCAGCCGCTCTCCCGCGGCATCCACCTGGCGGTTCAGGTCCTGGGCGGCGTCCATTAACTCCTCGTAGGCCGCGGACTTGCGCGCCAGTTCCTGCTCCTGCCGGCGGGCCTCCTGTAACTCACGGTACCCGGCCTCGATGTGCTCCCGGTTCGCCAGCAGCGCCCGTTTGAGGCTCAGCCGCTCGTGCAGCGGAGCCGCCTGCTCGCAGATGCGCTGGCGGTCGGCCATGATGTCCGCATACTGCCGCTCCAGTTGCCGGCAGCGCTCCCGCTTTTGCAGCAGGTCGTTGACCGCCGCCTGGGCCTGCCGCGCGCGCTCCTGCAGCCGGGCCTGCTCCTCCTCCGCCGTGCGCACCGCGGCGTCGCATTTCTCCAGTTCCACCCGGCACTGGTCAGCCTGGGCGGCCTCCTCTTCCAGCCGGGCGATCTCCTCCTCATACTGGCGGCCGACCGCCTTGGCCACCCGCGCGTGCTCGCGGGCGCGCTCCTCCAGCAGGTCATAGCGCCCCAGCCCCAGGATCTGCCCCAGGATGCGCTTGCGCTCACCGGGCGGCTGCATGGTGAACTTGTCCGCCTGCCCCTGCAGCAGAAACGAGGAGTTGACGAAGGTCTCGTAGTCCATGCGCAGGAGGTCGAGCAGCATCTGCTGCGTGTCCCGCTTCTTCATGCTGGTCAGGCGGCGGAACTCTTGCCCATCCCACGCCGCCACCTCCAACGTGCCGCCGCGCTTGCGGTGGCGGCTCCGGCGTACCCGGTAGACCTGCTCACCCAGGCGAAAGTCCAACTCCACTACCGCCTCGTCCACCCCGGGCGCGGAACGGATCAGGTCGTCTGCCCCGGCCCCGCTGGCACTCAGCCCCCGCGCCACCCCAAACAGCGCCCAGGTCATGGCCTCCAGCAGCGCACTCTTGCCGTCCCCGTTGTGACCGGAAAGACACGCCACGTGGAAGGAAAAATCGAGCGTCTCCCCCTCGTCTCCGTACGATATGAAGTTGCGCAGGTATAGCCGGATGGGTACCACTCACTGCTCCAGGTAGGCGATTGCCTCTTCCTGCTCCAGTTCCGCCAGCAGTCTGGAGGCATACTCACGAAGTTCGGCTGCTCGCGCCCCCCCGATCTCCCGGGTGGCCAGGTATTCCTCCAGCGCCCGCATGGGGTCGGTCAATTCCTCGGTCAGCCGCGGGTTACGCGCCAGGCTGGCCCGCCGCACCTCCCGCACCACCGGCCCCACCCATTCCGCCTCCGCCAGGGCCGCCCGCACTGCCCGCAGGTCGAGCGGGGCCTCCTGCTCCATCGCCACCAGCACCCGGACCACCGCCCCCGCCAGGTCGTGCTGGCGGATGGCCGCGAGCACCTGCTCGGTGGCGTCGCCCTCGCCCGCCACTTGGCAGCGGATGGTGAGGAAACGCCGGGCAGAGACGGGCAGGAACCTATGCTCCGCTTTGCCCTCGGCGATTTCCACCAGCACAAAGCCCTTCTCCTCGCTCTCCTCGCCAAAATCCACCCGCTCGATGGAACCGCTATAGACCACCTCGGGGTGGGCCCCCGGGTTGAGCACCTGGTACTTGTGGATGTGGCCCAGCGCGACGTAGGCAAAGGCGGGATTGGCCACCGCCGAGAGCGGCAGCAGTAACTCATTGCCGGCCATCAGGTTGGCCTCGCTGCCCAGCGTCGCCCCCTCAATGCCGAAGTGCGCCGCGAGGATTGCCGGGGAACCCGGCTGCACCCTCGCGGCCAGGCCCCCGAGCAGCGCCACCAGGCGCTCCTGCAGCAGATTGGCGAGTGCCTCCTGGCCCAGGCCGCGGGTCTCGTCGCTGGGTACGATCGCGCCCCGAGGCAGGGCAGGCAGCCCCGCCACCTGCAGCGGTCCGGAACGAGTCTCCAGCGTCACCACCTCGGGGATGCGGCCCACGGTAACGCCCGGCACCTCGAGCGTGGAGAAGATGTCCATGGAGTTGGCCTTGCCAGGCATCCCCGGCAGGTCGTGGTTGCCCACCAGCAGGTACACCGGCAACCCGGCCCGGGTGAGGCGGTGGATACGCCGTGCAAACTCCCGCTGCAGGGTGGGGGAGGGCTCGCGGCTCTTGTAGGCGTCGCCGGCGAAGATGACTGCATCCACCCCCTCGTTCACGGCAAAGGAGACGGCCTCATCCAGGCAGCGCAGGAAGTCCAGGACCCGGGTGTTGAGGCCTTGCTGGGGGTCGAGCCGGCCGTAGTTTTCCATGCCCAGGTGGACGTCGGCCAAGTGCAGGATGCGCATGCAGGCATTGTACCAAGAGCGCCAGGGGGGGACAAGGCTGGGAGCGCTTGTGGGGCTGGAAATAGGGCCGTGGGTCCCGTTCGGCTCGTGGTAGCCCGCAAGGCGCCTTTCTATGCCGCCCGCCTCCGCCGGCGCACGACCGCCGCGCCCTCCAGCCGGGCCTTGAGCGCCTCGTTCATGATTTCGAGGGCCCGGCCAGTGGACTCGATGGACTTTCCCAGGAGCGGCACCAGCAGCCCCCGGAATACCTCGCGCTGGGTAAACCGGGTGCGCCCCCGCCCCAGGGATCTCAACTCATAGGAGTGCACGCTGGAGAGGAGCCCGGGGAAGAGCGAGCCGCTCTTCCAGCGCAGCAGGAGGTTGGGCCGCACCTCCCGCACCCGCCCGCGCACGTCCACGCCCTCCCGCCCCCGCGGCCCCAGGTGGAGGCGCAACCGTCCGCCCGGTCGCAAGTCCCCGGAAATGCTGGTGATGAAGGGATTCCACTGGGGATACCGCCGAAAGTCGGTCAGCACCCGCCACACGCGGGGCGGAAGAGCGTTGATGTCTATCTCGCGCACCACTTCCCGGGTCATGCCGCGATCATCGCGCCGGCGGAGCCAGTATGGGGCGCAGACCGGCTACACGGGGGTGCGGATGGCGGCACGCGTCGGCTTTCAACCCTCCGGCAGCGTGAGATGGTCGGGACTGCCCTTGGGCGGCTTGCTGATTTCGTCCTTTAGCCACTCCAGGGCTCCCGGGGTCGTGCACCACAGCGGCCGCCACTCGAAGGCGTAGGATTCCGCCTCGCTGGGTGCCCGGGGCTCGAAGGTCTCAGGCGCAAAGGGCGGCAGGGGCTGGTTCCCGAGCAGGTAGTCGGGGACGTAGGGGTTGAAGGCCCTGGCCCGGGCCAGTAATGAGCGCGCCTGCTCGCTCTTGCCTTCCCTGCGGAAGGCAATCAGCGTCTGGGAGTACATCCACATGGCCGACTCCTCCTGACCACGCTTGACCAGTTCCTCGGCCTCCCCGTCCCGGCCCTCCTCCAGCAGCCAGGACAGCAGGGAATAGCGCATGCCCAACTTATCCAGGTCCGAGAGCCTGATTATCTCATGGGCGTGCGCGATTGCCCCCTCCCGGTCCCCCGCGTTCCACAACAGGTGCGCCAGGGCCGCCCGCACTCGCACGTAGGGTCGCGTCGTGACCACACTCTCGTAGTCCCCAACGGGGATCTCCACTGGCTCCTGCTTGAGCGCTCGCTCGCCCGCCGCGAGTCCCTTCTCCAGGTAACGTCGGGCCTCCGCCTGGGTAGCGGCCACCTCCTCGGCGAAGATCAGGTAGGCATCGGCACAGTCAGGGCACAGGGCCAGCGCCCGTTCGGCCAGCCGCACGGCGGGCAGTCCACCCTCGGTCTCCCACGCGTCATAGATGAGCATCTGCGCCATGTCGAGGGGCTTGGCGTCAAAGGGCAGAGGGCCGCCTTGGTACTCATGCATCCTTAGCGAGCCGGTAGCCAGGTCTTCGGCCGGGAGCAGCCCCTGCTCGCCCATCCGCTGCCAGATCCAGAGCGACCGCTCCATGTGGCCGAAGACATGCCCCGGGATGGCCGGCTCCGGCGCCTCCGGGACGGGGATGTCATGCCCCCATCCGCCCGCTCCACCCTTCCCCACGCGCCGCCCCGGTGCCGTCGGCCCCCGGTGGCGCCTATGCTTGCGGTCCTTCCTTGCCATTGTGTATGCCCCTACATGCTACTCGCTTCGTTACGGCTACCCCCAACCCCATCCGCCCATGCGCCCATCCGCCTACCCTACCCCTTTATCCCGGTCAGCGTCACGCCCTGGATAAAGTAGCGCTGGGTGAAGAAAAAGAGCGCCACCACCGGCACCACCACCATGGTGGCCGCCGCCATCAGCAGGTTGTACTCGCTGCCGTGAGTGGACTGGTAGAGTTGGAGGGCATAGGCGACGGGCATCTTCTCCGGGGAGGAAATATAGATCAGGGGGCCCATGAAGTTGTTCCAGGCGCCCATAAAGGTCCAGATCACCACCGCCGCCAGCGCGGGCTTGACCAGCGGAAGCATGATGCGGGCGTAGATCAGAGCGTGCGAGGCCCCGTCAATCTTGGCCGCGTCCTCCAATTCCATGGGGATGGTGAGGAAAAACTGGCGCAGCAGGAAGATGTAGAAGGCCCCGCCGCAGAAAGCCGGCACCCAGAGTGGCTTGAGGGTGTCCACCCAGCCCAGGGCGCGGAAGATCAGAAAGACCGGGATCATGGTCACCGCGCTCGGCAGCATCATGGTCGCCAGCATCACCACGAAGCAGATGTCCCGCCCCGGCCAGCGCAGTCGGGCAAAGGAATAGGCGACCAGGCTGCTTGAGAGCACCACCCCCACGATGGAGAGGGCGGAGACATAGACCGTGTTCCACAGGTACATCAGGCCATGGTGGGTCTCGGGGGGCAGGAAGTCGAGCGCCTCCTTGTAGTTGGCCCAGACCGCCGGGCGGGGTATCCACTGCGGGGGGATCACCATCAGCGCATCGTCGGCCTTGAGCGAGGTAGAGACCAGCCAGGCGAAGGGCATGGTGAAGACCACCGCCCCCGTGAGGAGCGCCAGGTGCAGGCCGGCGTGCCGGGCCGCCTCCCGGCGCCGCCTGGCCTCCCGCCAGTTGCCCACCCGTAGCGACCAATAGCGTACCGCGAGCCCCAGGAAGGACGGCGCCAGGGCGGCGCACTGGCGCGCGGGCTGGGGGAGGGGGAACAGCCGCCAGAGAACCCAGGTCACCAGCGGCGGGGCGATCACGGTCACCGCCGCCTCGCCCCACCGGCGCCGGCGCAGGCTGTCGCCTCCCAGCGTCAGCCAGTAAAGTGCGGTCCCGTAGAGCAAGCCCATTGCCAACAGCCACACGGGCGCGAGCATCATTTCCCCTCGTAGTGCACCCAGCGCGGCGCCAGTTTGATCTGCACCAGGGTGAGCGCAAGCACTATCCAGAAAAGCAGCCAGGCCAGGGCCGAGGCATACCCCATCTTGAAGAAGCGAAAGGCGTTGTTGAACAGGTACAGCACCGGCACCAGCGTGGCATCCACCGGCCCGCCCGCCCCGTTGGTCATGACGTAGATGCCCTCGAAGGTCTGCAGGGCGCCGATGGTGCCCATGATCAGGTTGAAGAAGATGGTAGGGCTGAGCATGGGCAGGGTGACATGGCGAAACTTATGCCACCCGGTGGCCCCATCAATCTCTGCCGATTCATAGAGGTGCTGGGGGATATCCTGCAGGCCGGCCAGCCAGATGATCATTCCACTGCCCGCTCCCCACAGCCCCATCAGCACCAGCGCGGGCTTGGCCCACTGTTCGCTGGAGAGCCAGGTGGGCGGGGCGAGGCCGAACCACGAGGTCAGGGTCGCCTTCCAGAAGTTGTTGATCAGCCCGTAGTCATAGGGGTTGAGCACCCACAGCCAGAGCATGGCGCTGGCTACAGTGGGCACGATGGCCGGCAGGTAGTAGAGCGTGCGGTACCAGGTCATCCCCGTGACCTTGGCGTTGAGCAGCATGGCGATCGCCAGCCCGGTCACCATGCCCAGGGGAATCCCCAGCACCGCGAGATAGGCGGCATTGTACAGCGTCTTGGAAACGTAGGGCCAATCGCCCCCCAGCAGGAAGCGGTAGTTATCCCACCCCACGTAGCGCGCAGGGTGCAGCACATCATAGTCGCAGAAGGAGAGCACTACCGATACCAGGATTGGCCCCAGGGTGAAAGCCAGGAATCCGATGATCCACGGGCTGGCGAACAGGTACCCGGCCACCGCCTCCCCCCGCATCAGCCGGCCCACCGGCCCCGCCTGGCGCAGGTGGCGCACCAGCACCCAAAGCGCAGCAGCGAGCGCCAGCCCGATCAGGGACAGCGGCCAGCGCCAATCCAGTAGCGGATAGCGCGCACGCGCAAAGACTTTGTCCAGTTCCTGCTGCACCGTCTTCTGGCCGGCCTGTAGGGCGGCAGCCGGCGATTGCTTATGGTAGATCGCCTGTTCAAAGGCGCGCACATGCTCGTCCCACAGCCGCTGTCCCACGAAAGTGACCGGTCGGAACTTGCTCACCTTCATGAGATCCATGAAGGTGCGTAGCGAGTTGCGAAACTTGGGCTCCCGGGGGGCGAGCGCGGCAAATACCGCCTCGTCAGAGGGGATGTGCGCGCTCATGTTGGGCACATACTTCCGCCCGATACTACGGTTATAACGCGCCTGGGCGCGTGCCCCCACCAGGTTGCCCTCCACGCTGGTCATCCACTTGATGAAAGACCAGGCCTCCTCCACGTGGGCCGCCCCCCGGGGGATGGCCAGCGAGAAGCCGCCCGACCAGGTGATGTACGGCGCATCTTTGCCGAAGGGCGGCTTCCCCAGCAGCCGCTCACGCGGAATGGGGGCAGGCACCACCCCAAAATCGAGATCAGGTGCATACCGGGCGATGTTGTTTAGCACCCAATTGCCGTCAATCTTCATCGCCACCTTGCCCGTGTAGAACGGGTCCAGTGCGTTTCCCTGGAAGGTGGAGGTGAAGGCGCTCACCGGCACTGCGCCCCCCAGCCGGTCGTACACGCTCACCATCCATTCCAGCGCCTTCTGCGTCTGGGGGTTCGCCAGCGTGCACTTGCGTCCATCCGGGCTCATGAACTCTCCGCCCATCTGCCAGGAGTACAGGTAAAGCCACGAGTTGCCGTAGTTGGGGATGAAGCCGATCTGCCGATAACTGCCATCCGGCCGGCGCTTGGTCAGGCGGACCGCGTAGTCCACCAATTCCTCCCAGGTGCGCGGGGGCCGGTCGGGATCGAGCCCTGCCTGGCGGAAGAGGGTGCGATTGTAGTAGAGTGCGCGGTCATCGGTGCCGTAGGGGATGGCGTACACCTTGCCCCCATACACCGCCTCCGCCCAGCAGGCGGGGTAGAAATCTTGCGGCTTGATGCCATCCCGCCGGATGAGGTCGTCCAGCGGGCGAAAGGCATCCCGGCAGGCCCAATCGCCGATGGTGAAGCGGTCCTGGCGCACCACGTCCGGGGGCACCTGGCCCGCGATGGAGGTCATCAGTTTCTGCGGGTTCAACTCGCCCGCCCCCATCGATAGCAGGCTCACCTGGATGTTGGGGTGGCGGCGCATGAACTCTCGTACCATGGCATCCTGACCCTGGGTGTCTTCCCCGGCCTCGATGCCCCAGACCACCAGCCGGATGCGCTCCGGCGCCGGCCGCCGGGCGCAGCCCGGCAGGAGGACGAGCAGGCCCAGCAGCAAGCCCCAGGGGGCAAGCGGCAAGGCTGGCATGCAGCGGGTATCGGGAGCCATCTCGCGGTGTCTCACGCGCCCTCTCCCCGTTGGGAGCGGGTGGGGGTGAGGGGCATCACCCTTCTCCTCCCGCATCCCCCGTCTTCCCCTCCAGCGGCCATATCCCAGTATCAGCATCCTGTCGGTTACTTCGCTGCCGTGCCGGGCCGCCCTGCCTCGTGTTCCTCTACCCCTTCAGCCCGCTGAGCACCAGCCCCCGCACGAAGTAGCGCTGCCCGGCTACGAACACCACCAGTACCGGCATCATCACGATCACCGAGGCGGCCATCAGCAGGTGCCACTCCGTCAGGAAGGGGGTCTGAAAATGGGCCAGGCCAATGGGCAGCGTCTTCTTGCCCAGATCGTCAATCACGATCACCGGCCACATGAAGTCGTTCCAGGTGTGCAGGAAGACGAAGGTCACCAGCGTGGCCAGCGCCGGCTTGGAGAGGGGGAGGATGATCCGCCAGTAGATGGTGAGCCGCCCCGCCCCGTCTATCTTGGCCGCATCCTCCAGTTCCGTGGGGAGGGTCAGGAAGAATTGGCGCAAGAGGAAGGTGCCGTAGGCGGAGAAGATGCCGGGCAGGATCAGCGCCCAGTAGGTGTCGGTGAGCGACATCCGCCGCAGCAGAGCAAAGACCGGGATCATGGTCACCACTGAGGGCACCATCAAGGTGGCCAGATAGGCCAGGAAGAGTTTGTCTCGCCCCGGGAAGTGCAGGCGGGCAAAGGCATAGGCTGCCAGCGAGCAGGTGACAACCTGCCCCAGGGTGACCATGATGGCCACGAAGAGACTGTTCAGATAGAAGACGAGCAGCCCGTCGGCATTGTGCAAGAGGCCAAAAAAGCCGCTTTCCACCTTGAGCGCGCCCCAGGCCTGGGCATAGTTCTCCCAGTGCGGCGCCCACCGCTCCAGCCTCCGCACGCGCGTGTCGTCGGGCTGCACCCATTCCGCGGGGTTAGCGCCAGCAGTGCGCCCGCTGCTCGCATTTCCCCTCTCCCCCTGGGAGAGGGTCAGGCTGAGGGGCGTCTTCTTGGAGTTGTCCCTTCCCAGTTCCCGCAGTACCAGCCCCTCGGGCCGCACCCCCATGATGGCGGCCCGCACCCGGTGCCCGTGGTGAGTAACCTCCACCACCTCCCGCGGCCGGCCTTCCACCTGTACGGTCACCGGTTCGGTGGGCAGCCAGCGCGGCGGAAAGGTGAGCACCCGGCCGGGTGCCTTCAGACTGGTCGAGATCATCCACAGGAGCGGCGCGAGCATGGTCACGCCGGCCAGGCTGAGCACGAGGTAGCACAGCGCGCTCACCAACCACCGGCGCGCTTTGGCTTGTCGCCTGCCCTCACTCCGTCTCCCCCCGGGAGAGGGCTGGGGTGGGGGGGCCGCGCCTATCGCCGCCGCCTTACCTGCAACCTGCCGCATGCGAGCCGTCCCGTCTCAAATCTCTGATCCCTGCCATCTCCGGTCCCTCTGCCTCTCCCTGTCCGCGTGTTCATCCATACGCCCTCCACCCCTCATTGGTAATGCACCACCCGCTTCCCCAGGTACCAGTTGAGCAGGGTGAAGCCGAAGACCAGGAGGAACAGCACCACCGCGATCGCTGCCGCATAGCCCATCTCGAACCACTGGAAGGCCATGCGGTAGATGTAGTACATCAGGGTGGTGGTGGCGCCCGCCGGCCCGCCGTCGGTCATCATGTAGGCGGCGGTGAAGCCCCCCTGGAAGCCGCCGATCACCCCCATCACCACGATGAAGAAGGTAGTGGGCGAGAGCAGCGGCCAGGTGATGTGGCGCAGTTTCTGCCACCAGCCGGCGCCGTCCAGGTCGGCCGCCTCGTATAACTCCGCGGGAATCCCCTGCAGGCCGGCCAAGTAGAGCACGCAGTTGTAGCCGCCGATGCCCGTCCACAGCCCCATCAGGATGAAGGCCGGCTTGGCCCAGGTGGTGGATTGCAGCCACTGCGGCGGGTTGGCGACGCCTACCATGTGGAGAGCGTAATTGAGCACGCCAAAATCCGGGGCGTAAATCCACTTCCAGAGTAGCGCCACCGCCACCGGAGAGCACACCGCAGGCAGGAAGAAGATGGTGCGATAGGCCACCATCCCCCGCAGCCGCTGGTTGAGCAGCAGCGCCAGGCCCAGCGCCCCCGCCACCGCCAGCGGCAGCCCCAGCATCAGGAAGACGGTGTTGCCCAGGTATTGCCAGAAGAAGGGGTCGTTGGCAGTCGTATGCCCGGCCTCGCTGTGGAACGAGAGCAGCCGAACGAAGTTACGTAGCCCTACCCACTGCGGCCGGTCGATCACCCCCCAGCGGGTGAAGGCCAGCAACCCTACGGCCGCCACCGGCACCAGGGTGAAGACCAGGAAACCCAGCAGGTTAGGCAGCAGGAAGAGGTAGGCGCCCAGGTGCTCCCACCGCCGCGCCCGCGCCCGCCGCTTACCTTCCACAGTCTGTGCCGGTGCCGCCATGCTGCCGCTTCTCTTCGCCCCGCAGCCCGCCTGAACCTCTGGGCCCACCTCCGTCCGCGACCCTCCTGGGCCAAGAAAGAGGAGCAGGGCGAGAGCCCTGCTCCTCTTCGCGCCGATTGGCGGTGGGGGAGGGTTACTGGGTTGCCATTCCGGGGGCGCCGGTGGTCCCAGTCGTCCCGGTCGTGGCCGGGGTGGTCGCCGTTCCCACGCCGGTCGTGGTGGTGCCGGTCGGCCCCTGCGCTACCACTACCGGAAAGCCGAACGGGCTGGTGGGGACGATGGTGGGCGCAGTCACCTGGCCCACCTGGTAGCCCGGAGTGGTAATGGGTGGCGGCGGCTGCCCAGTCACGGTGGGCACCGTCACCCCGCCAAACAGCCGGGCGATATCCGTCGGGTTGACGTACCGGGCCCGGATCACCCCGATGGTCGGCCCCACCGTCGCCGCGGCTGGCGCGGCGACCGCAGGCGCGGTGGTGGGAGCGGTCACAGCCCCGGGCGTCACCGTGGTGGCGGCCGGCGGCGCACTGGGCAGCACCGCCACCTGCCGCGGCCCGATATAGTAGATGCTGTCCACCTTACGGTAGGCCAGGTTGGCGGAAGTGAGTACGGCCTCCAGGGCCTGGTCCCGGGTCACGTCCTGCAGGGAGACGTTCACGGTTCCCTGCGCCCCCGGCTCCAGCACGTAACTGGCGCCCGTCCCCTGAAAGATCAGGTTCAGCGCCTGCACCACGTCGGCCTGGCGCAGGCTCATGGAAATGGTTCCCGGTCCCAGCGCCCCCTGGGGCACGCTCTGGGTCATGGTGGGCTGCTCGGGGGCCGTCACCTCCCGCTGCACGATCCCGGCCACTGCCTCGCTCGCTGGCACGCACACGGTCGCCGTACGGCTCACGTTCCCGGGGATTACTCCGGTCCGCATGGGTGCCGTCCCTGCCACCTGCCCCACCGGCTGCCCGGTGCTGGGCTCCAGGGCTACCTGGGTCTGGCCGGGATAGCACACCTGGGGCGTGGTCTGCGCCACCCCCGGCACCGGGATATTCGCCGTCACCGCGGGCGCCTGCTCGACCTGCACGCTCCCCGCTACCCGCTCCGTGGGTATGGTGGCTACCGCCCCCATCCCTGGCAGCATCAGCCCCGGCGCCCCGAAGAAGGGGATGAAGCCGAAGGTCGGCCCCAGCACCACCGTCCCCGGCGCTACGGTGACCACGCCGGGAGTGGTCGCACCCGGCACCGTCGGCTGCGGCGCCACCGCAACTCCCGGGGCCGGCACGGCGCCCGGCACGGTGGTCTGCGCGGGCAGGGTCCCGGCCGGCGCCGTGGTCCCCGCGGGTGTCTGCACGGTAACAGTCCCCGGCTGCACGGTGCTCGGCGCTGTAGGCTGCACGGTCACCGCACCCGGTTGCAGGGTGGCGACCGGCGCGGTGGTAGTTGTCGCCTGCTGCGCGGCAGCGGGCGCTATCGCGATCAGCACTGCTATCGCTGCGATTAGTGTACTCATGGCACGCATGGTGTCACCCCCGTGCCTCGTGTGTGGTTGCCCGCCGCCGGGCGTCGGCGGCCGGATTGAGCACGAGCCATCACCGTCTATTCTCGCCGCTTGCCTCGGGGCTTAGGCTGGGCCGTGTGCGGCTGCCCACACACCCTTGGTGCGAGCCAAGGCTACGATGCTGCCGGATGTGCCGCACAGCGCGCACGACAGCGGTGCAGGTGAGCCGGTAGGGGCGGCCCCTGAACAGGGATCAATGTCACGAGCAGGGGTCACCCGTGTACCGGCGGTCTGACAATGGGGCAGAGGGGCTGCCGCTACCCCTGCAGAAGGCTACCCGCCGATGGCACGCAAAGCACCTTACGACGTCGTGATCGTGGGGGCGGGGCCCGCCGGCATCTTTGCCGCCCTCGAACTGACCGCACAGCCTGGCCTGCGCGTGGCCATGCTGGAGAAGGGCCCCGACCTGCACGAACGCATCTCCCGGCCCCCGGGCGGAGGGCCCCCACAGCGCGTGGGCTCTATCAACTCCGGGTGGGGCGGCGCCGGCGCCTGGAGCGACGGCAAGTTGACGCTCTCCTGTGAGGTGGGAGGGCAGTTGTGCACCTTGCTCCCGGCGGCCCAGGTGACCGACCTCATCGCCCAGGTGGACCGGATCTACCTGGACTATGGTGCCCCCGACCGCCTCTACGGCACCGACGACCAGGCGCTGCAGGAACTGGCCGCCCGGGCCGCGCTGGCTGACCTGGAGCTGATCCCCTCTCCGGTCCGCCACATGGGCACCGAGAATTGCATGCAGGTGCTCGAGCACATGCGCGCTGCCCTGGGCGGACGGGTAGACATCCACACTCACACTGCCGGCGCCGAACTAATCGTGCAGGAGGGCACCGCCACCGGAGTACGCACGGCTGCTGGGGACTTTCGCGCCCGCTATGTTATCGTGGCCCCCGGCCGCGACGGTGCCGCCTGGCTCACCAAGGAGGCTGAGCGCCTGCACCTGGAGCGCGTGGATAACCCGGTGGACGTGGGCGTGCGCGTGGAATTGGCCGCCTCCACCTGGGCACCGCTCACCCGCTCGGCCTACGAGCCCAAACTCGTCTTTTACTCACGCCAGTTCGACGACCGGGTGCGCACCTTCTGCGTGTGCCCCGAGGGTGAGGTGGTGCTGGAGCGCACGGACGAAATCATCACCGTCAACGGCCACAGTTACGCCGGCCGCCAGACCGGTAATACCAACTTCGCGCTGCTGGTCACCACTCACTTCACCGAGCCCTTCCACGAGCCGATCGCCTACGGCCGCTATCTCGCCCGCCTGGCCAACCTGCTCAGCGAGAGCGTCATCGTGCAGCGCCTGGGCGATCTGCGCGCCGGCCGCCGCTCCACGCCGGAGCGCATCGGCCGGGGGCACGTGATGCCCACTCTGCGCGAGGCCACCCCGGGCGACCTCTCCTTCGCCCTGCCCTACCGGTACCTGGCCGACCTGATCGAGATGCTCGAGGCGCTCGACCACCTGGCTCCCGGCACCGCGGGCCGGCACACGCTGCTCTATGGGGTGGAGGTGAAGTTCTACTCGGCTCGCCCCCGGCTCTCACCCGTGCTCGAGACCGAGGTGCGCAACCTCTTTGCCATTGGCGATGGGGCGGGGGTCACCCGCGGCCTGGTGCAGGCCAGCGCCAGCGGGATGGTGGCGGCGCGAGAGATCCTGAGGCGGGAGAGCAAGGAAGAGCGCGCCTGACGGCGCACCACTAACCGGGAAGGCGTATCCGCTCTCCACCATTCCGCCTATGGGCCGTGTCATTCCGACGCCCGTCCCGCAGCAGCCGGCCTGGCATGGGCTCTACCCCTGCAACCGGCGGACAGGCGGAGGAATCCCGCTGCGAAAAGGCCGGGGACAAGGCGATTGGCATGGTCCCTCCCCTGACCTGAGACCCTATGCCCCCCGACCAGTCACCAGTTCACCAGTAACCGGAAGCCCTGTTCCGACGCCAACCGACCACTCGCCTATCCGCCTATCCGCCCCTGCGGAACACCAGGCAATAATGGTGATGGTAGTTGGGCACGAAAACGGTAGGGTAGCCCCAGATTCCGAGCGGCTTGGTGTTCTGGCACCAGATGCGCTCGCCCTGGAAGCGCAGGCGGCGGGAGAGGTGGCGCGTGAGATCCCAGGCCAGGGGCAGCACCTCCCCGCCCGGCGCCCGCAGGTTCTGCACCACCACCACCAGGTACTTGCCGGGCGCCAACAGGCGGGAGGCCCCCAGCAGGGCGTCCCCGACGGATCTCACGAAGGCCGGATAGTCGGCCACGTTGCCTAGGTCCGCGGGGTCGTCGGAGTAGTGCGTATCCAGCCCCTGCTCTGCACGCTGCTTGTGCTTGGAGTAGACCCCGCCCCGGCTGGAGCGCAGCATGGCCCAGTAGGGCGGGCTGGTGATGACGAAATCGAAGTGCGGCAGGCCCCGGCGGAAGGGCAGGCCGGCGGCCTCCAGGCCCCCCCGGTGCTCGCGCCAGAAACCCGCCTGCCCGCAGCCGGTCGCGTCCCCCTGCACCACCTGCTGCCCCACGGCTCCTATGCGCGCTAATCGCAGCTGGCACGCTTGAGCGTAGCGCGCGCTTAACTCGATCCCGACCCCGCGCCGGCCCTGCTCCTGGCAGGCTACCAGGGTGGCCCCGGAGCCGGCGAAGGGGTCGAGTACCCAGCCCCCGCGCTTGGTGAAGAAGTGCAGGAACTGGGCCACCATTTCCTCGGGGAAGCGGGCGGGATGCAGTTCGGTATCGCGGTTGCGGTGGTAGCGGGGACTGTCGCAGACGAACCACGACCGGGTGAACTTTATCCACTCGGTGCCAGTGAGGTCATTCAACGTGTTGCGGCGACGGACCTTGCCTGCTCCCTCTCCCGGAGGGAGCAGGCTGGGGTGAGGGGCTATCGACGTTCCCTCGTCCTCCGAGTCTACCATGCCCAGGGGGAGCGGGCCTGCCGGTTTCCTCCTCATCCTTCCCTCTCCCTCAGGGAGAGGGTGTGGGGATTGCGACTTGCCCCCCACCGACCTGCGGATCGCCGGCATCGCTACGCCTCGTCATCCCAGGCGGCCGGGGCCTCGTCCTCCTCGTCGCGGAGCAGGCCGCCGCCGCCCGCGGGCCGCGCCAGGCCCTGGGGGTACACCTCCCGGGGACGGCTGCCGTCGGCCGGTCCCACGTAGCCCCGCTCATGCATCATGTCTATCAGCCGGGCGGCGCGGGTGTAACCGATGCGCAACTTGCGCTGCAACATGGAGGCTGAGGCATACTTGGTGGAGAGCACGAAGTCGAGCGCCCGCTCAAACATGTCGTCGTCAATGTCCTCCTCGCCGTCCGCCGTGCCTCCGCCTTTCCCTGGCTTGCCCTCAATGGGCAGCGCCTCGGCCACGTACTCGGGCCGGCCCTGCTCGTTGCGCAGCCACTCTACCAGCCGGTTGATATCCTTCTCGTCCACGTAGGCGCCCTGCAGCCGCACCGGCTTGCTGGCGTCAATGGGCAGGTAGAGCATGTCGCCGCTGCCCACCAGACGCTCCGCCCCGTTGACGTCCAGGATGGTGCGGCTATCCACCTGGCTGGCCACCGCAAAGGCGATGCGGGAGGCGATGTTGGCCTTGATCGTACCCGTGATCACGTTTACCGAGGGCCGCTGGGTGGCCACCACCAGGTGGATGCCGGTGGCCCGGGCCAGTTGTGCCAGGCGGCAGATCGAGGTCTCGAACTCGGTGGCCGCCTGCATCATCAGGTCGGCCAGCTCGTCGATCACAATCACCATGTAGTACATGGGCTGCAGTTCGGCGTCGATGGCCGCCCGCTCGTTGTAGCCGGCGATGTTGCGCACTCCGTGGTCGGCAAACAGCTGGTAGCGCATCTCCATCTCGCGGATGGCCCAGCGCAGCAGGCCGGCCGCCTCCTTGGCGTCGTAGGCCACCGGCGCCAGCAGGTGGGGGATGCCCGCGAACAGCGACAACTCCACGCGCTTGGGGTCCACCATCAGGAACTTCACCTGCTCGGGCGTGGCCCGATACAGGATGCTGGCCACCATGGAATTGATGCACACCGACTTGCCGCTGTTGGTGGCGCCCGCGATCAGCAGATGGGGCATCTTGATCAGGTCCGCCACCCGGGGGTGGCCGGAGATGTCCTTGCCCAGGGCAAAGACCAGCGGCGACTTGCTCTTGAGCATGGGCTCGCTGAGCATGATTTCCTTCAGGCTCACGTAGACCACGTCTTTGTTAGGCACCTCGATGCCGATCACACCCTTGCCCGGCACCGGGGCCTCCACCCGCACGTCCAGCGCCGCCAGCGACAGCGCCAGGTCATCCGCCAGGTTGGTAATGCGGCTCACTCGCACCCCCGGCGGCGGTTGTACCTCATAGCGGGTGACCCGGGGCCCCCGCTCGATCTCCACCACCTTGGCGTCTATCCCAAAACTGGAGAGCGTCGCTTCCAGCACCTCGATCTTGTCCTGGGTGTCATCCTTTGTACGCTTGCCTGCGGGGGGCGCAGGGTCGGAGAGCAATTCGATGGGTGGCAGGGTGTATTCTTTCGATGCCGGGGGGCCCTCCAGGCTCAACTGCTTGCCGCCGGAGGGTATGGGCTTGGGCTCCCCCGCCGGGGTCGCGGGCGGCGCGGCCGTGGGCCCGGGCTCCCGCTCGGGTGTGGTCAGTACGGAGAGGCCCTTACGCTTTGAGAGCACCTCGGGCAGGCGGCGCGCGGAGTGTGACGAGTCGAGCACCCGCGGCCGCACGCCGGCAGGGCGGGGCCGGCGCAGGCCAAGCACGCCCCTTCCCACCATAACCACCCCCAGCAGCACCCCGCGCACGGCGCGGCCCGCCAGGGTGGTGAGGGGGGTGTCGCTCATGGTGGCCAGGGCCCCGATGCCCACCAGGACCAGGATCACCACCGACAGCATGCGCCCAAACAGCGGCTTGCAGGCCTCGGCCACCAGCAGGCCCACCAATCCCCCGGGCTGCAGGTCCAGACGACGATCCCACACCCCGTCAACCGGCACGGGCATCTGGCAAATGGCCAGGAACACCAGGAACAGAATGGTGAGCGCCCAGGCGTTATGGCGCACCTGCATCCGGTGCCGGCGGACCATCATGGAGAAACCGAAGCCAATCAGACCACAAGCGAAAATGTTGGCGCCCAACGGGCCCACCAGCCCAACCAGTGCGGTGTGTAGCGTTCCGGAGAGAAAGCCGGTCTCGGGGAGGAAAGAGAGCAGGATCACCAGCCCCAGGGCGATCAGCCCCAGGCCACCCAGCTCATAGCGCAGCCGGCGGCTCCGCCGCTCGTCGGGGCTCAGCGCCGGGCCCACCTCCGGGGCGTGCGCCCGCGCCACCCGCATCCGGGCCCCCTGTGATCTCATGGCAGTGACCCCTGGTTTGACTGTGCTGTGTGTATCGGGTCTCCGGACAGGAACAATCATAGCACGGGAGGGGCCGGAGGGCAAGCGCAGGCCACAATGGTGAGGGCGGAGGCCCGCAGCCCCCGCCCTCACGCAGTGTCGGTGGATACTTAGCCGCGGCTGCGGCCTCTACCCTGACCGCCGCGGTTCTGGCCACCACCCTGTGGCTGCCCCGCACTCGGCGGGCGCTGTGGTGCCCGCGAGGGCCGTGCCGTGGCCCGCGGTGCTACCGGTGCCCGCGAGGGCCGTGTGGTCGCCCGCGGCGCTCTTGGTGCCCGCGAGGGCCGTGTGGTCGCCCGCGGTGCTGCCGGTGCCCGCGAGGGCCGTGCGGTGGCCCGAGGTGCTACCGGTGCCCGCGAGGGCCGTGTGGTCGCCCGCGGTGCTGCCGGTGCCCGCGGTGGCCGCGCGGTGGCCCGCGGTGGCCGTGCGGTGGCCCGTGGTGGCCGTGCGGTGGTGGCCCGCGGTGCTCTTGGTGCCCGCGGTGCCCGTGCGGTGGCCCGAGGTGCTACCGGTACCCGCGATGGCCGTGCGGTCGCCCGCGGTGTTGCCGGTGCCCGCCGTGGCCGCGCCGTGGCCCGCGGAGCTGGCACTCCCGCCGGTCGCCGGGCTGCGACCGCCGGGAAGCCGGTAGGGGGCTTGGCCGCGTGTGCCGGGCGGGCGGAGGGTCGTGCCGCCCTTCTGACGATGCTGTGGCTAGCAGTGCCCGCAAGCAGCATGAGCGCTAGCACAGCCAGAACTGCGTACGTGCGAAACATGGAAAATCCTCCGTTCTCTCAGTAATCGTACCTGAGCATTGAGAATAACCACTGCCGGTTGCCTGCCGGCTCGCCCTCCTTCTCCCCACCCGATGCAGGATAAGCACTGCATCACGGGCCGCTCGCACGAGAAGCGAACGATGGGCCGCTTAGCGCGAGTCTAGGCAATTATGCCTTACTGTTCAAGGGCCAACAGGCCACAATGGTGAGGGCGGAGGCCCGCAGCCCCCGCCCTCACGCGGTGTCGGTGGACACTTAGCCGCGGCTTCGGCCTCTACCCTGACCGCCGCGGTTCTGGCCACCACCCCGTGGCTGCCCCGCACTCGGCGGGCGCTGTGGTGGCCGCGATGGCCGTGTGGTCGCCCGCGGTGCTCCTGGTGCCCGCGAGGGCCGTGTGGTCGCCCGCGGTGCTCCTGGCACCCGCGGTGGCCGTGCGGTGGCCCGCGGTGCTCCTGGTGCCCGCGATGGCCGTGTGGTCGCCCGCGGTGCTCCTGGTGCCCGCGGTGGCCGTGCGGTGGCCCGCGGTGCTCCTGGTGCCCGCGAGGGCCGTGCGGTCGCCCGCGGTGCTGCCGGTGCCCGCGAGGGCCGTGTGGTCGCCCGCGGTGCTGCCGGTGCCCGCGAGGGCCGTGTGGTCGCCCGCGGTGCTCCTGGTGCCCGCGAGGGCCGTGCCGTGGCCCGCGGAGCTGGCATTCCCGCCGGTCGCCGGGCTGCGACCGCCGGGAAGCCGGTAGGGGGCTTGGCCGCGCGTGCCGGGCGGGCGGAGGGTGGTGTCGCCCTTCTGCGCGCGGCTTCACTCGCCAGACCCGGATCCGGCGGGTGCGTGATGCCGCTGGCACGCAATCCCGCGCTGGCCATGCGCAGCACCGGCGCCTCGGTGAGCACGCGGTGGATGGGGCCCGGCGGCCGGGAGGCCACGGAGTAGTCCCGCGTCCCCCAGTCGCCCCGCACTCGCCACACCGCACGTTCGCGGACCGTCGGTACCCGCCAGTAGTTGGCCACCAGCGGCTCCGGCACGTACAGCACGTTATTGCATATCAGCGGCGGCCCGGCCAAGGTGATCAGGCGATTGCCATAGTAGCAGCGTCGGCTGCCGAAGAAGAGCACCGTCTGCACGCCCCCATAGGTCACCACCCCCCGGTTGCCGAGCAGGTCCAGCAGGATGGCGGCGCCGATCACGTCGCCCAGGCTGCGCAGCGGGAGGTACACTACCGCCCCGTAGGTGAACGGGCGATAGGCGTAATAGGAGGGCACGTAGCCGTACCCCGCGAAGATCCCCAGGGCATAGCCCGGGGTGTAGAGGTCCACGTCATAGTAGCCCCAGTCGCGGGGTCCCCGGAATCGGACCCGGTGCCGGGACGGTTCCCAGTTCATCGGGATGCCCAGGTACTGGTCGAATGCCGCCGCGGGGCAGCAGAGCTGGTTGCGCACGATCACCACGGGGGCGGCCAGCAGTACCGGCTCATCGTTGTAGTAGGCCGAGCGCGTCCCCACCACCAGCGACAGGTTGCGGTTGTGATACACCACCGCCGCGCTCCGGGCATAGGGGTCCCAGGCCAGGTCCGCCCCCACATAGCCGCAGGTTGGCCTTACCGGCACGTACACGCGGTTGTCGAACATGAACGGCATGAAACCGACTGCGCTGATCCGCGTGTCCGCCAGGGCTTGGCCAGCCGCCGCCGGTATCAGCACCGCCGCCAACAGCAGCCACCGCCAACACCTTGTCATCGTCTGTTACTCCTCATCTCTTTCCACCGGCCGGCGCCGGTTGGTTCCCCAGCGTATCCCGTGGGCGGGCTCCCGCCAAGAGGGAGGCCGCCTGGAGGGTGCACGCTCGCACATGGCTGGGGCGTATCGGAACATGCCCGGTACGGGACGCAGATCCGGGCGGTGGGCAAACCCCGGCCCCAAACCCCAAACCCCAATCCCCATCCCCAACCCCTTCCTCTTCCTTGACAGTCCAGGGGGTCAATCCTATACTCGGAGTGCACACACAAGGGCGGCCACTGAAGATGCGGTTACTGCTGGGCTTGCTGCTGGGATTGGCGTTGGCCGCTGCGCTCCCCTTCATCCAGGCGGTGCTGGAGGCCTTGCGCATCTCCCCCAAGGATGACGCTTACCAGCATGCCTTCTTCCTGGTCGTGCTGGTGCTGCTCAGCATCCTGGTGCTACGCCCGGCCCGCCGCCGGCGGGTGGTGGAGCCGAGATACGATGAATACGAGCCCGTGCCACTTCGCAAAAGGTAGGTTGCATTCCCGATGAGACTTCGCCTGGGCCTGCCCTCGGGCAGCCTGCAAGAGGCCACCCTCGCTCTCTTCCGCAAGGCGGGATGGAACATTTCATTGCAGGGACGTTCCTATTTCCCGTCGGTAGACGACGACGAACTGGAGTGCGTGCTCTTGCGCGCTCAGGAGATCCCCCGTTACGTTGCCGACGGCGTGCTCGACGCCGGCCTGAGCGGCAAGGATTGGATCATGGAGAACCGGGCGGAGGTGGTGGAAGTGGCCGACCTGGCCTATTCCAAGAACACCTCCCGCCCCATCCGGGTGGTGATTGCGGTGGCCCAGGATTCCGACATCCAGCAGGTGAAGGACCTCGAGGGCAAGCGGATTGCCACCGAAGTGGTGCAACTCACCCGCGACTTTCTGGCCCAACACGGCGTACAGGCGCACGTCGAGTACTCCTGGGGCGCCACCGAGGCCAAGGTGCCCGAGCTGGTGGATGCCATCGTGGACCTCACTGAGACCGGAAGCTCGCTGCGTGCCAACAAGTTGCGGATCGTGGATACCATCCTGGTCTCCACCACCCGCCTCATGGCCAATCCCCGGGCCTGGGAAGACGCGTGGAAGCGGGCCAAGATCGAGAATCTCTCATTGCTGCTGCTCGGCGCCCTGCGGGCCGACGCCAAGGTGGGCCTGAAGATGAACGTGCCGGACGGCGCGCTGGACCAGGTGCTGGCGTTGCTCCCGGCCATGAAGCAGCCGACCGTATCGGGGCTGATGAACTCGGGCTGGAAGGCGGTGGAGACCATTGTCGACGAGCACGTGGTTCGCCGCCTGATTCCCGACTTGAAGCGAGCGGGCGCCGAGGATATTATCGAGTACCCGCTCAACAAAGTGATACCCTGAGCACACATCGCTTGTGCCGCGGGGGCCAGGAGACGTTTGGCCGGCCTGGAATGTGGGTATGGAAAATTAGCCGATCGTAATGTTGTATCACCCGGCCGGGGCAAGTCCACCCGCCGGCCTTTGCCGCGTTCTTGTGGGGGAGGGTAAGGTAGGCCGATGCGCCAGTGCTCAAAGTGCAAGTCTCGCAACCGGGAGGCGAACCGGTTCTGCAGCCGCTGCGGTGCGCCGCTTGATCCCCAGCCGCAAGTAGCCCGCCAGCCCGGGACCGACCCCGAGAAGTCCGCGCGTCTGCTCGACCTGGCCTTTCAACTCTCGGATGAGGGCCGCCTCAGCGACGCCATCCAGGTCGCCCAGCAGGCCGTGCTGGCCAACCCCGGCAGCACCTCCGCTCATTCTCTGCTCGGCATCCTCTACGAGCGGGCGGGGCATCGCGAGCAGGCCATCCGGGAATACGAGCGTGCCCTGGAACTATCCCCCGAAAGCACGGCAGACCGCGACAGTCTGCAGCAATTGCGGGCCTCCCGCCCGGCCTCCCGCCCCGCGCCGCGCAGCGTGCAATACACCGTGGTCGGGCTTTTCTCCCTGCTCATCCTGATGATTGCCCTGGGCATCTACCGTACGGTGCAGATGCAGCACGCCCGCCGCGGCCCGGTGGCTCCCACCACTGCCGGAGTGGCAGGCTACGAACCCGTGGCGCCGCTGCCGCTGGGCGAGTCCAAGCCGCAGCCTTATCGGCCGATACAGCCGCCCATGCCGGCAGCGACCCCCGAGAGCGCGACTCCGGCGGTGCAACCCACACCCGCGGCCCCCCCGCCGGCGCCCCGGCATACCGTGCGCCTGACTCCGGTCACCGTGCCCGCCGCGGAGGTGCAGCCGGTCGCCCAGCCCCGCCTGGTGCCGCCCCCCGAGCGACCCAAGGTGACCGAGCCCGCCGCTCTCGCTCAGCCCGAGCCCCCGCCCGCCGGAGCCGGTATTGATACTGCGCGCCGGCTCTACCTGGCGAAGGCCTACGATGGAGCGATTTCTGCCTACCAGCGTGTGCTGAATGCCGATCCGAGTGCCCCCGCCTATGTCCACGAGGAACTTGCCTGGTGCTACTATCATACCGATCGCATAAGAGAAGCCAAGGCGGAGTACCGGCGGGCGCTGGAGGCCTACCTGCGTGAGTTGGCGAAGGGTGATAACATGGCGGAGGCCACGCACGGCATGAGTACCTGCGAGGCTGCTCTGCGCGCCCTCGAGAACAACTAAGCACTGCCGGCCGACGCCCACCCTACCTGGGGGGATGGAGCATGGGCAAGTGGTTGTGCGTAATCGCATTTGTGCTCTTCCCCGCGCTTGGCTGCTTTGCCGCGCCCTCCCCGCCCGCCCGCCTTTCCGTGCTGCTCTACCCCGTCTCTGCGCCCGCCGACCTCCCGGCGGAGTGGGCGGCACTCACCCAGGAGTTGCTACTCTCGGGCCTGCGCGCACAGGCAGAGCCCCGCGTTGCGGTCAGCCTCTTCGATTCCAGCAGCGCCCAGGCCAGGCGCCTGGTGCAGGACTGGTCTTTCCTTGACGCGCGCGCCCTGCGCGCCGGCGAGCCGGACTTCGTCTTCGTGCTGGGCGAGGAGATGGGGCTGGACGCGGTGCTGGTTTGTCGGCTGGAGGCCGAGGGGCAGGGTATGCTGGTATCCGGGCGACTGATGTCCGTGCGCAACCGCGAGATCTGCACCTATCTCGCCGGGGCTCGCCCGGAAGCGGCCGACAACCGGGCCCAGCGCGGCGCGCTGCGCAGCGCGATCACCCGCCTACTGAGGGACGTGCGCCGCGACCTGCTGACGGCCGGCCAGGCCCCGGCGGCGACTGTCGAAGAATACCTGCGCCGGGGCCGTGACCTGCGCGCCCAGGGCCGGCTTACCGAGGCGGTGCGTCAGTATCACCGCGCGCTTGCCCTCTCGCCCAAATCGCTGCCGGCCGCCCTGGAGCAGGCCGAGTGCTACCTCGAGCAAGGTGATGCCCGGGGCGCTCGCCTGGCCTGGCGCCGGGCCTCCGCCCTGGCGGAGCAGGATGCCCAGGTGCAGTTGCTGGGAGCGCGGCTCGACCTCGCAGCCGGACGCCTGCACGAGGCCGAGGCGCGCTGCCGGGCCCTGCTTGCGGCCGCGCCTGCCGATGGCATCGTCCGGCGCCAGTTGGCAGAAATCCTGTTGGCCGAGGGCAGGCAGGCGGAAGCCGCCGACCTGCTGGAGGCGGTGCTCGCCAGCCGGCCCGAGGACCAGGCGCTACTGACCAAGTTAGGCGGCATCTGCCGCCGGCTTGGCCGCCTTGACCAGGCTGTCGGCCACTACCGGGCCCTACTCGCCCTGGCACCGGGCGATGCCGCCGCTCGCGATAGCCTGATCCAGGTGCTCCTGGCGCAGGACGACGTCCCCGCCGCCGTGCGCGAGTACCGGGTGGCCTTTGAGATGGCCACCCAGCCGGTGTCGTATCCCGACGATGCCTACCTCCGCCTGGCCGCGCTCTTTGACCGGGAGGCCCAGACCCTGCTCGCCAGCGGCCGCAAGTTGCTTGAGGCTGGTCAGACGCCCTCGCCCGATGACCGCGCTCTGGCGGCGTTGTTGGCCCGCAGCGACAACCTGGCCAAGGCCGCCACCCACGTGGTGCCACCGCCCGGCCTCCGCAGCCAGCATAACCTCCGGCTGTTCGCCTACAGCCTGCTCTCCCAGTCGGACTTCGAGATCGGCCGTTACTTGCAGGGCGGTGATCGCCAGCACTATGATAGAGCGATCATGCTGCGTGAAGCCGCAGCCATCACCCTGCGCAAGGCGGCTCCGGCCTCCGCCGCCGCCGGCTGATCGCCGAGGCCTCTATCGTGCGTATCCTGCTTCACACCTGCTGCGGGCCCTGCTCAGTAGCCACCATCCCCCACCTGGCGGCCGGGCACCGGGTTACCGCGCTCTTCTACAACCCCAATATCCACCCGTTCGCGGAGTTCTCCCGGCGGTTGGAGGCCATGGATGCGCTCGTGGCCGCCCTCCCGGAGGGCCTGCTCGCTGGCTACCTGCGCCGGGATGAATACGGATTGGAGACTTTCCTGCAGGCCATCGGCGAGGCGCGCGGCGGCCCGGCCCGCTGCCGTGCCTGCTACCGACTGCGCCTCGCAGAGGCGGCCCGGGTGGCAGCCGAGACCGGCCACCAGGCCTTCACCACTACCCTGCTCATCAGCCCTTACCAGGACCGCCGCGGGCTGGGCGAGGTGGGGGAGGAGGAGGCCGCCCGGCATGGGCTGCAGTTCCTATTCCCTGACCTGCGGCCGCTCTTTCGGGAAGGGCAGCGCCAGGCCCAGGAGTTGGGGCTCTACCGTCAGAAGTACTGCGGTTGCATCTTCAGCGAATACGAGGCCGAACAGGGCCGCCGGGAGCGCCAGCGTGGCCGATGACCTGGAAACCATCTGCATGGAACTGATCGTCCACGCCGGCGAGGCGCGGGCGTACGCCTACCGGGCGGCAGACCTCGCGGCCGCGGGCGACTTCGCGGGTGCCGCCTCCGCCCTGGCCGCGGCCGATACCGAGATCGCCGCCGCCCATGGCCGGCATAAAGCCGCGTTGGCTCTGGATGGCGCGGGCGGGCTGGGACCGGTTTCGCTGCTCCTGGCACATGCCGAGGACCAGATGATGACGGCCTGCTCCGAGCGGGGCCTGATCGAGTACATCGTGGGCCTGCACCGCCGGCTGGCCGAGAAGGACGCGGGCTAAGATGGAGTCGTTCGCCCGCTATGCCGCCAAGCCCGAGCGCCTGGTGGTGGGTGTCATGTCCGGCACCTCTGCCGACGGCGCCGACGCCGTGCTCGTACGCGTGAGCGGCCAGGGTGACTCCACCAAGGCCGACATGCTCCTGCACTATCATTATCCCTACCCGGAAAACGTGCGCGCCGCCATCTTTGCCCTCTTCTCGCCGGAGTGCCCGGGCATCGAGATCTGCCGCATGCACTTCTTCCTGGGCGAAGTCTTTGCGCGCTGTGTGCTAACCCTGCTCGAGAGCGCTCGCACGCGCCCGGGCAGGGTGGACCTGGTGGCCAGCCACGGCCAGACCATCTACCATCTGCCCACCCCCTACGAGCAGCCAGACGGGTCCTTCGGTATCTCCACGCTGCAGATTGGCGATGGCTCGGTGATCGCGGCCCGCACGGGGCTGCTTACCGTTAGCGATTTCCGCCCGGCCGACATGGCCCTCTCCGGCCAGGGCGCACCTCTCGTCCCCTTTGCCGACTGGGTGCTCTTTCGCCACGCCACCAGGACCCGGGCCGTGCAGAACCTGGGAGGCATCGCCAATGTCACCCTGCTCCCCGCCGGCGGCGGGCTGGAGAGCGTGCTTGCCTTCGATACCGGCCCTGGCAACATGATCATCGACCGGGTGATGGCCCTGCTCACCGACAACCAGTTCCGCTACGACCCCGACGGGCGGGTGGCTGGCAGCGGCAAGGTGAACGCCGCCCTGCTCGACTGGCTGATGGCCCACGGCTTCGTGCGCAAGCACCCTCCCAAGACCACCGGGCGGGAGGATTTCGGCACCGAGTTCGTTTCCACCGTAATGGGCATGGCCAAAGGCTGGCACCTGGAGCCCGAGGACCTGGTGGCGACGGTGACCGCATTCACCGCGGAGTCTATCGCCGCAAACTACCGGGAGTTCATCCTTCCCCACTGCCAGGTGGACGAATTGATTCTGGGCGGCGGGGGCAGTTACAACGCCACGCTCCGGCGCATGCTCTCCGAGCGCCTGCCCGGACCACGCATCCTGCTCCACGAGGACCTGGGAGTGCTCGGGCAGGCCAAGGAGGCCATGGCCTTTGCCATCCTGGGCAATCAGACCATCATGGGCCTGCCTGGCAACGTCCCCCGCACCACCGGCGCCCTGGGCCCCGCCGTGCTCGGCAAGATCTCACTCCCCCCGCCGCCGGTGGAGTAGGTTCGCCTGCCGCGCTCTGCATACCGAGGCGATAGTCGCCTGTACCTCTGCACCGGCCGGTTGGCAATTACCCCTCACAGTTGCCTGCCCCGGTTGCCCACGCCCCCAAAAGAGTGGGGACAGGGTGTGCTCCTCACCCTGTCCCCTTTCCGGTTACCGCAAGCGCTCGCAACTGTGCTCAGCCTGCTTTCGCTTGCAGCAGCGATTGTACCCGCTCTTGCAGCCTGTAAACCTCCTGTGCGTTTCTCAGCACACCAATCTCCAGGTGGTACTCCCGGCGCTCGCCCGGCTCCAGGAACTGCAGCGACCCCCATTCCCGCTCCTGCGCCCGGCCCTGCACGTGGCAGTTCGCCGGCTCCATGCCCACGGTGTAGTCTCCCTGCCCCATCTGCTTCCACTCCGTGAAGATGGGCAGTTCCCGGAGGTTGAACTTGAGGTAGAAGCCAAACCCCTCGCCGTTGTTGAACCCGGGGTTGGCCAGCGCGGTGATCACCGTGCCGTCCTGCTCGGCGACCAGGTCATGGTAGTAGCACTTCTCCTTGTAGCCCGCCGTGGGGGCTTCGAAGTTCCAGTAGTTTTCCTTGTTCTTTTCCGCCTCTGCGTCACGCGGGCGGGTGGACCGGCTGGGCGAGATCAAGAGGCTCCCAGCGTCCACTGCGGGCCAGCCCCCATTCACGTGATAGAGCAACATGTGCTCGGTAGTCTGATACCCCTCGTTCCGCACCACGTCATCAATGAAGAAGCGGTCCTCCCCCATGCGCGCCCACACCCGTCGGGTGAGTACCAGATTCTCGCCGAAAAGGCATGCCTCCCGCATCTGCCCCTGCACGCTCATCACGTACTCGTCTCCCTGCCATCCCTGGCTGATGGACAGGCCGGCCGCCGGCGTGTTGGAGTAGCGGCCGTGCAGGCCCAGTTCCTTGCCCTGGTCGGTGCAGGGGGCACCGGCATAGGTCATCCCGCACGTCGCCACCAGGCCACCGAAAAAGTTGCGCAGCCACCCCAGACCCTGCGGCTCGTAATAGGCCGGGTGCGAATCCCCCACAGCCGCCCGCCAGCATAAGGACTTGCCCTGGTAACTGGCCGCGGTGATGTCCAGGCCGCGGCTCGCCATCGCGGTGAAGCCAAAGCCAGTGCCGGTGTAGAACTCGGCCGCCTTCATCCCCTGGGCCCGACCCTCCTCCAGCGTTACCAGCCGCACGGCCGCCACCTGGTCCATGTTGCCTATCCGCTGCCGCAGTTCCGCCTTGGGAATGGCGGCCAGCCAGTTGTCCTGCATCTGTGTACCTCCTTGCGCTGTCCTGCTGCCACACTATTCCCCCGCCCCACCCCGCGGCCCTGCCGGCGCCGTGGCCGGCCCCCACCGCGCGCCTTGCACGTCGCACGCGGCGATTCTGCGCACATCACCTCGCCCGCCCACAGGGTAGGCTGCTGGTGGAGGACAACATCATGGCTGCTGAGAGTGTGCCCACCCCCGAGCCCGTCAGGCCCGACCGCGACGCTCGCATGTGGGCGATGATCTGTCACCTCGTTGGGCTTGCTTGGCTGCTCGTGCCGCTGATCGGTAACGTCCTGGCACCGCTGATCGTTTGGCTGATCAAGCGTGAGGATGACCCCTTCATTGACGAGCAGGGCAAGCAGGCTTTCAACTTCCAGGCCTCGATGAGCCTGTACTTCGTCATTGCCACGGTGACCATCATCGGCATCCTGGTCCTGCCGGTGATCATCATCCTGGCCTTCATCTACCCCATCGTGGCGGCGGTGCGCTCGAATCAGGGGGAGCACTACCGCTATCCTCTGACCATCGGCTTCCTGCAGTAGGTCAGCCCTGCCGAGGCCTGCCAATCTTGAGCAGCATCGCCCCGTGCGCGGGGATGCGGGCGGCAAAGGAATCTGCGAACTCGCCCAGGTCACGCTGCTGCCACAGGTCGCGCACCGGCAGCCGGCCTTTGAGACCGAGGTCGCACCAACGCGCCGTCACCCGGGCCGCTCGGAAGTTGCGGTTGAAAAGTCCTACTGCCGTCGTCCCGTCCCACAATGGCCGTGACCACACCTCCAGCCCTGCCTGTGCCCAGCGCCTCCCGGCCTGGCGCCCCAGTGGGTCCTGGTTGACCGCGATCACCTCGTCGTTGGTGAGCAGGTCCAGCGTCCACTTGTCCAGCGTGGCCAGGTCGCACCCCAACAGCAGCGGGGCCGCCAGGAGCGACCACAGCGTGACGTGTGTGAGTTGCTCGTGGGGGGTGAGCCTGGTGGGGCGGGGATTGACTCCCCAGCCCAGGTTCCCCACCACCATCATGTCGGGGTCGTTCCAGTGCCCCGGACCGGCATACCGCTCGTGCCCCGCTTGGCCGAAGCCGATGGTGGACATGCTCCCCCAGGAGTCGTTGATGTCCCCCGTGGTGCGCCACAGGTTCCCGTTGACCGCGGGCCCCCACTTCCACACCTCAGCATTGCCGTACTGGCACAGGCTGTAGACGATGTCTCGCCCGCAGCCCTCCAGCGCACGGCCCATGATGCGATAGGGTTCCCGCGGGTCGTCGCTTTGGCACGAGCACCAGTCGTACTTCAGATAGTCTATGCCCCACCCGGCCCAGGTGCGGGCGTCTTGCTCCTCGTGCCCGAAGGACCCCGTGAATCCCGCACAGGTCTTGGGGCCGGGAGAGGAGTAAATACCAAGTTTCAGTCCCTTGGCGTGCACGTAGTCCGCCAGCGCCTTCATGTCCGGGAACTTGGCGTTACTGGTGATCTCCCCGTCCGTCCCCCGCATCCCCTCCCAGGTGTCGTCAATGTTCAGGTACTGGTAGCCATGGGCCGCCAGCCCGCTGGAGACCAGGTAGTCGGCCGCCTCCCGCACCTTCTCCGCGTCCACCGCCCCCGCCCACACGTTCCAGGAGTTCCAACCCATGGGCGGGGTGAGCGCCAGTTTGTGCCGCCCGCCCACGATGGTCAGGCTGCGGCTGCCGCTGCCCCGGGGGCCGGTCACCCGCAGCGTCGCTACCCGGGTACCGGCGTACTTCAGGCGGCCCGAGATGATGCCCGTCTTGGGGTCAAGCGACAGGCCGGCAGGCAGGTTGGTGGCGGAGTAGGTGAGGGGTCCTTCCCCGGTCGCCGGCACCAGGAACAGAAACGGCCGCCCCGGGGTGGCACCCACTACCCGCGGGCCGTGGATGGCCGGGATGGGCGAATGCCCGGAGGCAATCACCGGCGGGGCCTCCACCGGCACCGTGGCCGCCACCGGCCGGCGGGAGGCGCCCGGCTTCAGGTAGAGCACCGCGCCGGCCCAATCGGCATGGTCGCAAGAGATGCCGTCGCCCGCGCTGTCCACCAGCAGCGTTAACTCCTGCGCCCCGCTGAGGTCCGCGCTCACCTGCGCCGGCGGCGCGCCGCCGCGCATGACGGGGCTGCGGTATATCCGGCGGTCGTCCGCCCACAACTCAAAGATCACCGAGCCCTCGCCCTTCTTCTCGTCGTCCAGCCCCACCACCGCCGCAAAGCGGGTCGCCGTGCCGCCCAGGTGGATCACGAAGCGGCTATCCGCGTGCGTGCCCAGGCCGTGCCGGTAGGTGGTCCCCGCAAGGCAGATCGGGTTGCCCTCCACCGACTGCCCCGCATGCGGCTGGCCCCACGACTGCGCCATCTGCCCCAGATCCAGGCTGTCCACCCACATCGCGTTGGCGGGCGGATCCTCGCCGGTGAGCGCGGGCAGGGACCACAAGGGGCAGGCGGCAAGCAGCAGGAGCGCGGCGAGCAGGGCGCGGTCAAGCATGCGGTAACCTCCCGGTGGCGGGGATGGACGGCCACCGGGTTCGCTGCCGTCCGGGGCGGGACCTGCCGGCTACGGGTAGCGGTCCAGCGGCTCCTTGCGCACGTGCAGCGTAGGCAGATAGCGCTCTTGTTCCAGGTGGTAGTGCCCGGGCTTATGCGCTCCCACCGGGATGGTGCCGGGGAAGGGGAAGATCAGGATCCCTTCCGGGTCGGGGTCACAGCCGTGCTCTACCCCCGCTTCCACCATCCAGATGTCGCCCGCTTCCAACCGGAACTCCGAGGGCACCCCCTTGCGGTCCACCATGAAGGCGCGCGCCCCTCCGCCCATCACTACCCAGGTCTCGTCGTGGTCGTGAAAGTGCTTCTCCACTGGAGTGCGTGGCGTGAAATGCAGCGGCTTGGGTTGCTTGTAGACGGGCATGCGACCCTCCAGTCTGCCTCAAGGCCGGGCAGGCTTGTGCACCAGGGGCACCAGCGCCCGGTAGACAAAGTATACCAACGCGGCGGCCGTGGCCAGTCCCAACGCCGTCTCCGCGGCCATGTGCCGGGCCGCCGGCAAGCCCACCCAGTAGGGGCTGCTTAGACGGACGAGAATGACCCTGGCGATCTCCAGCGTCAGCGGGTTCTCCGGGTGCAGCAGGATGCCGGGGGGCTGTGGGATGGGCGTGGTGAAGGCCCACAACAGCCCCAGGTTCCACCAGGCCGCTGCCAGCGCCGGCACCACCAGCCAGGGCAGCCGGCTGAAGGCATAGGCCAGGCCCACTGCCAGCAGCGGCACCGCCTCCGTCAGCCGGCGCGAGCCGAAGGAGTGGTGCGCCCACCAATCCATTGGCAGCGAATAGATGAAGACCTCCACCGAGAACAGTCCCAGGAGCACCAGACCCGGCCAGGCCCAGGCCCTTGCGCAGGCTGGCCGCCACCAGCCCCACCAGGCCCACCAGCAGCAGCGGGTGCCAGAAAAAGTAGCCGTGCCGGGGGGAGGCGAGCACCAGCCAGGGGTCCGGATGGCTGATGAAGCCCGGGAAGAAGCGCTCCTGCGGGTTCATCAGCCACTTCCCGGCGGTCACGTGCCAGTAGAGCATCTGCACGCCAAAGAGCAGCGCTGCCGGCGCCGCCGCCAGCGCCAGCCGCCATCCCCGCGGCCGGGCGAGCACCAGCGGCAGCGCGGCGAAGACCGCCCCGTTCATCTTGGTGGCCATTAGCAGCCCGCAGACTGTGCCCATGGCCGCGCTGGCCAGCGGGCCGGGGTTGGACCGCTTCAGGCATAGCCAAAGCAGGGCGCTCACCAACGAGAACCCCAGGAAGTGGCTGTTGAAGACGTCCACCGTGCAGTAAGCCAAGAGTGGCGAGCACAGCAGCGCTGCCAGCGCCGCCGCAAAGGCCGCCCAGCGGGGGACTATCCGCCGCAGCGCGAGGAAAAGCAGCACCAGCCCCGCCAGGGTGATGGCCGCGGTGCCGATGCCCGCCGCATGCCAGAACAAGGGGTGGTCTACCGGCAGGTGGGGGTGGGTGAGCCGGGCCGCGGCATACCAGGGCAGCCAGGCCATGGCCGGCCCCGGCCCCCACATATTGACCACCCGGCCGGTCACCGGGTCGCGGTAGTTGGCTTGGGCCCGGCCCAGCTCCTCCATGTCGAACGGGCGCCCGGCGAACAGCGCCGGCAGGTAGGCGAAGTACCCCAGCCCGTCGTGCCGGTCCCGCGGCGGGGCGTGGAAGCGCGGCGCGATCACCGCCAGCGCCAGCAGCACCAGCAGCGCCGCCAGCCAGATGTCGTTCGCCGTCGCCCGTCGTACCCGCCGTGTGTCATTCCGAGCGGTAATCCCGAGCGGACGCGAGGGATCCCCGTCGAGGAATCTCGCTTTCCTCTGGCTACCTCTGCTCCTCGTGGTCCCGCCTCGCTTCCTTTGCCTCACCCTCTCCCCTCGGCCACGATGCCCAGCACCTCACTCAGCGCCGCAATCCTGCGGCCGGTCCACGGCTGCTCCTCAATCCGGTAGGTCTCCGGCCTGTCCTCATGGGTACCCGGATAGTCTCTCCTATATGAACTCTCTCGGCAGACAGGTCGCCTCCTACACCGGTCTCCACAGCACCAACTGCGTCTTCACCCGTCGGAATCCCAGCCCCAGGTAAAAGGCGTGTGCCCGCTTGCGCACGGTATTCGTGCGCAGGAAGAGGGAGTCGCACCCCTGCCCCCGGGCCCACAGCGCAGCATGCTCCACCAGCCGGCGCCCGATGCCCTGGCCGCGCTGGGCGCTGTCCACCACCAGCCCCACGATCTCCGCCTGCGCCTCTTCCATTACCGAGGGCACGCAGCGCAGGTGGATCCAGGCCGCCACCTGCCCCTCCGTCTCCGCCACGAAGACAGCGTTGCCTTCCAGCCGCTGCACCCCGCCCAGCCGGCGCGCCATCTGCGCCTCGGTGGCCGGGTAGCCCAGTTGCCCGGCGAGCGCCGCCAGGCGCGCGCTGTCCCCGGCCTCGGCCAGCCGGATGGTTAGTGCAGGGGAGGTCCCGGACGGCATGGCTGCAGGGTAGCCCAGGGGCCCTCGCCCGTCAAGCCGGGCGGCCCCAGCCTGCCCGCCACTGCTCGCGGGAGGTCGCCGGGATGAAGTGGTACGCTGGCGTCACCTCCCAAAAGCCCAGCGAGCGCACCAGGGTATCCACCCCGTCGCTGGCCGCGCGGTTGTGGTAGGCGAGCAGGTCCTTACGCTCAAAGGCCAGGAAGGCCTGCGCGGTCACCAGGCCCGCCCCCAGCCCCTCCCCGCGGTGGCCGGCGGCCACCCCCAACGTGCCGATCTCCGTTACCCCCTGGCAGATCGGCGCGGAGGAGCAGAAACCCACCAGTTGCTGGCGGGTATAAGCCCCCGAGCAGGTTATCGGGCGTCCCTTGGCCATCAGCCGGAAATCGCGCAGCACGGAGCGCGGGTCGGGGAAACCCTCCAGGTGGGCGCAGGCCTCCTCCACTTCCCGGCGTTCGAGCCTGCTTAGCGGGCGCACCCGTGGTGTGCGCCGGGGGCGGAAGTGCTCTTCGTCCAGGCCGTAGTTTGGCGAGCGCCGCCACTTCCCCTGACCCAGCAGTGGGCGCAGGGCCGCGAACATCTCCTCGCCCAGCACGTACACCTCGTTGAGCCGCTGCTTTCCCAGCCAGGCCGCCGCCTGCGCGGTGCCCTCAGGGGTTGGCGCGCCCAGCGGCAGACACACTCGCTGCCGCTTGAGCAACAGCAGTGCCAGGTCGCCGAAAAAGAGCAGGCTGTGCTTGGGCTTGCCCCCCGGCCGCCATTCCCGGTAGTCGGGATCCAGCACCGCCAGCGCCTGCCGATAATCCAGCGGGCGCGTCTGCAGGTGCGCGAGCAGGCGCGCCCGCGCTTCGCCTTGCTCCCGGCCCCACAGTCGCATCTTGCCCTCCGCCCGCCTATGCTGCGGGCAACCTCCGCTACTGTGCCTTCCTGGCGATGATGTTCTGCGTGGACAGGGTGAAGGGCTGCCCATCCGCTTCAAAGTCAGCTTCACCGTAGACGGCGATATTCTTGTCCGCCGGGCGCACAACGCTGGCGGCGAATATGCCATTCTCACCGGTCATGGGATACTCCACCCACTTCTGCGGGCGGAAATCCAGGTTGTCTGCGGTCGCCACCCAGATCCGCCCGCCCCTGGCCGCGGGGGCGTTGATGGTAATGGTCACCTTGTCCCCCTCCACCTCCCGCTTCCAGGCCATCTGGGGCATGGTTTTGCCCTGGGCGACCGTGCGGATGAAGGCAGATAGCGTGTTGACCACCCGGGTGCGGTCGTTCAGCCCGTGGCCGCTGTTGGGCGCATACAGCACGTACTTGGGCGCCTGCAGGTCGTCCCAGTAGAAGTTGAGCGCGTCCGTCGCCCAGTAGGGGTCGTTGGCACCGTTAATCAGCAGTTTGGGAATGGCCAACTCGGGGCGGCTCCGCTGGGTCCAGGGGTCCACCGCGGCGGCCAGGGTCTTGCCCCGCGGGGTCTCCAGCAAGGCTTGCAGCCCCTTGGAGGAGTAGTCGTCAATCTCCTCGCTGTAGGCGCCCCACATCTCCAACTGGTGGGGCATCTGCTTGGTCAGGTTCAGGTTGTCGATCACCATGGGGGCGATCGCCTTCACCCGCTTGCCGCCCTCCACCGCCCCCGTGAACCAGGTGGTCCAGCCACGCTTGGAGCCGCCGAAGACCACGAAGTTGTTGATCTCCTGCCCCCACTGCTCCTTGGCAAAGGCCTGCAACGCGTCGATCGCCCGCACCGCACTCTTGGCCATCGGAAAGAGTAGCGGCCAGGTGGGGTCGCCATCCTGCATGAACTGGGCGAAGGTGTAGGAGATGGCCGCGTCCTCTTTGAGCCCGCCCAGGATGGGCTGGTTGGGCACATTGCACAGCACCGCCACCGGCATTCCGGCCAGGGCCGGCAGCGCCGCCGCGTACTTCTCGTCCCCACCGCGCGCAATCATGTCCTGCGGGGTGCCCGAGCCGCCGGTGATATGGAGTGCCATCCACCCCGGGTACTTGGCCTGGGCCGGCCGGTACACCCGCAGCAGGTGCTGCCAGGTGATCCCCCGCCAGGTCTGGGAGGTGAGGATGATGTCGGACACCGTGCCCCCGTCCACCTGCTTCACCTCACCCTTCTCCCACTTGAACGAGGCGTCGGGCGCGTTCACGTAGCGGTAAAGCATCTCCTCCGGCGGCACCTGCGCCTGCTCGGCCGCCACCGCGGCGGCCGCCGCCCAGCACATTACCAGGGCCGCCAGCAGCAACCAACGAAGCCTGGCCATGCTCCTGTCCTCCCTCTACCACGAGTTACCGGTCTCTTTCGACGGTGCTGGCAGGCCACCCCTTCTCGGCCTGGGACAGTTACCTCGCATCCCCAAGCCGACAGCCCAACCGCCGCGCGCCTGCGGAGGCAAGTGTCCCTGTCGTCTTGTCCCTCTCCCCGTGGGAGAGGGAAGGGTGAGGGGTGCCGGGTCCCGAATGCCGAGTGTCAGCCCGGGATCCCTACCTCCTCCCGTACCTCTGCGGCGCCCGCCGTTGCGCCATGGTCGCCAGCACCTCCTGCCGGGCGGGCTCCAGGGCCGCGGTCACCCGGGCGGCGACGCCAGGGCAATGGTTGGCGATGGTCTCAAACACCCGGTGGGCGATGAGCAGGTGGCCCAGGTCGTTGGCATGGACGGTGTCCGGGTGGATCAGCCAATCCGCCTGCCCCTCCGCCGCCCAGATGTCGGCGAGCAGGCAGCCGTGCTGCTCGGCCAGTTGGCGGATCACCAGGTTGAAAACCTCGGTGGCCTCCACGCTCCCCACGTTGTAGGGAGGGTAAAGGTCATAGGCGCTCATGTGGTAGACGGTGGTGAGCACCGTCACCGGCCGGCAGGCCGCCTGCACCTCCCGGATGATGGTGCTCATGTCCTCCCGAAACTGTTCCGGGGGCATCCCCGCCCGCATGTCGTTCAGGCCGTAGGAGAGGAGGAACAGGTCGGGCTGGAGGGCGATTACGTCCTGCCGGTAGCGCTCCAGGGCGCTGGGCTTGGCCGAGCATGCGTACCCCGGGCTGCGGGGGGAGATGGCATTGGCCCCGATCCCCTTGTTGTGCAGGGCGACGGGCGCGCCCTGGTACTCCTCCAGCAGGTGCGCCACCAGCGACACCCAGCGCCGCTCGGGCGCGCTCGCCCCGTCCCCCGCCACATGACTCTCCCCCAGCGCCACCAGGGTGCAAAACAGCTCGGCCTTCATCCCAGCATCCATCAGTTCCTTCGATCAGCACCCTCCCAGGGGGGCACCGCTGCGCCCGTTCTCTGGTCTCTCTGCTGCAGGCCGTCGGCTATCTGCTCTTGAGTGGGATCACCGTTAGCCGGGCGCCCCCGACGGATTGGATCTCCAGGCGGTCGCCCACGCTCAAGGTCACTATGCATGGCCCCGGCCCGCAGGGGACCCGGTCCTTGCCGCGCCGCAGGTCCACCTGGTCCCGCTTCCCGCAAGCCACCCGCACGGTGGCCGGGAACAGGCGCTGGGTGTAGGTGAAGGCTCCGGCCTTGGCCTCGACCCTGTGCACGGGCGCGGGGCCGCCGGTCCACGCCAACTGGTTGGTCGCCACCCGGGCCCGGTCGCTGACCAGGCGCAGGGGATCCTGATCTTCGCTGTCCGTAACGAGGTTCACCTGGTTGCCGCGGGCGGGCTCGGCCAGGATGAGGTCATTGCCCGGAGGGAAGCCCCCCCGGGTAGCCACCTCGAGCACGTTGTCCGCACCCCCGACCACCACCCCCCGCACCCCCCTGGCCCCCTGGTCCACCCCGATGCGCACGCTGACCCGGTTCCGGGTGCACTGCCGGCCCAGGGCAAGCAGGGTGCTGCGGTCGGCGTTGGTGTGCAGGTGTCCGCATTCCAGGCGATTGAGCGAAAAGCCGCTCCCCCCCTCGGGCGCCTGGAGGCAGGTGCCGAAGTTGAGCACCGCGGTGAAGCGGAAGTCACAGTGAGTGATGGCCGCCCGCGCAGTGTCGAAGACCACCCCTGCGCCCCCCTGGCGCTCGCCTGGCTGGAAGGGGTGCGGGTCGGCGATGGAGGAGACCTCCACCTCGGAGTCCGTGAACACCGCGAAGCCATCAATGGGTACCGGGCCCTCCGGCCGGATGCGCAGGGCGGCGCCCGTGCCCCCATAGACCAGGATGCCGAACTGGTAGTGGCAGTCCATGCCCGAGTCTATGGCCAGCAGGTCGCGATCGCCCGGCCCTTCCCAGTTCAGGACGTAAACCCCGCCCGTGATGCGAAAGTCCTGGGTAGGGGGGATGCGGATGGTGTCGGCGAGGTGGTAGACGGCCTCCCGGCCGCCCCAGCCGCCCTTGGCATAGAGATCCTGGTGGTGGGCGACGCAATAAGCGATCGCTTCCTGCCAGCCCGAGGTGCGGGTGCCAGGCGTCTGCGGGCCGAAATCGCCGCTGTCGTCGTAGGAGACCACCACCATCGGCAGCCGCGCTGGTTCCATGCCTCCCTCCCTCCGCTCGGCCGGAGCGGCGCCCGCCACTCCGGCCGCCCTCGCCGCGGTGCCCGCCAGCCATGCCGCCAATCCCAGCCCGACCAGCCACTTGCCCATCGGCCTGCCCCGCGCTATCGCTCTGGCCCCAGGTTGGCCACCGGCCCCCGGAATTCCTGCGAGCCTGTCGGGCTGCGGATTTCGGGGCGAGCGCCCGCGGAACGTCAGGTTGAAGGGCACCATGGACGCAAAGGGGCCGGGCTCCCTGGGGCGGAATAGCGATAGCGGGAGATGAAAAGAGCCCCAAACCCGTAGGGCTGGCCGGAAGGTGGCCCTGCGGACCGCCGGTGGACCGCGGAGTGACACCCAGGGCCAGGCCGGGCCGCCCCACAGGGGCCCTCGCCACTTTCCCAGCCCGGCCCATTTGTGGTAGAATCTGGCCAACCTGAAAGCAAAACAGGGGGGCTGCAACCCGTGTCTGGTCACAGCAAATGGCATAATATCCGGCTCAAGAAGAACAAGATGGATGCCCAGAAGGGGAAGATCTTCACGCGCCTGGCGCGGGAGATCATCGTCGCCAGCAAGGCCGGTGGCGGCAACCCCGATGGCAACCCCCGCCTGCGCACCCTCCTGCAGAAGGCCCGCGAAGCAGGCATGCCCCAGGACAACATCAAGCGCGCCATCCAGCGCGGCACCGGCGAACTCGACGGCGCCACTTATGATGAGGTCACCTACGAGGGGTACGCCCCCGGCGGGGTGGCGGTGCTGGTGGACTGCCTCACCGACAACCGCAATCGCACCGTGAGCGAGGTGCGCTCGACCTTCTCCAAGTGCGGCGGCAACCTGGGCGAGACCGGGTGCGTGGCCTATATGTTTGACCAGAAGGGCGTGATCGAGGTACCCGCCGAGGGCGCGGACGAGGACGCCCTGCTCGAGGCGGCCCTGGAGGCTGGCGCCGAGGACGTGGTAAACGAGGACGGCGTCTTCGCGGTCACCACCGCCCCCCACGACCTGGAGACCGTGCGCGAAGCCCTGGAGACCAAGGGCATTGCCATGGACTCGGCCGAGGTCACAATGGTCCCCAAGTCCACGGTGACCGTGCAGGGCAAGGAAGCCGAGCAGGTGCTGCGGCTGATGGAGGCCCTGGACAACCTGGACGACGTGCAGAAGGTCTACGCCAACTTCGACATCCCCGACTCGCTGCTGGAGCAGGCGGCAGCGTAGCGGGTAAGGTATAGGGTCTGGGGTATAGGGTTCAGGGAGGGAATGGGGTGATGCCCGAAGCCGATCTCCGCGCCGCAGCCGCCCTCACCCCGCCCCTCTCCCAGGGGGAGAGGGGGCGGCTCTTGCCCTGCCCCCACCCTGGACCCCAGACCGCAAACCCTAGACCCTGACCCCAATGCAAACCACTTACGTCCCCGCTAACGGCCAGGTGGTGACCTATCCGGACCTGGCGACTGCCCGCCGGGAAGTCCCCGACGCCCCCGTCTACTGGCTGGACCTGCTCGACCCCACTCCCGAGGAGAAGGAGAGCCTTTCCGCCCTCGGCATCACTCCCGAGGTGCTGGCCGACGCCATGCAGTACGAGGACCGGCCGGGGGTGAAGGAACTGCCGGAGACCACCGCGGTCACCTTCCGCATGTTCCGCTTCAACGAGGCCCACGAGTTGGAAGCCCCGCCCATGCACCTGCTGATCAACCCGCCGGTGGTGGTGAGCATTCGCCCCTGCCGCGAGCAGTGGATCGAGCAGGTGCAGGGTGAGATCATGCGCCACCCCGGCCTGCTCACCGGGGTGGGTCGTGCCGCCTACCTGGTGCTCGACGCGGTGATAGACGGCCACTTCCCCATCCTGGACCGGCTGGAGGACCGGCTGGAGGAGGTGGACGAGGAGATTCTGGAGCACGCCTCCACCCGCGCCCTGCCCCGCATCAACCACATCAAGCGCATCCTGATTACCATGCGCCGGGCCATTGTCCCCGAGCGGGACGCCATCAATTATCTGCTGCTCACCCGCCCCGAGTACCTCACCCCGGAGGACCTGGATGACTTTCGCGACCTGCATTACCGTACCTTGCAGGCGCTGGAACTGGCCGACACCTACCGCGACCTCCTGGGCAACAGTCTGGATGCCTACATGGCCAACGTCTCCAACCGCCTGAACGAGGTGATGAAGATTCTAACCATCATCGCCACCGTGTTCCTGCCGCTCTCCTTCGTAGGGAGTTTCTACGGCATGAACTTCGCGCATACCTGGCCGCCCTTCTCGCGCTGGTGGAGTACGGTGATCGTGACCGGCGGCATGGCCGCGGTGGCGGGGTGGATGCTATGGTACTTCAAGCGGAAGGGGTGGATGTGACGGCTGGCGCCGCAGAGAGCAGGAAGTAGAAAGGCGATAGTAAAGGGAGGAATCGGCTAAGGCTCCAGCCAGTTCTCCAAGGCCAGACCAGGTATCCGGCTGAAGTGGCGCACGTTTCCTGACACCAGGGGCATGTCATTACGCAGGGCGATCGAGGCGATCATGAGGTCCGCCTCTGCCAGGGGCATCCCTGACTGCTCAAGGTGAGCGCGCAGCATTCCATAGCACTCAGCACTCTCACGGTCAAACGGTAGCACCTCCAGCCAGGGCCAGACCCGCTCCTCATATTGCCGGCGCAGGCGCTCTGGTGACGAGTGCTTGGCAATGCCGTACTCTATCTCGGCAAGATTGATGGCCGTGGTGCAGAGGGGTTGCGGCGCCTGTTCGAGGCACTTCACCAGGCGGTTGGGAAACGCAGGGGAAACCAATCGGCTGAGCACGTCTGTGTCTAGGATCATGCCTCGATCTCCACGTCGCGAGGCTGGCGCCGGTGGCGGTCTGCAACCACCCGCCTCATAATCTGCTCGAACTCAAGGCCGTCTTCGCCCGCGCAACCTGCGGCAGATGCCAGTGCACGACCGGGGTGGTCGGCTATCCCTTGCACCGGACCGATCACCGCTACCGGGCGCCCGCGACGCTCCACGATAACCCGTTCGCCTCGATAAAGGACGCCGTCGAGCACATCGGAGAAACGCCGCTTGACCTCGGCTACCGGCATATGATGTACACGCATCTTCCGTCCCCTTGTCCTTATGTCATCATGACAGTAGCACCAATACGCCCATGAGGTCAAGCAGCAACTGCTCAAGAGGGTGGATGGTTGGTCCTGGGCTACGTTCCTCTATCCCCCCACCACCTCCAGCAGCCCCTCCAGCGACCCCGCGGTGAAGGTCGGCTGGTGCTCCCCGGGGCGGACCGGGCGGCCGCCCTCGCCGGGCTGGCCCCAGAGGCCCTTGCGGTTGACCCAGAGTACCGGGAGGCCCAGCGCCCCCGCCCCCTGCACGTCGCTCGTCCACGAGTCGCCCACGTGCAGCACCTCCTCCGGTGCCAGGCCCAGGGCCGAGAGCGCCTCCCGGAAAGGTCGCGGGTCGGGCTTATAGGCCCGGCAGTGCTCGCTGGTGACCACGTGGGCAAAGTGCCCGGCCAGGCCGTGGCAGGCGAGCGCCGCTTGCAGGTCCACGTCGTCAATGTTGCTCACCAGTACCTTGGGCAGGGGGCAGGTTTCCAGTACACGCTTACTCTCGGGGTAGATGGCCGGCGCCCCCCACTGTGCGAACAGTTCCGCCAGTAGCGCCTCCCGGGATAGCGGCGCGAGGAACCGCTCGAGGATGCTCCCCAGCGCCAGCCGCTCGATCTCCCGCTGCAGCAGGAAGCGGTCACCGTTGCACTCCAGGCACATGCCGCTGAAGGCCGCCGCCCAGGCCGCAGTCACCTCCTCACCGGTGGCGCCGTTGCCCGAGGCGCGGGCGATGCGGCCGGCGATATCCATGATCAGCCGGTCGTCCTCCTCCACCAGGGTGCCGTAGCAGTCCACGAGCAGGGCCTTCGGGCGGATTGTGATCACGGTGCCTCCGGGTTGGGGCTCGGGTCTCGGGTGGACGGGCCCCTGGGCTTGCCCAGGGCGGCATCGCGCACGTACACCAGGTCGCAAGTGTAGCGCTTCGGCAGGTAGAGGGCCAGACCCTGGGCGGCAAGGGGCCCATGGCTGCGGTCGTGCTGCAGGGGCTGCGGTTTCCTGCCAGCGGCGCGCGAAAGGGATGCGAGCGTCCTGTGGGATGGGCAACGGGGACGGAGGGCACGCGGAAAGGCCCCGGGAAAGCGCGTTTTGTTTGACAATGACGGCATGCTCTGCTACACTTCATCATCGCGCCAGGGGACCGGCACCCGCCTTCCATGGCGCGCACTTTTTGTAGGGACCTGCACGCCACACCATGTTTGAGAGCCTGAGCGGTAAGTTACAGGATATCTTCCACCGCCTGACCAGTCGCGGCAAGTTGACGGAGGGCGATGTCATCGAGGCTTGCCGGCAGATTCGGCTGGTGTTGCTGGAGGCCGACGTCAACTTCCGGGTGGTGAAGGAGTTCGTGGCGCGCATCCGGGAACGAGCGGTCGGTGCCGAGGTGCTGGAGAGCCTCACCCCGGCGCAGCAGGTGATCAAGATCGTACGCGAGGAATTGACTACGCTGCTCGGCGGCGCGGATGCGAAGTTGCAGGCCTCGCCCAAGCCCCCCACCGTGTACATGCTCGTCGGCTTGCAGGGCGGCGGCAAGACCACCACCGCCGGGAAACTGGCGGGGATGCTGCGCCGCCAGGGACACCAGCCGCTCTTGGTAGCCACCGACGTCTATCGCCCCGCCGCAGTGGACCAGTTGGTGGCCGTGGGCGGCCAGGTGGGGGTGCCCGTCTTCCAGATGGGGACCCAGGCGGACCCCGTCGAGATTGCCCGCCAGAGCCTCGCCCAGGCCGTGCGCATGGGCAACAGCCACGTGATCCTCGACACTGCCGGCCGCCTGCACATCAACGAGGAGTTGATGGAGGAACTGGCGGCGCAGAAGGCGGCGCTGGCGCCCGCGGAGATCCTGCTGGTGGTGGACGCCATGACCGGGCAGGACGCGGTGAACGTGGCGGAGCAGTTCAACGAGGCGCTGGATGTGACCGGCTTCGTGCTCACAAAGATGGATGGCGATGCCCGGGGTGGGGCCGCACTCTCCATCCGTGCGGTCACCGGCAAGCCCATCAAGTTCCTCGGAGTGGGGGAGAAACTCGACGGGCTGGAGTTGTTCCACCCCGACCGCATGGCCTCACGCATCCTGGGGATGGGGGACGTGCTCAGCCTCATCGAGCGGGCCGAGCAGGCCGTGGATGCCAAGCGCGCCGCGGAGTTGGAGAGGAAACTCCGCACCCGCCGCTTCGACCTCAACGACTTCCTGGACCAGATGCAGCAGGTTTCCCGGATGGGACCGCTGGACCAGGTGCTGGACATGATTCCGGGTGTGGGCGCCCTGAAGCGCAAACTGGGCAACATGCAGGTGGACCCCCAGGCGCTGCGGCGCACCCAGGCGGTGCTGCAGTCCATGACGGTGCAGGAGCGGGCCAACCCCGAGACCATTAACGGGAGCCGGCGGCGGCGGATTGCCGCCGGCAGCGGCACCTCGGTGCAGGTGGTGAACCAGGTGCTAAACCAGTTTGGCCAGATGAAGCAGATGTTCGGGCAGATTGCCGATATGGAGCGGGCGGGCCGCAAGCCGCGCCTGAAGTTCCCGTTTTCCTAAGCGAGTGGAAATGCCGGAGGCCCCGGCACAGGAGGAGAGATGGCAGTCAGGATTCGATTGCGCCGAATGGGTGCCAAGCGGCAGCCCAGTTATCGGCTGGTAGTGGCCGACGCGCGGGCGCCCCGGGATGGCCGCTTCATTGACGTGCTGGGTTACTACAACCCGCTGCGCGAACCCGCGGAGGTGGTAGTGGACGAGGACAAGGCGCTGATGTGGCTGGGCCGTGGCGCCCAGCCCACCGAGACCGCCCGCGACCTTCTGGAGCGCAAGGGCGTGCTGGCCAAGTTTCGCGAGGCCGGGGGCAAGATCGCGGTAGCCCCCGAACCCGAGCGCGAAGTGAAGGAAGAGAAGTATACCGAGGCCCCGCTCGAGGAGTTAGCAATCGAGGCCGGCGCCGAGGAAGAAGCGATGGCCGGACCCGAGCCGGCGGCCGAGGAAGAGATAGCGGCCAAGGCCGAAGCCGAGACCCTGGTCACCGCCGAGGAGACCGGGCTGGCGGAGGCGGAGACCGGGGAGGTGTCTGCGGCCGAAGCGGAAGCTCCCGCGTCCGGGGAGGAGGCTCCGGTGGCTGCAGCGGAGACTCGCGAGGCCGAGGAAGAGGTTCTCGCCGCTGAGGAGGGGCCTGCCGCTGCCGCCGAGGCGGCGGAGGAAGAGACTGCGCCCGCCGAGGAGTCCGGGGGGTCCAAGTCGGGTAAGCGTGGATAAGCACCGGCTGCCACGGAGTGAAGCGTGAAAGAGTTAGTGGAGTATATCGTGGGGGCCCTCGTTGACCACCCGGAGCAGGTGCAGGTGAACGAGGTGGCGGGGGAGCGTAGCACCGTGTACGAGGTGCGCGTGGCGGATGACGACCTGGGCCGGGTGATCGGCAAGGGGGGGCGCATCGCCAACTCCATTCGGGCCCTGGTGAAGGCGGCCGGGAGCAAGGGGCATCGCCACGTGTGGGTGGATTTCGGCAAGCAAGGGGAGGAATCGGCGCCCCCGGCTGAGCCTGCTGAGGAAGGATAAATCATGGCGAAGATGACCATCCGGCGCCCGGTAGCGCTGCGGGTGATCGTGACCGAGCAGTTCAAAGAGCAGTTGATTGCCGAGTTGAAGGAAGCAGCCGAGGAGACCCAGCGAGGGATCGACCACATGGATTTCCAGGCGCGCCGGTATCTCGCCGATCTGCAACGCACCAACCTGCAGCAGGCAATGCAGGTGCGCCAGCAGTTTGAGGCCGAGAAGCAGAAACAGGAAGCGATGAAGAAGGAAATCATAGACCGGGCGGCTGAGGCCGAGCAGCTCGAGTTGGGCTCCGAGTTCCCCCGGGGCACGCTCGAGGGACAAGTCGAGGTGGACGTGGGCGACAACCTGCTCGAGCGCCTGGGCAACGCGGCCATCGTGATCAAGGATGGGGTCATCGTCGAAATCAGGAATCCATGAATGAAGATGACCCCCAGGACCTGGTAATCGGTCGGCTGGGGGGCCCCTATGGAGTGAAGGGCGAGATCCGGGTCGAGCCCGAGACCGATTTCCCGGAGCGCTTTTCTCGGCTGCGGGAGGTCCGGGTGGAGATGCCCGAGGGGGGCGAGCGCACGCTCCTGGTGGCAAGCGCCACCGTGCGGCGGGACCGGATCACCCTGCGCTTCGTGGGGTACGACACCCCAGAGGCGGTTTCCGCCCTGACCGGGGGGCTGTTGACAATCAGGCGCTCTGAGGCCATGCCCCTGCCTGAGGGCCACTACTACGAGCACCAGATCGTGGGGCTACAGGTAGTGGACCCCGAGGGGCGGAGCCTGGGGCGGATCAGCGAGATCCTGCGCACCGGGGCCAACGACATCTACGTGGCAGGCGAGACGCTCATCCCCGCCACCCGGGAAGTGGTCCGGGAGATCAACCTGGAGGCGGGGCGGATGGTAGTGGCCTTGCCCCCGGAGGAGTGAGATGCGTTTTGACGTGCTCACCCTGTTCCCGGAGATGTTCGTGGGCCCGCTCGACCACAGTATGCTGGGCCGGGCCCGGGAGCGCGGCGTGCTGGAGGTGCGGGTCACCAACATCCGAGACTTTGCCACCACCCGGCACCGCATTGCCGACGACTACTCCTACGGCGGCGGGGCGGGGATGGTGCTGAAGCCCGAGCCCATCTTCGCCGCGGTCCGGGCCATGCGCTGTCCCCCCGAGGCGCACTGCCGGGAGCGGGTGGTGCTGCTGACCCCGCAGGGGCGGCTGCTATGCCAGGGGGTGGTGGAGGAACTGGCGGGCTGGGACCACCTGGTGCTGGTGTGCGGGCACTATGAGGGCGTGGACGAGCGGGTGCGCGAGCACCTGGTCGACGACGAGATCAGCATTGGCGATTACGTCCTCACCGGCGGCGAGTTACCGGCGATGGTGCTGATGGATGCGGTGAGCCGACTGGTGCCCGGGGTCTTGGGCAGTGAGGAATCGGCGGCCGGCGAGTCGTTCGCGGAGGGGTTGCTGGAGTATCCGCAGTGGACGCGGCCGCTCGAGTTTGAGGGAATGACGGTGCCGGAGGTCCTGGTCTCGGGGCATCACGAGCAGATTCGGCGGTGGCGGCGCAAGGAAGCGCTACGTCGCACGTATCGCCGCCGGCCCGACCTGCTGGAGCAGGTGGCGCTGGGGGCCGAGGACCTGCGTCTGTTGGAGGAAGTACGCCGGGAGGAGCGGGGGGAGACGGAAATGGAGTTTGGCGAGGCGTCGGCCGGGCCAAGCCAGGAGGGATAGATGTCGGCAATCATCGAGCAATTGGAGGCGGAGCAACTCAGGCCTGACCTGCCGGACTTTGGGCCGGGCGACACGGTGCGTGTGCACCTGCGCGTCACCGAGGGCGGTCGCGAGCGCATTCAGGTTTTCGAGGGCGCGGTAATCGGACGCAGCCATGCCGGGCTGCGTGCCCGCTTCACCGTGCGCCGGGTAACCCATGCCGTGGGAGTGGAGCGCTGTTTCCTGCTGCACTCGCCCAAGATCGACAAGATCGAGGTTATTCGGCGCGGGCGGGTGCGTCGGGCGCGCCTGTATTACCTGCGGGAGAAGGTCGGCAAGGGCGCGAGGATCAAGGAGATCCGGTAGCGCCCATGGGCGACACCGGAACCCCCTGGCAGTTAGGCGCCGTGGTGGTGCTGGTGGCCCTGGTACGGCTGGCTTACACCTTCTGGACCGACGCCCCGCTGCGGGCGGGGGTGCTGGAGGTGGTGGACTCGGGCCTGGTGGCTTTTGTGCTGGTGTTCGTGGTCATCAGGCCCTTTGTGGTGCAGTCGTTCTTCATCTCCTCGGATTCCATGCTGCCCTGTCTGCGCCCCGCGGACCGGCTGCTGGTGAACAAGTTCATCTACCGGCTGACGGCGCCCCGGCGGGGTGATATCATTGTCTTCCGGGCGCCGCCGCGGGCCGAGGCCGCTCCCGGCGAGGACTACGTGAAACGGGTCATCGCCCTGCCCGGGGAGGTGGTGGAAATCCGAGGCGGGCACGGGGTATATGTAAACGGGCGGCGGTTGGCAGAGCCGTATGCGAAGATCACTACGGCCGGGTTTGGGCCGCACCGGGTGGCTCCGCACTCGGTATTCGTGCTCGGGGACAATCGGGCGGCCAGCTACGACAGCCGCGCCTGGGGAGACCTTCCCCGCCGTCTGGTGGTGGGCAAGGTGATGGTACGCTTCTGGCCGCCGCGGCGAGCGGGTATGCTCGCACGGCAGGAGCCCCTGCTGGGGCCGCGGGAGCCCTTGGCCCCCGCGGGAGGTTAGGATCGGTGGACAAGTACACGCTCAGCCTGGACCGCCCCGAGAAGATCATCGGGTTGGTGGTCATCCTGGTGGGCGCCCGCCTCATCACTATGCTTTGGAAAACCATGCCCAAGCGAGCCAGCGTGCGCGAGTTCGCTGATTCTGCCCTGGTGGCGATGGCGCTGGTCTTCCTGCTGGTGCGCCCGTTCCTGGTGCAGTCGTTCTGGATTCCCAGCGGCTCCATGATCCCCACCCTGCTCGAACACGATATGATCCTCGCCAATAAGTTCATCTATCACCTGCAAAAACCCCGCCGCGGAGACATCATCGTCTTCCAGGCCCCGCCCTGGGTACACCTGAATACCGCCAGTTACGGCACCGGTGGCACGGCAGAGCGCCCGGGTCCGCTGGACGGGCTTTTCACCGGGGGCAAGCAGGACCTGGTGAAGCGGCTGATTGGGCTGCCGGGGGAGACGGTGGAGGTGCGCGCGGGCGAGGGCGTGTACATCAATGGCAGATTCTTGGACGAGCCCTATATCACGCCTGACCGGGTGCCTTTCAACGATTTCGGCCCCGAGAGGGTGCCACCCGGCCACCTATTCGTGATGGGTGACAACCGCAACGACAGTTACGATTCCCGTGGCTGGGGGATGCTGCCCGAGAAGTACCTGCAGGGCAAGGCCATGGTCCGCTTCTTCCCACTGGGCAGGATTGGCCTGATCCACTGAGAAAAGACAGATCAGGGAGTGCCAGTGGCTGCGAAAGCGGAGTTGGAGCGCAAGCGCAAGCGTGCCGAGCGCACCCGGGCAGAGAACAGGCGCCTGCGGGCCCTGTGGTGGCATGAGGAGCGGCTTTTTCGGGCCGGCTACCGGCTGGTTGCAGGCATGGACGAGGCGGGCCGCGGGCCGCTGGCGGGGCCGGTGGTGGCCGCCGCGGTGATCCTGCCGCGGGACGCCGTGCTGCGGGGTGTCAACGACTCCAAGCAACTGAGCGAGGAGCAGCGCGAGGCCCTCTTCTGTCAGGTGCAGAAGACGGCGCTGGCCGTCGGGGTAGGCATCAGCGACGTCACGGCGATTGACCGTTACAACATCCTGCGCGCGACCTGGATGGCGATGCGCGAGGCGCTCGCGAGCCTGGCGCTGGAGCCGGAGCATGTGCTTCTCGACGGCTATCCGCTGCCGGACTGTCCCTTTCGGCAGAAGGCGATTGTGGATGGCGATTGTCAATCCATTTCGATCGCCGCGGCCTCCATTATCGCTAAGGTGACCCGGGACCGCATCATGGTGGAACTCGACCGACGCTATCCACAGTGGGGATTCGCACAGCACAAGGGTTACTCCACTCCTGAGCACCTGGAGGCGATCGCCCGCTACGGAATATGCGATATCCACCGTCGCTCGTTCGCACCGGTTTACGAGACCTTCCAGCAGCGCCTGCCGCTGGAGGGATAGAAAGCAGGCGCCCGACAACGGCGCGCCGGGGGTTATGCACAGGGCTATCCACAGTTGTGGATAACTGGCAGGGAGGCGGCCGCAGGGGGTCAGCCGATGGATCCTGGGATGGAGACTAACGCGAAAGCGAGTGCCATCTTCGATGGCTTTACGGTGTTCGGTGCCTGGCCCAACCGGCCAGCGGACATCCGGGTGGAGACGCTCACCGCAACGCTGGACCGGCACCGCGTCACCCGCGCCCTCACCATCTGCGCCGAGGCCATTCAAGGCGACGGCATGACCGGAAACGACCGCGCCATGGCCGCCGCCGCCAAGGATGCCCGGCTGGTGGCCGTTCCGGTGCTCAACCCCGCCTGCTATCCGTTCTGCCTCAATGAGTTGGAGCGCATGGGCCAGCAGGGACGGCGACTGTTCGCCACCTTCCCCGAGACCCAGGAGTGGGAGCCCGACTGCCTGGCCTTCCGACCCACGGTGGAGGCCCTGGCCGCGCTGGGAGCGGGCCTGATGGCCGAGGCCACCCGCCCCAGTACGGTCGCCGGACTGCTGCGGGCTGTGGCCGGGCACGACTTGCCGCTCATCCTGGTTGGCGCCAACTATCGCAACCTGGGCGAGGTGCTGGCGGCCGCGACCGTGCACCCGCAAGTGTACGTGGAGACGCACTTGCTGGCTGCGGTGGGAGGGTTGGAGCGCTGCTTGCAGGTGCTGGGCGAGGAGCGCGTGCTCTTCGGCTCGGGGGCGCCGCTGGGCTACTTTTCGAGCGCCTTCCTGCGCGCCCGCTTCGCCGCTGTCACTCCCAAGCAGATGGCGAACGTGCTGTACGGGAACACGGCGGCTCTCCTGGAGAGACTGGGATGCCCGTGATTGACATCCACGCGCACTATGGCACCATGCCCTATTCGCTCGAGCGGCAGACTCCGCAGCAGATCGCTGACCTGGCCAAGGCCTTTGGCATCGAGCGCACCTGCCTGTCCTCCTCGGTTGCTATCGCAGTGGACATGGTTGCCGGCAACCAACAGTTGGCCGAGGCCATCCAGGGCAATGCGGCGCTGCTGGGCTACGTGGTGGTCAACCCCAATAGCCCGGAGGAAAGTGTGGAGGAGATGCGCAAGTACCTGACCTCCCCCAACTTCGTGGGCGCCAAGATGCACGCCACTCATCACGGCCAGCCGCTGGACAGCCCCGAAACCATGCAAATCGTGAAGTCACTGTTGCGTTACGACAAGCCGCTCCTGGTGCACGTGCCTGACAGCAAGGGGCTGGTCGAGCTGGAGACCCTGGCGAAAGCCTATGCCTCCTGTCCCATCATCCTGGCGAACATGGGCAACGGGGATTGGCCGCTCGCCCTGCACATAGCCAAGCGGGCCACCAACCTGATGCTTGATGTGGGTGGGGCCGATCCGGCAGCCGACCGCATCAAGCACGCCGTCGAGCAGGTGGGTGCCCATCGTCTGCTGTTCGGCACCAACACCCCCCTGGTGCACCCGCTCTACGCGCTGGGGATGGTACGTGACGCCGAAATCCCTGCCTTTGACAAGGAACGCATCCTGCACCGTAACGCCGCCAAGTTGCTGAGACTGGCATGAGCGCGCCCTTTGCCGCCGCCCTCGAGGAGTTTGCTGACTATCTGGCCCTGGAACGCGGCCTGGCCCCCAACACCCTGGCCGCCTACGGGCGTGACCTGCGCCAGCACGCCAGGTTCCTGGCCGAGCAAGGGGTGACCACCCTCGCGGGCGTGGAAGAGGCGGTGATCATCCGCTACCTGGAGCACCTGCGCAAGTCGGGGGTCGCCCCGACCACCAGCATGCGCAAACTCTCCGCACTCAAGGCGTTCTACCGTTACCACCACCGTGAGGGCAACCTGGCGGCCGACCCCACCGCCTACCTGGATGCCCCCGCTCTGCGCCGGCGGCTGCCCGCCACCCTCACCCTGGACGAGGTGGAGCGCCTGCTGGCCGCGCCTCCGGCGGATACTCCAGCGGGCTTGCGCGACCGGGCCATGCTGGAGGTGCTCTATGCCAGCGGGCTGCGGGTTTCCGAGTTGGTGGGTCTGGAACGCCACCAGGTGAACCTGCAGGTGGGCTTCGTGCGGTGCGTGGGGAAGGGCGCCAAGGAGCGCCTGATCCCCCTGGGCGGTAAGGCGCGGGAGGCGGTCGCGCAATACCTGGCCACCCGGACCGACCGCAGCCCCTATCTCTTCGTAGGCCGGGGCGACCGCCCGCTGACCCGGGTCGGCTTCTGGAAGATCATCAAGCGGCATGCCGTGCGCGCCGGCATCCACGCGCATATCAGCCCGCATGTGCTGCGGCACTCGTTTGCCACGCACCTGTTGGAGCGGGGGGCCGACCTGCGGGCCATCCAGGAGATGCTCGGTCACGCGAGCATCGCCACCACTCAGGTATACACACATGTCAGCGCCGACCACCTGCGGGAGGTCTACCAGGGAGCCCATCCCCGCGCCTGACGCACTGCGAGGAGCCGATGGAAGAGCAAGCGAACCTGCAAAAAATGGAGAATATCGTCGCCCTGTGCAAGCGCCGGGGCTTCATCTTTCCGTCCTCCGAGATTTACGGGGGCACGGGTTCGGTGTGGGACTATGGGCCCCTGGGGGTGCTGCTGAAGAACAACGTCAAGGCGGCCTGGTGGCGGGAGAACGTGCAGTTGCGCGAGGACATGGTGGGCATGGACGCCGCCATCCTTATGCACCCCCGGGTGTGGGAGGCCTCGGGGCACGTGGAGGTCTTTACCGATCCCCTGGTGGACTGCCGCAAGTGCCGCCAGCGCTTCCGGGCCGACGCGGTGACCGGCGCAGTCTGCCCGGCCTGCGGGGGGGAGTTGACCGAGGCCCGGCCCTTCAACCTGATGTTCAAGACCTTCATGGGGCCCGTGGAGGACACCGCCAGCATCACCTACCTGCGGCCGGAAACCGCGCAGGGCATCTTCGTCAACTTCAAGAACGTGCTGCAGTCCAGCCGCAAGAAGCCCCCCTTCGGCATCGCCCAGATCGGAAAGTCGTTCCGCAACGAGATCACGCCGGGCAACTTCACCTTTCGCACCCGAGAGTTCGAGCAGTTCGAGATCGAGTTCTTCGTCCCCCCTGCCGAGGCTGAGCAGTGGTACCGCTACTGGGTGAAGCAGCGGGCCGACTGGTATCGCAACCTGGGCCTGCGGGAGGAGAACACCCGCCTGCGCGAGCACGAGCAGGCGGAACTGGCGCACTATTCCCAGGGTACAACCGATATCGAGTACCGGTTCCCCTTCGGGTGGTCGGAACTGGAGGGCATCGCCCACCGGGGTGACTATGACCTGCGCCGGCACCAGGAGTACTCGGGCAAGGACCTGGCCTGGTTTGACGAGCAGACGCGAGAGCGTTACCTCCCCCATGTAATCGAGCCCTCGGGTGGCGTGGACCGGGCAACCCTGGCCTTCCTGGTGGATGCCTATGAGGAGATTAGCGGCGGGCGGGGCACCGCCGGAGCGGAGGTGGAGACCGTGCTCCGTTTGCATCCCCGGCTCGCCCCCATCAAGGCCGCGGTGCTGCCTCTGGTGCGTAAGGACGGGATGCCGGAGCGCGCCCAGGCCATCCACGAGCGGCTGAAACAGCGTTGGATGGTGGAGTATGATTCGGGCGGCAGCATTGGGAGGCGATACCGCCGGCAGGACGAGATCGGCACCCCGTATTGCATCACCGTGGACTCGCAAACCCTCCAGGACGGCACGGTGACCGTGCGCGACCGCGACACCATGACTCAGGACCGGGTGGCCGAGGGCGAGTTGGAGGCCTTCCTGCAAGAGAAGATCGGAGTCTGCTGACCCGCAAGGAGAGAAACGTGGCCAAGTATCGCATGGTCCGCCTGGTGCGGACCTCGTCATCCGAGATCTTCCTGGTGTGGGAGGGCAACCGGCGGGTCGGCCAGTTGGACGTGCACTATGCCGACAACATGATCCACGGCAGCCTGATCCTGGAAAATGAGTTGCCGGGCGCCGACCAGGCAGAACTCTATGCGCAGATAGATGAGGACGTGGTCTCCTCCTACCTGCCCAGTTTCGAGCGGGAGGACTTCATCCTGACCGTGTTCCGGGGGGAGGAGATTGACTCGTTCTCCTACCCCCCACCGGAAGAGGAGGGAATGGAGGAGGAGTAGCGGCTCACTTCCTGGAGGGCGGTATGCGGCAGAGGTCCTGGCTGGCTGCGGACAACATGCCTGCAAGGCTCTCGTCCGCAAAGGGTGTGGGGCTTTGCCAGGATCGCCGACCTGAGACCGGGTAGGCACGCATAGGAAAGAGGCAATGTAGTGTAGAGCACCGCAAAGGGTGGCAGGCGCGGGAAAGACAGGGGCTTCAGAACAGCCTATGCCAGAGTGCCAGCACCTGCGGGCCCCAGCCCAGGAGCAGAAATTCGAGGCGGTCGATGAAGAGCGACATGCGGGCCATGACCGTATTGCCGAAGATGGCCCCGAAGGCCACCATGAGCAGGTAGCGTCCCACCCGGCTGCTGATGGCCAGCCCCTTGCCGTGGGCCCGGGAGAAGAAGAAGTAGGACATCACGGCCAGCATTGTCAGCAGGAAGATGGCGTTGTTGACGGTGTTGAGCGGCTTCATGGAGGCTGACAGTTGGGGCATGATCTCGGTCACGAACCCCACCAGGCCCAGGCCCGCCCCCGCCCCGATCATGATTCCCATCCCCAGCCGGGCCATCCAGGCGTAGCGCCGGCTGTAGATTGTGTAGAAAAGCGCACTGGTGAGCAGAGCGAAGATGCCGTACCAGGCGCCGCCGTGGAAGGTGGGGTCGTACCAGCGGGGCTGCAGCACCGTGGTGATCACGTAGTACGCCCCGTATCCGGTCCCCAGCCCGATCAGGACGTGCTCGAAGAAGCGGAAGACCACATTCTCCCGGTAGAGCAGCGAATAGACGGCGAGGGTGCAGATGGCTGCCAGCCAGACCCCGATGGTGGCGTCGTCAGGCATCGTCCCTCCTGCGCCGGCTGCGGAAGTAGACCACGTTCCCGACGATGATCAGGGCGATGACCAGCAGGTGGGCAAACGACTGCGGGGCCATGCGCCGCATCGCCTGGTCCGGGTGTCCAACGAGGGTTTCGTATTCGGCCGCGCCTGTCAGCCCCTTGAGCAGCCCCACCAGTTGCCCGCTGTCCAGGTAGGGAAAGGCCTCCGGGGCCATCACGCCCGTGCATGCGTAGCCGATGGGCGTGCGGTAGATGCCGTAGATATAGTCGATGAAGATGGGCACGGTAGAAGAAGGGGTGACGTCAATGAGCAGGCCGATGTCCTTGATATCCCGCACCCCTTTCATGATCGGCAGCCGGTTCAGCGGGGTGCCGTAGGCATCCTTTATCACCGTGCGCGGGATGTCGCGCGCCCAGGCGATCACCGCCTGGCTGCCGCCCGGCAGGAAACCCCAGTTCACCCAATCCACCCCATACCGCCGGCCGTACTCGGCGGCCAGCCGCTTGGCTATGTTACCGCTGAGGGTGGGCCCGGCTGGATAGTTGATACCCAGCAGGGCGAACGGGATTCTCCGCTTGAGAGCATGGCGCATCAGTGCGGCCGCCTGGGGCTCATTCTCGCCCTTGGTTCCGGCCTCCCAGTCGGCGGTGATCACCAGCAGTTTGCCCTTGGGAATATGCTCCACCGCCTGGTACAGGCTGTAGGCCGGTGGACTGACGTACATCCGCAGGTGGATGGGGCGGATGACGAAGATGGCGACTACCACTGCCAGCAGTAGCCAAATGATGCGCCTGGACCAGTACTGGGAAGAAGACATCGCCTCAGGTCTCCTGGTCGAAGAAGGCACCGCGCTCGAGATTCAGCCACATCCGCAGCGACATGGCCAGGCCGCCTACCAACAGCCCAAAGAGCACCCCGCGCAGGGCAGCCGAGTTCACCACCCCGAGCAGCCAGTTGGCGATTACTTCGATGCGCAGATTGCTCGCGGGACCCTGCAGGGGAAGGCTCGAGGTGAACCACATCCCCAGCGGCACCTGCCCCACCATCACCACCACCGCAGCGAGCATCATTACCCCTGCTTCGGCCGTGCGGATGCGAAACGCACGGAAGGCCGCCGTCGCCATATAAAAGGCGGTGACGGAGAACATGGTCCCGGTCAGGGGCACGTACATGTCTGTGAAAAGCCAGGTGTTCCAACGGATGGCAACCGGGTTCTTGCCGTCGTAGTAGGCCCACAGGCCAAACGCGGCCATCGCGAAGAAGGCGACGAAGAAGGCCAGGCTGTTGTACCAGCCAGCCCGCAGCCGCGCCAGGTGCCCGGCATGCAGGCGCATCAGGTTTAGCGACGCCAGGAAGAAGGTGAACCCCGCAATCACCTGCAGCGCGTAGCCCACCGGCTGTTTGAGGGGGGTGAAGGGGTTGCCGTGGGCCGGCCGCCAGAAGAAGAGGACCGCGCTATGGGCAGGCAGGAAGAACTCGAGCACCCAGAAGAGCCCGCTTACGAAGGTGACGATCACGATCAGCCGCTTCTTGGCCCGGCTGGGCAGGCGGTGCAGGAGGCCAAAGAGCGCGCCCCAGGCTATCACCGAGATGGCAATCGCCAGCCAGAAGCGGGGCGAGTGCACCCCCCCGGAGATTGGGGCGAAGAGGCGCTGGATCGGCTGAGAGAGCGCGACCAACAGGGCGCTCGTCACGATCCCGATCAGCAGGTAGGCCAGGTATGCGAACAGGGCACGGCGGGTTTCCACGGCTCAGCCTCCCAACCATTTCATCAGGAGGTGCTCCTTGCCCTGAATCATGGCCAGCACTGTCCCCAGGACAATCAGGCCTACGATGGCCGCCTTTGCCAGGTCCTGTCCCACCAGGCTCCCCAGTAGGTTAGGCTCGCGAGTGAGATAGGCGGTAGCGGCGTAGTACTCATCGCCAATCACGGTGTAGTCGCAGGACATCAGGAAGAAGGGAATCTGGGTGGTAGCCGGGGTGGCGGCAACCTGCACCGCCCCCACCTCGAAGCCGCTCTCGGAGAGCAACAGTGCCTCCCCATAGAAGTAGCCAAAGAAGAAGGTGGAAGCGACCTTTTCCCTGTTCATCAGCCCGATCACTCCGGCAGCGTAAGGGAATTGCTCTCCAGAAAGAAAGCGCACGTCATCCGGGCGGTAGGCATCTTCCCGCCCCTCCGCCCGCCAGGCGTCCCGGGTCACCTCCCGGGCGATGGTCATCACCATGGGGTCTACCACGGGTACGATCAGGCGGCTGCCATACTTGGCCGCCATCCGGCCCACATACTGGGCCACGGCCAGTGCCTGCAGGCTGATCACATCCACTCCCCCCAGGCCGGTTACGAAGAGCATGGGCCGGCCCATTTCTGTGGCCCGCCCGACTGCCTCATCCATTGCCGATAGGCCGGGGATGCGGCGGATGAAGAGTTCCTTGCCGCTGCGTGCCCTCAAGATGGTGGTCACGATCGTCGCCGAGCAACCCACCACCAGCAGCAGGGCGAACCAGTTGGCGTGCTCCACTACTCCTCCTCGCGGGGGCGGCCCTCGCGGGCCGCAACCAGTTCGTGGATGCGCTCGAGGAGCCGGTCAACCGCCTCGGGGTCGTCCATCAGCGCGGCCAGAGCCTCCATGTCCATGCCCGGCGCGAGAGCCCACACCAGTGGCGAGGCCATCAGCGCGCCCTGGCTGGCCACGAAGCCCAGCGGGCGATAGGACTCCAGGAAGAAAAGCGCGGGCGTCTCCAGGTGGCGGTCCACTACCGCCTGGGCTACCATCTCGATCAGCCGCGCCTTCTCTTCCTCCCGATCGGGCTCCGGGCGATCCCGCCAATCCCGCCAGCGTGCGAGCAGGCCCCTCATGGTGCGGCCTCCCCCCGGTACTGGCGCAGCGCAGCCAGCACCTCTGCGCGGTTGCCCTCGGGCCACAGATAGATGCCCCGGTAGGCCTCCAGGCGGGAAGGGTGAGCCAGGGGGCTCACCTTGATCCCCTCACCATCGGTCCAGACCCGACGCACCTGAGACCAGTCCAGCCGGCGCAAGGAGAGCAGTTGGCGGCAGGTGATACCCCGGGAGTCAATGCGGTAGTGCAGTGGTAGCATGAAGTCAGATAGCGCGGTGAGCAGGAGCAGGCCGGCGCCCAGGGCCACCCAGGCGTTGCCCCACAGCCCGAACGCCCCCAACCCCACGGCCAGCGCCGCACCAAGGCAGGCGACAGCCTTCAGCGGCGCCCGCCGGGCCAGGTGCACCTTCCAGTGCAGTGTGGGTTGCGCGCATTCCCCCACGGAGACGACCCCTGCTGCGATGATTGCTGTAGTACTTACCACCCGTGGGCCACTTGCACCTCTTGCGCCTGGCCGCGGCGGGCACGGGACGATAAACGCCCACTGTCAGGTTACCCGCAGTGGCCCCCGGCGACACCTGCCAGTGGGCTCACATGGTGCTAATGGGGTCGAAATCCAGGCTCACCCGGATGCCGGCATGGGCACCCGGCCGGATCTCGCCCCGCCGCAGCCATTCCCCCAGCCCTTCCCGGGTGGGCGACAGTAATAGCAGATGCCAGCGGCTGCGGCCGGCGATGCGAGCCAGGGGAGCAGGGGAGGGGCCCAGCAGGCGATCCCCCTGGGCGCGGGCGCGCTCGAGAGTGCCGGCCAGCATTCCCGCCTGCTTGGCCACGGCATTCTCTTCGGTCCCGGTGAGCAGCAGCCGGCACATGCGGGCGAAGGGTGGGAAGCCATGCTCCCGGCGTGATGCCAGTTCCTGCTCGTAGAAGGCTCGGTAGTCGGCCCGCAGCGCGGCCTGCACTGCGTAGTGCTCGGGATCGTAGGTCTGCACGACCACCAACCCCGGCTTCTCCCCCCGCCCGGTTCGCCCGGCAACCTGGGTCAGCAGTTGGAACGTGCGCTCGCCCGCCCGTAAGTCGGGCAGCCGCAGCGAGGTGTCGGCACAGAGCACTCCCACTACCGTCACCGAGGGGAAATCCAGGCCCTTGGCAATCATCTGGGTGCCGATCAACACCTGGGCCTCGCCCGTGCGAAAAGCCTGTAGGATGCGGGCGTGGCTGCCCTTGGCGCTGGTGGTATCCCGGTCCATGCGCCGGGCGGAGGCACCGGGCATCACCCTGGCCAGGTCCTGCTCCACCCGCTCGGTGCCAAAGCCGGCAAAATCCACCTCTCTCCCGCCGCAACGGGGACAGGTTTCGGCGGGACGGTCGCTGCGCCCGCAGTGGTGGCAGCGTAGCATTCCCCCCTGCAGGTGGAAGGTGTAGGCGAGGTCGCACGCGGGGCAGGTGGGCACATGCCCGCACGCCGGGCAGAGCATGAAGTTGGCGTACCCGCGTCGATTCACGAAGAGCATCACCTGCTCCCCCCGGTCGCACGCCTGCTTCATGGCCAGGAGCAGCCGCGGGGTGAAGATGCGCTGCCGCCCCGCCGCCCGCAGGTCCACCAGGGCCGCCTCCGGCTGCGGCCGCCCGTCCACCCGCTCCGGCATCTCCAGCAGCGTGTACCGGCCCTCCCGCGCCGCGTGGTATGACTCCAGCGCGGGCGTGGCACTCCCCAGCACCACCGCCGCCCCTTCCAGGCGGGCGCGGGCGATGGCCACCTCCCGGGCATGGTAGGCAGGCACGTGCTCCTGCTTATAGGAAGGCTCATGCTCCTCGTCCAACACGATCAGGCCCAGACGCGGGCAGGGGGCAAACAGGGCCGAGCGCGCGCCCACGATCACCTGCGCCTCCCCCCGCATCACCCGCTGCCACTCGTCATAGCGCTCGCCGGCCGTCAGGGCACTGTGTAGCAGCGCCACCCGTTGGCCAAAGCGGCCGGCAAATATGGCAAGGGTTTGCGCGCTCAGGCTGATCTCGGGCACCAGGATGATTGCCTGCCGCTCCTGGGCAATCACCCATTCCGCCGCTCGCAGGTAGACCTCGGTCTTGCCGCTGGCGGTCACGCCGTGCAGCAGGAAGACCCGGGGGGCGCCGCCCTGGCAGCCACCCAGGATGGCTGCCAGGGCCTGCCGCTGGCCAGCCGTTAGTTCTACCGGGGGGCGTCGGTCGGGAGTCACGAACTCCCAGGGCCGGCGCCGCACCTGGACGATGCGCTCTTGCAGCACGCCCTGGCGGAGCAGCGTTCCCACGACGCTGGTGCTCACTCCTGCTTGCTCGGCCAGCCGGGAAGCGGCCTGCGGTTCGGGGTGGTCCGCCAGGTAGCGCAGCAGCGTGGCCCGGCTGGCCTGCCGTGCGGGCAGCCGGTTCGCCAGCGCCAGCAAGGCTGCAGAGGGAAGTGGCGAACTAACCTGGCGCTCGGTACGCGTGCGCACGGCCGGCGGATCCGCCGTGTAGGCTATCTCCACCAGGCCCCGGTCGCGGAGCCATGCGACGGCCCGGCCGGCAGCATCCTCGCCCAGCACACGCTGTAGGCGGGAGAGGGGAAGGGTGCCGTCATGCTCCAGCACCAGTCGGATTGCCCGCCCCGCCTCGGCGTGCTCTGCCGCCAGAGTGGCTACCGAGGCGGCCAGCCCCCGGGAGGTGATAGCCACCCGGGGTTGCACCTGCCACGTCCCGCCCTCGGGGAGGAAGCAGCGCATGGCCTGGCCAAGCGTGCACCAGTATTGCTCGGCCATCCATGCGGCCAGGGCGGGGGCAACGGGGGGGAGGGCAGGGGCCTCGGGGAACACCTGGGAGACTGGCAGCAATTCCCGCTCAGGCTCCCGGTCGTGCATCTCGACCACCAGCCCGGGGACGGGGCGCCCGGAGAAGGGCACCAGCACCTGCACCCCCGGCCGCACCCGGTCGCGCAGGGGAAGGGGGACCTGGTAGGTGAAGGCGCGGTCGGGGTCGCGCCCGGGGAAGGGGAGAATGTCGGCGTATCTGGGCACGCTGGGTTACCGTCCGCTGGGTGGTGCCTACCAGATTCGCCAGGAGGCCGCCGGCGCCTTGCCGCCGGCAGCCTCCGAGAGCGAAAGAACTACTTGAGACCGGCCTGTGCGCGCAGGGTCTCGGCCATGTCGGTCTGCTCCCAGGCCACAGGCAACTCGGTGCGCCCGAAATGCCCATAGGCGGCCAGCGGCAGGTATTGCGGCGTCCGCAGGCCCAGTTTCTCGATCATGGCGGCGGGAGTCAGGTTGAAATTGCGCCGCACCAGTTCCAAAATCCTCTCATCCGGCACCTTGCCGGTACCGTAGGTTTCGATGTCGTAGGCCAGGGGGTTGGCTTCACCAATGGAGTAGGCGATGGAGAGTTCGGCCCGGTCAGCCAGGCCTGCCGCCACCACGTTCTTGGCGATGTAGCGCATCATGTAGGCGGCCGAGCGGTCGACCTTGGTGGGGTCCTTCCCGGAGAAGGCGCCGCCGCCATGCCGGGCCATGCCCCCGTAGGTGTCCACGATAATCTTGCGTCCGGTCAGCCCGGTATCGGCGTGCGGGCCGCCCTTCACGAAGCGCCCGGTGGGGTTGACCAACACCCTGGTGGCGTCATCCCACATGCCCTCGGGGATGATGGGGGTGATCACCTTCTCGATCATGTCCTGGCGGATGGTCGCCTGCTCGACGTCCTCGCGGTGCTGGCAGGAGACCACGATCTTGTCAACCCGCACCGGCTTCCCGTCCCGGTACTGCACGGTCACCTGGGTCTTGCCGTCAGGGCGCAGGTAGTCCACCACCCGTTTCTTGCGGACCTGGGCCAGTTGGCGGGCAAGTTTGTGAGCCAGCATGATGGGCATGGGCATGAGTTCCGGAGTCTCGTTTGAAGCATATCCGAACATCATCCCCTGGTCGCCGGCGCCGCCGATGTTCACCCCGCGGGCGATGTCGGGCGACTGGGGGCGGATGGCCGAGAGCACGCCTACCGTCTCATAGTCAAAGCCGAACTTGGCCCGCGTGTAGCCGATGTGCTCGATGACCTCCCGGGCGATCTGAGGGATTTCCACATAGCAATCAGTGGTGACCTCGCCGGCGATGAGACAGAGCCCGGTGGATACCAGGGTCTCCACCGCCACCCGGGCCAGCGGGTCCTTGGCCAGGATGGCGTCCAGGATGGCGTCCGAGATCTGATCCGCCACCTTGTCGGGATGCCCCTCGGTGACGCTCTCGGAGGTGAAGAAGAAATTGCGGTCGGGCACTTACGGCTCCTTTCCTCGCCGCTGCTGGAGTATTCCCAGCGCACAGTCCAAAATGCGCTTCGCCGCCTCATGTTTAGGCAGCAGGGGCAGCGGCTGCGGCTCGACGCCGGGCGCTACCAGGGTGACCTGGTTGGTGTCTGCGGCGAAGCCTGCGCCCGGGGCGGTCACATCATTGGCCACCACCAGGTCCAGCCGCTTCGCCGCCAGCTTTTCCCGTGCGTTACCTACTACGTTCTCCGTCTCGGCGGCGAATCCCACCAGGATCCGCCGCCCTTTATCGCGCCCCAGGGTGCCCAGGATGTCCGGATTTTCTACCAGGCGCACCTGGGGCGCGCCCGTTCCTTTCTTCAGTTTGTGGGCGGCCGCGGTTTGGGGACGCCAGTCCACCGGCGCGGCCGCGCCGATCACCAGGTCTGCTTGCTCGGCAGCCGTGACCGTGGCCTGGAGCATCTGCTCGGCGGTTTCCACCCGCACCATGACCACCCCGGGGGGATCGGGCAGAGTGGTGGGGCCGCTGACCAGGGTCACGTCGGCCCCGCGGGCGGCCGCCACCTGGGCCAGCGCATACCCCATCTTGCCCGTGGCCGGGTTGGTGATGAACCGCACCGGATCCAGCCACTCGCGAGTTGGGCCGGCGGTCACCACGACCCGCAGTCCCGCCATGTCCGCCTTTACCGTGAGCAAGCCTTCCATGCAAGCCAGGATGGCCGTGGTCTCAGGGAGTCGGCCCTTACCCTCGTACCCGCAGGCGAGCAAGCCGGTCTCGGGCTCGAGCAGGTGATAGCCCAACTCACCCAGCCGCTGCAGGTTGGCCTGAGTGGCCGGGTGCTCGTACATCTTCACGTTCATCGCCGGCGCCACCAGCACCGGGGCGCGGGTGGCGAGCACCAGGCTGGTGAGCATGTCGTCTGCCAGCCCGGCGGCCAGGCGGGCGATGGTGTTGGCCGTGGCCGGGGCCACCACCACCAGATCGGCGCGGTCGGCCAGCGAAACGTGGGCCACCTGCCACTCCCCCGGTGCCTCAAACATGTCGCCGATCACCGGGTTCCCCGATAGCGCGCGGAAGGTGAGCGGGCCCACGAACCTGGCTGCATTGGCGGTGAGCAGCACATGCACCTGGGCGCCGCGTTGCGATAGCCGGCTGGTTAGTTCTGCGGCCTTGTAGGCCGCGATGCTGCCGGTCACCCCCAGCACTATGGTCTTGCCCGAGAAGGGGTCGGCCATGCCCTCAGTCTCCAAGGAACGACAGGTCCACCCGCCGCGGCCGCAAGTGCTCGCTACGCACGATGCAGGCGAAGTCGCAGGCTGCCTGCTCCAGGTCGTTGTTGATGATCAGGTAGTCGTACGCGCCCACCTGTCTGATTTCATCCCGGGCGACCTGCAGCCTCCTGGCCAGGGCCTCGGCGGTTTCGGTCTGGCGGCCGCGCAGGCGCGCGGCCAGTTCGGAGTAGGAGGGCGGAACCACGAAGATGAGCACGGCTTCGGGGAACTGCCGGCGCACTTGCAACGCGCCCTTGACCTCGATTTCCAGCACCACGTCCCGGCCTGCAGCCAGTTGTTCCTCGACCCAGCGCCGGGGAGTGCCGTAGGCGTGCTCCAGATAAGGCGCCCACTCGAGGAAGTCGCCGTTGGCAACCATGCGCTCGAACTCCTGCCGGCTGCGGAAGAAGTACTCCCGGCCCTCCACTTCCCCCCGTCGCGGCGGGCGCGTGGTGACCGAGACACTGGTGGTAAGCCCGGGGAGGTGGGAGGCGGCCTGCCTGAGGATACTGCCCTTTCCTACCCCCGCCGGGCCGGAAAGGACCAGCAGGATACCGCTCATAGCACTCTCTTGATCTCGTTCACCACGCCGCGCACGCCGGGGAAGGAGCGCACGATTTCCTCGATCTCTTCCCGTTCCTTGCGCACATTCAGCTCATAGCCGCGGATGGGCTTGATCTCCCCGGTCAGGTACGCGATGGCGGCTACCACCTTTACGTCAAGCAAGGTCAACTCGATGGGGCGCTTGGTCAGTTCACGCAGCAAGTTCCGCCGCAGACGGGTATCGGCCAGGGTCATGGGCGCCTCCCCGGCTCAGTTCACCACCAGCTGGAAGCGGGCGGGGGACTTCACCGCCCCTTGGTCGTCCAGCAGCAGCGCGCGCAGGTCGTAGGTGCCGGTACGGATGCTCTGCAGGTCCAGGCGCACGTCCAGCCAGCCGTGGCCGCGCACGCTGGGAAAAGTCAGGCAGTGGCCCTGTTCGCGATCCTGCTCTCCGGTAGGGGTGGGGCTGATCGCGGTGATCTGGAAGCCCTGCACCAACTCGTACGGCAGCACCACCGTGAGCGGGGTGCTGGCACGGTCGGATTGGTTGTGTATCAGCAGGTTGACGCAAAAGCGGTCGCCCACCGCCAGCGGCCCCGGGGTCTCCGCCATCAGGTCGAGGTAGACCTCATCGGTCGGCTGCACACGGGAGACCAGCGCGCTGGCCGCAAAGAGCATGCTCCCCAGCAGCAGCAAGGCGGCCAACGCCCAGATCGCGCGGTGCATCTGGGAGAGCGGGGTGGAGATGGCAAGTGAGCGGGGCCGGGGGCTGAAGTGGCCGCAGGGAGGAGCAGTGTAGGGGGTTACCCTGAACTGCCGGCCCAGGGTGGGGTGCAGGCATCCGGGTGCGCCCGCCGCTCTTTGCCCGAAATGGCGGCACTGCCGGCACGCCACCAGCTGCTCGTGGCACTGGTGGCAGAGCGGAAAATCCAGGGAATCGTCCCTGTTCTCAGCCCCGCACTGAGGGCAGCGCAACTGCATGAACAGGCCTCCCCAACGACCGATTATAACGGCCGCTCCCGGCGGCTGTCAAGGCACGCAGCCCGACCGGCCGCACGACGGCATCCGGGACTCCGGTAGCGCCTGGTGCAATTACCAGGGGCCGCCAGCAGGCACGCCGGAAGTCACCTGGCGCCTGATTCGACCGCCAACACCGGAACCCCTGCAGGAGAAAACATGGGTCCGGCTGAATCACCTGGCAAGCCCGGCGTACCGTGCTCCGGGCCAACCTGGTAATGGAGGGACCTCTATGGCGAAACTGGCTGTCAACGGTGGAACACCGCTCCGCAAGAGTTCATTCCATGAATGGCCCATCCCCAGCAAGCGCGGTGAGGAGGCGCTGCTGGCTGCCTACCGTGACCGCAGTTGGTCCTACTATGGCGAGGGCCAACCCCGGGAACTGGAGTTCGCACGGCAGTTCGCTGCCCTTCATACCGCACGCTATGGCTGGTGTGTCACTAACGGGTCGGACACCCTGCGCATCGCCCTGCGGGCGCTGGGGGTGATGCCCGGCGACGAGGTGATCGTGCCCGGGCTGACCTGGCTGGCCACCGCCACTGCCCCACTGCGCGTAGGGGCGGTCACTGTTTTTGCCGACGTGGATTCCGGCACCTACTGCCTGGACCCGGCGGACGTGAAGGCCAAGATCACCCCCCGCACCAAGGCCATCATCCCCGTGCACCTTTACTCGTGTTTGGCGGACATGGACGCGCTCATGGATATCGCCCGCGAGCACAACCTGTGGGTGGTGGAAGATTGCGCGCATACGCACGGCTCCATGTGGCGTGACAGGGGGGCCGGCTCCATCGGGCATTTTGGCTCATTCTCCTTCCAGCAGAGTAAGGTGCTCACGTGCGGAGAGGGCGGGATACTGATCACCAACGATTTCGGCCTGCTAAAGCGCGCCTTCTCCCTGCTCAACTGTGGCCGGCCTTATGAGGGCGAGGCCCCCTCCGACGCCTCGCACCATGACGAGAGCGGGGTAACCGAACCGCTGGTAGGCGACAATAACCGCATCGGCGGCCTGCAGGCGGCGCTGCTACTGGCCAACCTGCCCGAGTTGATCCCCCAGGTGGAGCAGAAGATCGCGGCCATGCGCTATCTCGACAAGCGTATAGCCGATATCCCCCACTGCCAGCCCATGTTCCGCGATCCTCGTGTCACCCGACAGTCGGCCTACGAATGGACCTTCCGGTATTCCGGCCCCATCCCCGGCAAGGTCGTGCGGCAGGCCATCTGTGCCGAGGGCATACCCCTCAGCGACCCCTACACCCCGGTCTATCGCAGTCGGCTCTGGCAGCCGACCGCCCGGGAGTTCCCACAACTCGCGGGTGTGGACTACTCCAAAGTGTCGCTCCCGGTCACCGAGCGGGCCTCCACGCACGAATCCATGAACCTGCTGCACCATATCCTGCTCGGCCCCCAACAGGACCTGGATGACATCCTGGGGGCGATCGAGAAGGTGATGACCAACCTGGATGAACTGGCCTGAGGGAGGCGCCGTGATGGACAGGATCAGAATCGGGCAGATTGGGGCGGGCGAGATTTCGAAGATACATGCCCTTTCTTTCGCCACTATCCCTGAGGCCCAGATCGTGGCGGTGGCCGACCCGGACCAGGTGCGGGCGCAGCGGCATGCCCGTCGGCACCACATCCCCAAGGTTTTCGCCGACTTCCAGACCATGATCAAGGAAGCCGAGGTGGATGCGGTCAGCCTGAGCCTGCCCAACTTCCTCCACGCCCCGGTGGCGCTGGAGTGCCTGCGGGCGGGCAAGCATGTGATCTGCGAGAAGCCGCTCTGCCTGACCCTGGCCGAGGCCGACGCCCTGATCCAGGCCGCGCACAAGGCCGAACGCCTGGTGTGCTATGCCGAGGAACTCTGCTACGTGCCCAAGTACGTGAAGATGAAGCAGATCGCCGACTCGGGGGCGCTGGGCCGGGTGCTGCACGTCTTCCAGATCGAGGAGCATGGGGGCGCCTACTCGCCCTGGTTCTTCGCCAAGGAGCGGGCGGGTGGCGGGATCATGATGGACATGGCCTGCCATGCCCTGGAGTTCTGCCGCTGGTTTCTGGGCAAGCCCGAGGCCAAGGCGGTGACCGCCCGCTGTGCCACCTTGCAACTGGACCGGGCAGAACTCAAGCGCCGCGGGCTGGCGCCGGCCGACGACTGGGAACCGGTGGAGGACCGGGTGGAGGTGCTGGTGGACTTCGCGGGAGGCCAGCAGGCCACCGCGGTGAGCGGCTGGGTCCGCCAGGGCGGGATGATCAGCACTGCCGAGGCCCTGGGCACGCGGGGCCGGGTGAAGGCCGATCTGCTGGGTTCGGGGATGGGACTGGAGGTCTATTCCGAGATCGGCGTGCCCTCGGACTATCCGGACGACCGCAGCAAGAACAAGGGCTGGTCCTTCCCCGACTACCAGTGGCTGTGGGAGAACGGCTATCCGCAGGAAATGCGCAACTTCGTGCGGGCCATGTTGGGCAAGGAGCCGCTGGTGGAGTCAGCCCAGGATGGCCGCAAGGTGCTGGAGATCATGCTCGCCGCCTACCACTCGGCCGGCACCGGCACCCGGGTGAACCTGCCCTTCAAACCTCCAGCCGACGTGAAGTACCCCGTGGACCTGTGGCTGCATCCGAGGAAGGACTTGTGATTCCCTCCCCCTAGAACCTCACGCTGAACTTGTAAATGCTGGCCTTGAGCGCCTTGGCGATATCGGTGGTCTTGATGGTAGCGCCCTTGGCAAAGCCGATGCTCACTTCGCGGCCCGGCTTGTCGAAGGCCACGGTGGTGACGCCCTTGAGCGCCTTCAGGCGCCTGGTGATCTCGGGCGCGCAGGCCGGGCACATGACCTTCTGCCCCGCACACATGGCGGCGTCCACGTGCACGACCAGCCTAGCCCCGTAGGTCTTCGCGGGGTCCATCAGTTGCGGATGGCCGGCGATGGCCGCCACGAAGCGGCTCACCGGAGCCTTGGTCTCATCGAGCCGGGCAGTGACCTGCGGTGGGTCCAGGGTCGCCCGCACCTGGTGCGCCCCCGGCAGTTTCGCCAGGTCCTTGCCCAACTCGTCCGGGCACGCTTGGCAGTGCAGTCCTGCCACCGCCACCGTCACCTTGGCAGCAGGGGTCGACTTGGCTGGCTTGGCAGCCATCAGCCCCACGGCCAGTACTGCCGCTGCCAGCAAGGCCAGGGGCAGCGATGCATGTAGTTGCCTTCTCATCTTTCCTCCTCGGTGACCACCGCAGCGGCGGTGTCCGGTGGGATTTCCTCGCGACCGCGGCTCCGCAGCCGGCCGAGCCAGTGCGCGAAGTCGTCTGCATAGGTGTGCAGCATGGGGATGTCGAGCAGGGAGAGCACCGTCCCCACGATCAGCCCGCCGATCACCGCGGTGGCCAGGGGGCTGTAGGCATCCATCCCGGTGCGCGGGAAGAACGCCACCGGCGTGAGGGCGATAATGGTAATGGCCGAGGTCATCAGGATGGGCCGCAGCCGCTGCGGGCAGGCGTACTCCACCGCCTTGTCCCGGGGCACCCCCTGGGCGCGGGTCTTCATGATCAGGTCAATAAGCAGGATGGCGGTGGTAACATCCATGCCCGTGAGGATGATCACCCCCAGGATGGACACTGTGCTGAAGGCCTGGTGCATCAGGAACAGGAAGACGAAGACGCCGGACAACTCCAGGGGGATGGAGAAGATCATCTGTAGCGGCTGCAGGAACCCCCGGAACTGGGCCACCAGCACCAGATAGATGAAGACCAGCGCCAGCCCCAACCCGATCAGCAGGCGGCGAAAAGAATCCATCATCTGGGTCATGTCGCCTCGCACCTCCAGGCCGTAGCCGGGCGGGAAGTTGAGTTGCTGCATGGCCTTCATCTGCACCGCCATACTCAGGTCCATGGAGGGCCGGCTGCCTGGTCGGTAATAGCCCATGACATTCACCACCCGGCGCAGGCCGTCGTGCTCCACCACCGAGGCTGCCTTGCGGTACCCGATGTCGGCCAGACTGGCCAGCGGGACCTGTCGCCCGTCGGGGGTGGCGATATAGGTGTGCTCCAGGTCGGCCGGGCCCGCCCGGTCGTCCTGGGCATAGCGCACCAGAATGGTATTCTGGCGCAGGTTGGGCAGCCGCCAGAACTCGCTGGTCAGGCCGCCGCGTAGGGAGTAGTAGGCCTGGTCGGCCACGTCGGCTACGCTCAGGCCCACCTGGGCCGCCCGCACAGGGTCTACCCGCAACTCGTAGTCGGGAAGCGCCATATCCCAGGAGGTGCCCACCTGGTGCATGCCGGGGGTGTCCTTGGCGATGGCCGCCACCTGGCGGCCCAGGTCGGCCACCTGCTGCAGGTCTTTGCCGTACACGAGTAACCGGATGGGGGCGGAGGAGGAGGCCATCACGTCCGAGCCCATCTCCTTGATCTGCAGCCGCCGGATGCCCGGGATGGTGCGCAGCGCCTCCTCCTGCACACTATCCACCACGTCCCAGATGGTCACCTTACGCTCGTCCTTGTCGGTGAGGGTGAGCATGAAGGTGGCGGCATTCACCGCGGGCATGGCGTAGCCGGTGTAGTAGGTGCCCGTGCTCTCGAAGGCCGACTCGGTGCCAATCTCGGTGGAGACCTTTTCGATCTCGGGGTGCTTGAGCATGATGCGCTCGACCTGCCGCGTGGCCTGCTCGGTGGCCGCGAAGGAGGTGCCGGGGGCCATCTCGAGCACGCCGTAGGCCTGCCCCACGTCGGCCAGGGGCATCATCTCCGAGCCGATGAAGTAGTAGAAGCCAAAGCCGATGATGATGGTCGCCAGCACCCGGGACATGTTCACGAAGCGGTGACGCAGCATCCAGCGGATCAGCCGGCCGTACCCCGCCTCCAGCGCCTCCAGGCGCCGCTGCACCGGATTGAGCAGGACCCGGTAGGGCCAGGTGCTGCGCTCGCCTACCAGTTCGTCGTGCGGCCGCAGCAGGTGCGCGGCCATGAGCGAGGTGAGGGTGAAGGAGACCAGCATGCTGGCGAGCAGGCCCAGGATGATCGGCCACACCAGCCCCACGAACATCTCCTGCACGATGCCACCCGAGAAGAGCAGCGGCAGCAGGGCCAGGCACAGCACCAGGGTGGAGGCCATCACCGCCAGCCGTACCTCGGTGATCCCGTCCACGGTGGCCGTGCGGGAGTCCTTGCCCATGCGTAGGTGGCGTTCCACCGCATGGATGTCTATGATGGAGTCGTCCACCAGCCGCCCGATCACCAGCAGTAGGCCAATCAGAGTGCTGGAGTTGAGGTTCATCCCCAGCGGGATCAGCGCCAGCACGGCCATGGCCAGCGACACCGGGATGGTGGTAAGGCTGATCACTGTGCCCCGCCACTCGCCCAGGAAGAGCAGCACTGCAATCCCGGTGAGCAGAATGGCCAGGCCCAGTTCCTCGAACATGTTGCGGAAGAGGATGCCGACAAAATGGGCGTTGTCGTAGGCCGTTTCAAAGCGGATTCCCGGGTAGCGCTGCTCCAGTTGGTCGAGCCGCTCGCGCACGGCCGCAATCACCTGTGGCGAGGAGGCGTCCGGATTCTGAAAGACGGCGATCTCCAGGCCCTCATCCACCTTGCCGTCATGCACATAGTGATAGGCGCTGCGCCGCTCCCAGTGTGTGTCTTCGACGGTGGCCACGTCCCGCAGATAGGCCACCCGGGGAATGGTCTCCGGCGCCACCTCGCCGGGCCGGGCGGGCCGCTCCGACCCCGCGACCAACGGCAGCCCCAGCAGCACCTCGGGGTCCGCAACCTTGTTATCCACCCGTACGATGGCCTCGTTGGCCCCAGCGGTGAGGGTGCCCCCGGGCCGGGAGACGTTGAAGCGGTCGAGGGCGTCGCGCACCGCGGTGATGCCCAGGCCGTAGGCCGCCAGCCGGTTCCGGTCCACCACCACCTGCAACTGGCGCCGGTAGCCGCCGAAGGGCACCACCGAGTACACCTGGTTCACGGTCTTGAGGGCGTTCACGATTTCGTTGTCCGCCAGTTCACGCAGGGCGGGCTTGCTCCAACGCTCGTCTCCCGACAACGACAGTGACAGCACCGGCAGGTTGAGCGGATCTATGGGCAGCACCCAGGAGGGCTTGAGGTTGGCGCCGGTCATGGGCAAGTTGGCCTGCACCACGTTCATCAGTGACTGCACGTCAAAGAGCGCCTTGCGCATGTCGGTGCCGTAGTTGAACTCCAGCGACACGATGGACAAGCCGTCTTGCGAGGAGGAGCGCAGGTAGCGCACGTTCTTCACGTTCACCATTTGCTCCTCGATGGGCTTGGAGATGTTGGACTCCATCTCCTCGGCGGAGAGGCCGGGCATCATGGTGACCACCGCCACCATGGGGCTCTCCACGTAAGGCATCAGCCGCCGCGGCATGTAGCCGGCGATGGCCATCACCGCCAATACGACGATCCCCACGTAGAAGGCCAGTACGGGGTAGGGGTGATCAATGCTCCACCGGGAGACGTTGAAGGTGGCGCCTCTTGCGCCCTCGGCTATCCGCTCGCGAAGCGATCGGTCCATGCGTTCTTAGCGGTCTCCCGGGCCCGCCGCGAGGCGGGCCGTCCGTGCCTGCGGCGCCAGAACGGTGACGGCGTCTCCATCCCGCAGGTCGCCCTGGGTGACGATCACCCGGTCGCCTTCCTCCAGCCCCGACGTAATCTCCGTCCGCTGGTTGCCCAGCCGCCCCGTGGTCACGGCCACCTGCCGGGCTACCGTGCGCATGCCCGAGGTTTGGGCCACCAGCACCCAGGTCTGGCCTTCCCGGCGGGTGAGGGCGCGGTTGGGGACGCTGATGGCGTCCGGCCGGTCGCCACCGGCGCCCAGGGTGATGGTCAGGTACTGGCCAGGCTGCAGGCGCCCGCCCGGGTTAGGCACGATCGCCTCCACCACCGAGGTGCGGGTGGCGGGATCGCGGGCGGGGAAGATGGCGCTGATGGTCCCGGTGATCGGCCGATCGGGCGCGTCAATGGTGCGTGCGGTCAGCCGCGCCCCGATACGCACGCCGGCCAGGTCATTCTCGGTCACGCTGGCCTGCAGCCGCACCCGGTCGGTCTTGGCAATCCGCAATAGTGAGGTGCCCGGCTGGACCACCACCCCCGGGACCACGTTGCGGGCGGTCACCACCCCGGTGTTGCCGGCGCGAATCTCGGTGTAGCCGGTCAGCACCGCTGCTTCGCGGCTGGCCGCTCGGGCAGCCTGCACCCGGCCTGTCGCCGCCTTGGCTGCAGCCTGGGCGGCCGCGTGCCGGGCATGCGCCTGTGCCAGCTCCTGTTCGGCGCGGTTGACTCCGGCCTGCGCCGCCCGCACCCCGGCCGCGGATTGCGCTAATCGCGCGGCGGCCGTGCCCGCCTGCGCCGTCTTGCGGTCCAACTCCTGGCGGCTGATGGCGCCCATGTCGTAGAGGCGCTTGGCCCGACCGGCCTCCGCTTGGGCCAGGGTCACCTCCGCCTGCGCAGTGTCCTGCTCACCGCGGGCCCGGCCCACCTCCGCCCGGGCCTGTTCCAGCGAAGCCTCTGCCGCATCCACCCCGCTGGCCGCCTCCGCGACCGCCTGGCGGGCCGCCTGCTGATCTGCGAGGGCGGCCTCCACCCCGCCTGCCGCACCCGCGGCCGAGGCGGATAGTTCTCGTGCCTCCAGCCGGGCCACCACCTGCCCCGTGGTCACGTGGTCGCCCGGGTAAAGCGCCATGTAGACCACCCGCCCGGCCACCCGGGGGAAGACCTCCTCCTCGGCTTCCGGTACCACCGTCCCGGTGTAGGTGACCTCGGCTGAGAATGGGCCCCGCCGCACGGTCTCCACCTCCACCGGCACCGTGCCCGGTGCCGCCTGCATGGCGTCCATGTCCATGGTGGCCGAGCCCACCACCGTGGCCACGGTGGGGTCGCGGTACTTGTTGACCACGTACACGGTCGCCACGAACACCACGCCCAGGGTGAGCAGGCCGGCCACCACCCCGCGCACCCGGCTTTGCTGGCGGTAGCGCACCAGCAGGGCCACCCCCACCGCCAGCAACAATACCAAAGCGATCGCGGGTAGGCGGCCCCTTAGCCCGCCCCCCCCGGAAGCGGTGAGACTCTTGCCCGTCTCCAGCAGGAAGCGGGCAGTGCCGTCACCGGCCATCTTCATCCCGGCCATTTCCCGCACGGCCACGTCCACCCGCCACTTGCCCGCCATGGCGAGGTTGACTTCCGCCTGATACTGCCCCGGCGCGGCCGCGGGGGCGGCCTGGAAGTCCGCGGGCATGGGCATGTCCACCATGTCCACGTGCACGGTCACGCCCGCACCCGACAGCGGCTTGCCGCCGTCCAGCACGGTGATGCCGAACAGGTTCGTCCCCTCCCGCGGGGGCGAGGGGTCGGTCGTCACCTGCACGGTGAAGCGGCCAGCCTGCCCCGCCACCGGCGCGGCCACCAGGGCCTGCCCGGTGAGGATCAGGATCGCCAGCAATACGGCAGGCAGCATGCGCCTGGTCATCGTTGCCTCCGGGCGGCTATTGGCCCACCAATGCCTGCAGCGCCGGCACCGAGAGATACCGGTCGCCGCTGTCGGGGAAGATCACTACTATCAACTTGCCTGCCATCTCCGGGCGCCGGGCCACCTGCACCGCGGCCCAGGCCGCCGCCCCGGAGGAGATGCCCACGAAAAGCCCCTCCTCCCGGGCCAGGCGCAGGGTCATGGCGAGCGCTTCCTCGCTGGGGACGGCCACCACCTCGTCGAGCAGGGTGCGGTCGAGCACCTGGGGGATGAAGCCGGCGCCGATGCCCTGGATGGGGTGCGGGCCGCGGCGCCCCTCGGAGAGCATGGGCGAAGCCGCGGGCTCCACGGCGATAAGGCGCACTGAGGCCTTCTGCTCCTTGAGCATGGCGCCGGCGCCGGTGATGGTGCCGCCTGTGCCCACTCCGGCCACCAGGGCATCCACTCGCCCGCCGGTGTCCTGCCAGATCTCCGGGCCGGTGGTGAGGCGGTGAATAGCCGGGTTGGCCGGGTTCTCGAACTGCTGCATGATGAGGTAGCGGGGGTCGGCAGCGGCCATCTGGCGTGCTCGCTCGACTGCGCCGGGCATGCCCTCCGCAGCCGGCGTGAGCACCAACTCTGCGCCCAGGAAGCGCAGCACCTGCCGGCGCTCCATGCTCATGGATTCGGGCATAACCAGGGTGAGCCGGTAACCGCGGGCCGCCGCCACCCAGGCCAGGGCAATCCCAGTATTGCCGCTGGTGGGCTCGAGCAGGATGGTGTCGGGCCCGATCTTGCCCTCCCGCTCTGCCGCCTCCACCATCGCCACCCCGATGCGGTCCTTCACCGAGGAGGCGGGGTTGTACATCTCCAGTTTTGCCAACACCTCGGCCTGGGCGCCGTTGGTGACCCGGTTCAGCCTTACCAGAGGCGTGTTCCCGATCAACTTGGTGGCATCGGTCGCGTACTTCATGCGCTTGTCCTTTCCCGTGTAGTCCTTCGTGCGCTCTCCGCTGCGGCCAGGGCCTGCAGCAGGTCCTCCCGCAGATCATCTTCGGCCTCCAGCCCCACCGAGAGCCGTACCAGCCCGGGAGTGATGCCCCGGCGCAGGCGCTGCGCTGCCGGTACGGAGGCGTGGGTCATGGTGGCGGGATGGCTGGCCAGGGATTCCACTCCTCCCAGGCTCTCGGCCAGGGAGAATACCCGCAGCGCGCGCAGGAAGGCGAAGGCAGCGCGCCGTCCCCCCTCCAGGTCACAGGAGACCATCCCTCCCGGACCGGCCATCTGCCGCCGTGCCAGGTCGTGCTGGGGATGGCTGGGCAGGCCGGGGTAGTGCACCTGCCGTACCATGGGGTGCCCCTCCAGCATGCGGGCGAGCGCGGTGGCCCTCTCCTGGTGGGCCCGCATCCTGACCGCCAGCGTCTTCACCCCGCGCAATGCCAGCCAGCAATCAAAGGGGCTGGGTACCGCTCCCACTGCGTTCTGGTGAAAGCGCAGCGCCCGGTGCAGGTCGTCCCGGTTGGTGATGGCGATCCCCCCCACCAGGTCGGAATGCCCCCCGATGTACTTGGTTGTGCTGTGGACGACGAGGTCCGCCCCCAACGCCAGCGGCCGCTGCAAGTAGGGGGTGGCGAAAGTGTTGTCCACCGCCACCAGGATACCATGTTCCCTCGCCGCCATGGCCACTGCCCGCAAATCCACCAGGCGCAGCAGGGGGTTGGTGGGGCTTTCGAGCCAGATCAGCCGGGTCTCGGGGCGCACAGCCGGCAGGAAGGCCTCCGGGCCCTGGCCCTCCACGTAGGTGAAGCCGTATCCCCGCGGCTCGTATACCCCGCGGAACAGGCGATAGGTGCCGCCGTACAGGTCCGCTCCCGCCACCACGTGGTCCCCCGGCCCGAGCAGCGAGAGCACCGCGTTGATCGCCGCCATGCCGGAGGCGAAAGCCACGCCCCAGGTCCCTCCCTCCAGCGCGGCCAGGCATTCCTCCAGGGCGTGACGGGTAGGATTGCCGGTTCTGGAATATTCGTATCCCCGGTGCCGCCCCGGCGCCTCCTGGGTAAAGGTGGAGGACAGATGGATGGGCAGCACCGTGGCCCCGGTGGCCAGGTCGGCCGGCTGACCTGCGTGGATGGCGGCAGTCTCGAACCTCATGCCCCCACCTCCTGCCGCCGGCTCCAGAAGTTGACCAGGTCCATCCTCGCCAGGAAGCCGAGCGGCGCCCCCTCCCGGGTCACCAGTATGCCGCTGTGGCCCGCAAGCAGCAGGCGGTACGGCTCGGCAATGTCCACAGTTTCCTCCACCTGTGGTAGCGGGGGACCCATAACCGCCCGCACCGGGAGGTCGGGAGCGGCCCCGTCATGCAGGTGGCGGGTGAGGGAGCCCTCGGTGAGGCTGCCCACCTGGCGGGCTCCGGAGATGACCGGCAGTTGCGAGATCCCATACCTGTTCAGCAGCGCGACCGCCTCGGCCAGGGTGTCGTCAGGGGTTACCCAGTGCAACGGGTCTCCGGCCTTGGCAGCCAGCACCTGGCCGGCGGTCACGGTGGGGGAGGGGGGGGCGAGGAAACCGTTCTCCTCCATCCAGGCGTCGCTGAAGATCTTGGAAAGGTAGTTGCGACCGGTGTCAGGCAGCAGCACCACCACCATCCGCCCAGCCTCCAGCCGCCGCAGGTACTTGGCGGCGGCGGCCGCGGCGGTGCCGGCCGACCCGCCTACCAGCAGCCCTTCCTCGCGAGCCAAGCGGCGGGCCATGGCGAAGGACTCCGCGTCGCTCACCCGCACGAAGTCGTCCACCACCTGGCGGTCGAAGGTGGCCGGCACGAAATCCTCCCCGATCCCCTCCACCCGGTAAGGGCGGGGGGTGTCGCCCGAGAGAATGGACCCCTCGGGGTCGGCCCCGATCACCAGCACCTCGGGATTGCGCTCCTTGAGGTAGCGGCCGGTGCCCGAGATGGTCCCCCCGGTGCCGATGCCGGCCACGAGGACCTCCACCCGGCCCTGCGTGTCCTCCCAGATCTCGGGGCCGGTGGTCAGATAATGCGCCTGGGGGTTGTCCGGATTGGAGAACTGGTGCGGGCGGAAGGCACCCGGGATCTCCCGGGCCAGGCGGTCGGCCACCCCGTTGTAACTCTCCGGTGAGTCCGGCGGCACCGAGGTGGGCACGATCACCACCTCCGCGCCGTAGGCCTTGAGCAGGTTCACCTTCTCCTCGCTCATCTTGTCCGGGAGCACGAACAGGCACCGGTAACCCTTGACCGCCGCCACCAGAGCCAGCCCCGCGCCGGTATTGCCGGCGGTGGCCTCCACGATCGTCCCTCCCGGGGCGAGCGCGCCAGAGCGCTCGGCCTCCTCCACCATCCGCACCGCAATCCGGTCTTTCACGCTGCCACCCGGGTTCAGCGCTTCCACCTTGCCCAGCACCGTGCACCCGATTTCCCGGCTGAGCGCCCGGAGTTGAATCAGCGGGGTGCGACCGATGGCCTCCAGGACATTCTGTCGGTAACGCACGGTGTGCTCTCCCCGAGCGAACATTGTTGACTAACTTGATAAGGATACCACCATAGGTGCCCCTGTCAACCCCGGTTGTGGGGCATGCTCAGGCCATCCTGCATGCTGTACCCACCTTGCCTTCTGCTCCTGCTTGACGGCGGCCCCGGATGGGCATATACTCCAGTTGACTGAAATACTCACCTTTCTTAGCGCATTAGGTGAGGTGAGGGTTCCGGAGGTTGAGATGCGGTTTTCAACGCGGGCACGCTACGGGATGCGGGCCATGCTTACCCTGGCCCTGCGCTATGGCGAGGGGCCGGTGATGGCCAAGGAGATCGCCCAGCAGCAAGGAGTGCCGGTCAGTTACCTGGAGCAGTTGCTGGCACAACTGGCCAAGGCGCGACTGGTGGTCTCCACCCGCGGCGCACACGGCGGATACACCTTGGCCCGCAATCCGGAGGCGATCACCACCATGGACGTGCTCTCGGCGCTCGAGGGGTCACTGGGGCTGGCCGAATGCCACTCCGGGGTATCTTGCACCCGCGACCCGGAGACCTGCGCCCTGCGGGACCTCTGGATCCAGAGCAGCCAGGCCCTGGTGGGCACCTTCCAGGGCACCTCGCTGGCGGACCTGGCTCGCCGCCAGCAGGCCAGGGATGCCGAGAGCCTGCTCATGTACTCGATATGACGCCGATTTCCCCCGCCGGGGCCGGGCAGGTGCTCCCCCCGGACCTGCAGCCGGGCTACGATCGGCTGGCCGCGCTCATCGCCGGCTGCGGGCGGGTGGTGGTCGCCTTCTCCGGAGGGGTGGATAGCAGTCTCCTGCTCAAGGTGGCCCTGGACACCCTTGGCCCCGAGCGTGTGCTGGCCGTGATCGCGCAGTCCGAGAGTTACCCCGCCCGCGAGTTGGCCGAGGCGCTGCTTCTGGCTGGAGACCTGGGGACCACCCCCCGGGTAATTGCCAGTGCCGAGTTCTCCGACCCCCGCTACCGCGCTAACCCCGCGAACCGCTGTTACTACTGCAAGTCCGAACTCTTCGGCCGCCTGGCCGCCATCGCCCGGGAAGAAGGGTATGCCGCCGTGCTCGAGGGTAACAACGCCGATGATGCCGGCGACTACCGTCCCGGGCGGCAGGCGGCACAGGAGTTGGGGGTGCGCAGCCCCCTGCTGGAGGTGGGCCTGGGCAAGGCCGAGGTGCGCGCCCTGGCCCGGGCGCTGGGCCTGCCCAACTGGGATAAGCCGGCGGCTGCCTGCCTGGCCTCCCGCATCCCTTACGGCACTCCGCTTACCCCCGAGACCCTGTCCCGCGTGGACGCCGCCGAGCAGGCCCTGCTCGACCTGGGCTTTCGCCAGGTGCGCGTGCGCCACCACGGCGACCTTGCGCGCATCGAGGTGGCGCCCGCCGAAGTCGACCGCCTGCTCGCGGCCGATGTGCGCAGGGAAGTGACCGCCCGCCTGCGCCGCCTGGGGTACCGCTACGTATCCGCCGACCTACAGGGCTATCGCACCGGCAGTGCCAACGAGGCTCTATCCGGCGCCTGAGGGGGTGCGTATTGTGGCGGCCGGGACCCTGGCGCCCCCAGGTCCCGGCCGCTTCGCGTGCTGCCACCAACATTCCCCAAGCAGGCTCTTGACACGCGGTGGCAATAGTGTAATACTTCAGAAAGTCGAGTGGAATACTACCCATGCGTCGACCCACCCTGCGGGTGCGTGTTCCCCGGCAAATCGAGGCAAAGGAGGTGGTCACCATGCTGCACTGTGGCTCCCGCCGGGCAAGCCGGCGAGCGGCCTCTTGCGGCCGCTGTATGTGTCCCCGGCAGGCATGGCGCAGAACCCGCTTGCCTCGTCTTGCGGCTGAGGCGTAACCCCTCCCGGTCGCGGCAGCCTGCAGGTCTCTGCCCGCCTTCTCCCTCGCTCTCTCTTGCCTGGGCGGCCCCGCGCCACCCGGGCCCTGCTACAAGACCTGGAGGAGACGATGTCCGGCAATACCGGTTTCGATACCCTGGCTTTGCACGGCGGGCAGACCCCCGACCCCACTACCGGGGCCCGGGCCGTGCCCATTTACCAGACCACTTCCTACGTCTTTCGGGATACCGATCACGCCGCGGCTCTCTTCGCGCTGGCCGAGGCGGGCAACATCTACACCCGCATGATGAACCCCACCTGGGCGGTGCTGGAGGGGCGCCTGGCGGCCCTGGAGGGTGGGGTAGGCGCTCTCGTGACTGCCTCCGGGCAGGCGGCGGAGGCTCTGGCCATCCTCAACCTGGCCGGCGCGGGCGACCACGTGGTCTCCTCGGCCAGCCTCTATGGCGGCACCTATAACCTGCTCCGCCACACGCTGCCCCGGCTGGGCATCACCACTACTTTCGTGGACCCCTCCCGCCCCGAGCACTTCGCCGCCGCCATCCGGGACAACACCCGCCTGGTCTTTGCGGAGACGCTGGGCAACCCCAAGTCGGACATGCTGGACATCACGGCCGTCGCCCAGGTTGCCCACGAGGCGGGAGTGCCACTGATTGTCGACAACACGGTGGCCACCCCCTATCTATGCCGGCCCCTGGACTGGGGCGCCGATATCGTGGTGCATTCGCTCACGAAGTTCCTGGGCGGGCACGGCACCTCCCTCGGCGGGGCAATCGTGGACGGGGGCAAGTTTGACTGGACGAACGGCCGCTTCCCGGGTTTGACCGAGCCCGATCCCAGTTACCATGGGCTGCGCTACACCGAGGCCCTGGGCCCACTCGCCTACATTGCCAAGGCCCGGGTACAGTTGATGAGGGACCTGGGCCCGGCGCTGAGCCCCTTCAATGCCTTCCTTATCCTGCAGGGGGTAGAGACCCTATCCCTGCGCATGGAGCGCCATAGCGCCAATGCGCTGGCGGCGGCACGATACCTGGAGCAGCACCCGGCGGTAACCTGGGTGAACTACCCGGGGCTGCCCTGCCACCCTACCTACAGCCTGGCCCAGCACTACCTGCGCCATGGCTTCGGGGCTATCGTGGGCTTCGGCATCCGGGGCGGGCGGGAGGCCGGCATCCGCTTCATCAACGCGGTGCGCCTGTTTTCGCACCTTGCCAACATCGGCGATGCCAAGTCGCTGGTGATCCACCCCGCCAGCACCACCCACCAGCAACTTACCCCGGAGGAACAGGCGGCCACCGGGGTGACGGACGACTTCGTGCGCCTGTCGGTGGGCCTGGAGGACGAGGCTGACATCATCGCGGACCTGGACCAGGCGCTGGCCGCCTCCCAGGCCTGAGGAGCGAGCGATGGCACTGGAAACCGCAACCGGGTCGGTGGGACTGGTGCGCACGGAGCACGTGACCTTCGCCGAGCCGCCGCACCCCATGCCGCTGGAATGCGGGCGGGCGCTCGGGCCCATCACCCTCGCCTATGAGACCTATGGGCGGCTCAGCCCCGCCCGCGATAACGCGGTGCTGGTATGCCATGCGTTGTCCGGCGATGCCCACGCAGCCGGGCTGCACCACCCCACCGACCCCGCGCCGGGCTGGTGGGACGTGATGATCGGCCCTGGCAAGGGGCTCGACACCGACCGCTACTTCGTGATCTGCGCCAACATCATCGGCGGCTGCAAGGGGTCCACCGGGCCGGGCTCGGTGGACCCGGCCACCGGCCGGCCCTACGGGCTAACCTTCCCGGTGGTCACCATCAAGGACATGGTGGCCGCGCAGCGCCGCCTGCTGGCGCACCTGGGGATTGAGCGGCTGCTGGGCGTCATCGGCGGCTCCATGGGTGGGATGCAGGTACTGCAGTGGGTGGCTGACTACCCTGAGCTGGTCAGGCTGGCAATCCCCATTGCCACCACCGCGCGCCTCTCGCCCCAGGCCATCGCCCTCAACGAGGTGGGGCGGCAAGCGATCATGGCCGATCCCCGCTGGCGGGAGGGCGACTACTACGGCCACGAGCCCCCGCGCGCCGGCCTGGCCATCGCGCGCATGGTGGGGCACATCTCCTACCTCTCCGACCGCTCCATGGCCCGCAAGTTCGGCCGCCGCCTGCAGAACGGAGGCGCCTACGGCTACGGCTTCGCGCCGGACTTTGCGGTAGAGAGTTACCTGCACTATAAGGGCGACCACTTCGTGGGGCGCTTTGACGCCAACTCGTACCTGTATATCACCCGGGCCATGGATTACTTCGACCTGGCGGGCAACGGCTCGCTCGCGCAGGCGCTGGCGCCGGCCCGTAACACGCGCTTCCTGGTGGTGTCCTTCTCCTCAGACTGGCTCTTCCCGTCCTACCAGTCCCGGGAGATCGTGCGGGCGCTGCGCCAGAACGACGCCGAGGTGGTCTACACCGAGATCGAGACCGACTACGGCCACGATGCCTTCCTGCTGGAGTCGGAGCAACTGGCCCGCCTGATCTCCGCCTTCCTGGCACACGGACTGGAGGCATAGCAATGGCACGGGCCCTGCAGGGAGCATTTCTGGCCAGCGGGGAGCAGACCATCCACCTCTCCCCCGAGCACCGGGTGATCATGGGCCTGGTGGCCGAGGGGAGCCGGGTGCTTGACCTGGGCTGCGGCGAGGGCGACCTGCTGCAGGCGCTGCAGGTGATCAAGGGCGTGCGCGCAGAGGGCATCGAGTTGTCGGAGGCCTGCGTGCAGGCCTGTGTGGCCGCGGGCCTGCGCAACGTGCACCACGGCAACCTGGACGAGGGCCTGGCTGACTATGCCGACCACTCGGTTGATTACGTGATCCTCACCAACACCGTGCAGGTGCTGCACCGGCCGGCCTTCCTGCTGCAGGAGATGGCGCGCGTCGGGCGGCACTGCATCGTGGGCTTCCCCAACTTCGCCCACTGGCAGGCGCGCTGGCAACTGGCGGTGCGGGGGCGCATGCCGATGACTGCCCGCCTCCCCCATGCCTGGTACGACAGCCCCAACATCCATCTCACCACCCTGGCCGATTTCCGCGACCTCTGCCGGCGGCTACGCCTTGGGATCGTGCGCGAGATCCCCCTGCGGACCCTGCCCGGCAACCGCTGCCGGGTGGTACGCCTCTTCTCCAACCTGCTCGCTGACGAGGCGGTGTTCTTGCTGCAGGGGGAGGAGTAGGGCTTCAGTGCGGGCGCAGCGCGGGCCAGGGCGCTGCCGGGTCCACCCGGCAGGAGGGCGCCCCCTGCAGGAACTGGCGCAGCACCTCAGCGTTGTTATGCACATCGTCCCTGGTCGCGTAGATCAGCGTGAGGTTGCCCTCACGGGCATGCCGGCGCAGTTCCGCGATGACCTGGGGCCGGCCCTCCAACTCCTGGTAATAGCGCCTGCAGAACTCCTCCCAGCGCTCGGGGCTGTGGCCAAACCACTTGCGCAGGCCGGTGCTGGGTGCGGCCTCCTTGAGCCACTGATCGATGACCAGTTCGCTCTTGCGAATGCCCCGCGGCCAGATGCGGTCTACCAGCACCCGATATCCGTCCTCCGGCGCGGGCGGGGCATAGGCGCGCTTGATGCGGATCATGGCCAGGGGTCTTCCGGGCTGGGCTACAGCCTCCTTGTGCCAGATAGCAACAGTAAGAGTCAGTGCACGGTCTCATGTACCAATTTCACGGCTGCCTCCACAATCATTTCCGCCGCCCCCGGCGCCAGCACGCTCGGCGGGCCGAAGGTGGTCTCATAGCCCCCGCGGAGGAAAGCCTCGCGATGGGGCAGGTAGCCGATCCTGCCGTTCGCGCACTCCACGATCAGCGCATGCGCGGGGTGGGACGCCTCCTTGATGCGCAGGCCCGGCTGCACGAACAACTCGCCCGGTACTGCCACCAGCGCCACCTCGCCGATGCGTAACACCTGCACCTCCGCCCGCTCCATGCCTTCCCGGCGCACGTACTCCACTAACTGGGGGATCACCCGGTCGTAGGTGCCGGGCGCCCCAAAGCGCATGGCGCCGTGGGTGGTGCCGGCCAGCTCCTCGGGGGTCAGGTCCCGGAAGGGCAGGCGCAGGGTGACGCTCTTGCCCCCCAGGGCAACGGTGGGGGAGTACTCCAGCCCCCCCATCACCTTCCAGGCGCCCTCGGCCAGGGTGCGCCCCACCACCTCCATCCCCGGGTCGGCGCCGCCATGGCAGGGGTCGGCCGTGTGCACGTTTCCGCAGGCGCCGTTCAGGAACATGGGCACCGGGCAGCCGTGGGCCTTCAGCGCGTCGGCCAGCACCCCGGGATAGCCCGCGGAGATGGCAGTGTCGCCGCCGTGGTGGGTAGGGTGGCAGGAGAAGTTGACGAGCGCCCCGAGTAGCGGCCCGCCGGCGGCCTCCCGCACCGCCACCACCGCCAGCTCGGGGTCGATGGGGCCCTCCAGGCACAGCGCCAGGGGGTCGTCAAAGGTGCCGTGCGTGCGCACGGTGCCGTCTCGCATCACCACCCGGCGGTTCTGTGACACCCCCCACTCGTAGGTGTGGCCAAAGCCGATCTCGGCTGGCCGCAGCGCCTCCAGGGCGCGCGTGAGGGCCCCCTCCACCGCCGCCAGCATGTCCGCGGTGTACCCTTCCTCCTTGAGCGTGTCACCGCTCGTGCCCACCGCGGGGCCGGCGTGGTTGTGGGTGGCGGCCACCATCACCCGCTCGGGGGGGAAGCCGTGCGTGCGCTCCAGGCGCGACCGCAGTTCCCGGGTGTCCCCCGCGGTGACCATCAGCGTGTCCAGTTGGACGATAGCGACCTGCTCTCCGCCCGACCGCAGCACGCACACCCGGGCGTACAGTGGGTCCAGGATCTCCTGGGCCACGATCTCGCACAGCCAGCCGATCTTGCGCGTGCCGACGGGCGGGGTGATATCCACCTCCGCAAATCCGGCCAGCAGAGGCTCAGAGGTCTTCATCTTCATGGCGTCCTCCATGGTCATGCCCTCCACCACTCTCCCGGCCGTAGGTTGGGCAGGCGGAACTGGCGGTGCTCCTCGCTGGAGACGGGCGGCGGCGCCTCGCTGGTCCCGGGAGGGGCTCAGAGGTCCTCCACTTCGTGCACGTTTTCCATCACCTTGGCAATGGCGGCGCCGGCCAGCCTGGCCACCTCCGGCCCGTTGGGGGCGCGCAGCGGCGTAGTCATGCCGGTATGGCTGTTTAGATGCCGGGTGGCAGCCGGGAAGGCATCCAGGGGATATTCTACCGGGCGGGCGTGTGGACAGGACCAGGGGCAGCCGTGGCCATAGCCGTTCTTCGCCTGGAAGACAGTCATCGCAGGCAGGATGTACCCCTGCCACACCCCCGTCTCCAGCCCCTCCGCCCGCAGCGCGGCCACCAACTTGTCACGGAAGGCGCGGGCATCGTGTCCATGCCCCAGCGCCTCCATGTCGAAGCGGATGGTGTAGTTGTACCAGTTTGGGAGCGACCCCTCGGGGACGGTAGGGACGATCACTCCGGGCACCGCCTGCAGCACCTCCGTCAGCACGGCCGCATTCTCACGCTGGACCGCCAGGTATTCGTCCAGCCGGCTGAGTTGGGCCCGTCCGAAGGCAGCCGCCAGGTCGCTATTGCGGTACATCCAGCCCATGGCATAGACGTGGTAGTCCCGGCGCTGGTCGGGGGCCCGATCCTCGCCGAAGGACCACAGCGACTGTGCTCGGGCCAGCGCCTGCTCGTCATCTGTGACAAACATGCCCCCCTCCCCGGCGCAGAGGCACTTGTTCTGGTTGAACGAGAAGGCGGTCGCCAGCCCAAAGGTCCCCACCTTACGCCCGTGATACTCTGCGCCGTGCGCCTGGCAGGCGTCCTCGATCACCGCCAGGCCGTGCCGGGCGGCGATTTCCAGGATGGGGTCCATGTCTGCTGCCAAACCGTGCAGGTGCACCGCGATAATGGCCCGGGTGCGCGGGGTGATTGCCTGCTCGATCAGCGCGGGGTCAATGTTCATGGTGGCAAAGTCGATGTCCACGAAGACCGGCAGGCAGTTATGCTGCATCACGCAGGTGGCCGAGGAGGACCACGAGTAGGCGGGCACGATTACCTCGTCCCCGGTGCCGCAGCCCGCAGCCACCAGGCCCATGTGCAGGGCCGCGGTGCCCGAATTGGTGGTCAGGGCATGGCGGTTGCCGTTCCAGGCCGCGAATTCCTGCTGGAAAAGCAGGCAATTGGGCCCGAAGGCGTGGTTGGTGCCCTCCAGCGACTCCAGCACGTACTGCCGGTCAATGTTGGTGATGGGCGGCCAGGGCTTGATCGTCCCCGGCGGCAGCATCGGCTCCCCACCCTTGATCGCCAGTTTCGTTGCCATGCGTCTCTCCTGGTTCAGCCCCCGGCCGGGATGGTGTGCAGCCAGTCAATCTCCACGTGGGCCGGGGCATCCGTGGGATCGAAGCGGAAGCGGTCAATGGTGCCCGTCCACCGTGGGTGGTCGCCGACCGGGATCAGGTACTCGTGCATCTTACCGTCGGCAATCAGCCGGAAGCGCAGGCTGGCCTCCTCGGACCAGAAGTACTTGGGCGCCGTGGACCAGAAGAGTTGCCCCTCCTTGCCTGCGCTCACCGCCATGCGCAGGCTGATCGCCCGCACCCCGGCCGCCTGCAGGCCCATGGCCGGGGGGCCCAGCAGCACCGGGTCCTCGCCGGTGGTCTCCATCACCATGGCGTCGCCCCTCCAGCCCAGCAGGTTGACGTAACCCCAGGGCATCAGCCATACCTCGCTGGGCGAGCCGAAGTCGAGTTGCACACTCCGGTCGAATCCCAGGCCGGCGGCATAGCGGCGATAGTAGAGATCGTTCACCCCGTCGCAAGTGAGGTCGGTGCCCAGGCGGGCGACCTCGGCTGCGCTGGGCACGGGGGCCTGGTAGGGGCCCCGGTTCCTGGTCAGCGCATCTCGCACCGCCGAGACCATGCCGAAGCCGTACGGGGTACCGGGCTCGAGCATGGTGCCCTCGCCCCATTCGTTCCAGGCCTCGACCAGGGCCAGGCGGAGTTTGCGGTCGGCGTAGTCGGGCAGTTTCTCCACCATCCGGCGCAGGGCGGCGGGAGTGTTGCCCAGGGTGCGGATGGACTTCTCGTGGGCGCGGGCGTCGTCGTCCCAGCCTGCCCAGGCGGTGGGAATGTAGGCCAGGCCCTGGCGATTGGCCCGCACCTGCGCCTCGGCCCAGCGCTCGCGGTAGCGCGGTAGCAGGTCGGGGTAGGCGAGGGCCCGGCTGTGCGCCTCCCAGGGCACCTCGGCAAAGCCATAGGAGTAGGCGGTCACCGCCTCAAAGCCGCCCCGGGCATAGGGCGGGATCACCGCGTTGTTCTGCACGGCCACGAAGTAGACGCCCGGGTGGCCATACTGTCGGGCGATGGCCCGCATGCTCTCCAACGCCCGCCGGCACCCCTCCCATCCGCCATGGGCGTCGGCAATGCGGTTGGCCTGGTGGATCAGCACCACCGGTTTGCCCTCCACCCGCAGGTAATTGGGGCGGGAGAAGTAGCGCCTGCATAGCAGGTGCATGAGATCGGACAGAGTCTGGGTGGAGAAGTCCAGTTGTTTGAACTCCTGGCACTGCCCCTCGTTGCACCAGTCCAGGCAGAACTGCATCTCATTGGAAAAGCGGCTGCCGAGAAACCCCTTCTCCAGGGCGTCGTTCAGGTAGCACATACCCTGGTTGTAGTACCAGTCGAAGACGAAGAACGAGATGCCGTGCTCCCGCGCCCAAGTGATGTGCCAGTCGGCCACTTCGGGCAGCGCTTCGTCATAGAAGCCGAGCCGGGGCCGGAACCTGGTGTGCTTCACCCCCCAGCCGGCGCGGTCCCAGTCGAGCATCACCGGGAAGTAATAGCAGCCCAGTTTCAGGTCCATGGCGGGCCGCCGGGGGTGCAGGTCCCGGGTCGGGGTTTCCACCTCGCTGGCGACGGTCACGAACGGGCGGGTGTTCTCCAGGAAGACCGCAGGCTTGCCGTTGAAAGTCGCCGTGACCCGGCAGCGGATGGGGTCCTCGGGGTCCCGGGGGGCGCCGGTGAGTGTGATATCCTGCCGCCACACCTCATCATAGGGCAGGTCGCCCGCCCGGAAGGCCAGCGGCCCCTCGGCCTGCAGGCCTGCCGGCAGGTTGACCTGCACCCGCACGTCCCTGGCCGTGGCGCCCTGGCGGTTTTCCAGGCGCAGCGTGAGTTTCTGCGCCGGCGGGGGGTCCACCAGCAGGTCAATGGCCAGGCGAGGGGGCGCCGGGGGCAGGGGAGTGAAGTCGAGCAGGGTCATGCGGCAGGCGGCGCCGGCCTCCACCCCGGCCAGCACCCGGGCGAAGCGGGCCGGCGGCGGCGCCAGCACCTCTACCTGGTGCTGCTCCCATCGCGGGCCGGCCAGTATCCCGGTCCAGGAGTTCTCGTACCCCACGTGCTTGCGCTCGGCATCCAGCCACTGCAGCGAAATCTTGTACCGCCCGTGCCCGGCGATGTGCTGCACCATCCCCCCCAGCCGATAGCGGGTGAGGGGCACCACCGGGATGTCATCCGAGACCACGCCCGCCTCGTCCCGCTGCCCCCGGGCATCAATCTCCACTGCATGCGCCGCCGGCCCCGCGGCCACCTCGACCACCTGCGCCTGGGGGTAGGGGTGCCAGCAGGCCAGCCCCTGGGCAAAGGTGGGGTCGGGGCACAGTTGCCGGCCCGGGCGGGGCGCGGCCGCCTGCCCGGCGCCGGCCAGCAGCGGCCCGCAGACGATGATCATGAACAGGGCGAGGTCCAGGCGCACTGTTGTCCTCCTTCGGACTGTCTGACCGCCGGTAGGTTTCTGCGCAGCAATGCCTGTCTCCCTCACAACGGGCGGCAGGTGGGGGCGGGAAGGGGGAGAAGACGGGCGCTGTCGGTCATTCTGAGCGTAAGCGAGGAATCTCGCGACCGCAGGGCGATTTGCCATGAGATTCTCCGGTCGCACGCTCCCTCAGAATGACCCATTCCTCCCGAAAGGGGCCGGCAATGGAATGGCAAGCGTGGGGTGAGCAGTTACGCGAGGTGTTGGGGCTGGAGCACCTGCCGGTGGCGATCACCTACACCGATCATCCTCCCGAGGGCCTGCCCCAGACCCGCTGCCGGGTATGCGGGGCGCTGCTGCGGGTGGCCGCAGGGGAGATGCTGGACATGACCGCCGGCACCTCCGCCTGTCCCGGCGGCACCATGTACCTGGGCCTGGGGCAGCAGCCACCCGAGCGGGCCCAGGCCTTGCGCGAGTTTCTCATCAACGGCGAGAAACTCTTCGCTTGCAACGCGGCGATCACCCGGGCCAATACCCTTACCCGGGCCAAGCCCCCGCTGGGCGCGGCCACGCACATCGTGATGGCCCCGCTCACCCGGGCGCCGCTGCCGCCCGACGTCACGGTCTTCCTGTGCAACGCCTGGCAGGCGGCGCGGCTGATCAACCTGGCCTACTACGAGACGGGCACGCCTATGGAGTGCGACCCCACTGGCTCCCTGTGCCGGGCGGCCATCACCTACCCCCTGGTCACCGGGCTGGTCAACGTGACCTTTGGCGACGTGACCGCCCGCCGGGAGGAGCGTTACTCGGCCGACGTGCTCTTCCTGACCCTGCCCTTTGTCCACCTGCGCTCGGTGGCCCTGAGCCTCGACCGTTGCAGCGCCGGCACCGCCCCCAGCGTCATTCCTCCCGCCATCCGCCACATGCTGCAGGAGGGAGGCCAGGGGACGGCGGAGTTCTGATCATAGTGAGTGGTGAGCGGTCAGTCGTGGAGTACGGGCGGCCCTCCGTGGCCGCCCGGCTCGACAGGGACAGTTACCTGAGAGCAACCGGCTGCCGGCTGCGGCGGCGGATGCCGTCAGGTAACTGTCCCACCCCAAGCCCGAAACCCGAGGCCGGAGACCCGGTACCCTGAGCCATGCGCCCTCCCGTCATTGACCTGCAGCCGCTGGTGACGGAGATCGTCCGCACGGTCGCCCGGCACAACCTGGGCGAGCCGGGGCGCTATTGCCGCTGGCTGTGGCAGGATAAGAAGGGTAAGCGCTGGGTAGGCCTGGACCCCTATGGCTGTGCCGACGCCCTGAACCTGCTCTACACTATCAACCACTTCCCCCGCGACTCAGACGAGCGCGCGGCCTTCGTGCGGGCGCTGCGTGAGTTCCAGTGTTCCGATACCGGCCTCTGGGAGGAGGGGACGCACCACCCCCTCCACACCACCGCCCATTGTATCGCGGCCCTTGAGTTGCTCGACGCCCGTCCCGCCCACCGGCTGCGGGCACTGGAGCCACTGCACAAGCGGGAGGGCCTGGAGCACTTCCTCGATACCCTGGACTGGACGGCCCAGCCCTGGTCGGCTTCGCACCAGGGCGCCGGCGTTTACGCTGCGCTGGTGCTGGCCGGGGAGGTGCCGCCGGAATGGGAGGACTGGTACTTCGCCTGGCTGTGGGAGGAGGCCGACCCCGAGACCGGCTATTGGCGGCGGGGAGGCCAGGGCCCGGAGGCCGCGCCGGCCTTCCACCACCTGGCCGGGTCCTTTCATTACCTGTTCAACCACGAGTATGCCCGGCGGCCGCTGCGCCACCCCGGGTTGGTAGTAGATTCTTGCCTGCTCCTGGCCCACCCGGCGCCGCTGCCGGGCTTCGGGCGGTCGGTGGGCTTTGCCGAGATAGATTGGGTGTATTGCCTGACCCGCAGCCTGCAGCAGTGCGGACGGCGCTGGCGCGAGTGCCGGCAGGCCCTGCTCGACTTCGCGGAGGACTACACCGCCTATCTGCTTGGCCTGGACTTTGCCAGGGACGAGGGCTGGAACGACCTGCACTGCCTCTTCGGCGCCGCCTGCTGCCTGGCCGAACTGCAGCGCGTGCTCCCCGGGGTTCTGCGCACCGACCGCCCCCTGCGCCTGGTGCTGGACCGCCGGCCGTTCATCTGAGGTGGCTGTTGGCAGTTGGCCGTTGGCTTCTCGACCCGAAGACAAAGGCAGTTGAGGCCCGAAAGCCAATGTCCCACCTCCAACAGCCAGGAGTCTGGGCGGGGCCCACCCGGCGGCAACGCTCCTGGCACACGCTGGAGGGAGTTGCGGCTTCTCGGGGCCTTCCAGGCCGGCCGCGCTGGTTGAAGGTGCCATCACTGCCCGGAACACGGAGCAGGGACGGCTGCCGGTAGTGATGAAGAACCTGAAACCCGGCGCGCACGCCGTGGTGACCACCGTGCGCTTTGTCGCAGAGGGGAAAGGCCAGTGACCGACGACGGCATCACCAGGCGGCAGTTCCTCACGGGCTCGGTGGTGGCGGGGGCCACGCTCTACGTGGCGAACGCCTCCCACGCGGCGGGTGCGGCGCGCCGCCCGCGCAGCATGGTCTCCCGGGTGTCCCTGGGCAAGACCCGCCTGCGCCCCTCGTACCTCGCCTTCGGCACCGGCACTAAAGGGTGGGAAAAGCAGTCCAACCAGACCCGCCTGGGGCGGGAGCCCTTCATCCGGCTGCTGCAGCACGCATGGGATCGGGGCATCCGCTTCTTCGACTGCGCGGACATTTACGGCACCCACGACTATGTGCGGGAAGCGCTGCGCGGGAAGAACCGGGCCGACTACGTGCTACAGTCCAAGACCTGGTGGCGCACCAGCAAGGGCATCCGCGAGGATGTGGACCGCTTCCGCCGGGAGTTGGGCACCGACTACATTGACCTGCTCCATCTGCATGCGGTGGAGGCTGGCACCTGGCCCCAGGACCTGCGCCCCGCCATGGAGGTGCTGGCCAAGGCCAAGGATGAGGGGGCCATCCGCGCCTGCGGGCTCTCCATCCACCACTTCGACGCCCTGCAGGCCGCGGCTACCGAGCCCTGGGTGGATGTAGCGGTCTGCCGGGTGAACCACACCGGCCAGCGCATGGACGCCGAGCCTGCGCGGGTAGCGCCCGTGCTCGGGCAGATCCGCGACGCGGGCAAGGGGGTGGTAGCCATCAAGATCCTGGCCGAGGGCGACATCGCGGCCCAGCGCGAGCAGTCGCTGCGCTACGTGCTCGGCCTGGACTGCGTGCACGCCATGGTCATCGGCTTCGAGTCACCGCAGCAGGTGGACGAGATCATCGCCATCGGCAACCGCATCCTGGCGGGCAAGTAGCGGGCGCTGGTCACCGCCCCTGGAGGGGGCACCTCGGAAGGGCGCAGTGACAGTGCGCCCGTTGGCACCGGCCAACAGTTGCGTAAGACCCCACCGACAACGGTAACCAGGGCGGAGGGCTGCATGCCCTTGTGAGCGCCCTACCGCCCTCGGGCGGACGCACCCCACCTCGCCAAGTTCGGTAGGCAAAGCGGCAGTGCGTCCACCCGGGCACCCAGCCTCTACTGGTACAGGGCGAAGGGGTTCCTCTCCGGTTGCTCCGAGGACCCGAACCCCACGATATACCACTCGTCCCCCAGCCGGCGCAGGCGATAGGAGACATAGAGCGTGCGCCGTGTGCCGTCGGGGGCGGTGAAGACCTGGGTCCCGTTGACCCACGCCTCCTGGCTGCTGACCCACTGGGGGCTGCTGAAAGTCATGCTGATGGTGTCGGTGGTGGCCAGCGTGTCGGCGGCCATCCCGTAGTAGTCGTCCGTGCTGGTGCTATAGGAGTAGCGCCCGTTGAAGTAGATGCGGATGTCGGCACGGTCGGTGAGGTGGTCCGAGATGCGGGTGATATCCCCATCCAGCCACGCCCGCCGGATGTCGTTCACCGCCCGCTGCAGCCCTTGCCGGTCGTACGAGTATTCCGGCGGGGTGTAGAAACTCTCATAGGGCTCGAAGTACCCCCGGTAAGGGTAGATCCAGCCGGGCGTATAACCCCACAGGCTAAAGCACGACGGGTAGTAGCCCGGATAGTTGAACGCGAACCAGAAGGGGTCGCTAAAGTAGTACGGGTAGAATAGATTGATCACGATCACCGGCCGGTGCCGGAAGCGCCGGTAGGCATCCAGGCCGTTGCCGAATGTGAAGAAGCCGGGGTAGGTCACCGTGCGGGGCACGAAGGTGTATGTGTGCGCCGGCAAGCCGATCACCCTGGTGATGCGGGCGAAATCCGGGTTGAAGCGGGAGAGCGTGCTCGCGGTCACCCGCACCGCCCCCTGGGGAATCGGATTGCCGACCGTGTCCCGGGTGGGCATCGGGGCCGTGGGTGGAGGGGGGGAGACGTTGTGCTCGCGGACCCACGTGCGCAGTCGCTCCTGAGTCTGCCGGCGCACCGGCGGGGTGGGAGCCGGCGCAGCCGGGCCCAACGCGGGGCCCTGGAATGGAGCCCGCGGCACGGGCCGCTCCAGCGCCTGGCGCCCGATAGGGGTGGGCGGCGCCTTCAGCGTAGGGGGAGCCATGGGTTGGAATACCCCCCGTCCCGTCTCCACGGGCGCCGGTCCCCGGCGCGCGCCCGCTCCCGGCGTGATCGCGCGCTCCTGCGTCCCGGTCACTCGCGCCCGCCCGGGCGAGGTCACCGCCGGTCTGGGGGGCGGAGCCTGCACCCGCGCCTGACCCGGTGCCGCCACCGGCCCGCGCGCGCCGGGCGCCTGTATGCCCAGCGGAGGCCGGCCCCCGATCCCGGGGACTTCCCTCGGACGACCCGCCTGCAACTCCACCACTCGCGGGCCGGGGTCCCCGGCACTCGCCCCGGGCATGGGCACCGCGCTTACCAGTTGCCACGCGCCGCCGGCCAGGCGGTAGACCGCGATCATCCCGCCCGCCACCACCACCAGGTTGTCCCCCTGCATCAGCGCAGGGCCTGCCGGGGGCTCGGGGGCGGCTTGTACCGCCGCAAAGGTGCTGGCGGCCGCTGCCGCCAGGATACACACCGCCATGACCACCACTATCCCTCTCACGACACCCTCCCTGAACCGTCGCTCGCTTCAGATACATTGTGCTGCAGGGAGGTGCGTTTGGGCGCGGCGCGTCGCTCACTCGCGCACCGGCGTGGAGGTTATCGGGACACGCCTGGCGGGCCGGCGGCTACAGCGGCTGGCACTGCGGGCATAGGTAGCAGGCACCGCCCAGGAAGGGGATGCCTCCCCAGAGGAGCGAGTACCCCGCGCGTGCAGCAAACAGTACCCGAGCGCAGCGGAAATTTTCTCGATCGCGGTACCACAGCGGGGGCAGGGCCGGCCGTTGGCGCGTTTGTCAAGGATGGGCACGTAGCGCCCCGGCCGGTCGTACAGGTCGCGCTCGGTATCTCGGCCGTCCGCCGCGATAGCCTGGGCGTAGGTCTCCACGGTCGCCCGGTAGAGCGCCTCCCGCTCGGCCTCGCTCAGATCCACGGCACGCCGCCGGGGATGGATGTGCGCCCGAAACAGGATGTCCTGCAGGTAACCGTTGCCCATGCCGCTGAGGCCCGGCCTGCTGATGAGGAAGAACTTGACGGCTCGGGCATCTCCGGTCGGCAGGTCGGCGAACAGCGCCTCAAAACGCTCCCAGGTGAAGGCGTCGCCGACGGGTGTCAGCCGGTCCTGGGCGTCGCGCAAGAAGGGGTGCTCGGCTTGGGTACGCTGATCCAGCAGCAGTGCCGTGCCCCACCCGGATACCACCACCGAGAGTGCGCTGCCGTCGGTGAAAGTGAGCAGGAAATGGTGCTTGGCTGGCGCCTGGTCGGCAGATGGATGATAGAGAATGCGCTCGCCCCCGCACCCGAGCACGACGTTGTAGCCCGGCTCCGCCGCGATCAGCACCATCCCCCCCAGCACCCCGGTTGCGCCCACGGCTTTGCCCTTCAGCGTCTGGGCATACCACTCGGGCTCACCGCTGTAGAAGGCAAACTTGTGGGGCACGCTCCCCCTGATGGCGGTGGCGATGACCTTGCCCGACAACTCCTGCGCCATCTGGCGGGCCAGCACTACCGCCTCGGGCAACTCGATCATGGGAGCCTCCTGCCCTGCATCTGGTCTATGGCTGCAGGGACTGGGTACGGGGAACGCGGGGCTTGGGGCCTGGTGCCGGAGGTGGGGGTCGAACCCACACGCCTTGCGGCCCGGGATTTTAAGTCCCGTGCGTCTGCCAATTCCGCCACTCCGGCCCGAGGAACACCCTCCAAGATACCACACTTGGGCACGCAGGCTCAATCCACGGGCCCTTGGCCATCGGGCCGCCAGCACTCCCTCTCCCCCGGGAGAGGGTTGGGATGAGGGACTCTGGCTACCCCACCGTCTCCCTTGCCAGTTCCGCCGCCTGGGCCATCAGCGCCTCGTCCTGGGCCGTCTCGCCCGGCTTGTTCTTGCCCACCGCCCGCAGCAGGTGGGTGGTGAAGCCGAACCACCCCTCCCCGAAGAACTTCGCATAGTCGGGGAACATGTCAAAGGTCTCCGGGTCCGCGCTGCCCTGTGAAGTCACGAAGACCAGGTGCTTCCCGGGCGCCAGCCGGCTGGTGTAGATCTTCTTCGCGTCGCGGGCATAGGCGAAGAAGGAGTACATGCGGTCGATCAGGCACTTCACCGGGCCCGGCACCTGGCCGAAATACACCGGCGCCGCCAGCACGAAGACGTCGGCGGCGGCGATCGCCTCCAGCACGGGGGTCAGGTCGTCCTGCAGCACGCACGCCTCCGCCCGCTTGCAGCCCAGGCAGGCCACGCACCCCTGGTAGTTCAGATCGTACAGCCGGAAGGTCTCCACCTGGGCGCCGCATTCCCGGGCGGCCTCCAGATACCGGTCGGCAATGGTCTCGGTATTGCCCTTGCGCCGGGGGCTGCCCAGCACGCACACCACTTTCTTCACGATCAACCTCCTACTCGGTATCCCACCTGGCGCCACTGCGCTCGCGGTGGGCCACATACCTGCATACCAGGTCACCCTCCACCGCCGCCCAGTGCCAGGTCTGGGGCTTCGAGTTTCGAGAGTGAACCCCGGCCTGGCGGTCCTTCCGGCCGCACGGGCCGAGCATGCACTGACTTCCCCCCGCATGCCCACCATCCTGCACGGCAGGGGCCGGCGGTTGCGGCTCGTAAGATAGGAGAAGCCATCCCACTGCGAGGCACGCCATGGGTACCAGGCCGACCCGGGACCTGAGCGGCGACTTCACCCACCACCTCCACCGCCGCTATAATCGGGGCAGCCGGGCCCTGCGCTTCCCCGGCGGCGATGCCGCGGCCTTTGCCGCCTGGCAGGCCAAGACTCGCCAGGTCCTGCTGGAGACCCTCGGCGGCGTGCCCGAGGCCGTGCCCGCCCTGGAGCTGGAGCGCCTGCCGGTGGCTACCGGGGGCGATCCCGCCTTCGCCGGGCTGCACCTGGAGCGGCTCTACTACCGCACCCGGGCCGACCTGCACGCCACCGCCTACCTGGTGCTGCCCGAGCGCCTGTCGGCCCCCGCCCCCGCGGTGCTCTGCCCGCCCGGGCACGGCGGGGGGATGAACCAGGTGGTCTTCGAGGATCCCGGCATCTACCACCGCTTCCCGCTGGCGCTGGCGCACCGGGGGATGGTGTGCCTGGTGCCCGAGCACCTCGGCTTTGGCGAGCGGGGCAATGCCCCCGGCATCGGCGACGCCACCCACCAGTGGCAGTACCTCTCGCTCGTCCTGCTGGGTGAGAATGCCATGGGCTACCTGCTCTGGGACCTGCGCCGGGCGCTGGACGTGCTCGCGGCCCTGCCCGAGGTGGATGCCGGCCGCCTGGCCTGCTGCGGCCTCAGCCTGGGCGGGGAGATGACCATGTTCACCGCGGCCGCGGACCTGCGCGTGCGGGCGGCCGCCATCTGCGGCTTCCTCACCTCCTGCCGCTCCACCTACCTGCACGAGCTGCACTGGCGCTGCGGCTGCGTGCCGGGCCTCGCCTGCCTGCTCGAGCACGTGGATATCGCCGCCCTCATCGCCCCCCGCCCGCTGCTGGTGCAGGCGGGCACCCGCGACCCCGCCTTCGACTGGCAGGTCACCACCCAAGCCTGCGCCGAGCTGGATGAGTGGTACCGGCTGTGCGGGGCGGAGGACCGGCTGCGCCTGCACGTTTTCGAGGGGGCGCACGAGACGGCGCCGGACATGCTGGCCGACTGGTCTGCCGCCCTGGCTTGGTAGGGGGCTCGTGCCGTAGGGGCGTATAGCGATACGCCCGTCCCCTGCGTAGGGCGGGCCTGCCACACGGGGTAGGGTGTCCGGCTTTGGAACTCGAGTCTCGGGTGTGAGAGCGGAGGGCAGAGGGATTTGAGATTTGAGATGCGGATTTGAGATGGGAGGGCAGAGGCGGCCGGACCTATGGAGTGCGGCGGCTGGTTCTCCCCCGTAGCCTCGTGCGAAGGGGGATCCCGCCGCTTTCATGCGGGCGCGCGAGCAGCCGACCGCGGCCCGGAGGGCCGAGACAATGGTAGCCCAGTGGTTTCAGCCGTGGGAGGGGGCAGCAAATGCCGTTCCGCCCTGGAGGGGCGGGAGAGGGTGGCTTGCAGGCCAAAGGCGCAGATGTGGGTTAGGATGCACAGGGGAAGTGCGCCGGAGCACGAGGGTAGGCGCGTGTGGGCCTGCATCATCGTGACCGTGGGCGAGCCCGTGGCCCGGGTGTAGGCGGCCCGGGTGTAGGCGCGCAGGTCGGGCGATGGAACGATACGTCGCGAGGTGGAGCCTCGCGCAGCCCCCTCACCCCAGGGCCAAGTGACCCGACGACGTCACTTCCTGCAGTGGTAGATTTCGCCGCTGTTTGCCAGGCCCATGCCAACAATCTCGTCGGGCAGGGCGACGTCTTCTGCGCCCGCTACCTCAACGATGAAGCCGGTCTGCCGCACCCGCTCGACCCAGTCCTTGCCATACTTTCTGACGTGGCCCTCGTGACCGAATACGCGTAGCCGCTCGGAAGGGCTGGTCACCTCCGGGGCCTCCAGGGTGGTATCCCCATCAACCGGAACGAGAATCACTGCCCCAACCGCCCACCTTAAGGACGCGGTGGAACTCACGCAGTGCCCGCCTGTCGTCCGGCACATGCTCGAGGACATGGCTGCAGTAGACGACGTCGAAGGACTCGTCGGGGAACCCGATGTCCGTGACATCCATTCTCACCATGGCCCTGGGGCTGCTGAGGTCGGCCGTGAGGTAACCCGTACCGAGCGCCCGCCTGAGCCTTGGCTCAAGGCACGCCTCTGGGGCGACGTGGAGCACGTGCTTGGGCTTTCCATCAAAGAGGTCCGTATTGCGAGAGAGATACAGCCAGGCCAAACGATGCCTTTCGAGAGCGCTGCAATGGGGGCACTGGGCATCCTGCCGGGGCACCACCCCGGCAGTCAGAAACCGCCGCGAAGACCGTCCGCACACGGGGCAAACACGCCCAGTACCCCAGTAAGCAAGCCCACGGAGACGCCTTAGCGGTTTCCTCACAAACTCGGGCAGCCTCGACGCTATTGCACTCATTGTTACCCCGACCCCGTACCGGCTTCTATGTCCATGCCGGGCGTGCGGCACAGCACGCCGGCCCTGAAGCGGCCGAATTCTAAGTGCAGTTCACCGCAAAGCCGCCGCCGACCTTCAGGCCCCCGCGTTCTGAGGTCAGGCCGTGCCCAGCCTCTTCACCTTAGCCGCCGAGTCGCCATCGAAGACGTGCAGGTAGATGCTGGTGGTGGCGACGTTGGAGTGCCTCAGGGGCCGCTGCACGTCGGCCAGGGTGAACCCCCGCCGCAGGAGCTCGCTGGCGCCGGCATGGCGCAGGGTATGGGGGTGCAGGCGGAAGGGCAGGCCCGCCACACTCGGGCCCGTGCCCTCGGTCAGGTTCACGTCGCGCACCTTGAGCGCCAGCGCCTCGCTGATGCGCAGGCAGGTGGGCAGGTAGAGCATGGAGAGGAGCGCGTGGTTACGGCGCCCGGTGGGATAGCGCCGGCTGGGCAGCGCCAGCAGCCGCTTCGCCTGTTCGGCCGTGATAACCTGGGGCAGCTTCCTGCCTGTGCGCACGCTCGTCTTCCCGTTCGTGGTGGTCGCCATGGCCCGAACCCCCTTCTTGTCCGCTATAGTCCCACTTCCGGCTGTTAGTGTGGTTATATCCCATGTAGCAGAGGGTCAAGGGGTAAGTGTGACTATATAGCGGGGAAGGGGGGATAGGAAGCCCACCGCTTGCAGGAGTGCCGTTCGCTGGGGCGAAGGCACAGGTAGTCGAGGCACAGAGGAGGGGGAATGCCAGCCCGCTCAACAGCAGGCCAAGGGCCCGGATCGGCACTGGACCCCAGAGTGCCTGCACTGACCACCTGGGTTATTGGCGCTCCCATGGCATCCATCGGTATCGGGTGTAACTTCTTGCTCAGCCCAGACTCGTATCGGTGGGGCTGGGGTCTCATAGCTCTGGGCGTCATAGGCATGTTCGCTATTGCATGGCGAGCGGCTTCGGGCTATGCCTTCATCCGGGAAATGGTGGCCGATGAGAGAAGGCGAGCAAGCGAACTGCTACGGCTCACCCGAAACGCAGCCGAATCACTGGCGGAGAAGGCGGAGAGCATCCGCAGGCATCAGCCGCCCCAGAGAGCAGAAGGACCGACGCCAAAGAAGAAGGAGAGCATCGTCACCCGTGTATGGGCTTTCGGTTCTGCTTCCTGGTTCGACGTGGAGGGCAATCGAGAGTCCGATGACCTGCTGCGCGTTCGGGCGGCAGAAGGCAAGTTCAACGACGCCCAGCTTAAGCTTCGTTTTCGAGTAGATGAAGGTGCGGCGGGTGTCGCCATACGAGAGGGCAAGCTGGCCCCGGGCTACGAGTACGACCTCGCGGGCAACCTGCAGCGGATCACGGATCCCCTCCAGCGGACGGCAGTCTTCTACCGCTACGACGCCATCAACCGGCTGGTCCGTGCCGATTACCCGCCTTTCCACGGCGACTATGAGGGCGAGACCTGCGAGGCCTGGACCTACGACAAGGCCAACCGGGTCACCTCCTATACCGACCGCAAGGGGCAGGTGAAGCAGTTTGCCTACAGCGCCAACGATGAGTTACTGGAGATCACCTATCCCGGGCTGCAGCTGGCGCAGCAGTACACCTACGATGCCGACGGGCGGCTGACCTCCGCCTACCGCAGCAATGCCGGCACTTTCAGCTATGAGTACGATGACGCCCACCGGCTGACCAGGCGTCGGTGCGCGCCACCGGACACTTCCCCGGCCTGGACCTTCCAGTATGCCTATGACCACCTGGCCAACACCGCCACCCGCACCGATCGGGACGGGGCGGTGACCACCTACTACTTCGACGACGCCGACCGCCTGTGGAAGGTGGACCACCCCAACCTGGGGCTGACCGAGTTCGAGTATGACTACGGCAGCCGCTGCCAGCGGATCATCTACTCCAATGGCGCCAGCACCGAGTTCGACTACAACCTGCGGGACTGGCTGACCGGGGTCACCCACAAGCGGGCGGATGCCAGCGTGATCTGGTCCGCCACCTATGGCTACGACGACACGGGCCGGCGCCTGACGGCCACGGAGAGCAACGGTGACGTCACCCACTGGGAGTATGACGACCTCTACCGGCTGACCCACGAGCACAAGACCAATGGTGGCAACACTGTCTTCAGCCGCACCTACGGCGGCTATGACCTGCTGGGCAACCGGGGAAGCATGGTGGACCAGGAGGGCCACAGCACCACCTACTCCTACGACATCAATAACCGCCTGACCCAGTTGCAGGACGTGGCGGGGATCACCTACTTCGACTACGACGCCAACGGCAACCTGGTGACCGCCACCCTGGGAACGGACGTCACTCACTTCACCTGGGACCAGGATGACAGCCTGACCGGCATCACCTATCCGAATCTGGACACGCTGACCTTTGGCTATGACGCCGAGGGGAATCGCGCCCTGCTGCAGGAGGTGGCGGGGCCGGCACAGCGCTTCCTCTATGAGGGCAGCCGGGTCTACGGCGAGTACAACAGCACCTGGGGACTGCAGGCCAAGTACGTGCTGCCCGGCGGCTCCTACCTGAGCCCGCTCTTGGGCATGCGCCGCAACTCACAGAACTGGCGCTACCTCACCGATGGCATGGGCTCGACCGCGCTGCTGGTTGACCCCACCGACACTGTCGCCGACGCCTACACCTACGACGCCTTCGGCAACCTGGTCTCCGGCGGCAGCGGCATCGCCAACCCCTTCCGCTACCTGGGTGGGGAGGGTTACTACAGCCACCAGACCACCACCCTGCTGCAGACCGGCGCCCGGTACTACCTGCCGTCGCTGGGGCGCTTCATCTCCGAGGATCCAATCGGCTTCGCGGGCGGCCTGAACCCCTACCTCTACTGTGACAACGACCCGGTGAACCTGAGCGATCCGACGGGGCTGGATCCCTCCATGCTGGATGACGTGAGCGAGTGGTGGAACGGTGGTGGCGCCGGCTGGGACCCAAGCGTCTGGGACCAGATCCGCAACTGGCTGTACTGGAAGAACCAGGGTGCCGGTGCTTGGTACATGGGGGGGATGGGAGGTGCGACGGACTGGCTGGATAGGTCATTCTTCAGCGAGGCGGCAGAGGGTTTCGGTAGCGCTGTAGGGAACTACGAGCAGGGCCGCGGAGACCTGGCTCCCGCTGTGTTGGCTGGCGCGAACACGGGCTACAGACTGGTTAGCGCCGCGCTACTGCTGGAGAACATCGCTACTTTTGCCGGGAAGCAGGTGCTAGCGACACGGCCGAACGTCACCATTACCCACTGGGATACCGCTGAGCGCATAGCGGAGATTGAGAGCACAGGAATCCTGCCAAGTGGCACATACGTGGAGGTCGGCGGCAACACGACGCGCAACTGGCTCGCCACCTTGAGCTGGACAAGGGGTTACCGGCCAACAGACTGCATCACGACGACGGTACCGCGTGAGGCGTTGCAGAAGACCGATTTCTGGCTCGGTAACCTGCTTGGCCATAGGGTAGTAAGGTAGCAGGGCAACCATGAGAACCGTGCTGGCATACGCCTTTGGGGGTGCGGTGTCCATACTCATCTTCTGCTGTGTGGAGGTGGTGCGCCACACTCTCGTCTTCCGGATCGGGAATGTGATCCTACTGGCACTCGCGCTCTATGCTGACTGGCGGCAATCGTTCGCACAGCTGAGGGGCACCGGTCGCGCCTTGATGCGAATGCCAGTGCTGCTCGTCTACGTGTGGTCCAGTCTCGCGCTGAGTGATGCCTTTGACCGGCCGAACTCCGCTATTATGATTGCGGCCGTCCTTGTTGCCTTCCACTATGGCTGCCGCTGGGCACGCATACGGCTCGGCTCCCGCCGGGGGATAGACGTCGGTGGGGCCAACTCCAGGGACGGTGGCACACCGTGAGGGTACACGTTGTCGAGGGGGATCTACTGGCCCAGGAGACCGAGGGAATAGTCAACCCTTGGAACCGCAACATTATCCCGTGGTGGCTATTGCTGCCGCAAGGGGTATCAGGGGCGATCAAGAGGAAGGGTGGGTATCGACCCTTCATCGAGCTGGGGCGAAAGGGCCCCATTCCGTTGGGTGGTGCCGTTGCCACTTCGGCCGGCCGGCTTCCGTTCAAGGCGATCATCCACGTAGCAGGGATCGACATGCTGTGGCGAGCGTCTGAGCGGTCGATCACCCACTCGGTGCGGAATGCCGTACGCCTGGCCGAGACCATGGGCCTACGCACGCTGGCTTTCCCCCTGATCGGAGCGGGAAGCGGCAGCTATGACGCGGAAGCATCCGAGACGTTGATCATAGGGACGCTACAGCATCTCCAGACGACGCTGCGGGAGGTAGTGGTTGTACGCTATTGCCCGCAGCGCGATGGTAGGTGAGAGGTCCAGGGACGAATGGGCCTGGGATTCCCACCTATGCCGACAGTCGTTCGGCGGACAGGTTGCGCTCCCACGGGTGCCTGTCGGGCGATGGGAGCCGGCGGCACCCGGCAGACACTTAGTGCGGGCCCCATAACGCACGGTATGGGCTGAGTCCCTCTGCTGCGTAGGAACTGACCAAACTGACCAGGAGCGCCCGCATCCATCTACGGGTCACTCACCGGGCACCGTGTCCCTGACATACCAGCGGTCATGCACCTCGGCAAAGTCCTTCAGCTGCTGCTCCAGTACGTATAAGATGCCGCCCTCTGGTTGCACGAAGAGCGGTTCTCCATTGAGGTCTGTGATCTGATAGGGGAACGTACACATGGTATACACGGGATTCTGGTACTCGTACTCCTCGCCAAGAGTCCGGAAGTACTCACCCGGGATTAGCAGCTTCGGGGTGCCGGCGCTGGAGAGAATCACCTGCCCATACCCTTTGCCCTTCTGCGTTGCGGCGCATTGCAGCAGTACCCGGAAGACATCTACCCGGCTCTTCTCTCCGGGGATACCTCGCAGATCAATGACGAGACGCTGGGGGTTGATGCCATACTGGTAGTGAACCCATACCGCTATCCCGGCATTCCGGGGATCCCTGCTCAACATCTTGTTCGTGGGCTCCTGCAGGGCGAACCAGTTTGCCGCCGCACGACGCCGGATGGTATGATGAGGGGAAGTGGTATGTTCCTTACAGTACCGTCTCAGCGAGCGTGGGGAAGGAAGCTCTCTATTGGGCTGCTGGTCAGGGAGCCACGTCGTATGCCCTCAGAGCGCTCGCGAGCCTGCGAGGCCTGGAACCTGTTGTGATAGGCGAGAACATGCTACGGGTGCAGGCTGCGTCCATGGAGGCCCCAGGAACCTTCTATGCCCCGACTAGCCGGGTACTCGGGGGTTACCCGGCGAACGCTTGGTGGATGCTGAAGAACGCGCTCTCCGGGCGTGGGATTGTCGACATTGGGATTGACGCCTCTCGCTCCGCCCGTAGTTGGTACTACAGAATGGAGAGGGCAATAGTATGGCTAGCCAACGGGAACCGAATGCCCTTCAAGTAGGGCCTGACGAGGTTGACCACACGATATTCCAGACTGCGGCACAGCGTCATCTGGCTGCCCTGGCTTACCGGTACGGCTTGTCGTCTGCTTCCTCTGCTGGCGGCTTCTCGGTACGGTACGTTGGAAAGACTGGCGCCATTGAGGTCGAGTACGATGCACGGGAAAGACGCATATTTGCTTTCCTGCTTGACCCGAAAGAGACATCCTTTAGGTGTGCGCTGGAGGACATAGCGGGCCTACGCCACATGCGCTTGCCTCGGCACTGGTATCGAGCACGGTCTAGGTATGAACTGGAGGAGAGCCTCGCTGGCCTTGATGCCCTATACGACACTGTTGCTCACCTCGAGCTGCGAGGGGACCGATCCGTCTTCCCCCGTATCAAGCAGGTACAGAAGGCCCGTGAACGATGGGGCTGCTGGGCATGGTTCTGCCTGGCCGTTCTCTGAGGCACTACGTGCAACGCTCCCCGGGCCCATAACGCACGTTCGCACTGTCGTCTTTCAACCCCGCGCAAATCCGCTCAACCGCAGCCCTGCCTGTTGCCACCAGCGCCCTCTGGACATACGTTCCTACCAGGCGAACCCTATGGAAACGCGGGATGGTATGATAGGGAGAAGTGGTACGTTCCCTGGAGCGGCTTCTTTGCCGCCGCGGGCAGGGAAGCGCTGCTTTCGGCGGGCGGCGGAGGGCTCGGGCTGAGAGCGGCAGGGAAGGCAGCGCGGGGGGTGGAGTTCTCGCACTGGGTCCCCACCCGCTTCGGGCGGGCAATCGGAGGTCGGTTGGGGCGCTGGATCGAGAGCCAGTCGCTGTGGAATGGGAACTATGTGACACGGGAAGTCCATGCGCTTTCGGACCCCTGTCGCTATCGATTCATGCGAGAGGCCTGGAAGCGGGCTACCAATAAGAGAAGGGTGTACGGACTGCTACGTCAGCAGTGGGTGAGGCTTCCGCGTGCACTGAAAGGCCTGGGGGCTGGGGCATTCCTGGGTAGCCTGGAGGAGCGGTGATTCGCTTCTGGGGCAAGCGCCACCCACTGAGGCCGCTCGAGCATAGGCTGCTGACGCTCATGGCAGAAGCACTCCCCCCCGGGTCACGGGAGCGCCTGCTGTCCCAGGTCGAGCGCGTCAGCGGGGCTGCAAGGTACTACCAGGGGAAGGAAGTTCATCTCATCTATCGGGAGCGCGGGAAGATGGCGCTGACCCCCGAGCTACTCTTCCCCACGGAGCCCGAGGTGATCAGAGTGGGCTACCTCTCCTTCCGGGCGCCCGGACATGCACGCACGATCCGCGCGGACTTCAAGATCGTCTCAGGGGACCTGTTCCTCATAGAGTTCAGCCAGAGCCCGCGCGGGATTGGTGGGGATGACATAGAGGTGCGGAAGGTGAAGGTGTTGACCGACCCCATGGCCCCAGCGCCGGCTAGGGAGCGAGCGCCGCTGGAGGTTGATGCTCTTACGGGCTGGCTTGCCGATTGGTCTGCCAGCAAACAGGTCGCTGACCTGCGCGAGCCGCTGCCGGCGGAGCAGCGAGAGAGCCTGATAGGGGAGATTGAGGCTGCCCTGCCCCCGGACTACCTGGAGATCTGCGGACAGACAGATGGCCTGCGGGTGGACGGCTGCCGCGTACACGGTCTGGGTGACATCCGGCATGTGGTCTCAACGGAGGCCAACTACTACGTCCTCGCGGAGACCGAGCGGGGCGTGGTGGTGGTCACCGAGGGTGCGAGTGAGCCGCGGCTGCGGTACCTGGGCTATGAGGAGGAAGAGGAGGAGCTGGGCACCTCGCTGCGCGCGGCTGTCGACTGGGTGCTGGAGCAATCTGGCCGGGCGGGGGGGTGACGGACCGGAGGATCCAGGGCAGAAGTCCGGCTACGGTGCGGTGGAGATAGAACTCAGCCGATTGTTGGCCGAGGGGTAGCGCGCACCCGGCGGGGCGAGGCAGGCCCGGGGATGTGGGCAGGAGGTGAACTCCTGCCCTACGAGCGGAGCCCACCACAGCGAGGCTAAAGCCTCGCTGTCCAAAGCGGCGCTCAAGCGCCGCAGTCCACACAGGCGGGGCATGGCAGCCCCGCCCTACAGAGGCAGAACGCGCCTCACGGCGCTACTACCAACGCGAACAGGCCCGCCGTTGCCGGCGGGCCTGTTTCGATCGTGCGGGGTTGAGCCCCTTGCCGTCCGTGCTCAGGACAGGCTGATCGCCCCGCTGGGGCAGGAGGACTCGGCCTCGCGAACCTTGTCCTCGAGGTCGGCACCGGGGTTGGCGTTGATCACCCGGGCCACTTCATCACCCAGTTCGAATACTTCGGGGCAGATGTCGGCACACAGGCCGCAGCCGCTGCACAGGCTCTCGTCTATTGCGACTTTCATCCTTGTCTCCTTCTCAAGATCGGTTCCCCGGAGCGGGGGGCCGCTGCGGGGCATTATCACCACCCGTCGGCGGGGCTGTCAAGCGCCAGTCGGGGCCTCGGCGGGCGGGGTGACCATCTGGTATTTCACCAGGTTGGCATCGGCCACGGCCTGGATCGCGCGCACCTGCTCCTCCAGTTCGGGCTTGGCGGCGGCGAAGAGGTGGCGGAAGCGCACCTGCCGCTTCAGGTACTCCTCCACGGGCACCGGCTTCACCTTCATGGAGCCGGTCAGTATCCCGTTCTCATACTCGAAGATGGGGTATAGCCCGCTGGACACCGCCAGTTTCGCCAGGTCCACGGTCTGGGAGGGGTCGAATCCCCAGCCCAGGGGACAGGGCACGTGGATCTGCAGGTACTTGGGGCCGCGGATGGAGAGCGCTTTCTTTACCTTGCGCTCGATATCGCGGGGCCAGCCCACGCTGGTGGTGGCCACATAGGGCACGCCGTGGGCGACCGCGATGGCGGGCAGGTCCTTCTTCAGGGTGGGATTACCCAGCGACTGGCGGCCGGGAGGGCTGGTGCTGGTGCGAGCGTGGAAGGGGGTCAGTCCGGAGCGCTGGATGCCCGTGTTCATGTACGCCTCATTGTCATAGCAGACGTAGAGCACGTCGTGCCCGCGCTCCCAGGCGCCGGAGAGCGGGCCAAAGCCGATGTCGGCGGTGGCGCCGTCGCCGCCCTGGCTGAGGACATTGACCTGGCCTTCGCGTCCGGTGGCGCGCAGCGCGGCGGCGATGCCGGCGGCGACGGCCGCGGTGTTATCGAAGAGCGAATGGATCCAGGGGACGTTCCAGGCTGACTCGGGGTAGCGGCTGCTGATGATTTCCAGGCAGCCGGTGGCCTCGGCGATGATGGTGCTGGGTCCGGCGGCATTCACCACCAGGCGGGCGGCCAGGGCCTCACCACACCCCAGGCAGGCCGTATGCCCGGGAGCCAAAAGGTTGGTAGCCATGGTTACTCCTTCCACTGGGCTTGCCAGGCGGCAAACGCCTCGTCGCCCAGGTGCTCGGCTTTCAGGTCCACGAACAGGCCATCGGCCGACCGGCCGGCGGCGGCGTGGTCAAAGATGCGTTCCAGTGTGGCGGGTGGCACGTCGCGCCCGCCCAGGCCCAGGATGTAGCCGTTGACCGGGGTGTCGCTGCCATAGAGGGCGTTGCGGATTTCGGGGGCGATGATGCTGCCCACCCCCAGGGCCAGCGCCTTTTCCAGCACCGCCACCTTGGCCCCTTTGCCCAGGATCTGGCGGATTTGCTTCGTGGGGAAGGGGCGGTAGCAGCGGATGCGGAGTACGCCCGCCCGCTTGCCGGCCTCGCGCATCTGGTCGGCGGCCGACTTGGCCACGCTGGCGAGGGTGCCCAGGGTCACAAAGATCACCTCGGCATCCTCACAGCGGTAGGCATCCACCAGCCCACCCTGGTAACGCCCGAAGGCGGCCCGGAAGGATTCCGCCACTTCCTCCACCACCGGCGCCGCCTGGGCGACGGCCTGGTGGATGAGGTAGCGAGCCTCCATGTACTTGTCGGGCTCCATGAAGGCACCCACCGTCACGGGGTCGGCCGGGTCGAGTTTGTAGAGCGGCTGGTATTCGGGCAGGAAGGCGTCCACCTCGGCCTGCTCGGGGATGTCAATAGGCTCGAAGGCGTGGGTAAGGATGAAGCCGTCCATGCACACCATCACCGGCAGCGCCACCCGGGGGTCCTCCCCGATGCGGTAGGCCTGTACGTGCATGTCGGCCGCTTCCTGGTTGTCCTCGGCGTATAATTGAATCCAACCCGCATCACGGACCGAGAGTGAATCCTGCCAGTCGTTCCAGATGGACAGCGGTGGGGAGATAGCCCGGTTGGCCAGGGTCATTACCACCGGCAGCCGGAGCCCGGCGATGTTGTAGACCACCTCGTTCATGAGCAGCATGCCCTGGGAGGAGGTAGCGGTATACGAGCGTACCCCGGTGGCGCTGGCTCCCAGCACCACGGAGGCGGCGGAAAACTCACTCTCGACGTTCACGAACTCAGCCTGCAATTGCCCATTGGCCACGAACTGCGAGAGGTTCTCCACAATGTGGGTCTGCGGGGTGATCGGGTAGGCGGCTACCACCTTGGGCCGGCACAGCCGCACCATCTCCGAAACGCCCATGGAGCCTTCCATTACCCTTTTCATTGTTCCTCAGCCCTCATTTCGATGTCTTTCTTGGGGCACACCGCGGCGCATAGCCCGCAGCCCTTGCAGTAATCGAGATCGGCGTTGTACTCCTTGCCCTCGCCAACGATGCACCCCTCGGGGCAGACATACACGCACTGGCGACAGCCGATGCATTCCTTATGCAGGAATACCGGCCGCTGTACCCGCCAGGAGCCGGTCTTGGTGGCGCGGCTGGTGCCCGGTTTCACAACACCCGCATGCGGGATCGGCATGCTAACCCTCCTTCTTGACCAGGTCGTAGGCACGCTGGGCGGCCTTGATGTTTTTCTCGGCGGCTTCTTTGGGCCAGCGGTGGTTGATGGCCCGCTTGATGGCCTCCATGCTCACCAGTCCAGTGGCGGCAGCAAAGGCGCCCATGAGCGTGGTGTTGGGGATGGGGCGGCCGATCTCCTCCCGGGCAATGGCCAGTGCGGGAACGGTAATGATCTTGGCCTCTGCCTTCAGCCCCAGTTCTTCCGGGCGCTTGTCGGAATTGATTATCACTATCCCCCCGGGCTTGAGCCCGCCGGTGACGTCTACCGCACCGAGCAGCGTGGGATCCTGCACGATGACGATGTCAGGCTCGTAGACCTGGGTGCGCTCGCGCACGGGGGCATCGCTAATGCGCACGAAAGCCTGCACCGGCGAGCCCATGCGCTCCGAACCGAAGGCCGGGAAGGCCTGGGAATGCTTCCCGTCCTCGAAGGCGGCGATGGCCAACAGTTCACCTGCGGTGACGTTGCCCTGGCCGCCCCTGCCGTGGATGCGAATCTCTTTCATCATAGCGTCTGACCTCTATGTGGCCGCGGCGGGGCCGCGTTGATCCGTCGTGGAGTACCCGGCGGGGAAAGCAAAAACGTGCTGTATTTCGACCGCCTGCCCGACTATCCTTCTGCAGCGTCCGCCCGGCAACAGCCGGAGAGGAGGGATGGACGGGGATGTGGCCTCACTCAGGTCTGCTCCCACTTGCCGCAGCGCCCGCCCCAGCGGGCCACCAATGCGCCCTCACGCTTGATCTCGACGATCTCGCACTGGTTGCTGCAGCCGCCACACTCAAAACTGCCCGCCGCATACTCCAGGCGGGCCTCGCCGAATCCCCGAAACCGGGTTTGCTCGGGCGCCGCCTCGCGTGCCAGCAGGGCCGCGCCGATGGCTCCCATCACGTCGTAATGCTCGGGGACGGTGACCTCCACCTCCAGGGCCCGTTCAAAAGCAGCCTTCATGCCCACGTTGGCGGCGACCCCACCCTGAAACAGCACGGGGGGCAGGATCTTCTTGCCTTTGCCCACGTTGTTCAGGTAGTTGCGGACCAGGGCCTCACAAAGCCCGGCGATGATGTCTTCCCTCGAGAACCCCAATTGCTGCTTATGTATCATATCACTGCCGGCGAAGACGCCGCAACGCCCGGCGATGCGCACCCTGGTCGTGGCCCGCAGGGCGTAGGCCCCGAACTCCTCGATGGGCAGCCCCAGCCGCTGCGCCTGCTCGTCCAGGAAGGCCCCGGTGCCCGCCGCGCACACCGAGTTCATCGCGAAATCAACCGCCACCCCGCCCCGCAGGATAATAATCTTGGAATCTTGCCCCCCGATCTCGAGCACCGTCCGCACGTCTGGGCGCACCTTGAGCGCCGCCACCGCATGGGCCGTAATCTCGTTCTTCACCACGTCAGCCCCCACCATCGCTCCTGCCAGTTCCCGGGCACTGCCGGTGGTGCCCACCCCCCGGATCACGGCCCCACCCTTCGCCTCCGCCGCCTTGGCAATGCGCGCCAGCCCCTCCTGCACTGCGGCAATGGGCTGCCCTCGGGTGCGCAGGTACTCCCGGGCCACCACCCGCTCCGCCTCGTCCAGTAGCACCAGGTTGGTGCTAACCGAGCCCACGTCAATGCCCAGCCACACGTCCACTCTTGTCCTCCTGCAGCGGATTGCCGGCCCGGGCCGGCGACCGCTCCATGTTAGCCCGACAGGGGAAGGCGCGGTGGAAGTCTTCAGGTACAAAGAGCCCCATGGCCCCGCCCTCCATTACAGGGCGCCCCTGCCACGGACCGCCGGGCCGGCACAGGCGGGGCGTGGCAGCCCTGCCCTACAGCGAAGGCGGGAAACCGGGATGCCAGTGCCTGGTTTGCCACGGCGCTACGCCATCGCCAGCGCGAACTCCCCGGCGCGGGCGCGCTCGGTCAGGTGCTCCGCTACCCGGGTGGCCAGGGCCTCGATGGTAAGACTGGGGTTGACCCCGCCGCCGCTGGGGAAGACGCTGCCGTCCACGATATAGAGGTTATCCACGTCGTGCGCCCGACAGTCGGCATTCACCACGCTGGTCCGGGGGTCGGCGCCCATGCGGCAGGTGCCGAGCAGGTGGTCATAGGGGTGGGTGGGGAGGATGAGGTTGGCCCCGGCTGCCTGGAGGATGTCCCGGGCGCGCTCGTCAATGTGGCGGCTCATCCGCCGCTCGTTCTCACCCGCGGTGAAGGTCACCTTGGCCACGGGGATGCCCCAGCGGTCGGTCTCCTCGGCCAGGGTCACCCGGTTGTCGGGGTGGGGGAGGACCTCGCCCACCGCGCCCAGGAGCAGGAAGTGGCTGTAGTCCTTCATCAGATCCACCATGCGCCGCCCCCACAGGTCCGGATAGTCCGGGATGAGCCCGGTTGCGAACGAAATGGGGAAGAGCGAATAGGCCTCGAAGGTCCACCCCCGGACGTAGTCGCGCCGGGGATTGGTCTCGTAGAAGTCCTGGCTGCAGATGCCCACCGGCGGGGTTACCCACATGTCCACCGGGTCATCGAAGCGCGCATAGGCGTTGTTGCCCAGGTGCACCATCAGGTTGCGCCCGACCTGACCACTGGAATTGGCAAGGCCGTCGGGGAAGAGAGCGCTGGTGGAGTTGAGAAGCAGGCGTGGGGTCTCGATGGAGTAGCAGCACAGGCAGACCACGCCCGCCTCCTGCTCGTGCTCGCCTCCGAACTGGTCGTAGTAACTGACGCTCCTGGCGCGCCCGCCCGGGCTCACGTTTACCCGGAAGGCCATGGCCTGGGTCCGGATCTCCGCGCCCAGGTCCACCGCCCGGGGAGCGTAGGTGACGTCGGTGCCCGATTTGGCGCCGGACTTGCAGCCAAAGGAGCAGAAGCCGTAGTTCATGCAGGCCCGGCGCTGGCGGTAGTCCTGGGTGAGAACGGCGTGTGGGGTCATAGCCCAGCGGATGCCCAGTTTGGACATGCCCGCGGCCACCCGCTGGTCGCGGCACGAGCGGGGGAGGGGGGGCTGGGGATAGGGTCCGTGGAATTCCCCCCACGGGAAATGCGTGGGCCCGGAGACTCCCAGGAAGTGCTCTACCCGCGTGTAGTAGGGCTCGAGGTCCTGGTAAGTGAGGGGCCAGTCGGCCCCCACCCCGTCTTGCGAGCGCACGCGAAAGTCGCTGGCGTGCAGGCGCAGGGCCGCCGCGGTGAAGTGCAGCGTGGAGCCGCCTACCCCGCGCCCGGTGTTGGGCCAGCCCAGGGCCAGGGGGGACCCCCCGTCTACCAGGCGCAGGTCGTCCCAATTCATCCGGTCGTACATGGACAGTTCGTCGTTGAGCATGTCCCGTTCCTTGGTGACCCAGCCACCGGCTTCCAGCACCACCACACTGGCGCCGCCCTTGGCCAGTTCGTAGGCCAAGACCGCGCCCCCAGCGCCCGCGCCCACGATGCAGACATCCACCGGGCCGTCGTAATGCTTCATCTCTCGCACAGGTGCCGCTTCCATCACAGTCCTCTTCAGAACCAGAGATAGCCTGACTTGCGCTGGTGCCGGCGCCGCACCCGGGTGCAGGAGATCCAGATATACCCCTCGGGATATGCCGGCCCCGGAAAGCCGATTTCGCACCAGGTGGCCGGATCGGCCAACCAGCCCGCGAGCAATCGGCGGTAGAACTCCTGGAAGAAACGGGAGGCGTTGATAGAGCGCCACACCTCCCCGGGCGGCTCCCCCTCCTGGATAGCGCGCAGCACCGCGTCCTGCTGCTCGCCCCCCAGTGCGGTGAAGTTGCGCCCCCCGAACATCGCCTGGGCCGCCTGGTTCACGCCCAGGAAGGCCTGGTGGAACATTTCGGCATTGTCCGGCTGCCCAGCCAGCCGGTCGCCCAGGCCCAGCGGCTGCAGCGCCGCCCAATCGAAGAATGACACCAGGTCCACCGGGGTCTCGATCTCCTGGGGAATCAGCCGCTCGGCCATGGCCCGCACCAGCGCCGCCTCGTCGGGGGAGAGGAAGGTCAGGATGTCGCGGTGGAAGCGGTGCTCCAGGCGGTCGGCAACGATTTCCCGCATGCGCGGCTCGAAGCGCTCCATGCGGGCGCGCAACTCGTCCAGGGTGATGCGGTCCTCGGGGTCAGCCATCCGCCAGCCTCACCTTCGCAGGTGGCTGCGCACGTCCGAGAGCAGCCCCTCCAGGTCCCGGTCCCGCAGGCGGGCGGCCTGGGCAATGGTCATGTTGCCCTGCGCGTGCTGGATGCCCAGGGCCTCGAAGACCGGGCGGGTGCCCGGGAAGGCCGCCAGCACGTCATTGATGGTCATATCCCCTGTGATCTGCTCGCTGGGGGGAGGGGGGGCGGCCATCACCCGGTTCAACTCGGCCACCACCTCGTCGGGATTTAGCCCGTGCGCCAGGGCCGCCTGTTCGACGGTTTCGATGCGGTACATGGGGCAGGTGAAGCACCCGCCGCCAAAGAGGGCGTAGATCACGTCCAGGGAGTCGGGGTAGTGCTCGATGACCTCGCCGAGCGTGAGGTCCTTGGTGATGGGGCTGGTCTTCGTTTCCATCGCGTCCCCCCGGTGCTTGGATTGGCCGACGGCCACTCCACCTTAGCGCAATCCGGGTCGCTGGGAGCACGCGGGGGTGCCGGGCGCACACAGGCATGTCGCATCTTGCAAAGAGGCGGGGGCTCTGCCTCCGGGCGGAGCCCCCGCTTGCCGGCCATGCGCATGCCCCTCCGTGGTCAGGCCCGATGGCCGCGCCGCCAGGCCTTGTCCGCGAGCACGACCGAGGTTTCCACCTGCCGCGCGGGGATGTTCCAGTAGGTCCGGAGCAGGCGGTCCTTCTCGGCAGGGGTGACCAGGCGGAAGCCATGCTTCTCGTAAAAGCGCACCGCCCAACCCGCGGCGGCCCAGGTGCCTACCAGCACGGGGGTTTCAGCGAGCGTCAGCAGGTGGCGCAGCAGGGCGCTGCCGATGCCTCGCTGCTGGCAACCGGGCACCACGTAGGCGTGCCGGATCAGGGTCACGTCCTTCACCGGCTGGATGCCCATCACCCCGAGCAGCAAACCGTCTTCCTCGTAGCCCCAGAAGGCCACGCCCGCCGCAATCTCCGCCTCCAGTTCCTCCCGGGGCATGTAGGGCTCGTGCCAGCGGTCGGCCGGGATCACCCCGCGGTAGGCCTCGGCCGCCTGGTTGATGATGGCGTAGATGCGCTCGGTATCCGGCTCGCGACAGGGGCGAATCATGGTCTCAGGTGCGGGCCGGGATCAGCCGGGGCGCAAACCGTCCGTACTCCGGCAGCGGGCCGCCGATGAGCGGGCGCGCGTAGTCCAGGTAGGCCGGGGTGACAAAGAGCCCGTCCGGTGTGATGAACTCCGAGGGCACCGGGCGCTCGGCATTGGCGACCTGATCCAGCGGGGCCAGTCCGGTGGCGCAGCGGTACGGGGAATTGGACTCCCGCACCAGGGTCACCATTTGCCCGGTCACCCCGTTGACCGCGTGGTTGACCGCGGCCGCGCCGCATTGGTAGGCCTCCTCCAGGTCCACCTCGGAGGCGGCCAACATGAACATACGCTGGATGGTGCCCGGCTTGTCGAAGCGGGCCTTGATGCCCAGGTTCTCGGCTACCAGCCCGACCAGGAAGTCGGCCACTCCGCCGAGTTGCTTGTGGCCGAACTGGTCGGTGTCAATGGCGCGCTTGGAAGCCACCACCTCCTGCCCGTCCTCACCACGTAGCCCCTCGCACACCGTCACCAGGCAATAGCCGAGTTTGTCGAAGGTGCGCTTGACCGCCGCCAGGAAGGGCTCGGGCCGGAAGGGGACCTCGGGCAGCAGGATTACGTGTGGCGGGTCCATTTCGGATTCCTTGCCCAGCACGGTGGAGGCGGTGATCCAGCCCGCGTTGCGGCCCATGGTCTCGATGATCTTGACGTTATCCACCACCCCGATGGCCTCCGTGTCCTTGCCTGCGTCGCGGGTGGCCAGGGCGTTGAAGCGGGCGACACTGCCATAGCCGGGGCAGTGGTCGGTGAAGCCCAGGTCGTTGTCCACCGTCTTGGGCACGCCCACCACCCGCAACTCATAGCCCGACTCGGCGGCCAGCCGGCCTACCTGGTAGGAGGTATCGGCCGAGTCATTGCCGCCGATGTAGCAGAAATAGCGGACATTGTGGGCCGCGAACACCTGCAGGATGCGCTGGTAGTCGGCATCCTTCAACTTGCGCCGGCACGAGCCCAGCGCGGCCGAGGGGGTGTGACGCACCTTGGCCAGGGTTTCGGCCGATTGCCCCCCGAGGTCCAGCAACTCCTCCTTGAGCACCCCCTCTATGCCGTGCAGCATGCCGATGATGCTGGTGATGCAGCCATGGGCACGAGCGGCCTCGACCGCCCCCACCAGGCTGGCGTTGATCACCGCGGTGGGCCCGCCGGACTGCCCGATCATGAGCGCTCCCTTGGGTTGGGACATGACGAATGCAACCTCCGTGGCAGGGATGCTTCTCGTTTCCACCAGGCGCGGAGGGCATCCTGCCGCAGCACCGTGCTTGCCTCCCGGGCGCAGTTGCGGGATACTGCGGTGCCCGAGAGGAGGCCCACCCGCCATGCCCGTGGTTACCGGTTACTCGCTTTCCGCCGCGCCTTTCCGCACCATGCCGCCCGAGGAAGTGCTTTCCCGCATGGCCGATGCCGGCGTCCGCGTGCTGGAGTTACACGTGGCCGAGAACTGGCTTGACCCCACCAGCCCGGCCCGCCAGTCCAAGCTGGCGCGCCTGCTGGCCCGCTACGGCATCACCCCCGGCAGCGTGCACACCCAGTACGGCGCCGAAACCAACCTGGCCGCCCGGGACGAGGCCTTGCGCCGGGAGGGCATGCGCCTGGTGACCTGGGGGGCGCGGGCGCTTTTTGACGTCGGAGGACGGGTGGCGGTGATGCACCCCGGCCAGGCGATAGCGGATGCCGAGCGCCCTGCCGCAGTGCAGGCGGTACGGTGGTCGCTGGAGGAGTTGGTGGAGATCACCACCGGCTTCCCCGTCACCCTGGCGGTGGAGAACATGCTCCCCGGCCACGCCGGCGACCGCGCCTCAGAACTGGTGGCGATGATGGCCGGCATGCCCGAGCGGGTAGCCTTTTGCCTGGACACCGGTCACGCCGCGTTGAATCCGGAGGGAGTGCGGTTGGCCGAGCCGCTTGCCGACCGCCTGCGCTGGGTGCACCTGCAGGACAACGTGGGCAGCGGCGACGCCCACATGCTGCCCTTCACCGGGCAGATTGACTGGCGGGCGGTGGCGCAGATCCTGGATCAGGCCCGCTACCAGGGGCCGTACCTGTTCGAGTTGAGCGCTGCCGCGGCCGAGGATGCAGTACCGCAACTGGTAGGGACGGCCCAGAGGCTGGATGGACTGCGGCGCCGCGGCAGATGACGGCGGGCGCAGTGGTATGGTCTCGGCATTTTGCCGCCCTTCCAGGGCTCTGGCCGGCTGGGCCGGTCGATCCGGGGTTACGCCCCCGGCTGCCAAGCGGTCGCCGCTTCGGGGGCTACCGCCAGCGGATAGGGACAGGCGGTCGGCCTGGAAGCAGGAGCGCCCACCAGGCATCCAAGCAGAGACAGCGCGGGCCATTGTGCATGCAACGGCGCAGAGGACGGGGAGGACGGTCTTGTGTGGGGCGGCCCGGTATGCTATCATAGCCGCCGTTTGCTACAAGGCAGGCAGGAGGAACTCAGGGGTGCCCATCACCAAGTCCGCATTCAAGCGCATGCGCAAGTCGCAGGAGCAGGAGGCACGCAATAAGGCGGCCAAGTCTGCGGCCCGCACCGCGGTGCGCAAGGCGCAGAACGCCGAGACCGCCGAGCAGCCGGCCGCTGTCGCCCAGGCCTACAAGGCGCTGGACAAGGCCGCCGCCAAGGGTGCGATCCACAAGAACGCGGCCGCCCGGCGCAAGTCCCGGCTGGCCAAGGCCGCCGGCAAGGGAACCGCTCAGGCCGCGTAGCCAGCGATCGGTAGCACAGGGGGCAGGCGCTTGACGCCTGCCCCTTTTTTTGCGTTTGCCATGCTGAGGGGGAGCGCTACCGGCTGGCGCGCTGCAGCACCCCGGTGGCCCAGGCCACGAGGGAGGCCCCAAAGAAGATCCAGAAGGAGACCGCCACGCGCGTGCGCTGCTGGTCGGAAAGCGCCGAAAGCGAGAGGGGCTCGAGCGCTGCCAGTTCCTTCTTGATCTCGTCCAGCCCCTCGGGGCGGTCCAGGGTGGCCTCGGTGTTGACCGCGGGGCGCGTCTTGGCGATCAGTCCCTTGAGAATCTCCTCGGTCTTGTTGAGTTTGGTCCAGTCGGGGCCGCGTGCGATCGGTCCCATGCTCTCGATAATACGATGCTGGTGGCGGGTACGCGTGAGCGCGCGGTTAAGCAGGTCGGCGATGTCCGCGGCCATCACCTTGCGCGCGGCATCCTTGACCTCCAGGTTGACGGCGCGTTCGGAGATGAAACCCGACATGATCGTCCAATACACGCCCAGGATGATGGTGAGCACTACGAAGACTGGGAATAGGCGCGCCATGCTGCCCTCCTCACCGGGATGGGCGTGGGCACTGGGGGCCCCGCCGTACCCTCATGCCAACACTCTTGCCAGCCGCTCGCGTAGCACGCGGGCGCGCTCCAGCCAGCGCCGTACGGCCTGCAATTCGGGCCAGGGAATCTCCACTTCGAACGCGCGTGGATCGTAGGCCACCTCGAAATTGTGGTGGAAGTCAGCGCGGGTGGCCGGGAAGCGCATGGCGCGCCCGCTCTTGTCCAGCGGCTTTACCACCATCTGCGAATCGTCGTAGGCGGACAACTTGGTGGCCTCCCGGGCCCGGGCGTAGGCCGGGGAAAGCCGGGTCACTTCCATCCACTCGTTGACCGCCAACTCGGTCTCATTCTTGAAGTAGAGCGCCAGCCCGTAATTGCTGTGCACGATGGGGTTGTTGGGCTGGAAGTCTATCACCCGTTTGAGGTGGTAGCAAGCCTGGTCGAGTTGCTTGGCCTTGGCATAGGCGAGGCCGAGGTTGTTGTGGCCTTCTACCGACTGCGGCACCAGCACCAGAACCCGTTTGAAGCACTCGATAGCCCGGTCGGTCATGCCCTGATGGTAGCAGGCGACGCCCAGGTTGGCCCAGTTCTCGGGATTGAGCGCCTCCAGTTTCACCAGTTGTTCCCAGCACTCGATGGCGGCCAGGTAATCCTTGCGCTCCCGGTAGGCGCGGGCCAGCACGTCCAGGGCGGTGGGCAGGTTGGGGTCCAGATGCATGACCTTGCGCAGCACCCGGTAGGCGGTGTCCAGGTCACCCTGCAGGTAGGAGCACAGCCCCAGATTAACCTGGGGCAGGGGGTTGCCCGGCATCAGGTCCACCGCCCGCGAGAAGTGCTCGACGGCCTGCACGTGCAGATTCTGCACCAGGGCGGCCACTCCCATGTTGTTATGGGCTTCGCCGTAACTGGGGTTGATCCGCACCGCCTCCGCGAACTGCTCCATGGCTTGCCCGGGCATCTGCAGCGTCTCGTAGCAGCAGCCCAGGTTGAAACGCAGGATGGGGTGTTCGGGAGCCAGTCGCACCCCCAGTTTGAAATGGTCCTGTGCGGGCTGCAGGCGACCCTTCAGGTACATTGCCAGGCCCAGATTGTTGACCACTTCAGCATTCCCCTGCTGCAGTTCGAAAGCCCGCTCGAGGTTGCGCAGGGCGGTGTCCAGAGAGCCGGTCTCCAACTCCAGGGTGCCGAGGTTGTAGCGTATCTCGAAATCGCGGGGCCCCAGGTCAACCGCCCGCTGCATGTGCTGCATGGCGACCTTCTCGTGCCCCAGGTAATGCAGGGCCAGCCCCAGTTCCATCTCCGCGCGGGGGAACTCGGGGCGGTAGCGTAGCGCCGAGCGGAAGCGCTCGGCCGCCTCCTTGTGGTCATGGGTGAGCATCTGGTAGAGGCCCAGGTTGTAGTGCGCGACGGGGTTACCGAAATCGTAGCGAATCGCCAGCCGGAACTGCAGCGACGCCTCCTGCAGTCGCCCCTGCAGTTGCTGCACCACCCCCAGGTTGTTGTGCCCGAAGGCGAACCGGGGGGAGGCCGACACTGCGAACTGCAACTCGCGCTCGGCCTGGTCATACTGCTGCTGGCGCGCCAGCAGCAACGCCAGCTGGTTGCGCAGGTGGACATCGTCGGGGGCGGCCTTGACCGCCTCCGCGCAGTGCTGCAGCGCCTCCCCGAACATCTGCCGGTTGGTGAGGGCCAGCGCCAGGTTGCGCTGTGCCAGGCGTACCTCACCGGCCTCTGCCAAGGGTTGCAGGTAATCCTGGGCACGCATGGGGTCGTCCAACCGGCCCCAGAGTGCTCCCAGGTTGTGACGGCTGACGGGGCTGTCATCCCCTTGGTCCACCGCAGTCTGCAGCAGGTCGAGTGCCCGGCGATCGTTACCGCCGAGCAGCGAGAGCACTGCCAACTGCCCGCGAGCCTCGCGCTCGTCCTGGGCCACGGCGGCCTCCAGCCGCTTCTCCTGCCGCCGGTAGAGGCGGTGCGCGATGAAGGCTGTGCACTGGCTGAGCGTGCCCAGGGTGATGATCAGCGTCACCCGCCGCACAATTGCCGGGACCGCCCCCATCAGCACGCCGGCCAGGGCAAAGGCGGCACAGGTGACGGCAAAGATGGGGGCGTTGGTGGAATTGGGAAGCCCCATGATGGCGCGGCTGTAGAGGAAGCCCACCGCCACGCCCAGGGAACCCAATACGATGATGGCGATCAGGCGGCGGCGGCGCGAAGCGGTATAACCAACCCGCCTCCGCTCCTGGGGTAGCGGAATGCTGCACTTGTGGCAGGTGGTACGGTCGGCGGCATTGGCGGCTCCGCACCGTGGGCAGATCATCCTTCTTCCCCTACGGCACTGGATGGCACGGCACTCGTCGCCGGGCGGGTCCCCTTGCAGTCAGGGTATCCGCTGCAGCCCCAGAATGGTCCCCGCCGGCCGCGGCGCGAGACCATGGGCTTGCCACATTGTGGGCAATTCGGCGCCGCCACCGGCTCTCCCTGCTCGGCTTCCAGCGGCCGTGTATATCGGCACGCGGGATAGCCGCTACAGCCGTAGAACGGCCCCCGGCGGCTGCTGCGGATGACTAACGGCTTGCCGCACTGCGGGCAAGGGAGATCGGTCACCTGGGCCCTGGGCTTGGCCGGGCGCGTGTCCTCCCCGCCGGGCACCGGGCGGGTATGCTTGCATTCGGGGTAGCCGGTGCAAGCGAGGAAGGGCCCCAGCCGTCCGGTGCGGATCACCATCGGCTTGCCACATACCTCGCACACCTCGCCCGTCTCCTGAGCCGGCATGCGCACCGCCCGCATCTCCTGCTCGGCGTTGGCCACCGCAGCCTGGAAGGGCCCGTAGAACTCCTCCAGCAGCCGCACCCAATCCGCCTTGCCCTCCTCCACCGCATCCAGCCGGTTCTCCACCTCGGCCGTGAACTGCACGTTCATGATCTGGGGGAAGAAGCGCTCTAACTGGTCGGTGACCGCGAAGCCCAGATCGGTCGGCCGTAGCCGCCGGTTCTCCAGGTACACATATCCACGCTCTACGATGGTGGCGAGAATCGGCGCATACGTGCTCGGCCGGCCGATCCCCTCGGCTTCCAGCGCGCGCACCAGGGTGGCCTCGGTGTAACGGGCGGGTGGCTCGGTGAATTTCTGTTCCGAGGTGACTCCCAGCAGATCCAGGGGTTGGCCCTCGCTCAGCGCCGGCAGGCCGCCCTCCTCACCCTCCTTGTCCTCCTCGGGCTTGTACACCGCGCGATAACCCGCGAAGGCGATCACCGACCCGGTGGCCCGCAGCAGGTAATCGCCCGCCCGCACCTCCACCGTGGTCACATCCACCTCGGCGGGGGCCATCTGACTGGCCAGGAAGCGGTTCCAGATCAGCCGGTACAGGCGCAACTGCTCCCGGTTGAGGGCGCCGGCCAGCGACTCCGGGTCGCGCGCGGCACTGGTGGGGCGGATGGCCTCATGCGCCTCCTGGGCACCCTTCACGGCCTTTCCCCGGCGCCCTCCGGCACCAGCGTACTCGGCGCCGAAGCGGGCAGTGATCACCTGCCGCGCCTCGGCCTGGGCCTCCGCGGCGACGCGGGTGGAGTCGGTGCGCATGTAGGTGATGAGACCGACCGGGCCCTGCGCGGTTTCGATTCCCTCGTACAGTTGCTGGGCCAGCGCCATAGTGCGCTTGGGGGCCATCCCCAGGCGGCTGGAGGCCTCCTGCTGCAGCGTGCTGGTGATGAAGGGGAGGGGTGGCTTGCGCTGCTGACGGGTCTTCTTGACCCCGGCGACGGAGTAGGAGGCGGCCTCCAGATCTTCCACGATGCGGCTTGCCTGCTCGCCATTGGTGACCTTGGCCTTGCGTCCGGCGATTTCGACCAGTTTCGCCTGAAATGGCGTCTGTGGGCCGTGGGGGGTGAGGTTGACGGCGATATTCCAGTACTCTTCCGGCCGGAAGGCCTGGATCTCGCGCTCGCGCTCGCAGACCAGTTTCACCGCCACAGACTGCACCCGCCCGGCGCTGAGCGACCGCCGCCGCATCTTACGGATGAGCAGCGGGCTCAGTTGATACCCGACCAGGCGGTCCAGGATGCGCCGGGCCTGCTGCGCGTTGACCCGGCGCATGTCTATCTCGCGGGGGTGCGCCAGCGCGTTCAGCACCGCCGCCCGGGTGATTTCGTTGAACTCGATGCGCCGGGGACTGGGCAGCCGCAGCGCCTCTGCCAGGTGCCAGGCTATCGCCTCCCCTTCGCGGTCAGGGTCGGAGGCCAGGTACACCTCCTGCGCGCCCCGCGCCGCCCGCGCCAGATCGGCGAGCACCTTCTTGCGCTCGGGGATCGCCTCGTATTCCGGACGGAAATGCTCCTTGATGTCCACGCCCAGGCCCTTCTCGGGCAGGTCGCGCACGTGCCCCATGGAGGCTTCCACCCGGAAATCGCTACCCACGAAAGACTTGATGGTCTTCGACTTGGCCGGTGACTCGACGATGATCAGTTTGCTTGCCATGGCCCGGTGCTCGCTTGCCTGCAGTTATTGGTTCCACGTTGTGCCGCGGCGCGGATGATACCCGACCCCAACGCGATTGGACAAGCGCGAACCGCCTGTCCTTGTCGCACAGGGGGCATAGAACCGATTGGCACGCTTACGCTGCTTGATGGCGGCTCAGGCCGGCGCCAGCACCGTCCCTGCAATGTGGCGGGTAGCCGCCCCGCCCTCGGAGGCCAGGTGGAAGTAGTAGGCGGTCAGCACCTTGCCCTCCGGCAGCAGGCACGACCAGGGATAGCCAATGTCTCCCCCCCCGCCGTCGCTGCGCAGGATGACCTCGGGCGTGTCAAAGCGGGTGCACTCGGGATCCAGCACGCGCCCCCGGATCCCGTAGGGCTCGTGGCGGTAGCCGTAGACCAGCCACACCCGGCCATCGGGCAGGCGCAGGGCATGGTGGGGATGGCCGACAATGCCCGTATCCTGCCACTTGGCCCAGGTCCTGCCTCCGTCCCGCGAGCGGGCCACCGCGGTGTGGTCGTCTAGGTCGGCCGTGCGCATGAAGCACACCAGGTCGCCCTTCGGAGTCTGGTACAACTGGGCCTCGTTGAAGGTGACCCTGGGATCGCTGGCAATGACCGCGCCGTATTGCCAGGTCAGCCCACCGTCATCCGAATACACCAGATGCTCCTCCGTACGGCGGCGGTCTGCCCGCACCTCCCGTGCGGCCGCGAACAGGATGCGCCCGCCCTCCACCTGCAGCATCCCGCCCCGGTTATAGGGCGCCATGCGGTAGCCGGGGATGGTCGCGCCCCAGTTCTCCTTCACCAGGGGCTGGTAGGGCGCGGACCAGGTACGGCCCTTGTCCTTCGAGCGCACCAGGTATCCGCCCAGAAAGGCGAAGTCCATCTCCTTGTCCCGGATGATATAGGCCTCACCCTTGTTGGACCCCGCGGGCATCAGCATCCACAGGTAACTGGCGCAGAGTACGGTGCCGTCTTGCAGCCGGTACAGGCAGGGGTCCTGGGAGCCGCCCAGGGGATGCGCGCAGATGGTCTCGGGCTCCGCGGACCACTTACGCCCGTCTCGCGAGCGCACCAGCACCAGGTAACTGTTGGGATCCACGTGGCTGTTGTGCGTGCCACCGTAGCGCCACCGGTTGGGAGCCCGCCGGAAAGCGCACAGGATCTCCCCGCCCGGCATCACTGCCAGCGAGGGAAAACAGGAGTAGAACAGGTCATCGCGATAGATTACGATGTCCTCGATTTTGCGCATGGTACCCTCCCGGGGTAGTGGCTTGCCGGCAGCGCGGCCGAGAGCCGGGCCCAGGGCCACCGAAGCCCCCAGGCCCGCCAGGCCGGCGAGAAACTGCTTGCGGGTGATTTTCCTCATGGCCCTGTAGGCGGAGGGGCGAATGGGCAGATAGCAGTCAGGCTCCGCGCGCTCCCGCGCCGTGTGTCATTTCGAGCGGCAGTACTGAGCGTAGCGAGGGACCCCCGTCGAGAAATCTCGCTGTTCTGAGATCGGCTCGAGATTCCCTCCCACTCACCTCTCACCACTCCACCACTCGACTCCCTCTACAGCATCGGCAGGTACCGCTTGATCTCGTGCGAGGTGACCTGTACCCGGTCCTGATCCCACTCCGCACGCTTGTTGCGGATGAAGCGGACGAAGATGTGCTCGCCCAGGGTGCGCCGCAGTAGATCGCTCTTGGCAGCCACGTCCACCGCCTCCTTGAGGTTGTGGGGCAGGTGCTCCAGGCCCAGTTCCTCCCGCTCCTCGGCGGGCATATGGTAGATATTGGGCTCGACCGGGTCAGGGATTTCGTACTTGTGCTCGATGCCCTCCAGCCCGGCGGCGAGCATCACCGAGAAGGCCAGGTAGGGATTGCAGGCAGGGTCGGGACAGCGCAACTCGGCCCGGGTAGCCTGTTCGTTGCCCGGCCGGTAGAGTGGCACCCGGATGAGGGCAGTGCGGTTGCGTTGCGCCCAGGAGATGTACACCGGGGCCTCATAGCCGGGCACCAGCCGCTTGTACGAGTTCACCCATTGCGCGAGTACGGCGCATATCTCATTGGCATGCCGCAGTTGCCCGGCGATGAACTGACGTGCGATCGTGGACAGGTGCATACTATCACTCGGGTCAAAGAAGGCATTGCGCCCCTCCCGTGAGAGCGATTGGTGCACGTGCATGCCGCTGCCCGCCACCCCGTAGATGGGCTTGGGCATGAAGGTGGCGTAGATGCCGTTGTCCTGGGCCACCTCCTTGACCACTGTGCGATAGGTGATCACGTTGTCGGCCATGCGCAGCGCGTCGCAGTAGGACAACCCGATTTCATGCTGGCTGGGGGCCACCTCGTGGTGGTAGGTTTCCACCTGGATGCCCACGCTCTCCAGGGCCTGCACCGTCTTGATAAGCACCGCGTTGGGGTGGCCGGTCCGGCTGGAGTCGAAATACCCCTTGTTGTCCAGGCGGCTGGGCGCCTCGCTATCTTTGAAGTAAAAGAACTCCAACTCCGGCCCCACGTTAAAGGTGAAGCCCATCCCGGCTGCCCGCTGCAGGGTCTGGCGCAGCACCCAGCGCGGGTCGCCGGGATACGGGGAGAGATCGTGCTGGAGGATATCACAGAAGAAGCGCCCGGTGACCTCCCCACCGTTGGTCCAGGGCAGCACGGTGAAGGTGGTGGGGTCGGGCATCGCCAGGATGTCGCTCTCTTCCGCCTCTGCGTAGCCGGTGATGGAAGAACCGTCGAACCACTTGCCGGCCTCCAGGATGGTCTCCAACTCCGTGACCGGGACCGCAACGCTCTTCAGGTTCCCCAGGATGTCGGTGAACCACAACTCGATGAACCGAACCTGGCAGTCGCGGGCACGCTGCAGCGCCTCTTCACGGGGGTCAGGCATGGGGAATCTCCTTCCAACGTTGGACGGCCCATGTTACCAAAAGCCCACCCGCGCCGGCAAGGGCAAAGAGGTGCTGGAGGGCTGCTCCTTCTCCCTTTCCCCCCGGGAGAGGGGAGGGTAAGGGGGCGTCGTGGTCACCCGGCCGGTGGCGTCTCCGGCCGTCTACCCAGCGCCTCCTGCATTGCCTGCTTGCCGGCCTCCGCCATCTCGTGCAGCGTGCTCTCCCGGCACCCCCAGGTAGCACGCCCGGGGGAAGAGCGATTTCGGGCTCGCGAGGTAGACCAGCGCCTGTGCCCGCTCATGCTTGCCCCAGGACTGCGGGGGCGGCCCGGGTGGAATCAGGCCGGTCCTCCCCTTTGCGGGTCCGCTCGGCATCCGGTCGCTCAACCCTATGCGCCCGCGCGCGCGTCCGCCCACCGCGGCAGCATCACGGCGGCCGCCAGCCACAGGATAGCGGCGGCGAGGCCCAGCCCCAGACCCAGGCGCAGGCTGCGGGAGCCATAGGTCATCACCACCGTGTGCCTGCCCGCGGCAGGCAGCCGTACCGCCCGCATTGCGTAATTGGCCCGCTGTACTGGCACCGGTTTGCCGTCGAGTGTCGCCGTCCACCCGGGGTACCAGGTATCTGTCACTACCAGCCAGCAGGGGGCAGGAGCCTCGGCCGTGAGCGTCAGGCGTTCTGGCCGGGCGGCCTGCGTTACCCGCACTGGAAGCGCCGAGAAATCAGCCCGGGCCGCGGTCGGCGCGCAGGCCACATAGACAATCCGGCGGAAATCCAGCATCCCCACCCTGGCCAGAGGAAGCACATCGTCCTGCGTGGCCACCCGGTCTGCCCGGGGCACCAGGAAGGCGCGGGGCAGGGGATCGGCCACGCGGTAGAGATGTAGTGGCGCCCCCGAGGGCACCTCCTGCAGCCCCTCCGCCTTTAGCGGCCAGGCGCTGGCCACCCAGGCCACGTTCCAGGTCTGCAGTAGTCGCACGTAGGTGGGCAGCGGCTCCATGGGGGGATCGGTCTCGGGGTCCGGGAAGTCAGCCCAGCGCCCGGTCTCCTGGTACAGGCGCTGCAGCAACCGGCTGCCGGCAAGAGTTTCCCACCAGTCCATGATGCTCTGCGTATGCTGGCCATGCCAGAGCATGGCGGACCATTCCGGGGTCAACTCGCCATAGCCGCTGGCCTGGGAGACGTCCCAGAGCATATTCACGTCGGGTTGCATTGCCGCCCGCGCCGCCACCAGGCGCTCTTTGTTGCCGGCCACCCCGCCTTGGGCGATCTGCATGCGGTAGGCTGCGTTGCCCATGTAGGTATACACCCGGCCTCGCTCCCGGACCTGAGCCAACGTGGCCGGCGGTCGGTGCCAGGCGGCGGCGTCGTAGTAGACGTTTATCCCCCACTGCGCCCACGCCAGGTCCAGCAGCGCCACGGCCAGGATCGCCCCGGCGACCACCTTGCCCCGCCTTCCCGGCAGGCGCGCCAGCAGCCGCTGCATGCCCATGGCGCCCAGCACGGCGATTCCTAACTGTGCGAAGAGCAGGAAGCGTTGTGGGAAGCGGAAGTAGGCCATCCCCGGCACCGCATGGTAAGCCAGGTAGTAGAAGCCGGTGTGTATTCCCAGCCCCAGCAGCAGGCCGACCAGGACCACCCCCACCAACGCCCGCGCGGGCCGGCTGCGCCGCAGCGTCCAGGGCAGGCCACCCAGCGCCAGCAGCACCGTGGGCCAGCCGAGGTAGGAATAATTCTCCCAGAAGTTTCCCCGGCCATAGGGGGCCAGCCGCCGGTAGGAGCCGTCCCCCGGCCACCCGACCGCCCGGCTCCAGCCGAAGGTAAGCAGGTCGCGGGCCGGCAGCGGGCACAGGTCGGCCGAGCCGATTGATAGCGCTTTGCCACGCTCAGAAACGCCGGATAACTCCCGGGTGGGCAACAGTTGCCCGCCGGCCAGCGCGGCGCCCCAAGCCAGGCAGACCACCAACAGGGCCGCCACCGCAATCCGGAAGCGCCAGCCCCGGCCGGCAAGCATCAGCAGCCGAAGCACGGCATAGGTGCCGACGGCCAGCACCGCCAGGTATACCACCGGCACCCCGCCGGCCAGGATCTGCAGTCCCGTCACCGGCGCCAGCCAGAGCAGCGCCCGCACTGCCTGCCGCCGGTTGCCTTGCACCGCGCGCTCCAGCAGCGCCAGTTGCAGCGGGATGAACGCGGCCGACTGGAGGAAGGCGACGTGCTTGGCATGGGCCACGAAGAAGCCGCACCCGGCATAGGCCATACCCGCCAGCGTCGCCGGCGCTCGCCCCAGCCCCAGCACCCGGCACCAGTAATAGGCCAGCCAGCCGGCCAGCATGCAGGCGCCCATGATGGTGAGGGCCATCGCCGCGGGCCCCGGCAGGACGGCGAAGATCCAGTTGGGCGGGTAGAGCGCACCCACCGAGGGATTGGCAAAGAGTGGGTAGCCGCAGAAGATGCGGTCGGTCCACAGCGGCAGTCGTCCGTGGGCGATCGCCTGCCCCAGGGCCAGTTTGAAGGGGTAGGTCTGGTAGAGCATGTCAATGGTGCCCACCTCGCCGGTCATCAACAGCCGGCGCAGGTTCGCAAGCGGCCAGAAGACGGCCACTACCAGCACCGCGATCAGCGTGAGTCCGGGCACCTCCCTGGCGCGCGCGAACCGGCCCTTGCCGGGCCCCACCTCGGGCTCCGCCTCGCTCAGGGTGGACTTGGCCATGCACGCTCCCCGGGGGAAGTGGTACAGGTTAGTAGTACCCACAATTCGGCGTCGCCAAGAGCGCCGCCTGCCGGAACCGGGCGCGCCGATCCCCCGTCCCGCATTTCGCTCCCCCTCCAGCATCCAGCCTCGCCTCCCTCCCATTGACGTCCCCTCCGCCCTCCTGTTACCCTCGCCCCTCCTGGAGGAGAAGGCTTGCCTGTTCCCCGCCGCTCTTACCTGGCCGTCGGCGCCGGGTTCCTGGTGAACCTGATGCTCGGCTGGGTCTATACCTACGGCGTCTTCCTGCTGCCCCTGGCGCAGGACTTCCGCTGTAGCACCGCCGCCGCGGCCGCGCCGTTCGCCATCTTTGTGGCCATGAACACCCTGGGCAACTTTCTGGGGGGCTGGCTGCAGGACCGCCTGCCCCCCCGGCTGGTGATTAGCACCGGCAACGTCATCTTCTACACGGGCCTGCTCGCCGCCAGCCGGGCCCATTCCCTGCCAGGCTTCATAGCCACCTACTCGCTCTGGTCCGGGGTGGGGGAGGGGATGACCTACGTGCCGTGTGTGTCCACTGCCGTCAAGTGGTTCCCCGCGCGCCGGGGGCTGGTCACCGGGCTGGTGATCGGCGGCTTGGGGCTGGGGGCGGTGGCCTGGGCGCCGCTGTGCCAGGCCCTGATTGACCGCTGGGACTGGCGGGCGGCCTTCGCCATCCTCGCCGGCGCCTTCCTGGTGGCGAGCGTGCTTGCCTCGCAGTTCATCCACAACCCCCCCTCCAAGCCGGTGGAGACCGAGGCCCATGACCCCGGCGGGGACGACTATTCCCTCCGCCGGGCGCTGGGGACAGGCGCCTTCTGGCTGGCCTTCGCCGGCTACGTACTCGCCACCGGGGCCGGCCTGCTGGTAATGAGCCACATCGTGGCGATTGCCCGCGGCAGCGGCTTTACTCCCCTGGCAGCGGCGCTGGCGGTCTCCTTCGTCGCCCCGGGCAATGCCGCGGGCCGGCTGATCTTCGGCGCGCTCTCCGACCGCCAGGGCCGCACCCGCGTGCTGATCCTTACCACCGCCCTGCAGGCGGGCATCTGCCTGGTGCTGGCGACCGCCCATGCGCCGGGCGTGCTCTACCCGCTGTGCCTGCTCTTTGGGCTCTGCTATGGCTCGTGGTACTCCATCTACGCCCCCCTGGTGGCCGACCTCTACGGCACCCGGCACCTGGGCAGCATCTACGGCGTTCTCACCCTGTCCTACGGCGTAGGCGCGCTCTTCGGCCCGGTGATCGGCGGGGCGGTGCGCGATGCCACCGGTTCCTATGCCTGGGCGCTGTGGGGCTGCAGCGCCGCGTGCCTCGGGGCCTGCGCCCTGTTCTCCCTGGTGCGTAAGCCGGGCAAGGCTTCGTAGGGGCGCCGCAGGCATGTTGCGCGCGGCGCCCTTGCGTTTCCTCGGCATGATCGGCACACTGCTGTTCGGCTCCTCCCGCGGCGCGAGACCCGAGACCCGAACCCCGAGCGAGGCCATGCGTGCCGCCTTGGTAACCAACCCGAGAGCCGGCAACGGCAAGGGCATGCGGGCTGCCCGGCAGGCCCAGGCGGTCTTGCGCGAGGCGGGCTGGCGAGTGGCCATCGCGGCCACCGAGGGGCCCGGCGACGGCACCCGGCTCGCCGAGCAGGCCGCCGGCGCGCTGTGCGGGGTGGTTCTCGCCTGCGGGGGCGACGGCACCCTCTCCGAGGTGCTCGCCGGGCTGCGGGGCACCACTGTGGTGGCCGGGGTCATCCCCGCAGGCACCGGCAACGACTTCTGCCGCACCGTCGGCATCCACCCCGACCCCGCCCGCGCCGCTCGCCAATTGCTCGAGGGTGAGATCGCCGCCGTGGACATGCTGGCCGTGGGTGACAGCACGCTACTCTCGGTCAACATCGTCGGCACCGGTTTCGACGCCCGGGTGGCCCAGCGCATCAACCGCAGGCGGCGCCTCACCGCAGGCCGCCTCGCCTACCTGAGTGCCGTGGGCCAGGAGTTGCTGCGATACCGTCCGGGGGCATTCCGCGTGGAGGCCGACGGCATGCAATGGGAGGGCCCGGCCCTGTTGGTGGCGGTTGCCAACGCCCGCTCCTATGGCGCCGGCATGCTTATCGCGCCCCAGGCTCGGATTGACGACGGCCTGCTCGATGTGGTGGTGGTGGAGGACATGGGCCGCTGGGCGTTCCTGCGTGCCTTCCCCCGGGTCTTCCGCGGCGCCCACCTCGACCATCCTGCCGTCCACACCTGGCAGGGCCGGGAGGTGACGGTGACATCACTCGGCGACCCCATGCCCGTACTGGTGGACGGCGATATCCGCTGCGAGACACCCCTCGCTATCCGCGTGATTCCGCGAGCCGCGCGCATGCTGTTGCCCAAGGGCTGGCAACAAACCGGCGAGGCGGCGATGGAGCCGGTGAGAAGCCCGGCGCGGGCGTGAGCCGGGTCGCCGGGCGCCCTCGCTAATCCCACCCTTCTGCTGTGTGCCCTTGCGCCCATCGCCTCCGCCCCGGATTACCGCTTGCGCATTTCGCCCGGGCCTGCTATACTGCTCCCACAACCCGAATCGCAAAAGGCAATGACGGGGTAAAGTAGACCGACAGCGGTCCGACAGAGAGGCAGCGGTCACCGGCTGAGAGCCGCGCCAGGGATGCGCCCGGTTGAAGTTCCCCCCTGAGCCGCGAGGCTGAACCTGTAGGGCCGGGCTTCCATGCCCCCCGGACGCAGTCAGTAGGCCGAGCCGGAACCCACCGTTAACCGGGACCGAGTGAGCGGGCATCCGGCCCGCTAACGAGGGTGGCACCACGGAAGTCCAGAACCTTTCGCCCCTTGGTTCTGGGCTTTTTTTGTTTTCCGAACGGGAGGAGAGTGTGTCGGTACTGGAAGACCTGGAGACGCTGCACCGCGAGGCCGAGGGGCGGCTGGCCGCCGCACACACCCTGGCCGAGGTAGATCAGGTGCGCATTGACTATCTGGGCCGCAAGGGCGCCCTGACTGCCATGTTGCGAGGCATGGGCGCGCTTCCCCCCGAGCAGCGTCCAGCCGCGGGTAAGCGCGCCAATGAAGTGCGCGCCGCGCTCGAAGCCGCTCTGGAGCGCCGCCAGAACGAGGTTGCGGCCGAAGAGACCTTGACCCGCCTGGAGGCCGAGCGCCTGGACGTTACCCTGCCCGGCCGGCACTGGCGCCTGGGCGGTCGGCACCCCATCGAGATTGTGCTTGCTGATGCCCGCGCCAGCCTGGTGGGAATGGGCTTTGAGGTGCTGGACAGCGGCCCGGAGGTGGAGACCTTTCGCTACAACTTCGGCGTCCTGAACTACCCGGAGGACCACCCTGCCCTCGACGAGCAGGACACCTTCTACATCACCGACGAGGTCCTCCTGCGCACGCAGACCTCGGGCATGCAGGTGCGCACCATGGAGCGCCGCCAGCCACCGCTCAAGGTGGCCGTGCCTGGACGCTGCTACCGCCGGGAGGTGGTGACCGCCACCCACAGCCACACCTTCCACCAGGTGGAGGGCTTCCTGGTGGACCGCCATGTGACGTTCGGCGATCTCTACGGCACGCTGGCCCAGTTCGCCCGGGATATGTTCGGCCCCGATACCAGGGTGCGGCTGCGGCCGGACTATTTCCCCTTCACCGAGCCCAGCGCCGACTACTCGGTGACCTGCACCTTTTGCCACGGCGGTGGGTGCCGGCTGTGCAAGGAGAGCGGCTGGATCGAACTCGGCGGCTGCGGCATGATCCACCCTCACGTGCTCCAGAACGCCGGTTACGACACCGAGGTGTGGAACGGCTATGCCTTTGGTCTGGGGGTGGATCGCATTGCCCAGGTGCGCTATGGCATCAACGACATCCGGCTCTTGGCCGAGAACGATATGCAGTTCCTGGAGCAGTTCTGATGCAAGTTCCCTATGAGTGGCTGCAAGAGTTCGTTGACATATCCGATATGAGCCCCCGCGAGGTGGCCGAGCGCCTCACCATGATGGGGCTGGAGGTGGAGGCCAGCGCACAGATCGAGGGGAGCGTGGTCTTTGAGGTCAAGGTCACCCCTAACCGGGGGGACTGCCTTTCCATGGTGGGCGTCGCCCGGGAATTGTCGGCCAACACCGGCCGCCCCCTGCGCCATCCTGATATCCACGTGGAGGAGACCGGCCCGGCCGTGGACACCATGGCCGCGGTCGAGATCAGGGCGCCCGAGTTGTGCCCGCGCTACTCGGCGCGGGTGGTCACCAACGTCTCCATCAAGCCCTCACCCCCCTGGGTAGGCAAGCGCCTGCTGCAGTGCGGCATGCGCCCCATCAACAACGTGGTGGACGCCACCAACCTGGTCATGCTCGAACTGGGCCAGCCGCTGCACGCCTTCGACGCTGACCTGCTGGCCGGCGACAACGGACGTTACCAGATCATTGTGCGCCGTGCCAGGGAGGGGGAGGTGATCACCACCCTCGACGGCCAGCAGCGCATGCTGTCTGCGGACATGCTGGTGATCGCCGACCCCGAGAAGGCGGTGGCGGTGGCGGGAGTGATGGGTGGGGCCAACAGCGAGGTGAACTGGGGCACGAGCACGCTGCTGCTCGAGTCCGCGCATTTCAACCGGGTGAGCATCCGGCGCACGGCCAGGGAACTGGGGCTGCAGTCTGAGGCCTCCTATCGCTTCGAGCGGGTGGTGGATCCCGGCGGGACCATCCGCGCCGTGGACCGGCTGGCGCAGTTGATTGTCGAGTTCGGCGGGGGTGAGGTGGCTACGGGCGTGGTGGACGCCCACCCCCGTCCGACCCTTCCGGTCACCATCAGCGTGCGGCCGGAAAAGGTGAACGCCGTACTCGGCACCGACTTGTCCCCTGCCCGCATCACCGAGTACCTGCGCCGCATCGAACTGGAGGTAGCCGGGGAGAGTCCGCTGCAGGTAACCGTGCCCACCTTCCGCCCGGACCTGGTGGAAGAGATCGACGTCGTGGAGGAGGTGGCCCGGGTACACGGCTATCAGAACATCGCCGGGCGCCTACTCACCGGGGAGAACCTCACGGGCCGCCTGGACGATACGGTGGCCATGATTCTGCGCGTGGAGGAGATTCTGCGCGGGCTCGGGCTCTCGCAGGCCATGACCTACAGCCTGGAGGCTCCGGAGGCGCACGACCGCATGGCATTGCCGGCGGACAGCCCGCTGCGGCGAGCGGTGGTGTTGAAGAGCCCGAAGAGCGAGGAGTATACGCAGTTGCGCACTACCATGCTCTCGAGCATGCTGGCGGTGCTTGCCAACAACGCCCGGCGGGGGGTGCGCGACGTGCAGGTGGCCGAGGTGGGGCGGGTCTTCTACCCCAAGGACGGCAACACGCAGCCGGAGGAACGCAACCGGGTGGCCATCGCCATGATGGGTAGCCAGTGGCGCCGCCCCTGGAGCCTGCCTGGAGATGCGGTCGAGAGCGACTTCTACTCGCTCAAGGGTGCGGTGGAACTGCTGGCGGGTGAGTTGAGCGACGCCCACCTGGAGTTCGTGCCGGCCGAGCACCCCTCCCTGCATCCCGGGCGCACGGCCAAGGTGCTGGCGGACGGGCAAGAGTTGGGGATCCTGGGGGAGGTGTCGGCGCAGGTGGCCGGCAACTACGACCTGCCCGGCCGGGCCTACCTCGCGGAGTTGGATTTTGACCTCCTCCAGGCCATCGCCCACCGGGCACTCGCCTACCGGCCACTCTCCCGCTTCCCGGCGACCCGGCGCGACCTGGCCATCCTGGTGGATGAGGGCATTTCCGCCGAGCGAGTGGAGCAGATCATGCGCGCTGCGGCCGGCGAGTACCTGGAGGGGCTCGCGCTGTTTGACGTGTACACTGGCAAGCAGGTGCCGGCGGGCAAGAAGAGCCTTGCTTTTGCTTTCACCTTCCGCGCTGCTGAGCGCACCCTGACCGACCAGGAGGTGGATCAGGCGATGGCGGCCGTTCGCCGCGCGCTCGAGGAGCAGGCGGGGGCACAGTTGCGCTAAAGTGCTGCGGCAACCACCGAGGCATCTATAGCGCAGGGAGCGGGCGGTCGGGCGGGACCGCCCGCTTTCATTTGCGGGACGACCGAGCGGTAGGGCTCAGAGCATGGGCGGCGCTTGGAAGCCGGCCCTACGGCGCCGCCCCCTCCACCCCCAAGCCGTCTTTGCGCGCCCTCGGATACCCGGCGCTCCCCTCGGGGCCGCCGCACACCCGCCACTCGGGGGCGGTAGTGACCCCAGTGCCGTAGCCACACACCTGGGTGGTGCTGGTGACCATCGCGAACAGCCGCCGCAGCAGGTCGCGGGCGGGTAGCGTGTCCCCATACTCCAGCCCGAGCAGGTGCAGCACCTGCAGATCCTTCAACTCATCACGCAGGCCCATGCTCTGGGCTGCCCGGCACACTCCCGCCTGGGGATCAAAGCCCGGGCAGGGCGGGCAGATGTCACACGGTCCCTCGACCAGGGTCACCGGAATCTCGGGGTTGCCCTGCATGGCGGCAATGCCCTCGTAGAGATTGTCCTCGGCGATCGGCGCCAGTCCCTGGTCAATCCTGCGCCCGTAGAAGCAGCACATGCACAGCAGGTGGTGCGGCCGGAAGCGCAGGCCGGCGGCCGCCAATAGGGCTTTGGCCGAGGTTGCCTTCGCCCCTGCCATCTCCTCGGTCGAGCGGGAGGGGATGATCGCCCCCAGGCCCCGCGCCCGGCCCCGCTCGTAGTGGGCAGCCATCTCCGGCGAGTGCGCCAGGTCGGCAATGCTCTCGATTGTCTCCAACACCCGCTGCAAGAGGCAGATGGCCGGCCGGCTGTCCCCCGGTACCAGCCCCAGCCGCTGCAGCAGCATCAGGTCCCGCCGGCGGGATTCCAGGGTCTCGGGCGACCCGTCGCTGGGGTTCAGTTCCCGGTACGGCCCACTGGTGGTGGCACGCAGGGTGAGCGGAAGGTACGGGTCTTTACTCACCCCCGCCAGCAACTCCGACAGCGCCGGCTCCCCCGGTTCCTCGCCCCTCCCCAGGGTGGCGATTAGGCGGATGACGTCGTAAGGGCGAATGGACAGGCTCGCGGGCGGTTCCATGCAGTGCCTCCCGAGCAAGCATAGGGCAGGCAGTACGGAGGCGCAAGTCCGCGGCAGGTAATGCTCCCCGCGCGAGCGAACCTCCACCTCCCCGGAGGATCGCCATGCCCCGTTTTGCCGTGAACGAAGGCCGCCTGGTCAGTGACTTCATGCGCCTGGCCGCGATCCCCAGCCTCTCCCATCAGGAGGGGCATGTGGTGGCGGCCGTGACCCAGGAGTTGTCGCGGCTCGGGCTCTCGGTGGAGGTGGACGACGCCGGCCGCAAGATCGGTGGGGACACGGGCAACGTCATCGCCCGCCTCCCCGGCCGGGGGCGGCCCATCATGCTTTGCTGCCACCTGGATACGGTGGGCCCGGCCGACCAGGTGCGGCCCCGGCTGGTGGGTGGGCGCATCACCAGCGACGGCGGGACGATTCTCGGCGCTGACGACAAGGCCGGGGTCGCTGGCATCCTGGAGGCGTTGCGCGTCGTGCTCGAGCAGTCGCTGCCCCGCCCGGCGCTGGAGGTCGTCTTCACCGTGGCCGAGGAGGTAGGGCTGGAAGGGGCCAACACCCTGGACTTTCGCCACCTGCATTCCCACATGGCCCTGGTTGCCGACAGCGACGGCCGGGTGGGGACCGTCGTCAACCAGGGTCCGGGCCAGGACCGCTTCCGCGCGGTGGTACGGGGCAAGGCCGCGCATGCCGGGGTGGAGCCGGAGAAAGGCGTGAACGCCATCGCCATCGCCGCTACGGCCATCTCCCGGATGCGCCTGGGCCGGCTGGATGCCGAGACGACTGCCAACATCGGCCTCATCTCCGGTGGCCAAGCGAGCAATATCGTCCCCGACCGGGTGCTGCTGGAGGGGGAGGCGCGCAGCCATGATGACGGCAAGCGGGTGGCACAGGTTGAGCACATGACCTCCTGCCTGCAGCAGGCCGCGGCCGAGGGTGGGGGCAAGGTGGAGATCGAGGTCAGCCCCATGTACGAGCGCTACCACGTCCTCCCCGACCATCCCCTGGTGCGTCTGGCCCGCATGGCGATGAGGGCGGTGGGCATTCGCCCGCACCTGCAGGCCTCCGGCGGCGGCAGCGACGCCAACGTCTTCAACGCCCGTGGCATCCCGGCGGTGCTCCTGGGGGTGGGATATCACGGATGCCACACCACCAGGGAATACATACCGGTGACACAGTTGCGGCGGTTCGCCGAGCTCATGGTGGCGGTGATGGTGGAAGCGGCATAGCCCATGCCCAGGGACTTCGACCCGAAACTGGACTACTACGAAATCCTGCAGGTGCACCCCAAGGCGCAGCCGGAGATGATCAAGCGGGCCTACCGCCTGCTCCTGCGGGAGATGAAGGCCCACCCCGACCTGGGGGGGAGCCACCAGCAGGCGGTGATCATCAACGAGGCCTACGCGGTGCTCAGCGACCAGACCCGACGTGCCGCCTATGACCTGGCGCGGGCCGGGGTCACCGGCCAAGCCCCCCCGCCCCCCCGCCGCCCCGAACCAGCGGAGTCGTATTCGGCAGCGCCGGTGATCGTGGTCTGC
>Ga0315298_1000090_pt1 | contig 169333 bp, 174 predicted proteins | sample WHS_1_MG_FD_203077 | JGI IMG/M metagenome (GOLD analysis project Ga0315298, IMG submission 203077) | Extremophilic microbial mat communities from Washburn Hot Springs, YNP, Wyoming, USA - WHS_1_MG | ecosystem: Environmental > Aquatic > Thermal springs > Hot (42-90C) | place: USA: Wyoming...
TTTGTTTTACAGACAAGAAAAAGGAACGTTGTTGTTTAAGTTGAAAACCCCATCATAAGGGGATTGAAAGTTATTATCCACTAATACTTTAAGATTTTTCTTAAGCTGTTTAAGTTGAAAACCCCATCATAAGGGGATTGAAAGATTACCTCTTCTATAATGCCATAAAGCCTTGAACGCAAAGTGTAACATATTGCTTCTCAAAAGTTCTTTCTTGCCTTTTACCAACTCCCTTCAGAGGTTTTATTGTCAGGATCGAGGAGTCAACGGCCACCACAATCTTCTTTCATGTTTTTTCGTCGAATTATAAGGTCAATACGAATTTCATTGTGTTTAGATTTTTATTAAGGCTTTACGAGAATAGTTATTTCTCTAAACTGAGATAAACGCCTTAATTTAAAATTTACTGAGATCATTTCAGGTCCAATATAAAAAACTTATGCTTTTTATTCAGCATGATCAGCCCACCAGCCAAATGATTAGGTTCAATATAAAAAACTTTATATACTTTTTTAAAGAATCCCTACTTTAGGGTTTTGTATGAGCGGCTCTTCTTTCTTGAAGGAATATCGAAGCGTCGCGTCCACGCTTGCTGCAGTTGCTACATACCTCGGAAGTTATTCTTTGATTGACCGCATGTCAAATGCACTCTCGGCAGACTCTGTAAATCGGGTAATTTATGAAATGTCAAGAATTTTGAACTCTGTTTCAAAAGACGAAAATCCGAAGATAAGGCAATGCGAAGATGAAAAAAAACAGGGGATTCTAGTGATAAAAGAGAGCGATGGAAGAGAGTATTTTATTGACGGAAACATAGCCGAGACTTCCGAATTAGAGCTTTTTTTGGAAGATGCTGAGAAAAATCCGCACATTGCCAGATCTTTGGCATCGTTGGCAATGTATCTTTCTGCTAAAGCGCAATTGAATGGAGGTATAAGAAAATGAAGGGATTTCTGAGCACGTCTTTCAGACTATTGGTTAATGTTGAAAGCCTTAACGGAATAGAGTCAATAGGAAACCTATCGAGGCATCGAACTGTTCCGATCGTTGTTAACGAATCGGGTGGCTACACAATAAGATACGTCCCGGCGATATCTGGCGAGTCCATAGCTCATGCATACCAGGAATTGCTCGTAAAAAGGGCAAAAGAGATGAATCTCCCAGTCGGCCTTTATTCGTCTAGGGGAGAGTTCATAAAGTTCACTGACGACAAGTTTTTGGAGGAAGAAGGCATAAAGCCTCCGGGCAGTATGGATGATTTGCGAAAAGTAGAGAGCCAAATAATGCTTAAGGATATCGTGAGCGATGTGGGCGGCTTCTTGTACGCAGGCGAAAAACCAATAAAAAGGACATCGCGGTTCCAGATTGGATACATGATTCCTGCATTGGAAGAGGTCAACGCGTCGGCTTTGGAAGCGCAATTCCATGTTCGACACGCACTTTCCGAAATGAAAAAAGGTCAGTTGGGCGAGACAAGGGCGCAAATACCATACAACGTTGAGGTGGGGTCTGCGGTATACACCTTCACTTATAATATGGATGTAGATGGGATATCGCGAGTATCAACCGCTTTTGGTATGCCTTCAGAAGAGGAGAATGCGCTCGAATCGCAGCGAGAGTCCAGGGTAAAGGCAGCACTTATGGCATTCGTTGATCTAGTTTCTACTATGTGCTTTGGCGCAAAGCGATCAAGGTTCCTGCCGACGATTGAACCGCTTGGTGCTGTGGCCTGCATATCTGCGCCCGGTCCTTTTTCAGCGTCCCCTGGTAATTCGAGGTGGTTCATTGGGGAGACCGTCCGAAGGGCAACCCGCTATACCGAAACTATGAAGAAGCTTGGGCTCGAGCGGCGAATAGAAATCCTTTCATTTACGAAAGAGCCTCTCGAAGAAAAATTGGATGGAATCAAAGTCCTGGACAACTTGGAGCATTTTGCCCAAGAAATTGTTGAAAAAGTCTTGGAAACGTGAGCCGGTCTGGTGGCGTGAGGCAGATGCTTGGGATAAGGATAGAGGGCGAGTATCATTGGGGCTATTGGGTGAGGATCCCTGGAACCAGTAAGCAGCAGTCAGCATTGCCTCTGCCACCTCCTACCTCGCTTATTGGTGCACTTGCTTTCCCACTGGCTAGACGGGGGCTTCTTGCAGAAAGTGTAGGCCAAGGAAAGATTGTTGGCGAAACAATATTTCCTGTCTTTAATGGCAAATGTGCACCACTTAGCACCGCCTCTTCTTTCGCGGATGCATTTCTTGGTGCCTCGATGTTCTTGAATGGGAAGGCAATAATGTGGGAAGACATAAATAAGTACACTACTGTGCATTTTCAGACCACCACAAAGGATAAGCCAGAGGAAAAGGCTGCTGGGGGTAGGCGGTATCTCGAGAAATATCGAACAGGGGCTATCTCTTCAGGAAAAGTTTTATATCCAAAAGGAAAAGCAACTGTCTTCTTTATTTTTGATGAGGAGACGCTTTCAAAGTACATCCTGCCTCCTTGGGACAGGAATTTAGAAGAAACCCTCTGGTCGATAAGTAGGATAGGGTGCAAAGAGTCAATATTTTCTGTCAATAAGGCAGAGCTGGTCGAGGTCAAGAAAAAATCAGAAGATGTTGTAAAGACAAAACTCTATTTTCCAGCAGAAGCAGGTGAAGTTAGAACAGGCGAGGAATTCAGATCCTACAAACTTGCCTTCTGGAAGGGCGGATGGGGTAGAGACGATCCTCCTGTTTTTTCAGAGTATGTCATACCTGGCAGCCGCTCCCCTATATCGTCTGAAGCAATTTCTGTTCGGGTTAAGGGATCTTCGTACGAATTCGCCTCCGATGAGGTCATGATCCTTGAACGATGAAGGAAGCATCTCGTCTGCATACGATGATTTTTGCAGATCAAGAAATTGGTTTCCTAGGCGACTAATCTCAGAAGGGTTGAAAGAGCTCGAAATGCAATTAGGCAATGGAAAACCTGTTCTTCTGTTGTTGGATCTGCCAACTTCTTATGGCAAGACTACTATAACTGTTTCTTTGGCAAAAAGGGCGATTGAAGGCAATTCTTTTTTCTCAAGGATCATTCATGTATTGCCTATGCGTAGCATTGCTGACCAGCTTGGGAAAGAGGTTGTTTCCTGCCTAAAGCAAGAGAATGAAAACGGCGAATTTGAAAGGAAAGTCGCAATACAGCATCTTGGCCTTCAAGAATCTCCATACTTTGCAAAAAAAGTGGTGATTACGACTCTGGACACATTTGTTTTGAATTTCTTCAAGGCTCCAGTTAAAGAATTTTCGAGAGTGTTGGATGAGCGCGGCACACATTTCGACTTCCCTAGGGCACAAATTTACTCTGCATTTGTTATATTCGACGAGTTCCATTTGTTTTCAAAACTGGGGACTGGAACCGAAGATGCTAAAGCAGTGTCAAAATCTTTGACCTCCGTGCTCTCCGCCATCAAGTCTCTGTGCCTGGCTGGTGTGCCTGTAATAGTTATGACGGCGACTATGCCATCAATAATGAAAAAACTTTTGGTCAAAAAACTTGGCGAATATGGTATAACTATTATAGAAAAAATTTACTCTAAAGGAGATGACCAGGCATTCGAAGAAGATCGGAGATCAAGGACAATCAATTTTCACAAAATTCAGAGAGATGCCGTTCCAGAGCTATGTGAACGTTTCTTGAGGGAAGGAAAGAAGGTGCTCTGCACTTTCAATACTGTAAGAGATGCCGTTTATTGCTTTAATGAGCTCAAGCACTTGGATCCTTTTCTAATACATGGAAAGCTTCCGGAAGGCATCAGGAAAAGAAGAGTTGATGAGATCTCTTCAGGTGAAAATATGGCGGAAAATACCCCTGACCTAGCGGTTGCAACGCAAGTCGTCGAATCTGGCGTCAACTTAAGCTTTGATGTATTGATAACCGCTTCTTGCCCAGCGGACAGGTTGATGCAACGTTCCGGAAGGGTCGCCAGAGAAAAAGGGGCACATTCAGGGGAGGTTTTCATAATTGAAGAAAGCAAACATGCTTCCTTTGGACCCTATGATCAGTCCATATGCAAGAAAACATTGGATTTGGTTATTGAAAAGCAACAGATTAATCGGGATATAATCGACGAAGTCTATAGGGATGAGTCTATTGAAGTTGATAGAGGCTTATGGGAGGTTCTTAGTTGGCTTGACAACTTTGTACTGCTAGACTCTGCAAATGTGGACAGGGCGTTGGAATTTTACAAAGGTTTTACAGACAGTTTTGGAATTGTAACCGGATTCATGGAGTCAAAGGTGCCTTCAGCCGAAAGAAGGGAGTTTGCTGTAGGCCTTTCTGAGGCTGAGGCAAAACGCGTGTTGAAGCTTAGGAAGAAAGTGGTAAGAGAAAATGAAATAATAAATTTGGACAAGGACGAAAGCTGTTTAAGAACTCTTTTGGGGGCTCCATCCCTTTCGTTAGAGCTGCAGCTCCAGGGATACGAGGGTATTGCCTTAGATGAATTCGATCCTGAAATAGGCTATGTCTGGCTGGAGGATTAAAGATTGAACGCTCTTGCTTATACAAATCAAGAATTGAAATCGCACGCAATCAACACTTCAGAAATTGCTTTAAAATATTCAGGGAAATGTTATGCTGAGGTTTGCGCGAGAAGGATACGTTCGGTCTTAAACAAACCATTTTCATCTAGCGACTTTAATTATATAGTAAAGGTCGCTTCGACATTTCATGACGCTGGCAAGGCTGCAGACCATTACCAAATGCAATTTGAGGCACAGCAAAACAAAAAACCTAGTTTTTCATTGCATGAGATTCCTTCAGCCATAATTACCAAGACTTTTATGGAACAAAAAGGCAATGATTATGAGTCAATTCTATTGGCGTCCTTAGCAGTGCTTTTTCATCACACTGCAATGCGCCCGTACAGATTGCAGGAAGATCTTCTAAAGTCAAGAAATCATACTTGGAGCTTTAGTAAATTCAAGGCTGATATCGATCTTTTGTCGGAAAAGGTTTTTGGAACGAAGTTTTCGTTACAGAGGATTGAGAAGGAAAATGCTATGGCTTTTATGAAATGGGTGGGAAATGTTACCCGTAGTGCCAACATAAGTCGTTATGCCAAGCTTTATTGTTTGGTTTTGAATCCTGTGATTTATGGGGACAATATAGATGCTAAATCAAGAGGCATAAGCAAAAAGAGAAGCAAGTTTGTCGAGGAATTGGAGGAAACTTTAGATGCATGAATCCGTGGAATTGAAAATTTCGAACTTCGGAATAGTCAGACATTATGTAATTAGCTTTGTAAATATGATGGATAAGGAGAAGGCCGATCTAAGGATAGAAGGCAACCGGATAAAAGTTCAATCCAAAGGTGCCCCTTTGCCATCCCTTTTTGCTGAAGTCTTTTATAAAGCCGAAGATCGGCTTCGAAATTATGTTGAGCGGAATCCACTTAAAGAAGAAACTGAAGCCGATACTGTTAGTAAAAAGAGTGAAAAGAAGCCCAGAGTCGATATACCTGCAAGCGGAAATGACAAGGACATCTTGGTAAAGATAAAAAGAGACCTGAAAATTCCAACGGACACTAATTTTGTAGAAGTATTTCATCAATTTGGTCAGTATTTAGAAAAAATGGACATGAAAGGGTTCAAATCTTTGGCAGAAGCAGAAAAGATACATTCTCCTATATCGATATTCAAACCTGAATTGTATGGTTATACAAGGGGACCCTATTTCGATGGAAAATTCAAATCAGAAGAGGTTTCAGGGGATGAGGCAAAACTATCCACTTGGGAATTTCTGATCCGTTTAGCTGGATACTCTATTGCAAGAATAGGGAATGTCATGATTCCTTCTGGAAATAAACCAATCTATTTAACGGTGCTTGCCCTCCCAACCGATCTCGGATACACAAGAAGCAATTTTGAGTTAATGCTTGACTCGATGAAAGATTTTCCTGGTTTCAAGCCAGAAGAAGGCATGATAATGTGGATGGCCATGAATCTTCCTGTATATTTGGACGAGCTGCTCGTTGTAGGCATGAAGAATCCAGCGGGCATGTCGCCGGCAGAGATTAGAATTGGTCTAAATGTCCCTCTGGCATCCTATAGGGCAAGGGCGAACGAGTTCCTTAGGAGAGTCAACAGTGGCGATGGGAAGAAGTCGATTCAATGGATCATCCGTACAGCTATGTGGGAAAAGGAGGCCGATTCCGAAAGAGATCTTTTAAAACTGCTGTTTGCGGCATCGCAAGGAGACAGGAGATCTCGAGAGGAACTGATGTTGCGGTCGTCAAAGACAGTTCTGTCTTACGATTATGAGAATGTAAAAAATAAAGAGAATAGGGACAACAAACGCCTGTATGATTTCTGCAGGAATATGGTATACTTCACCTCTTTACTTCCTTGATTTCATGTCGAGCTGAGGCGATGTCCAACACACAAGAAGAGGGTGCTTCATGCCTACAGAATTCGAATTTGTCCTTAGGCTTGAGGAAGAACTCCGGTTGCCTTTGTTTACTGGTTACGTCTCCCGAGGCATCCTTCTGAACATTATAAGGCAGGTCAATCCATCTTCATCTCAAGATCTCCATGAGCCAAACATTACTAAGCCTTATTCAGTCACGCCGCTTTTCTTCAAGAGCAAGCAACGGAATTCTTCAGGTTACATTTTGGATCCTTCTTCGCCATGTTCTTTCAGAATTCGTTTTTTGAATGAAAAGCACACCCATGAACTCCTCAGCATATTCGAAAAAAAGAACTCTATAATGATCCGTGATAAATCGCTGCGGATCGAGTCTGTTAGGGTAAAAGCAAAATCTTACCAAGATATGTGCGCCGATGCATTCCCGGCAGAGCGCTTGCATATCGAGTTTTTGACCCCAACGCGTTTTTCTGCGCTAGGTCAGGCAAGGGAGCATCTCTTTCCAGAACAGAAGAAAGTTTTTGGAGGGCTCGTTGAGCTGTGGAATCTTTTTTCAGGGTGCCCTCTCGAGTGTGACAAGTCCAAAGAGTATCTGGAATGGCTCGGTTCAAGCAGCTGGGTGTCCTATTACTCGCTCAGGACTGAGCTTAAGATAACTTCTAAGGGTAGAATAGTTGGGTTTACTGGAAGGATCACATACAATTTTGAAGGCAATGAGCAGTGGCAGCGTTTTACTTGTTGCCTTGCGTCTTTGGCAGAGTTCTCCAACGTCGGAAAGGGCCGGACGGCTGGCTTCGGCGTGGTAAGGGCTTCGCCGAGCCAAAAAGGCCAATCTTGTGCAGATCCAACCTCCAATTGAACCTCATTCACTTGATTGAGACTATCGTATGCTTTATTTGCTTCACGCCCTTGCCCTTCTCCAGGGACTCGATCAGCCCTTTCACCCTCCCTATCCTGCCCCTGACCGCTATGATCTCTAGGCAGTTCCTTTCGTCGACGTGTATGTGCAGAACCGAGTTGATCGCATCCCTGAAATCGTGCTGCAGGTCGGTCAACTCTTCCTCAGCCAGCCTTGCGCTGTGGTCGTACACGACGACTACCGCGCCCGCGCACTCCCCCTCCCCCTCAGCCCAGTAGTGCTCGGAGAGGAAGAGGCGCATTGCCTGCTGTATGGCTTTGGATCTGTTCTGGCCGAGTTTCTCAAGAAGGCTGTCGAACTCCCTCACGAGCTCGGGCTCGACCGAGATGCTGAACCTCTCAACCCCTTTCCTCTCTGACTCTCCTTCTGCCTCCGTTGCTGAGCCCTCCTCCTTCCCCATCCCTTCATCCCATCCTGGCTGTGTATCTCTCTCCCTGAGGTACAATTATAACGCTTTCCTAGTGTGGTCACCATGCTTGCGATAGGTTTAAAATCAAAGCTCTTTTAAAAAGGAAGTCTGGTGTCGATCAATGGGAATGACACTTGCCGAGAAGATCATATCAAGGAAGATCGGGCGAACCCCCTCGCCGGGGGAGATCGTAGTCCTCCCGATCGATGCGGCGATGGCTCAGGACGGGACCGCCCCGCTCATGATAAAGAGCTTCGAGGGCATGGGTGCCAAAAAAGTCTGGGATGGGAAGAAGGCAGTCTTTGTGATTGACCACATCTCCCCAAGCTCAAACGAGGGGACATCCGCGCTCCACAAGATGATGCGGGACTTCGCGAAGAAGCATGGGGTAACCCTATATGACGTCGGGGAGGGGATATGCCACCAGCTCCTGCCTGAGAAGGGGCACGTCTTCCCTGGCGGGGTAGTCGTTGGCGCGGACTCGCACACGTGCACGCACGGCGCCTTTGCGGCATTCTCCACGGGGATAGGATCCACCGACATGGCCGCTGTCTTCGCGTCGGGGAAGCTCTGGTTCAAGGTTCCTGAGACTTTCCGGATAAATATCGCTGGCGAGATGCCAAGGAACGTGATGTCAAAGGATGCCATTCTGTATGCGATAGGCGAGGTCGGGGCTGACGGCGCCACCTACATGTCTGTCGAGTTCACTGGTGACGCCGTTGGTCGGATGTCAGTAGACAGCAGGATGGCGATGACCAACATGGCAGTCGAGATGGGAGGCAAGACTGGGCTGATCGCGTCGGACGGGGTCACAAGGCAGTTCTTGGAGGGGCGGATCCAGGTGCCATTCCTAGAGCTGTCTGCTGACCCTGACGCGCACTACTCCGATGTGCTCGAGATAGAGGCTGCGAAGCTCGAGCCAATGATGTCCTGCCCCCACCAGGTCGACAACGTCAAAGCAGTCTCTGAGTTGGAAGGAATCCAAGTCGATCAGGTCTTCATAGGCTCCTGCACTAACGGACGCCTTGAGGATCTCGAGGTTGCTGCAAGGGTCATGAGGGGCAAGAAGGTGAAGGCGAGGACCATAGTCATGCCAGCCTCCCGGGAGACCTACCTGGCTGCGCTGAAAAAAGGGATCATCGAAGAGCTTGTGAAGAGCGGATGCGCAGTCGGCGTCCCTGGGTGTGGGCCATGCGTCGGGGGGCACCACGGCGTGCCGTCGCCCGGCGAGATAGTGATCTCTACGACCAACAGGAACTTCAAGGGGAGGATGGGCTGCGCTGATGCGAGCATCTACCTCTCTTCGCCTCTAACCGCCGCTTACTGCGCGCTGAATGGAAGGATAACCGTTCCGGAGAAGGTGTTGTGAAAATGGAGGCAATTGTTGGAAGGGTATGGAAGTTCGGTGACGACATCTCGACCGACCTAATAATACCGGGGAAGTATAAGTTCAAGACTATAGACTTGGATGATCTCGCCAAGCATGCCATGGAGGGCGCAGACCCTGAGTTTGCCTCAAAGGTCTCGAAAGGGGACATCATAGTCGCAGGCGAGAACTTCGGTTGCGGCTCCAGCCGGGAGCAGGCCCCGCTCGTACTCAAGCACGCTGGCGTCAGCGCGGTAGTGGCAAAGTCATTCGCGCGCATCTTCTACAGGAACTCCTTCAACGTCGGGCTGCCGCTGGTGGAATGCCCAGAACTCTACAGCGAAGTCGAGACAGGTGACACAGTCGAGATAAGGCTGACCGAGGGCAAGGTATTGTCCCGAGGAAAAGCCTTTTATTTCAAGCCCATACCCGGATTCCTGATGACAATCCTCCAGGACGGAGGGTTGGTAGAGCACTACAAAAAGAGAGGAAGTTTCGTATGGGAAGGACCTACAAAATAGCGGTTATAACTGGCGATGGAATAGGGCCGGAGATCACTGAGGCAGCGATCTACGCGCTTAATGCGCTCGGATTGAAGTTCGAATTCACAAAGGTCGCGGCTGGGCTCAATGCCTGGGAGAAGTACGGGAACCAGCTCCCTGAGGAGACCATAGATATCATAAAGGCTTCTGACGCCTGCCTGAAGGGGCCGACTCAGACGCCCCCAGGGCCAGGTTCGTTCAGGAGCGCCACGGTCACCCTCAGGCAGATCCTCGACCTGTATGCGAATGTGCGCCCGGTGAAGAACCACCCCAATGTGCCTTCGGTGCACAAGAATGTTGACTTGATAATCGTAAGGGAGAACACTGAGGGCCTCTACTCTGGCATCGAGTACCCCATCGGCGACTCTGCGATAACAATAAGGAAGATAACCAGGAAGGGATCAGAGCGGATCGCCCGGTTTGCCTTCGAGCTTGCGCGGAGGGAGAAGCGCAAGAAGGTGACCGCAGTGCACAAAGCCAACGTTCTCAAGGAGACCTGCGGCATCTTCAGGTCTGTTTGCGCAGAGGTTGCAAAGGGCTACCCTGACATAGCCTTCGACGAGATGCATGTTGATGCGGCTGCCATGCGCATTGCGATGCGACCGCAGGACATAGACGTGATAGTGACGACAAACCTTTTCGGTGACATACTCTCCGACGAGGCTGCTGGTGTGGTGGGGGGCTTAGGGCTTGCGCCAAGCGCCAACATAGGCGACCGGTACGCCTTCTTCGAGGCAATCCACGGGACTGCACCGAAGCATGCCGGGAAGTGGGACGCAAACCCGGCAGCGCTTATGCTCTCCTCCTGCATGATGCTTAGATACCTTGGGGAAGTCGACGCAGGGAACCGCCTTGAGAAGGCCATCGACGCAGTGCTCGAGGAAGGCAAGACTGTGACCCGGGATCTGGGCGGCACTGCAGGCACCATGGACTTTGCGAAGGCTGTGGCAGGAAAGCTCGCGTGAGCTTTTCTTTTCAGTTTATTTTTTTATCTTTTAGGATCGTCAAAAATCGGGGCTTTTCCGCATTTTGGCTACTGGAATAATGCGAAAGAAAAATGGATTTTGAATTTTGGCGGGTGCTGTTCTAACCCGTCGGGACGCATGAAGTCCCATTTCTCAGGCGGCATTTTCGCCCATTTTGTCAAGCTCGAAGGCTGCATGTATTGCCTCGACTGCTCTGTTCAGATCGATCTCTTGGATTGCGAACGAAATGTTGAGCTCCGACGACCCTTGGGAGATCATCAGGACGTTGATCCCGGCATTGGCGACTGCGTTGAAGAGCTTTGCAGCGACTCCTTTAGTCCCCCGCATGCCCTCGCCGACGATGGCTACGATCGCAACATCCGGAATCGAGTGTATGTCCCTTATTAGATCCCCGTTCCTGAACTCGATCTTCAGTGCCTTCAGTGCCTTCTCGAGCTCCTCATTCTTGACGACCATCGAGATGTTTGCTTGGGAGGAGCTCTGGGAGATCATCGCGACATTTATTCCGTTCGAGGAAAGGGTCGAGAAGACGCGGGCCACTACGCTCGGGACCCCGATCATCCCTGCCCCTCCAGTGGTGATTATGCTCATCCCCTTGATTGCAGTTATCGCCTTGACGGTGGGCTTCGGCACGCTCTTCTCCCTGATCAATGTTCCAGGGTTTGAAGGGTTGTATGCGCTCCTTATCCTGATTGGGATCAATCTCTCCTGGACGGGGGTGACCGTCAGCGGGTGTAGGACCTTCGCGCCGAAGTAAGCCATCTCCATCACTTCGAGATATGAGAGCACAGGTATGGTTTTGGCAGTCTTGATTATCTTCGGGTCTGCGGTCATTATCCCGTCGACATCCTTCCAGATCCATACCTCGTCCACCTCAAGGGATGCCGCAAGGATGGTCGCGGTGTAGTCTGACCCGCCCCTGCCCAGGGTGGTCACAACGCCGTTCTGGTCCTGGCCAATGAAGCCGGTCACCACTGGCACTACGCCCGCCTTGAGAATCGGCATGAGCCTGTCTTTTACCATCACCTCTGTTATGTTGAGGAGGGGCTTTGCATTGCCGTAGTTGCTGTCGGTGATTATGCCTGCCTCGCCGCCAGTCAGGTCAATTGACTTGATGCCCATGGAGACCAGCGCACCCCTCATCAGCGGGGCCGAGAGCCGCTCCCCGAAGGAGAGTATCAGATCTTTGGATCTTGGCGTCAGCTCCCTGAGGAGGAAAACGCCTGTAAGGCACTGGTTCAGCGTCTCTATAAGTTTCCTTATCTTCTCGGAGGTCTCTTCAAGGGCGGAGCCGGTGCATAGCTTTTTCGCCGCTTCTAAGTGCCTCTTCTCGAGCTTCGAGAGCATACTGCGGACCTTTTCCATGTCCCCAAGCTTGGCATTCTCGCCCATCTGTATTAGTTCGTCCGTAACCCCGCCCATGGCGGAGACGGTGACCACTACCTCATCTTCCTTCTTAGCCCTCTCTGCCACAAGAGATGCAGAGTTGGCTATCTGTTCGGCATCCTCCATCAGCGCTCCGCCGAACTTCATTACTAGCCTCATTAAGACCACCAGAATGTTAGATCAGATGATCCCTTTTGCTTTTAGGCATTCCGCTATCAGTATAGCGTTCCCGGCAGCGCCTCTGATGGTGTTGTGGCTGAGGAGCACATACTTGATCCCGTTGTCCAGCGCGCTTTCCCTCCGGATCCTGCCAACGACCGTGGCCATGCCCTTAGCGCGTTCAGGAGCCCCTGAGAGCCTGTCGAGCCTCGGCTGCGGCCTGTCTGGCTCATCCCTCACAATTATGGGCCGCTCTGGCGCGGAGGGGAGCCTAAGCCTCTGCGGCTCCGATGCGAAATCTGCCATGCATCTCGCAACTTCATCCGGCGAGGCAGCCTTCTCGGTTTCGAGGAAGACTGCTTCAGTGTGCCCGTCGAGCACGCACACCCTGTGGCAGCTGGCGCCAACCTTTATGCTGGCGTTTTCGAAGTGCCCGCCCCTGAAGCTCCCCAGGATCTTGAGTAGTTCTGATGCAACCTTCTCTTCCTCGTTCTTGATGTATGGTATCAGGTTGTCAATTATGGCCATAGAGGGCACTCCGAAGAACCCGGCTCCTGAGAGAGCCTGCATCGTAGAGACGAGCACCCTCCTGAGCCCGAATTCCGCCTGGATCGGCTTCAGTGAGATCGCCAGGCCAATTGTGGTGCAGTTCGGGCCGGTGACGATTAATCCGCCCAGTTTTTTCCTCTGCGCCTCGATTGCATCGAGGTGTCCGAAGTTCACTTCGGGGATAAGCAGCGGGACATCCGGATCCATCCTGTGCGCACTCGTGTCTGCAACGACGAAAAGCCCAGCTTCAGCCATATCCATCTCAGTCCGCTTTGCGACCTCCGAGGGCAGCGCGGAGAAGACGAGCTCTGCCCCGGCCCCTTTTATCTCAGTCGGGGTCGCCCTGACGATCCTCATCTCCGCCATCCCTTCTGGCATCTCCTTGTCGAGCACCCACTTTGCGGCTTCCCTGTACTTTTTCCCAACTGATGCCTCCGAAGCAGAGAGGGCCGCTACCTCGAACCACGGGTGATCCCTAAGCATGTTCACATATCTCTGGCCGACTGATCCCGTCGAACCCAAAATACCCACTTTGATCTTGCCCATATCAGATACCCCAAATCATGCGTGTTTCAAGCACCCCTTCAGACTCAAAGCATTCGCTCAGGATAGGATAAAAAGTGTTTGGCAGGCGGTCACCATTTGTTAATCCCTCAGGAGTGCTGTCGAATTAACCTATAATCCGAACCTTGCTAAATTTAAACTTTTTTGGGTGCAAATACTTTCGCTCTGCTGCCCCGAAGCTTTCTGTCAGCTGTAGCGGACAGGTCCGCTTTTTTGCCAACAGTCGGTGGAGGCCAATGATTGAAAGGTTTAAATGCTCCGTTTCACGCCCCTCTTATAGGGGAAGATTTATCCTTGTCAGTAAAGCATGAACTTGAGGATGTAGATGGCGTGGGGCCTGCGACCATAGAAAAGCTCAAGGCAGCAGGCATCTCTACTGTTGAAGCTCTTGCAGTCGCGCCTACTCGCCTCCTTGTTGAGATTGCCGATCTCACTGAGGAGAAGGCTTCGACCATAACCAAGAATGCGAGGTCCCTCCTGAACATCCGCTTCACGACCGCTAAGGAGGTTCTATCGAGGAGGGGTAATATCGGATACCTGACCACGGGCTCGAAAGCGATTGATGCCCTCCTTGGGCGCGGGTTGGAGACTCAGGCAATAACTGAGCTAATTGGCGAGTTCGGATCCGGGAAGACCCAGCTCTGCCACCAGCTATGCGTTTCAGTGCAGCTGCCCCCTGATCGGGGAGGTCTGGAGGGTAGGGCGCTTTTTATCGACACAGAAGGGACCTTCAGACCCGAGAGGGTCATGAGCATCGCTAAGGGGCTCGGCCTTGATCCTGAAACAGTCCTTAACAACATAATCTATGCCAGGGCCTACAATTCTGACCACCAGATGCTTCTTGCAGACGAGGCAGTCACGATTGTCCCAGAGAACAACGTGCGCCTCTTGATTGTCGACTCGGTGATCACCCACTTCAGGTCGGAGTACCCTGGGAGGGAGTCTCTCGCCCCGAGGCAGCAGAAGCTTAACAGACACATACACCAGCTGCTCAGGATGGCCGACATCCACAACATAGCGGTGGTTCTGACAAACCAGATACAGTCGTCTCCAGATGTCTTCTTTGGGAATCCAAACAAGCCGGCGGGCGGAAACATCCTGGCTCATGGCTCGACCTACCGGATCTGGCTTCGGAAGTCGAAGGAGAACCGGCGGATTGCCAGGATCATCGACTCCCCGCTGCACCCTGAGAGCGAATGCGTATTCGCAATAACCCAGAACGGCATAATCGACATCGAGGAGACCAAGTAAGCCGAGCGACAAGCCGCATGAAATGAATAAAAAATAAAGTAAAGTAAAATAAAAGTAAAATAGGACTAGCGACCGAGGATCTTCCTCGAGATCTCCTCGGCGACCTCGGTCGTGCCGGACTTCCCTCCGAGGTCTGGGGTGACTACGCGCCGCTCGGAGAGCACTTGCATCACTGCATCCTCAATTTTCTTGGCGGCCGCCTCCTCCCCAAGCCATTCCAGCATCATCTTCGAGCAGAGGATCATTGATATCGGGTTGGCTGTGTTCTTCCCTGCGTGCTTCGGCGCAGATCCGTGGATCGGCTCAAATAGCCCAAATTTGTCGCCAATGTTCGCGCCAGCTGCCATGCCGAGCCCGCCTCCTATTTGCGCAGCCTCGTCAGAGAGTATGTCCCCGAACATGTTTGTGATGCATATGACATCGAACTCATGAGGGCGCTTGATCAAATGCATCGTTGCGGCATCGATATACAGCTCATCGAATGCGACCTCGGGATACCTCTGGGCGACCTCCCTGCAGGTGTCCCTGAACAGCCCGTCCGTGACTCTAAGCACATTTGCCTTGTGCACTGCGGTTACCTTCTTCCTTCTCTTCATTGCGTACTTGAATGCAGTCTCGGCTATCCTATGACAGCCCTTCTTGGTGATGACGCGCAGAGCGACTGTGTCGTCGCCAATCCTGAACTCGTATCCCTTGTAGAGATCCTCGGTGTTTTCCCTGACAACTAGCAGGTCGATGTCAGGCCTTAGTGCCTGCACTCCCGGATATGACTTTATAGGCCTTAGGTTTGCATATAGGTCAAACAATATCCTGAGCTTCACGATGACATCTGCTGCGCTCTCCCCGACAGGGCCCTTGAGGCAGGCATCCGAGGATTTGATGATTTCTATCGAGTCCTGCGGGAGGGCCTCCCCGCGTTTCTTGAGGGTTTCGTCCCCCCCTTCAGCTTCAATGAACTCCATCTCTGGGCCTGTGGTCTCCATCACTGCTGAAAGGATCTTCAGCGTAGCAGCGGTCTGCTCCGGGCCAATCCCGTCGCCCGGCATGACTGCTATCTTGTATTTCTTTGTCATGTTTTGGCCTCCTTGTCAAATCTCCTTTTGAGGTTCTGTAGCAAACCCCCATCTTTTAAGATTTCCAGTAGGAACTCAGGGTACTTGTCCACGACGAGTCTGCCACCGTCTTCCTTGGTTATGAAACCGCCTTCAAGGTCGATGCTGATCTTCTCCCCTTCCTTGATAAGATCCCTGGCTTCCTTAGATATCACCACAGGCAGGCCAATGTTCACAGCGTTCCTGAAGAAGATCCTGGAAAAGGACTTTGCGACGACTGCGCCGACCCCGGCATACTTCAGCGCGAGAGGGGCGTGCTCCCTGCTTGATCCGCACCCGAAGTTCTTGCCAGCTACTATGATGTCCCCTTTTGAGATCTTTGATGAGAAACCGCTCACCAAGCCCTCGAGGGCGTGCTTCGCCAACTCATTCGGATCAGTCAGCACAAGGTACTTGCCGGGGAGAATGACATCCGTGTCGATATCGTCGCCGAAGAGCCAAGCCCTTCCTTTGACTTCCATTATCCGGTTGCTGCTCGCATTCATTTTTTTCACCTCAGGTATTTCCTTGGATCGGTTATCTTTCCCTCAACTGCTGTCGCTGCCGCCGTCTCTGGAGAGACGAGGTAAACCTTCGAGGCTGTGCTGCCCATCCTCCCCAGGAAGTTCCGGTTTGATGTGCTCACGCAGGTCTCGCCATCTGCGAGTATGCCCATGTGCCCCCCAAGGCATGGTCCGCAGTTGGGGTTGCATACCACCCCTCCTGCTTCGATGAACTCCCTGATGTATCCCCTCCTCTCGGCCTCAAGGTAAATCCTTTGTGAAGCCGGTATTACAATCAGCCTGGTGCCGTCCTTGACCTTCCTCCCCCGGATCACCGATGCCGCAGCCTCCAGGTCTTCGAGCCTGCCGTTCGTGCACGATCCTATGAAGACCTGATCAGCCTCGACTTCGCCAACCTCTGAGACTGGCTTTACGTTGTCCACAGAGTGGGGCATTGCCACCTGGGGCTCCAATTTGCTGAGATCCATCTCGTAATGTGATGCATATTCTGCGTCAGGATCGCTCCTTAATGGTGCCCCCTTCGTTCCCGTGTACTCAAGCGTCTTCTTGTCGGGGTTGACGATCCCGGTCTTCCCCCCCATCTCGATGGCCATGTTGCATATCGTGAGCCTGCTGTCGACGCTCAATGATTCAATGCCGTCACCCACGAACTCCGCAGCCCTGTAGAGTGCCCCGTCCACACCCATGTCGCCAATGATCTTCAGTATGATGTCCTTCGCTGAGACGCCCTTGCTCAGCCTGTTCTTGAGCTCGAATTTGATCGTCTCGGGCACCCTGAACCACATCTCGCCTGTAAGTATGACTGATGCCATCTCTGTGGACCCGATCCCGGTCGCAAAGGCGCCGAGCGCGCCGAGGGAACATGTATGCGAGTCCGCACCGACCACCAGCATCCCTGGCTTGACGTAGCTCTCTGCGAGGATCTGGTGGCAGACGCCCTGCCTCCCGACCTCGTGGAAGTTTTTGAGCCCGTGTTTCCTGGCATAACTCCTGAGCTGCTTGTGGAGCTCGGCGGTAACCGTCGAGTTCGCAGGGACCTGGTGATCCAGTATTATCACGACTTTTTCAGGGTCCCAGGGCTTGTCGTAACCCACCTCTTTCATAACGTTAAGGGTGAGCGGGCCTGTGAGGTCGTGTATCATTGCAAGATCTATTTTGCCGACTATGTACTCGCCTGCCTCGACCTTTTGCTTACCTGAGGCTTTGGCGAGGATCTTTTCGGAAATTGTCATCCCCATTGTTGAGCCTCCGGACTTCCGGAACATAAGTCTTGAAGGTCTTAAAAGATTTCCGGATAAAATTGAGGAATAAAAAAGATTGTTGGAATTGTGGCTGAATCAGGGTCTCCGTCTAAGCAACCCCTTGCCGAACCTCACCGATTTGGCTCCGATGGCTAAGGCAACTAAAACGGGGTATGCCAAGAAGCAGCCGCCCCCCATCGGGCATCCAGCACATGCCCCGCCGCAAGGCATTGCAATCAAGTAAGAAGTAGGGGCTGCAGATGCCGCCAGGGCAAATGCCCACCATGCCTTTGCCCTTTCAGCTATCCGCAATCTTTCTCCCCCTTATCAGTTTGTACGCATCGCAGGCATGGACGCACTCCTTGCAGTTCACGCAGAGGGTCCTCTCTATGTTGTGGTCCTCCTTTATTGCCCACATGGGGCAAACGTCCTGGCACTTGTTGCATCCGTTGCAGCTCTCCGGCTTGTGCTCTATCCTGTAGAACCCCAGCCTGGCACCGAGCTTGTGGGCTAGACCAGAGAATGCCCCGAGCGGGCAGAAGAAGAGGCACCACCCTCGCCCCCCGGACATGAATAGCCCGCCAATTACCAGCCAGAAGAGCAGCGAAATTATGGCCCCTGACTGCCAGTACTCAATCGCAGAGAGATCGCCGAAGAGCGCAGAGGCGAAGTTCTGTAGGACTGATGAAGCGCAGTACCTGCAGCAGATGCTTCCGAGCTGGTCAGACGCAAGCTTGTAGCCGACAAGGGCTGCGACGGCGATGAACCCAACCAGGAACCCGTACCTCATGCTCATGGTGAGCTTGGTGTCCCTTATCCTGAGCCTGAACTTGTTCGGAATTGGCACTGCCCTGCTGATTGCCTCGCTCACAGCCCCGACAGGGCACAGCCATCCGCAGAATGCTGCGCCTAGGAATATCGAAGATATGATTACGCCGAAGACGAACGCTGCCATGAACCATGATGACCCGAATATTGAATAGAACCTCCCGCCGAAGATCCAGTCTATGGGCATCCTGAAGCAGACGCTGTGGAGAGTAGGCTCGGCAGTGTTGCCCACAATGAGGTAAACCGCTCTCGTGAAGAGGGCAAATGGGGCAACGAAGAGGAAGAAGCCCACGACGAAAGAGATGTACCTCCAGCGGTTCCTAATCAGTGTCTCCTTTGCATTCAATGGCAACTACCTCCCTGAGTGGCGCTGCTGCTAGCAGCCCCGTTCACGAACTTGATAGGTATGAATGTTAGCACCGCCCCTGTGTCTGCGTCTATTACCTCGAGCCCCCCGTCGTAGATCACAGGCTCGTCCATGTAGTATGCTGGGATGTGGAATACCCAATCGATCCCTAGGTTGGGGACCGATCCGCCTGGGTACAGTGGCGTCTTGAATGTGTGGGTTGCAGCATCGAATTCGAAACCGCTGTTAACTTCCCAGTCGACAGCGATGTCAGGCGGAACATTAGCCAAGTTTAGCTTTACCTTCACTGGTTTCTTGCCCAGGTTGTAGATCCAATGCGTCGAGAGCCCCTCAAGCTGAGGCTGGAGCAGGTTCTTCAGCACCCCCCTTGACTGCAGGTCTATCACTATCGGGGACATCGAGATCGGCGGGCCTGCCCCCCTCAAGACCATGGGGGCGGTCACATTCCCCGCAGGCACCGCGACCCAGAAGTGCACGAGCTCCGATTTGCCTAGGGTTGCGCTGTAGGCACCTAGAGACAGCGTTATGGCCATCACTAAAACAAATCCCAATATGTATTTGGTTTTCATAATGAATGATCGATTTGAAATTCCTATTTAGACCGATCGGAATTGATCTCTTGTGCTTTCCGTTGTCCGGGAATTTATGGAATTGAACCCGGAAAACCATAAAACTCATATATCGAAATCAAATATATTCTTCCGAGGAAAATGTTCGAAGACCCTATCTCAAAGAGCCTCGAGTGGAGCAGGAAAGGCTACATGGGCATGGCGCTCTTGCTGATGATAAATGAGAGGCCGCTGACTGGTTACGAGATAATGCGCACCATGTACGAGACCACCCAGGGTTTCTGGAGGCCGACCCCTGGAGGGGTGTACCCTGTGCTGAAGAAGCTCGAGTCCGAGGGCCTCGTTCGCGGGGAGTGGCATGCTTACAAGGGTCGCAAGCGGAAGATCTACACCATCACTGATGAGGGCAGGAGGATCCTTGAACATGTGCTGCTCAAGCAGAGCGAGATAGCGATGAGCATAAACAGGATATTCGAGAGCTTCTTGAAAGACATGTTCTCATTGGATAACCCGCAGGTTGCCCCGCCATGCCTCTTCTCGGTCTTCATGTCCGACATGAGTTCCGTCGAGGCTGAAATGGAGGATCTCAAGGCAAAAAGGGAAACTCTGATCCGGATGATCGAGATCCTTCAGAAGTGCCTTGCTGAAATAGATGCAAGGCTGGCAGAGGCAAAGCGGGAGGCTACTTTCTAGCCCTCTCAAGCGCATAATCTATTATCATGCCTGGGATGTCGACTTCAGAGACGCTCATTGCGCCCTTGAACTCAACTGTCGAATTCACTTCATGGATCACTATGCCTTCCTTTGTCTCCATCGCGTCGACCCCGAGGACGCCTGTGCCAACGACCTCAGCGGCCTTGAGTACTAGCTCCTTAAGATCCTCAGTGAGATTGCAGACCTCTGCCTTACCTCCCCTCGCTATGTTAGTCCTCCAGTCGTCCGGCGCACTGTACCTGTATATTGAAGCGGCTATCTTATCCCCGACTACGACTGTCCTTATGTCCCTCGGGGGCCTCTCTACCATCTCTTGGATGTAATAGATCTGGTACAGGGGGTTCCCCATCTCTTCCCTGTCCTCAAGTAGCGCCTGGGCGGTCTCCCTGTCCTTGAGCGGCGCGATAAGCCTCCCCCAGCTCCCGAAGACCGGCTTAATCACGGCTGGATAGCCCATCTCCTCCTCCAGCACCTTCATCGCTTCGTCCTTTGTGAAGGCTACAATCGTTTTTGGCGTTGGGATCCCTGCCTTGGCGAGCTTCATGCTGCAGAGGAGCTTGTCCCCGCAGAGCGCAGCCACGCTGAATGGGTTGATTACATGGATCCCCTTGCTCTCAAGTATTGCAGTTATGTAAAGCCCTCGGAAGTGGCTGACGCACCTCTCGATCGCCACATCCCCGAAAATTTCATCCTTCTTGAGGTCGGTTATGTTCAAGTGGAGCTCTTTGGCGTCTATCGGCCGTAGCTCGACCCCCTTCTTCTGCGCTGCATTGATTATCTCCTTCTCTTCAACCCTTACCCTGTCATAAAGAAGAGAGAGGGTCTGCGGCAAGGCCTTACTCTCCCCAGTCTTCGCCCTCGGACTCTGCGACTTTCAGCTCAAAGTTCCCTTTCTTGTCCTTGGCGACCTCGAGTTCTGCTCCGCAGTCGGGGCAGCTGAGGATCTCTCCCTCTATTACTTCCTTGGCTTCTATGTCGCCGTCGCACTCTGGACATTTGAATTTCATTTCAATCCCTCGTAGTATCCGCTTAAAAGAATTTTATATTAATAAACGTTTCTGTAAGGTATCTTTGATTAGTTATTGGGCTAGACTCAATATTCCACAGTCCGTTTTCTTTCATTTTTCTCGACAAGAGCGTTGAAATCCTCTAAAAACTCGAAAAATTTGCCCTCCGGGACCCTCGCCCCGGCAGCCATCGGGTGACCGCCACCGCTGCCGTTGTGCTTCGGCACGATCTCCTGTAGGAGTTCATTCAGGTCTATCTGCTCGCTCGAGGTTCGTATGCTCATGTCTACCCTGCCCTTCCTCGTCTCGGCGCCTATGCCTACTGGCCTCTTGCCGTAAGCCCTTGCATAGACAGCGCTCTTCCCCATCGACCACTTGAGGTCCAGGACGTATGCCAGGCTTCCGAACACCTTGACCTCCTCCCTGACCCTCTTCCTCATCTCTTCCTCCGATATTGCCTCGGCGATCGCCTTCTCCACGATCTCCTGGTCCGAGCTGGGGGTCCTGTTCGTTGCCAAGAAACTCACCATCTTCCTCTTCGTCTCGTAGTCCCTCCCTCCTGCGTCTATCGCCTGGATCAGCAGCCCGCTCTCGAGGTACATGCTTCTCTTCTCCCAGTCCAGCAGGAGGCGCCTCATCTCGTAAGTGTTGTCCATGTAGTCCCCTATGGCCCCGTATATGGCTACCCTGCTCATGTCGGACGGGATCAGATCCTTGAATTCCAAGTAAGTCAATTCGCTTGTGCAGCTCATTGTCGAGATCGCCATCTTCCCTGGGAAGTCCTCCTTTCTGAAGCCGCGCGGCAGAGGGTGGTGGTCTATGTACAATATGCTGCCCCCTCCAGCGGCTATCCTCTTAAGCTCGGCCATCACTTCTTGGAGGAATGTGCTGGAGAGAGCAATGTCGCAGATGACCACATTGCCCTCCACCTGCTTCAGATCCTCGGCAAGTCCGGAGGGATGGGAGAAGAAGACCTCGCTCCCCTTGCGGGCAGCCAGCGCAATAGCCGCCGAGCATATGCCGTCGGTGTCACCGTGGGCGATTATCCAATCCATAGCTCATATTTGGCATTGGGGATAAAAAAGGGTTTTTAGCAGGCCCTGAAGTTCTCTTCCCACATCTCGTAGGCCTTTATCATCTCTTTGGTAACGCTCGGCTTGCGCCTTGCCAGCACTTCCTTGAAGTCCTCCATCCGTATCGGTCTCGGCTTAGAAGCCTTGTCAAGAGCAAGTCCTGCCTCGAAAAGTTCGCTGACAACCTTAAGCTGAACCGCTTGGGCGATATCCCGTATGTCGCTTCCGGAGTAGCCCTCTGTCATCTTGGCAAGCTCCTCGACGCTCACCCCTTCCATGCCCAGGCTCTGGGTGTAGATCTGGAACATCCTCAGCCTGGCCTCGTAGTCTGGGACTGGGACATAGATCCTCTTCTGGAACCTGCGGATGAACGCCCAGTCGAGAGCCCACGGCTTGTTTGTGGCGCCTATCACGTATAGGAGGCTGTTCTTTCCCTTGTCAATTATGCCGTCCATTTCCTTGAGGAACTGGTTCCTAACCCTGATCTCGCCGCCTACCTCGTTGGAGTGGACTCCCAGCAGCGAGTCAATCTCATCTATGAAAATTATGACCGCCTCGTTGTTCGCAATCCTCTCCCTTGCGGACCTGAAGAGCTTTGCGACGTTCTTCTCAGCCTCGCCCAGCCACTTGGACATGATCGATGCTGCGTCGACTGAGTAGAATGCTGCATTTATCTCTGTAGCCACTGCCGCTGCAGTAAGCGTCTTGCCGCACCCGGGCGGGCCGTAGAGCAGGATTCCTCTTGGCCACCCGAGGGGGAAGAGATCCGATCTCAAGGAAGGATAAACAATCGCCTCCTTTAGTGCCTTCTTGGTCATCTCAAGGCCAGAGATGTCGTCCCACCTTACGTTTGGCTTGTCTACCACAAGGAGATCTTCGTAGGAGCTCTTCTTCTGCTGCTGTTGCAGCTGCGGCTGCTGCTTGGCGTCTCCTTTTGGCGCAGCCTCGACCCTGTTTATCGGCTTGATCTCGAAGACTGCTGATCCTTCCTCGTCAGGAGCCTCTGCACAATGCCCTGTCTGCAGGACCTTTATCCTTTCTTGATATGCCATGGCCCTGGTGACGTAGATCCTGTTCAGCTCATAGTTTGGGTAGAGGTTGACGATCTTCAGAAGCACGTCGATTGCCTTTTGGTAGTAGGTGATCGCCATCCCCTTCGATCCTTGGTTGTCGAGCCTTATAGCTTCGCTCGCATACTTTATTGCCGCCGATTCCAGTTCATTGATCGCCATCACTTGCAATCGCCTCGCTTGCAGTCATTATCTTTACCAAACCCTTCTTAGATAAGCTTTCTATAAGCCTGATGACTTGCCTTTCGTTCATGCCGAACTTCGAGCTCAGCTCACTGAAGTCCAGCACGCCTTCATTCCTTTCTAGGTGCTCCAGGAGCACCTCCTCCCTGTCCTTCGTGCTTTCTACTGGTGAACGGGAAACGCTTTTGGTCAGGGCCCCTTCTGCGCCAAACTGCACTGGCGCTGCAAAGCCGATCTCCTTGGGGGGCTCTGGAAGTTGCTCAATAAGCCTCCCCCTGATGAACGCAGAGGCCTCATTCAGTATCTCTTCGTTTTCCACGGTATCTGAAATTGCAGCGACCTGTGCTTCTGACAACGGTATCCTCATCTCGGTCATGACTGAATTGAGGCAGCTCCCGATCTGCATGAGCTCCCCTGAGACCTCGGGTATGATCTCGGACAACTGTTCTGAGACCTGCCTGACCGCCTCCAAGGTCGGTTCCAGCTGTGCGAATGTTGAACCAACCTCCCTCAGCGTCTCCATCCTCAGCGTGAGCTGCTCCAGTAAGAGGATTCCATTTGAGACCTTTTCCTGTACCTTCTTTATTTCCGCGATCTCGTTAGCGTAGATCTTTGCCCTTTCAGAGCTCTTGTTCTCTAATGCAGATGTGCAGAGCCTGAAGAGCTCGTTGCGCCTTGCCTTCAGCTTTGCGTCAATTATCTCAAGCTTTCTCTTTTGCCTTCCGAGGGCTGTTATTGCCTCATTCAGAGCGTCCTTTAGAGGTGGAGTCCGTCGAAAAAAGTTCTTTAGCATTTTTTTTACTCCACCTCTAAGGATCACTCATGGGATATGGGGTATTTCCGTCAGTTTGATGCTTGGCCTCATTTTCAAAAAAATGGGAACGAGGGTTGCCAAGTCCAACCACTCAGAACCCTGCTTTCTCTCCTGTTGCGATTCCTGCTGGGAGTTCTGGGAACTTCTCCTTGACCCTCTGCTCTGCGACAGCCGCTGCCTCTCCGAGTATCTTCTGTGCGTCCTCGTTGGCGCTCTCGAAGTTGAGGCTGAGTCCGCTGCTCTGGCCTGCGTCGACAAGTATGCCGCTCAGGAGCGTGCTGATGTCGCCAAGTTCCCTCTCCGCCTCGGGGAGCAGAGTCGAGATGCCTGCCCTGACATTCTTGATCACGCCCATTGCTGGCGCGAGAGTCACGACTATGTCTCCGAGCTCGGTCACTGTGCTGAGGCGCATCACTATCTGCTCGAGCGCCATCCTGGCCTGCATCAGCATCTTGGACATCTTCCTTATCTCGGCGAGCTCGTTTGCATAGATCTTGGCGCGGTCTAGGTCGTGTTTGGAGTAAGCGTCGACGACCTTGCTGAACATTATCCTGTCTCTCTCCTGGAATCTCTGGTTAGCTATGTCAAGCTTCTGCATCTGTAGTTGTATGGATCTCACTGCTGCCTCGAGCCTCGGCTTGAGCGGGCCTGGGGGTCGGACAGATTCCTTGACCCTGGTGCTAACGCCTGGGGTCTCCTTCTTCTCCCATCGGTTTGCGAAGTTGCTCACTTTCGGTCACCACTCTAGGGTTTGATACGAATATTTTATAAGACTCGTGTGACCAGATTATCTTGTAACCGAAGTGTCTGTCCCTCCGGTGACAAAGTTTGGAGTTACAGGTAAAGCCGCTCGCCCAGTCCCTGACCAAGTTCGGTCTGACCGAGTACGAGTCGATGGTTTACCTGACCCTTGTGAGGCACGGCAGATCCACCATCAAGGAGATAGCGGCTAAGAGCATGGTGCCGAGGACAAAGATATACCCTGTCCTGAAAAACCTCGAGAAGCGGCGCCTTGTGACCTTTGTCCCGGGCAAGACAATCACGGCCAAGGCCAATCCGCCTGAAAATTCGCTCCTCAGCCCTATTAAAAATCTCGAGCAGGATCTCAAGACAATGAAGAAAACAATTACGGAGATCCGGAGGCTTCAGGAGAGCGCGCTGGCCGCGGATCAGCTTGAGAAGAAGGAGTATTGGGTAACTAGGCATGAGCCGGAGACCATCAAGAGGATTTATGAGATAATCACCAACGCATCCGAGGAGATGATCCTGGCACTAAACCACGAAGGCCTCGAAATCATCTTCGACAACTTCTTCGAAACGCTCAACGAAGCCACCCGCAACGAGATAGAAGTCAAGATATTCATAAATTCAGCAAAGCAGGACTGCGAGATCCTCCGTAAGTTCTCTGACTTCTTCAAGATAAAGTACGTGCCGTTCTCCCCTAAAGTAAACCTCCTGCTGGCGGACGGGAAAGACCTCCTAATCTTCAAGAAGATTTCCTTGGTTGACAACAAGGGTTCCACTGTCGTAGCCGAGTACTACAGCGGCGGGAGCATCTGCGACTACCTCAGGGAATATATGCGTGGGGTCGATTGGTCTGCTTCAAAGGACTTCCAGATCGTCTATCCTGCCATCGAGAATGACTGGCTGAAGGAGGACCTGCTTGCCGGCCCTCAGTTCAACCAGGCCTCTCCCTACTTCTACCTTTACCTTCTGGACGTGATGTCAACCAAGATAAACCAGAAGCTCAACCCGACGCTGGTTGATCTTGGCAGGAAGACGATCGAGGCGATGAAGAAGACTTCTCTCCCAAGCTTCTTGCCCTCCCTCCATCAGTCGTTGAAGCTACTCAGTTCGCTCGTCCTGCTCTACGAAGGTATAGAGTGGCGCTTCACATACGACGAGCCGCTCAACTTGATAACCTCAGAGGTGAGCGGAAACCTTTCTCCAGCCTTCAAGATAGCGGCTGACAGGGGTTTCCCAATCCCTCCCATGATCTGGGGCTTCATATTCTATGGGCTGCTCGACATATTCGGATTTGACTGCACAGTCATCGACTCCAGGTTCAGCCCAGAGAATTTCTGGGCGATACAGTACAGGCTCTCGTCAAAGCCTTCCGAACGCCCGGTGACAATTGAAGACAAGCAGCTGGTTCAAAAGATAAATTAAAAATAAAATTAAATTGGTTTGGTAAAAAAAAATGAGGCCCTGCCTTCTTATATTGTCACTCTTTAGTTGTGTAAGACCAAATCACAACGAGTATGACCGCGAATACTGCTCCAAAGAGCCCTGAAATGACCCACTCTGCCTGCAGAAGCATCGGCAGGACTTGGGCGAGCCAGGGCGATAGATTCTTTAGAAGGTAATACCCGGCCACACCGATGAAGTATCCTATTACAGCGATCGCCAAAAGCACTCCTGTTCTACCCATCCAATCTCCTCCACGTGAATCCATCTCTATAATGTCGGGATATAAGCGTTGCTAATACAAGAATATTGGATACTTTCACGGCCCCTGGATCTGGTTGGCATCGGGTTCGGCAGGTCATGCACAGCTTTTTATCCTATTTGACCGATCATTCTATGTAGCTTCCGGAGATAATTGCCATGTTGAATGTACAAGCCGTCCGCAGGGATTTTCCTTTCATCAGGCCTGGTCGTGTTTACTTGGATTCCGCGTCCACAAGCCTTACACCTGAGCCCGTCCTCGCAAAGATGCTTGAGTACTACCGTGAATACCGCGCCAACGTGGGTAGAGGGGTCTATGCCTCATCGAGGCGCGCAACTGAGGAGTTCGAGGCTGCAAGGAAGACGCTTGCCAGGCTTATAAACGCCAAGCCTGGAGAGATAGTCTTTGTCAGAAACACCACTGAGGCGATGAACCTTGTGGCATCCGGCTTGGGCCTCCGGTCGGGCGACAAGGTGATAACGACCATCCAGGAGCACCACTCAAACTACATAATCTGGCTCAGAGAAAAGGCAAGGAAGCGGATCGATCTCAGGGTAATCGGGGCAGATGCCTATGGGGATTTGAACCTTCCATATATGCAACGCGAGATAGAAAAAGGGGCGAAGCTCGTCTCAGTGACGCATGTCTCTAATGTCCTTGGAGTGAAGAATCCTGTAGAGGAGATTGGAAAAATTTGTAGGGAGAATGGGGCGCTCCTGCTCATTGACGGTGCCCAGTCCGTCCCGCATATGCGCATTGATGTGAAGAGGATTGGCTGCGACTTCCTAGCTTTTTCCGGGCACAAGATGTGCGGTCCGACCGGTGTGGGGGCTCTTTACATCAGGGAGGACCTTCAGGGCGATCTCGAGCCTCTGTGCATAGGCGGAGGTTCGATTGAGGATGTCGGTGTTGACTATTATACGCTCAGGGGCGGCCCTTATAGGTTCGAGGCTGGGACTCCTGCAATAGCTGAGGTAATCGGGATTGGGGCAGCCGCTGAATACCTGCTGGACATCGGTATGGAAAACATTGAGGTGCATGAGGCGGATCTCACCAGGGAGATTTTGGAGGGCATACAGGGGAACCGCAGGGTGAAAGTCTACGGTTCTCTGGATTCGGGAAGGCGGAACGGGATCATTTCCTTCAATGTCGATGGGATGGACCCGCATGATGTGGCAATCGCCCTTGAAAGTGCCGCCGGGATAATGGTCCGATCCGGGCACCACTGCGCGCTCCCGCTCATGAAGGAGGTCTTGAAGATTGGAAGCGGGTCGGTCAGGGCATCCTTGTACCTCTACAACACGAAGTCCGAAGTCAGGACATTCGTTGAAACTATCTCAAAGATCTCAGAATCCGCCAAAGGCAGTACCGCATAAAAAATTTGCCATTGTTGCTTGTGCCAGTGATTTTTCCGTCAATAAGCATGATCCAGGATCGATTGCCCTCCATGAGCGGTAGGATTTCAGAGATCAGATTCGAAGATCATCTTTGCACCAAACATAATCCTTTTAAGCGGAAAAAATCCCTCAAATCATGAGGTCTGGAAAATGGGGGATTTAGTTTGCTAGGCAGCTGCCTTGCACAGTCGCCAAAGTTCTCGAAATTATAGCCTCAGAAGGTCCCGCAACTCAGAGCGACATACGGAATAAGACTTCCATCCCTCCCCGAACGGTGAAATACGCAATAAAGTCCCTCAGGGAAAGGGGCATGATAAAAGAGATTCCGGATTGGAAGGACATGCGCAAGAAGATTTACGTTGTGCAGCGGCATCGGGTGACGGCTTAGGAAAACCGTTAAATCTTTCCATTTTTTCCCCTTTTTATCAGGAAAGCTTCGGAGATCTTGATCTTGAGGTACCAAGTGGCAGTTTTAGACTTCTCAGGCAATTACTTTTCCGCAGTCAGAGGCGCGCTCGACTCTTTGGGCTGGGCTCCAGAGGTAGGATCAAGCTACCTGATCAAGCCTAACATGCTCAACTCAAAGACAGCAGAAGAAGGGGTGACGACCGACCCCGGCATAGTTTCGGCATTGATAGGGCTTCTTAGGGAGAGGGGCTGCCGGGCCTGCGTCGGGGATTCGCCAGGGAACGCGTACCCCGGAAAGTCAAGGGCGGTCTTCGAGGGCACAGGCATGATGAAGGCTATTCTGGAGGCTGGAGGGGAATTCCTGGATTTTGAGGGGCAGCCTCCCGAGGTCATACAAATCAAAGGCGAGCTTGTAGACTCCATCCCCTTCTCGAAGCACGTTCTGGAGCACAGCATCATAAATGCCCCCAAGCTTAAGACGCACGTCCAGACCGTCATGACTGGCGCCGTGAAGAATTTGTCCTTCGGCTGCATACAGGGGGCGAGCAAGTCGAAGCTCCATACCATAGGCAATACGCCGGAAAAGATGGCAAAGGCAATAATTGATGTGTATTCATACATCCGAGACAGAGTCTCCCTCAACCTCATGGACGCGATAGTCTGCATGGACGGTAACGGCCCGTCATTCGGCAGAGCCCAGCGCATTTCAAAAATACTTGCGAGCAGGGATGCGCTGGCGCTTGATATGGTCGCATTCAGGATGGCTGGCATCGATCCGCTTTGCGTGCCGTATGTGAGGGAGGGGGCGCGCCGCGGGATAGGGCCCTCGAGCGAGGATGAGATCGATTTGGTTGGGGGCCCGCTTCCAAACTACGAATTCAAGATGCCCTCAACGTTCCTCCAGGGCCTTTCCCTGAGGCTTGGATCTGTGGTCAAGCGATTAGTCCCCCGAATCTACTTTGACAAAAAACGTTGCGTAAAGTGCGGTGAATGCGCTGGGATCTGCCCCGAGGGGGCAATCGAGATGGCAGAGTACCCTGAGGTGGATGATTCGAAGTGCATCAGGTGCTATGCTTGCTATGAGGTCTGCGAATACAACGCGGTCAAGATTAAGCAGAAGTCATTGCCGCTGTAGTGCTTACTGCCGGATCAAGGCTCAAACTGATGAATTAAGACTGCCCGTCTCTCTAGAGGACTGCCCCTGCATGCCCGTCAATCAAAAGTCGTCTTGGACACCTTCAGCGCCCACTTCGTTTGTTTCCTCGTGCTCACAATCCTTTTGTTTCCTCACAGGTATGTCCCTGATCCACACAGGCCGTCTTGGGGACTTGTCTAGCTCAAGCCTAAAAATGTCGAACCTGTTGTAATACCCAACGATATCGTGAACCTGCTTGTGCTCTATGCTCCTTGAAACGTCTATTTCTGCAGTGATTGTCCCTTCCTTCCCGACGAGTGGATCGCATAGATGCTCCCCTTGTGGGCCCAGCATCATGGTGGCTGCTCTTGGCGTCTTCTCAAGGATCTCTCTGACTTCTTCGTTTCCCATCGAAAGCCCCTCGATTGAACTTTCGTCCAGAGCGCATGATACGACGATGTTGAAAACCTTCCCCTCGAAGGAATGGGCTGCTGACCTGATCCTGATGGCCTCTGTCAGATCATAGTTATCCGAAGCACCCGGGCGCTTGAACGGGAAAGCAGGCGGATAAGTCGCAATATGGATCTGCTCGCCTTGCGCGAGCATCGCGTACCTCGCAAGCGGGTTTGTGTTTTCGCCGCAGATGAGCACCCCGATCCTGCCGATCTCGGTCCTTGCGGGCTCTAGCCCTTCGGCATCTCCGTTGGCCCAGGTAAGTTTTTCGGCCCATGTAGGGACTAGCTTTCTCCTGTGGTTTACTAGCCTTCCCGTCCTGTCAAATAGCAGATTGGAGTTCCACATGGTGCCCATGCTGTAGGGGGCTTTCTCGGTGACGCCCACCGAGAGGAACACTTTGTTCTCCCTTGCGATTCCGGCGATCTTTTCGAATTGAGGGCTTGGGATCTCCAGGGCGTTGTCGAAGAGACGCCGGAAGAAGATTTGCTGATCCATCGGCGGATAAACCATGTTCCAAAGGGGGAATGCGGGCACAAAGCTCTCCCCGAATACCACGAGGTCTGCCCCCTTCCCTGCGGCCTCCGACACTAATCCTTCCATCTTCTCGATTGTGGCATCACGGTTCAGAAATACAGGAGATGCCTGGACTCCTGCAGCGCGGAGTTTAGGGTACGCGTCTCCAACATGATCCAAAAATATCCCACCAATGTCTTGTACCAAACACATAAAAATGGAAGTGTTAGTGGATATAGAATTTCTGGAATGTCTTCTCAAGATCGATCGGCAATGGCGCGCCGCCTTTCTCCAATTGTTGGGTGGCAGGGGGCTCAGCAGCATAGTGCTTGTAGATTGATGCGAGCCTTTTTCCGAACGGGTCTTTTCGCCTGTCGATAAGTATGGTTCCGAGGGCCTTCTTCTCGCCCGACTCTATGCCGATGATCCCCTGTGCCTTCTTGACGGCGTCCTCGTCGTCCTTCACAACCGGGTCCCAGTCCTTGAGGTAGTACGTGTTCTTTTCGACCCAGTCCATCGTGACTATATTGTTCCATGTCGGACAGGGCTGGATCACCTCGAGGATGCCTGCGCCGCTGTGGGAAATCCCTTGCTTCAGGCACGACTTCAGGTGATCGATGTTGTATGCATAGCTCCTGGCCAAGAATGTATAACCGGACGCAATTCCGAGCAGGATCGGATTCACGGCGCTGTTTATGTTGGGGAATGCCAGCGATTTCGTCTTTTTCCCCAACTGCAGCGTAGGTGATGCCTGCCCCTTTGTAAGCCCATAGACGCCGTTGTTGTGAACCACGACGAGTATCTCTGGGTTCCTCCTCCCCATTGCTATCAGGTGTCCCATTCCTATCCCGAGGAGGTCGCCGTCACCTCCGTGGACGATCACCTTCAAATCAGGGTTTGAGGCTTTTATGCCGGTGGCGAAAGGTATTGCCCTGCCGTGGAGCGTGTGCACACCAGGGACTTTGACAAAGTGCGGGATCTTGCCGCTGCACCCTATCCCCGATACCAGGACCATCTTTTCCCTGCTGATGCCCAGCTCAGAGAGCGCCCCCTTGACGGCGGTGAAGATCCCAAAGTTCCCGCAGCCGGGGCACCAGTCAGGCCAGACTCCACTGTTCCAGTCCATTGACATCCTACTCGCCTCCTGTGAGGACGACCCTCTCCTCGCCGCCCTTTATGCGCATGTAGGCGCTGACGACCTCGTCTTGCGTTATCAGCCTCCCTGTGTATTTCAAGATCCTGTTCTTGACCTTCACGCCAGTCTTCCACCCGATGAGCTCTGCGAGCTGCCCTATGTAGTTCGCCTCTAGACCTATCACCCTCTTAGCCTTCGAGACGTACTTCGACACAATGTCGACAGGGAATGGTTCAATCATCCTCACCTGAAGGACCGCCAATTTGGAACCGGCTGCCTGCAGCTCTGGCAGAGCGTCCACCGCAGCCCCTGTCGTCACGCCCCATGTGACCAGAAGGTCTTCAAAGTTGTCGTCGCCAAACAGGACTGCCTTGTCCCCGTCCGGGGCTTCTTTAAGGATCTTTTCCATCTTCGACATCCTCTTTTCATACATCCTCCTCCTGTTCTCAGGATCCTCCGAGATGTGGCCTGACTCATCGTGCTCGTCCCCGGTGTACCACATCAGTTCTTCGCCAAGGAATGCCCTTGGGGAAACGGGATCGCTGTCAAAAGCAAACCTCCTGTACTCCAAAACCCCTTTCAAAATCCGTTTACCCCGGTCTATCCTTCTTAATGTCGGGGGATTGATTGTGGTCACACAGTTGGCTATCCCTTTGTCGAGGAGGTGGATCACTGGGACTTGATACCTCTCAGCATAGTCCATGCACTTCACGGCGTCGTCCAGGGTCTCCTCGTGGCTGCCAGATGCCAGTACGATCCTTTGAAACTCGCCGTGCCCAGAGTTGATGGCGAAGAGAAGATCCGACTGGCTATGCCGGGTCGGCAGGCCCGTCGACGGACCCCCCCTCTGGTAGTATGTGATAACCACCGGGACCTCATTTATTCCTGCCCACCCTATCCCTTCGACCATCAGCGAGAAGCCTGGTCCGCTCGTGCATGTCGCAGCTCTGGCGCCAGTCAGCGCGCCCCCAATCGCCATGCAGATCGCAGAGATCTCGTCCTCGGCCTGTATCACAATCGGCGATCCCACTATTTCGCCCTCTGGACCGAAAAGGTTCGAGTGCTGCTCTATTACGAACGACTCATCAGCTGCAGGTGTTATGGGGTAATATGTCTGCAGCCTCAGCCCGCCAATCAGCTTCCCAATCGCAACGGCGTCGTTCCCGGCGACAAGCATCCTCTTCCCTCGGGCAGGTCCTTTTCCAACCGTTCCTTTTTTGCCTATGCCCTTGGTTCCAGCGATCTCGTCGAAGCCATCACTGACCGCAGCCGCAACTGCCCTGTTCAATTCCCTCGCCTCTGCTTTTTCCATGAAGAGCGAATCAATTGCCTCGAGTATCGTGTCCAGAGGCATCCCTGCGCCCCGCAGGAGCGCGGTTGTCATGGCAGTGTTCATAGCCTTCTCTATCATTGGAGAAGCCAGTTTGGCCTTCTCTGTTATCATCCCTAAGAAGGGGAATGGAAGAACCGTTCTTCCATTTTTTTCAAGCCATTCGTCCAGCTCCTTGACCGTGTTGCCTATCTTTTCCCTCTCCAATTCCGCTTTCAGCCTCTCAAGCCTCTTCTTTTCCATAGGGGGCAGCTTTGTGAGTGTTTTGTCGAGTAAGGAGGCGTCGTGGATGAGTACGCCGCCAGGTCCCAGATCCTTATAGTGCGTGGCAATGGTTTCGATGTCAAGGGCCCCGACAAAGTCGACGGGATATTTTATGCTATTGATCGGTCTGTACGATGCCCTTATGTGCGAGTAGCTGTGCTTACCCTTTATATTTGAGTGGTATTCCCGGTCGGCGAAAACCTCTAGACCGTGCATTGCGAGGGCCCTCACCGCGAGCATACCTGCGGTCTCGATGCCTCCTCCCTGAGGCCCTCCGACTATTAGGTTAAGGTCCATGTTGACTGTCAGTCCCCCGTGCTCGTGTATTCGTGGGAGTCCGAGTCGACCCTGGTCCTGCAGAAGAAGTTGTGCCCCCTGTGGAGATCCCTCTCCGAGGCATGGAAAGTGACCCTGCAGTCCCTGCACCAGCAGAATTCAGTCTCCGATTTCTCCTCAAACATCTCGCAGGAAGCCTTGTTTTCTGGATGTATGCCGGTCTTCTTTTCGCACTCGCCCAGACTGTCAAAGAAGTAGTCCGGCCTCCACCATTTGCATTCTTTGCAGCTCCCCATAAAACCACAGAGATACTTGCTCCTCAAAGGTTTTTAATGTTTCGAGCGCCATTCGTCCTGAAAATAGCCGAAAATATTTAACCAATCAAAACGATTGCTTCTTTAGTGGGCACTTTGAGAGAGACCAAAGATGGGATAATCCTGGACATCCTGGTGAAGCCCAATTCAAAAAAAGATTCGATCTCGATCGAAGGGGATCTTCTGGTGGTGGAGACTAAGGAAAAAGCAGAGCAGGGGAGGGCAAATGTTTCTGTCTTAAAGCAACTTTCAAAGTCTCTCGGAGTCGGCTCTTCTTCGATCGTAATTTTCAGGGGCAAGTTTGATCGGAGCAAATCCGTTTTGATAAGAGGTGCTGGTAGAGATGTTATTGAAAAGCTCAAGGCAAAAATAGTGAAAAGCCCCCAAGATAACCTTAAATAGTAATAGAAATTACCAATCGGTGATTGGTATGGGTCTTGCAAAGTATGTCATAAGACGACTACTGTACATGATACCTCTCATTCTTGGGATATCGATCGTTGTCTTCCTCGTGATGTACGCAGCGGGTGACCCGATACAGATAGCGACAGCTGGGAACCCCAGCATCACTGAGGCTCAAAGGCAGTTCTTGAGGGAGTATTATGGGCTGAACGACCCCATACCTGTTCAATATTTACGCTGGCTTGATCACTTCCTTCATTTCGACTTCGGGAAGTCCCTTTATGGCGGCAAGCCTGTGAATGAGATAATATCTATCTACTTCTGGGAGACTCTGAAGCTCCAGCTTGTCTCGATACTGCTTGCATTCGCAATCTCTATACCGATTGGGGTTTACTCTGCAGTCAAGCAGAGATCCTGGTTCGATTACATTTTCTCAGGCATATCGATTGCAGGTGTGTCATTCCCGGTCTTCTTCCTGGGCATCATATTCATCCTGGTGTTCTCGTACCAACTTGGTTGGTTGCCTTCTGCAGGCGCTCACGGCGCACCGCAGCTCTGGCCTGTATTCGGGATCCAGAATCCAATTCTGGACGAGCTGGCACATCTTGCGATGCCCGCCACTGTTTTGACCTTGGCTGGTCTTGCTTACAACACACGGCTTCTCAGGGCAGGGATGCTCGAGGTGCTTAGGCAGGACTACATAATGGCAGCAAGGGCGAGCGGCATACCCGAGCGGAAGATCCTCCTAAAGTACGCACTGAAGAATGCAATAATGCCTTTGATAACCCTGCTGGGCATGTCCATCGGCTTTGCCATCGCTGGCGCCCCTGCCACTGAAACGGTATTCAGCTGGCCGGGGCTCGGTCGTGCCTACGTTACGGCAGCCTCGAGGCTTGACTTCCCCCTGATCATGGGGATCACTATGATCATCACGATAATGATCCTTGTGGCTAACCTGATAACTGACATTTCATACGCCGCGATAGATCCGCGGATATCGATAGATTAGGTGAACGATATGGTGAGTCTAGCTCTCAGGAAAAGGGGCAGTCGCAAAGGCCAAGAAAGGCGCTCGGCTAGCCAGTGGGCTGTCGCGTGGCGCAGGTTCAAGAAGCACAAATCGGGTCTATTGGGGCTTGGAATGGTTGTCGCCCTTATACTGGTAGCAATATTCCACTCTTTCATCGCTCCCTATCCTGCAAGGCCGGACCCTAATGCTTTCCTACCCCTTTATGAGGGGGAGGCTGGGCAGCCCCCTTCGTGGAAGCATCCATTTGGCACAACCATAATAGGGAACGACGTGTTTAGCGAAGTGGTTCACGGGACAATCTACACCTTGTATGTTGCAATAGGGACCACGCTGATAGCCATGTTGATCACCGTGGTGGTCGGAATATCGTCCGGGTACTTGGGGGGTAAAATCGATGATTTGCTGATGCGCATAACTGAGGTGTTCCTTGTTTTCCCGTCGCTGCTGCTTATACTTGTCTTTGCCAGGATTTACCAACTGATAAACCCTGAGCCATTCTGGAATGTTTTGGGGATATCTATACCAGTAAACCTGACGATGATCGTGGTGATTGTGGCAGTATTTGCATGGGCAGGAAATGCAAGGGTCATCAGGGGTGAAGTGCTGGCCCTAAAGGAAAAAGAGTTTATCCAGGCCGCGAAGAGCTTGGGTGCAAATTCAAGGTGGATAATGCTCCGGCACATCTTCCCCAACATATTGCCCCAGGTTATTGTGATCGCCACACTCACGATGGCTTCTGCGGTATTGGTCGAGGCTGTAGTGTCCTTCTTGGGATTCGGGGATCCAAGCACAATCACTTGGGGGAGGATGATGGAGGAGAGCTTCCAAAATATGAGCACAACTTGGTGGGCCGAAGTCTTCCCAGGGCTTGCGGTCTTTTTCACCGTGCTTGCATTCAACCTGATGGGCGACGGAATATCTGACGCATTGAACCCGAGGCTGAGGGAGTGATTATGGATCTTTTGCAGGTGAATGACCTAAAGACGTACTTTTTCACAGAAGCAGGTGTGGTCAAGGCAGTCGACGGCATCACTTTCAATGTAGAAAAGGGGTGCACGGTCGGGCTAGTGGGCGAGAGCGGTAGCGGCAAATCAGTGACCGCCCAGTCAGTCTTGCGGATAGTCCCGAGACCTGGCAAGATCATCGGAGGAAAGATATTTTTCAACGGCGAGGACATCCTCTCAAAGAAAGAGGATGAGATGCGATCTTACCGCGGGAAAAAAATTAGCCTTATATTCCAAGATCCAACAAGCTCCTTGAATCCTGTGTTCACGATAGGTTCACAACTAACCGAAATAGTGAGTCAGCACAAGGGAGTTAAAAAGAGCGACGCTGCCGAGGAAGTGATCAAGGCCCTCAGCCTGGTCCGCCTCCCTGATCCTGAAGAAGCCTTGAATCGCTACCCGCACCAGTTCAGCGGAGGGATGAAGCAGAGGATCTGCATCGCCAGGGCACTGCTTCTCAACCCCGAACTGCTGTTTGCGGATGAGCCGACTACTAATCTAGACGTCACGATACAGGCGCAGATAATCAACCTGCTTATGGAGCTCCAAAAGAATATCGGTCTCACTCTCGTGATGATCACCCATGACATGGGAATTGTTACGCAGATGTGCAAGTGCGTCGTAGTTCTTTATGCAGGCAATGTAATGGAGATCGGAAGCATCGAGCAGATCTTCCAGATGCCGCACCCCTACACCGAGGCGCTGCTCAAGGCCGTGCCGAGGCTAGACCAGACTAGGAAGCTGGTTTCCATCCCTGGGAACATACCGAACCTGATCAACCCCCCATCCGGCTGCAGGTTCCACCCGCGCTGCCAGTACGCAATTGACCGGTGCAAGGATGAGATCCCGCCGCTTATCGACGTTGGGGACGGCCATATGATCTCGTGCCACCGCTGGCGCGAGCTTAATGGAGGCTAGCACAATGGAGACACTGCTAGAAGTCAAGGATCTTGTTAAGTACTTCCCTGTTTACTCCCGCGGGATATTTATGAAGAAAGTAGTTGGCAACGTGCACGCGGTAGACCACATAAACTTCGAGGTTCGCAAGGGTGAGACCGTCGGGCTAGTTGGAGAGAGCGGTTGCGGAAAGACGACCACTGGCAAGCTAATCCTGAACCTTGAGAAACCCACCTCGGGAGAGGTCAAATTTGAGGGTATTGATGTGCTTAAGACGTTCGAAAAGGGGAGCAATGAAGAAAAGTCTCGCCTCAGAAGATCGATGCAGATGGTGTTCCAGAACCCCTATGCCTCGCTCGATCCTAGAATGACTATATACGACATAATCAGCGAGCCATTTAAGATACACCGCCACATACCGAAAGAGGAATGGGAGGACAGGGTCTACAAGCTGCTCTCTATGGTCGGTCTAGAGCCATACCATGCCGAGAGATATCCCCACGAATTCAGCGGGGGTCAGAGGCAGAGGATCTGCATCGCCAGGGCAATCGCGGTCGGGCCTAAGTTTATTGTGGCAGACGAACCTGTTTCGTCATTGGACGTCTCGATCAGGGCGCAGATACTTAACCTCATGATGGACCTGCAGAAGGACTTGGGGATATCGTACCTCTACATCTCCCATGACCTGAGCTCTGTCCGTCAGATATCCCACCGCGTGGTCGTTATGTACCTCGGCGAGATAGTCGAGTCTGCGCCCACGGAGAAGCACTTTGAGCATCCAATCCACCCATATACTCGTGCATTGATCTCTGCAGTACCGATTCCCGATCCATCCAGGAAAATGGACGTGATCCTCCTCCCAGGGGAGGTTCCCAGCCCTATCAACCCCCCATCCGGCTGCAGGTTCCACCCGCGCTGCCAGTACGCAACCGACAAGTGCAAACGTGAGAAGCCGAGGCTAGAGGAAATAGACAAAGATCATTTCGTGGCTTGCCATTATGCCATGAACTTTATGTAATTTGTAGGATATTTCTTTCGCTTTTTTCCAAGCTTTTTGTAGTTTTTATGGTAGTTTTTAAATAGCTTCTTCCTCTATAATTGATCAACTACACCAGAGTGTGTAGATTGGTGATATAAAATGAAGTCCAAAATTTTTGCAGCTGCAATGCTATTTATATTGCTCGGCTCGATGCTAGCAATCTCTCCAGTGCCTACAGTAGAAGCCACGCCTGACGGCATCTTCAAGATCACAATGGTGGCTCCAGGAAGCGCGAACCTGCTCAGGAGACAGTGGGCTTTGATCATCGCAAACTCGTTCAAGTCGGTGGGAATCGACGCAAGAGTCGTATTCTTGGGTTGGGGCTCTGTGTATGACAGAATCCTTACCCCTGAACCATCGAACATAGGCAAGACATACGACCAGGGAGGCTTCGACGCCCTCTTCATCGGATGGACTCCTGGCTCCCCGGTGGCACCATTCTCAGGCTCGTTCCAGATCTATTATGGCCAAAACACGCCGCCCAACTCCAACTACTTCCTATGGCAGAACAACGAGTCTGATGCTCTGATAGAGAAGTTCATGACTGAAGGCTACACCGCTGAGGGGATAAAGGCATTCAAGGACTGGCAGTATGTCCAGTACATTGACGTTCCTGCCTCGCAAATCTTCTTCTCGACCGCGATCTTCACAGCCTCGAAGGACATTGACTTCAACGGGTACGAATGGATCTTCGACAACCTCGGTCCTGTACCCCAGTACCTGACCGGTCTCGATGAGGTTGTCCTTGCAACGACAGGTGAGCTACTGGACTTAACCCCGCCCCTCTCGAACTCCTGGTACGATACTGAGGTCTTCAACCCCATCTTCGACTCGCTCTTCACCCTGACCTCCAACTACGAATACATCCCTGGCATATGCACATCCTTTGAGGTTTCCGACGATGGGAGCACTTTCACATACCACCTGAGGGACGACGTCTACTTCCATGACGGGATAAAGATGACTGCTGATGACGTCGTCTTCTCGTTCCTAGCCTACCTCAACCCGCAGTCCGGATCCCAGCAGTCTGGTTATGAGGCTGGCTACATCGGCGATGACATAACCTTTGTCTATTCTGACGGAAATACCTCGAGGCTAGTCCTTGACCTTAGCGGCGACGAGCCTGTCGCTTACTACCCGGCGCCAGCCAATGTCAGCGGCACGAGGCCTGCGAGGATAGAGGCCCTCGACGCAAACACCGTTAGGATCCAGATCGCTGAGTTCGGAGGCCTAGGCAAGCCTGTCGCAACCTTCCACCCCGAGGGTGACGGAGTTGCTATCCTGCCGAAGCACGTGCTGGGAAACGTTCCATTCGAGGACTGGAAGACCCATCCGTTCAACAGCGGCGTTGGCACTTACGAATCTAACGGCAAGACCTTCTCTGGGCCGATCGGCACAGGTCCATATGTCTTCAAGAGCTATGATCCAGTTTCAGCGATAGTCACCCTTGAGAAGAACAACAACTACTGGGACAAGGCGCGTCTCGAGTCTGAGGGCTACTTCACCGTCCAGAAGTTCTACGTGAGGTACATCGTAGAGAAGGACAGCGCGATAGCCGCCCTCAAGAACGGGCAGGTCCACATACTCGACCAGAACTACCAGCTCGGCAATGACTACAAGGCAGGAAACCTGAACTTCGCGAATAACTACGAGCTGAGGGGATCTGGGATACAGCAACTAGGGTACAACATGCGCCACCCAGTCTTCGGCACAGGCGTCGACACACCTCTCGGCAAGTCGAACCCCGCAAGGGCAGCGGAGGCAGCCAGGTACGTCCGCCAGGCTATGGACTACCTGATACCGAGGGAGCTGATCATTGACAACCTCCTTGGAGGTTTCGGTGAGCCGGCTGCGGTGCACGTGAACCCTGTCAGCCCGTACTACAACTCGAGCATTGTCGCGAGGGAGTACAGCCCCACTAAGGCAAAAGAGCTGCTTGCAAAGGCAGGTTATTCGGTCGGGGTGACCCCCTCAGGTCCTACTGTGCTTTCGAGCTACCTCCTCGGGGAGCCGATCACATTTGAAGGGACATTCGACATCGATCCTGTGATCGCTCTGGAGCAGGAAGGGATAGTTGCGCTCCTGCTCATGAGCACCGACAATTCGACCTGGACGCCGGTAGCCCAAACCGTGGTCAACACCGGTGGCTACTACAAGATGAGCTACACGCCGACTCAGACAGGAACCTACTACTTCAAGGTCCAGCTGACCGGAGTGGGAGCCAAGACGGCTGCCGCTTCAGCAGCTTCGGGTCCGAGCTACCCGTACGGAAGCATCAGCACGGTCATTGATCCTCAGACGACCCCAGCCAAGAGCGTGACCGTGATCTCCATTGACAATGCAATCTCGTCCTACGCCAACCAGGTGAATGCCCTCAACACTAAAGTCAACGATCTGACTGCGCAGTTGGCAAATGCCATGAACATGGCCTATGCCGGAATAGGGCTCGCAATAATAGCATTGATAGTTGCAATCGCTCTCGGAATGAGGAAAAAATAAACCTCTTTTTTTCTTTTTTCCCTTGTAAATTCCTGATTTTTCTGACTGTCGATTTTGATCCAAAGCCATTTAATCTGAATCGCAAAGCTCGCACCTTGAGGATTGCGGGGCGTTAGTAAATCATCAATAAAGTCAATAAGAGGCTCTCCACAAGCAGAAGGATCCCAAGGACCACCGTCCTTAGCCCCCTCTTCTCAGGCTTCTCTTTGACCTCTTTTTTCTGCTCTTCCTCCTTCACCCCCCTCCTCAGCCTCAGGTAGGCAAGCAGCTTGCTATAGCTTATGCTCGAGACAAAGAATCCTAAATAGCCGCCAAAAATCAGCACAAGGCCGCTCAAAAGGAACGTCAAAAGGATGAATGTGTTGAAAAGTTCCCGGCCCAACAAGGTACCTATGGCAGCGATTACCAAGGAAATAATATTGAGGATTATGAAGTCTGCGAGTAGGATCCTCAAATTCCAAACCTTCAGGAGAGCCTATATAAGCCCATTCCTAAATCTTTTCCGTGATTAGTGATACCGATGACAAAAGAGAAACCAAGACGGAAAAAGAAGGATCAGCCATCCAACAAGGCAAAGGTTATCGGGATACTTATAATTGCAGCATTGGTTGTTTCCACCATTGGCATATTCCTCACAGGAGGACCAAAGACGACCCCTCTGCCATCGCCCCAAAACTTCAAGTCTCGGGATTGGATGTCCTACATCCCTGCTGACGCTTATGAGTTTAGGTTCCTCAACATCACAAAACTCTCGGCCTTCCCGGATCTGCTCTCCTCAACAGTGCTTTCGATATCCGATCCTGCGATACAAGTCAACCTTTCTGAGATAACCTTCGGAGTAGACCTAATTTACTCTAACTATGCTGGAGTCTCAATCCTCGGGATCGGGGAGTCTGCCAGGGAACGGGTCTTTGGAGCATTGCAGAGTAGCAACATCACGCCGTCATACTCTCATGGCATACCTGTCTACAAGATCCCCGCGAGCAACGGCTCGGCAACTTCTGACGCTTGGCTGTGCATTTACAACAACTCCTTGCTTTACAGCGAGGGCGATACGGCCGCATACCAGGCAATAGACTCGATAATCGGAAACAGCCAGCTTCTCTTCGATAACGACTCGTACAAGACCGGTTACCTCCTCGCTACCGGAGGATCCGATGCCTTTGTGGTCTCCTATTACAGGGCTAGCAGCAACCAGTTCAATATCTCATGGGTAATGAGCGCAGCCTTTGGCACAACCTCTATAGTCAAGCACGACGTCTTCTCCTTCCCGTCAAGGGAGCTTGCAAGCGCCCAGTATTCCGCGGTCGTCAAAAATGTGATAGGAAACGCCTCAGCAGTCTACCTCTCCGGACCATACATGCTCGCGGTCGATACTTACCCGCTCTCGGATATCCGATATGTTCTGATGAGCCTCTGACATTACCCTTTTTTCAATACTCGCTTATCCTCCCTGAAAGTTGGGCAGATCTCCTTAGGAACAATGATAAAAGGATAAATACGAAGACCAATCCCTTCTAACCTTGGTGTTTCAATTGCGCAGCATGCCACGACTAGTACTCCTTATGGTCGCCCTCCAAGTCCCGCTAGTCGCCATTGACCTGATCTTGCCCTTCTTCTCGCCGTTTTTCGAGCAGTTCGGGACCTTCGACTTCTTCGCAGCCTACATGTTTGCCTTGTTCGACTTCATACTGATTATAGGCTTCAGGTCTGGGGCAAAGTGGGCATGGCTCTTCGGCCTGCTCTTCAGCGGGCTAAACGTGGTCATGTACGTATACATGTACCTCGCGAACCCCGTCCTCCTCTACATATTGCCCCTATTCCTGAGGGTTTCTGTGATGTTCTGCCTCAGGGGGAGGGCTGTCCGCGATTACTTCGATCTTCTGGGCGATGTCAGCAAAAAAACAAAGAAGCCGCTCAAGAAATGAGCGGTATTATCTCAGTTTTTATATAGGAAAGGAACTCGGCAGGCTCGACCTCGCTGAATGCGGTCACGACCCCGTTCCTCGTAACCCCTACAACTATCCCGTACTTCCTCGACTTGAACACCATGTACCAGATCCCTCCCCTGGAAGAGTAGTCTGAGTAGAGGATGGTGTTGGCGAGACCAGAACCGTAGAGGGAGAGCTTCTCGATGTTCGGGATGTTCACCCCGTCGAAGAAGATGACCTTTGTGTCTTCCGGGTTCTGCTCGTGGAACTTCTTCAGGGTCTCGGGCTGGATCCTGCTCTCCACGATCCCTCCCACAGAGATGAACAGTATCTTGCTGAGCAGGTTGGCTATGTTGTTGGCCGCCCTCTTCTTCTCGAGCACTATGAGGAATATCCTCTCACCTGATTTGTAGAATGTGAAGGGGGACTCGGTGGTCTTGGTAACCGCCTTCTCGCCGTCCCGGTGGTGAACTGTGAACACATAATCCTGGGATAAGACCCCTTCGATCGAGTCCTGCGTCATGCCAAGCTTGACTATCTCTGTGATAAGCGGGATCTTCTCGCCGCCATATTCGAACTCCTGCTCGGTCCGGTAGCCCTTTAGCTTCCCGGAGATCGTCGGGATGTCTATTTCTTCCTTTACGATGAAAACTTTTCCAGCCAAAACCATATTGGCATCACTGTCCAGATAATCCCGCCGCATTAATTTCCTTTTCTACCCAGGCGAACCTCCTCTGGAGGGACTTTGAGTAATACATCTTCCAATCAAAGTCTATCCTCTGCCCCCAGTCAGCATAGACCCTTGGGTCGATGTAGTTCTTGAGCGAGGTGTTCAGGTTGTAGTCCTTGGTCGCCTTCATCGCCTTGATCTTCAGCTGGAGCTCCTTGATCTTTTCCGGCTTGACCTTCTTCTCCTTCAGTGCCCTGAGCCGTTCCTCCTTCTTCTTGAGCGACGCCTCCCAGGTCTTCGGCAGCTTCCTCTTGTGGTTGCAGACTTTTGCGGCTTCAAGGTTGGCCATCGTGGCATGGTATTTCTTTACAAAAGCAGGGTCGTCCCTGTCGACCTCCGCCTTCTCAAGATAGGCCTTTGTCGTCGTTGATGCATGGTATGTCCTGAAGACCTTGGCGGTAAGCCCGGGCATAATCTCCGCCAAGTAAGCATTGACCTTCTGCGATCTCACGCCGTTGAACACTGTTTCCTTCCCTTCCTCGATGAATTCCTTGAGATTCTGGATTACTATCGGGGGAGGCTTGATTGTGCTTATCCACCTGACCGAGTCCTTACCCAGGAAATCGAAGGTAACTTCCCCCTTCTCTTCGTCTATGCCGATGTGCTCTGGCCTCAGGGTCGTTGCACCCACCGTGTCGGCTTCGTCCTCGTCCTTCTCGTCCCCGACCCTCATCTTGAGGACATCGATCAGGTAGCAGACTGTCGCAACCTTCCTCTGGAGGGGATCCTGCGACTCCAGCCCGGTCATTATGTGATCCCTCACCTCCTTGATTTTTCCTTCAAGCTCCCATGCCTTGTTGAACTTCTCGATGTCCCTGACCTGCTTGATGTATGCGGTGTCGGAGAGCCAGACATACTTCATCTTATCCCTCAGCTTGTCCTTCCACCTCGCTACCCAGAGTGAGCCAGGGTCGAAGATCACGCCCCCCCACCTTCCCCCGCCTGGAGGCTGTGGGACAGGGGCGTCTGGGGAGAGGTTTAGTGTAACGTCCTCTGGCTTGACGCCGGGCTTCCATCTCCCGCGCATCGGGTGATCCCCTCTCCCCATGAAGATCGAGGCGGGCTCAACCATGTAGTTGCTGATCTCCATGGGCATGCCGTTGACATAGGCAAAGCCGTACTTCTGCCTGTTCTCTTCCCTGATCCTCTTACGCTCGGCTGCCAGCGCCTTCTTTTCTTCTTTGGTCATGGCCTCCTTCTTAGCCTTCTCCTCTGAGATCCATGCAATTATTTCCGAGAAATCGAAATCCTCTGGCTTCACCCTCCCCTTGATTCCTAGGGCCTTCCCGAAATCATGGAAGAAATTCCTGATGAACACCTTGTCAGTAGCGTACTCGGTCCCGAGCTTCTTGACCCAGGCGACGGCCATCTCCTCCTGGTCCTTGTCCAGCGCGATCTCTTGCCCCCTGAAGCGTATCTTGAACCCAACGGGCTTGTACACCGGGATGAGCACTCCGCTGTGTACAAGGCTCTTGACCTCTATTTTCTCCAATGACCATCGCCTATGCTTTTAAATGATTATTGAAAATATTCATAAGCTTTTTTCTGAACAATGCGTTTTATGCGGAAAAAGAGGCACTTGCTTACGGCAAATGATCTGCCCCGCCCCCAACGAAGTCAATATAAATGACTGCCCGTTATCGACTCCTGAAGGGAAAGGAGAGGTTTATTAAGCATAAAATGGAAGGGGAAGCCCCTCGGTGAATCCAATGGCCAGGCTTACGCTGTCTGAGGTGATCCTAGAGAACTTCATGTCGTATGAGTACGCTAGGGTGCAGCTTAACCGGGGGCTCAACCTAATATCCGGCCCGAACGGTGCCGGCAAGTCTTCGATCCTGCTGGCAATTTCTGTGGCGACCGGCCAGAGCTATACCGAGCGGTCCAGGAAGCTCTCTGATCTGATAAGGAGGGGGAAGGAAACTGCCCGTGTTACGCTCGTCCTCAACAACACCGCTGTGGACGGGAAGCGGCCTGTGCCGATCATCAACAGCGACCTGATAACCGTCTCAAGGTATCTCAAGAAGGACGGGACTTACTGGTTCGAAATCAACTCCAAAGAGGCGAGCAAGTTCGACGTGAACCGGCTCTTCAAGAGCGTCGGCATGAACCCTGACAACATGCTGATAATAATGCACCAGAACATGATAGAGGAGTTCGCAATAACATCGCCTGAGGAGAAGCTCCGGATGGTCGAAGAGGCTGTTGGCTTCCTTCCTTACCGCAATGCCATATTCGATGCCGAGGAGAAGCTGAGCCGCATACTGGGTGAGGAGGAGGCGACAACTCAGCTCCTGAGCAGCGCTGAGCAGACGCTCGCGTACTGGAAGGATCTTAACGACCGTCACGAGGAGAAGAAGCGCCTCTTGGAGAGGAAGTCCTACTTGGAAAGGGAGATGGTCTGGGCTCAGGTCATAAAGAACGAGAAAGCCGTAGCCTCTATCGAAGAGCGGATGAGGCTCAAGTCAGCCCAGCTTGAGGATTTGAGGAAGGGGATCGCTGAGAAGAAGGCAGCTGCTGAGCAGCTTTGGTCCGATTACCTGGCCGAAAAAGAGCGGCTGAGGGCCCTCATCTCGGCCCCTGAAAAGCTCAAGGAGAGGGGCATTTCCGACGAAAGGCTGGACTCGATAGTCAGATCCTATGTCGATGCCCGTGTAGAGGAGGCTGTGATGCGTTACCGCGCCGGCGAGTTGGATCGGGAGATCGGCGATCTGAAATCGGGTCTGGAAGAGGTGAAGGTGATGCTTGGGGAGGCGCTGCGTGGAGCAAAAGGCGCTGGAGATCGCATTCAGACTACGCGGACGCTGATGGAGATCTCGGACGAGATCAGGTATGTTAATGCCCACCTCCTTTCGCTTGGCGACGTGCCGGAGGATGCCCCGTCTATGTTCGAGGCATACAAGAAGACATACCAAGAGCTGAAGCAGAAGGCAGCTGTCGTCGGGGAGAACAGGAAGCACCTGATCGAGGAGATAGCTGAGAGGAAGCGGATCTGGAGGGAAGTCCTCGAGAGGCTTGTCGCTGAGATAACCCCAATATACAGGGACGTGCTGAGCAGAGTTGGGGGGACGGGCGAGATACGCCTCTCCAACATGGACGACCCCGAGAAGGCCGGGATCGAGGTGACTGTTGGTTTCAGGGGCGCCTCCCCGGTCCTGCTTGATGCATACGCGCAGAGCGGGGGAGAGCGCGCAGTGGCGACGATGGCTTTCCTGCTTGCCCTGCAGCACCAGCTGAAGTCTCCTGTCAGGGCTGTGGACGAGTTCGATGTGCACATGGATCCCTTCAACAGGGAAGCGATGATGCGGATGCTATTCTCGTTCATGAACGAGAACTCGGACGTCCAGTTCATTGTGATCACCCCGAGCCAGCTCAGCGCGGTGGGTGACTTTGCTAACATAATCTTTGTCCAGAACGTCCATGGCAAGTCGGAGGTGGCGAGGGCTGCCGCAGCAAGGGCGTAGCGAGGAATACTACGAGGAGCTGGCAAGGATAATCAACCTATGCCAGAGCATAAGCACAAAGAGCGACGATCCTTTCCTTGTAGACATCCCCCAGAAGCTGACAATCCTGAAGCGACTTCTCCCAAAATGGAAGCTAATCGACGACCTGCTCATGGATGCAGAGGCTATAAGGGAGCTCTCGCTCATGGTTAAGCTGCAGAGCGACTGGGTCAAGCGCCGGGCCTCGGGGCTTTTCATCGATCCCTTCCTGGTCGAAGTGAAGATCAAGCTGCTCAGCAAGGAAGCCCTAGCATACTCTGTACTCTCGTCCTGGCACCCTCTCGTCGCAATGGATCAGCTCACCCCGGAGCGCCTCGAGGATGCGCTGGATTACTGGAACTCCATCCTGCCGATCTCCCAGCGTGTCAAGGAGGAATCTCCCGATCAGACCGCCTCGGACAGGACGGTTGACATAGCAGAGCTCGTGAGGCTTAGGTTCATCTCAGAGCGTGCGTTCAACGAGGATATCCAGAAGATGCGGTCGAGGTTGATAGAGTCAGCAAAGGAAGGCCCCATAGACTACTGGGAGTTCGTTCTCGGTCCCACATATGAGGAGACCGTCATGAATGCCTATCGCCTTTCTTTTTTGGTCTCAAAGGGCTTGGCCAACCTCATAATAAACCCCATTGAGGAGACAATCCTGGTCGAGCCTGCAGAGGGCGTAGAGAACAGGCGGGGAGGCCGTTCTGTGGCCATCAACATAAGCTACGAAAAATGGAGAAACATGATCAAGGAGGCGGAAAAAGCATGAGCGAAGACGCGTCCCTGTCCAAAAAGATAAGGAAGGCAGCCCAGCTCATCATGTACCAGCACCACCGCCTTCCTGGCGTCAAGGGATACGAGCTCAAGAAGTACATCGGAAAGGATTTCATGAAGGTTGTCTCGCTGCTCCAGAGGAAGCTCGACGATCTAGGGCTTGAGGTGAAGATAGTGTATTCTGATGGACTCGACCACCCGAACCCAACAGAAGAAGAGCTGGAGCAGGCAAGGTTCTATGTGATCTCTAAGGCGCCTCTGCAGATGGGGGACGCTTCGCTTTCGGGGTGGAGGATCGACACCCTTGCCGTATTCGCCGCAACTGTGGCGTACCTGACATCCAAGCAGGGGAGGGCGCCCAGGCGCGATGTCGAGGAGCTGCTTCAGGAGAAGTTCCCGGACTGGAAGATCGACCAAGACCTCAACCGGTTCATCAGGAGGGGCTATCTTGATGAGGACCAGAACGGCGTGCTATTCGTAGGGTGGAGGACGAGGGTTGAGATCGACAGGAAGCACCTGCTTGACATGATTGCAGGCTCTTCCCCAGAGAGGGTAAGTCTCGAACCCGAATCCAACGACTAGCCTTGGGCCTCCTGCTTCCTGTGTCGGAACCTGCTCTTCAGCGCGTTCTTCTCTTCCCTGATTATCATGTCCACGAGAGAGTCGAGATCCTTCGTGCGGGAAGTCGCTATTGTGAATGCCACGGGCTTAGGGAGGCTCCTCGAGGCTATGGCCATCGCTGCCTGCAGCCCGTACTCTTCGGTCAGCTCCCCTGTCTCAACCGCCTCCTTGAGCATTGGCTTGTGCTTCTCCGAGACTTTCCCCAGCTCTGACCTCTCTGCTGCCATCTGTGCCACCTCGTTAGGATCCTCGTCGAGCAGCCCTATCTTGGCAGAACCGCATTCCGGGCACCTGAACCCGCTGATGAACCTCTTTATTTTCACATTCTCGACGAACCTGAAGCACTCGGCGCAGACTGCGACCCTGGCCTCGTTCAGAAGCCTCGCCTTGGTAGACTCAATGAGAAGCCTCCTTAGCCGGTCCGCGGGCACCAGATCTGTCTTCCAACTGAGCTCCCTGATGCCGATCCTTGAGATCGGGGACAGCGGCAACTCAGGATCCATGACTCTGACCTTGAACCTCCCGGATTTGATCCCCTCGACAACTGAGACGAGCCCTTCGATGTCCAGATCCTTTGAGAAGACCTCGCTCATTGCCTCCTCGTACACTATGCTCCCCTTCAAGTTCTCAACGAGCTGGGCCGACCCGACATCGCTGATCTCAGCCTCCTTGCTTATTATTCCCATCCTCTTGGCGACATGGATGAGCCTCCTCCTGAATAGCCCCGTCCTCTCGACAGCAACCTCGGCGACTTTCCGCACCCCCTCCGCCTCTAGCCCTTTGAGGATCTCAGCGACCAGGGCAGGGCTCACATTCGCCTTGACGAAGACCCTGTATGCATCTTGGGATGTCCCTGCGCCTACGCCTGTCCTCTCCGTTATCATGTACCCAAGTATCCTGGAGAGCGCCTTGTTTATCATAAGGCCAAAAGCGCAACTCACTATGACATAGCCCTCCCAGCCTTCGACTGTGACCACATCGTCTGTTGGGATCTCCCACAATCCCTCGGCCTGTTCCTTCAATTCTTGGAGTGCCCTGTAGAGGGTATCCCTGGAGATCGGGTAATCCTTGAGCAATTCATCGATGACCTTGCCGTAATCCTTGCCCTGTCTCAATGCGCTGGCCGCCCTCCTCCTTATGCTGCCGACTTCCTGGGCTATCTCAAAAGGCACTGGTATCTCGTCGCCTATCCAGTCGGGTATCGCGCCCGTTGGGTCATCCTCAGCCCTGACGTACACCGTGCTCTTGTATACTTGGATAATCTTCCACGGTGATCCCCTCACTATGAACTTGACCCCCGGCTCCCCATACTCAGCAACGAAGGCTTCGTCGAGGAGCCCTATTGCCTCGTCAGTCTTCTCGTCAATCACCACATAGTGCTTCTCTTCGGGGATCATTGAAAGGTTCTCGAAGTAGTACTGGTAGAGCGCCTCTTTTGGCCTCGACTTTATGAAGACCCCTTCCTCCGGAAGATAGAGCGCGAGCCTTGGCCTCCTGTTGCTCATGTACTCAAGCACCCTCTCAAGCCTCCTCTCCTCCAGCGCTGCGAATGGATATGCCCTCCTCACAATCGAGAGGGCATCGCTCACCCCCATCCTCCCCTCGTCGAGGAGGAGACCTGCGAGCTGGTGCGTGAGCACATCGCAGGGGTTCTCGATGATCTTGACCTCCTCTAGCTCCTCTGCCAGCGCCTTCCTGACTATTACTGCGGACTCGAGCGCATCGTCCGAGTCCATCGTAATTATCACGCCCCTCGAAACGCCCCCGACCCAGTGCCCCGATCGCCCCACCCTCTGGAGCAGCCTCGTCACCTGCCTGGGCGAGTTGTACTGTATCACGAGATCGACGTTGCCGATGTCGATCCCGAGCTCGAGCGAGGAGGTGCATACCACCCCCTTCAGCTCCCCCTTCTTCAGGCTCGACTCCACCTCAACCCTGGAGGACTTTGCCAGGCTCCCGTGGTGGATGCTTATCGGGGCATTGACGTCCCAGATCCTGAACCTGCTGGCTAGGATCTCCGCCTCGGATCTCGTGTTGGTGAATATGAGCGTCGACCTGTTCTTCTCAATCAGATCCCTAAGATTCCTTAGCCTTGCAGCAACTTCGGGAAAGGTGGCGAGCCTCTCTGCCAGATCGTAGTCAGAGTTTTCAGCCTCAGGAAAAACCACGTCGAGCTTCATGTCCTTGGCGACTGAAACCCGGACGATCTCGCACCCCCTCCCTGATCCGACAAGGAACTTCCCAACCAGATCAGGCGATCCTATTGTTGCCGAGAGCCCGATCACTTGGGGCTCGACCGACGTTATCTCCCTAAGCCTCTCCAACGCCACAGCAAGCTGGACGCCCCGCTTGTCGTTGGCAAGCTCGTGGACCTCGTCGACTATCACCCACCTCACCTTCGACAGGTGTCTCTTTAGATTTCTCCCTGGCAGCATTGCCTGTAATGTCTCGGGCGTAGTGATCATGATGTCCGGCGGTGCCATCGTCTGCCGCCCCCGTTCCTTCGTCTCGGTGTCTCCGTGCCTGACTGCAACCTTAAGGTCGAGCCTGCTGCACCACCAGTGGAGCCTGTCGAGCAGGTCCCTGTTCAAAGCCCTAAGGGGGGATATGTAGAGGACTCTGATCCCGCAAGTGCCCCCCTCCCTGATTATGCGGTCCAAGACTGGCAAAAACGCAGCCTCGGTCTTGCCGGTGCCAGTAGGCGCGATGACAAGCACATTCTTGCCTTCCATTATTAGCGGGATCGCCTTACTCTGCGGCTCAGTGAAGCCTTTGAAGCCCTTCTCCAAGATAATCCTCTGGATGGGTTTCGAGAAGGCTGAGAAAAGATCGTCCATAGATTTGACCCAAGATTCCAATCACCCTTCCATATATAAAAAATCCCGGGATCGACGGACACTTTATAATCCGAAATGCCATACCTTCATGCATGGTTTCAGATGGGTTTCAACCTATGTAGGCACACACAGGTCTTGGGCTTCACCAGACTCGTCCGCCTCACGAGTTCATAGGCGGCTCTTCACTGCCCTCCGCCCCTGTCAGGAAGTACCCGCCCGCTCACTAGCCTCCCCCGTTGCCGAGGAAGCCTTCACGGGGAACTCCCTCCATCTTCAGTTCGGTGCGGCACTGTGCATGTACCCCTCATCCGAATCCGAGGTCTTTGGTCTTTTGCTATCACCTTACTGCCCATGCACCTGCCAACTAATTTAATGTTCATTCTAAAATTATACAAGCCCATCTATTTCTAAACTGTTGATTACGGCGTAATCACGACATACGACCCGGTGACTCATGAGGTAGAGGCAAAGGCAAAGGCCCTCGGGAAGGCGATAGCGAGGAGAGGGCACGTGCTGATCACGGGAGGGGATGGGGGGGCTGATGAGAGTGGTCTCTGAGGCCGCATTCAAGGAAGGGGGTATGACCGTGGGCATAATGGCTGTGGAGATGGAGGGGATCGCCGGTTCCCACCCCTGGAATAACCCATACAATCGGGTGGTGATACGCTCGGGGCAGTCCTTCACTTCAAGAAGCTCAATTGTAGTAAGGAGCAGCGATGCCATTATCCTCGTGGCTGGAGGGGTCGGCTCCCTCGCCGAGGTTGCGATGGCTTACAACATGAAAAAGCCGGTCGTGGTCCTGAAGGGCACCGGGATGATCGCTGACCGTCTCGTGGAGCTCTTCCCAGACGGGTTCCTCGACCACCGGAAAATGGTGCGCCTGCGCTTTGAGGAGGACCCGGAGAAGGTGGTCGATCTCGCGGCCGAGCTTGCTAGGCTGGATGGGGAAGGTTGAAATTGTCAGTATTTCTTCTCTGAGATGTAATCGAAAGCTGCGAGCGCTGCGACCGCGCCCTGCCCTGCCGAAATTATGGCTTGTCCATAGGGGAGATCCGTTATCTCACCTGCTGCGAATATGCCCTCCCGACTAGTCCGCTGAAGCCTGTCCACGATTACCTGGCCATACTCGTTCGTCTGGACGAGCCCCTTCAGATAATCAACCTTGACTTCCTTCCCTATTTCAATGAAGACTTTCTGGACGGGCAAATCAAAGAGTTGCCGGCTTTCCAAGTTCTCCAGAAGCACGCTCTCTACCCTGTCCTTCCCCCTGATCTCCCTGATTACCGCATTGGTGATCATCTCAACGTTGGCGTGCCCCTTTACCCTGTTAACCAAGATGCCGTCTGCTCTGAATTCCCCCCTCCGGTGGATCAAGTAAACTTTGGCTGCATACCTTGCCAGGAGATCTGCGCTCTGGAAGGCTGCGTTTCCACCTCCCACCACCGCAACGATCTTGTTCTTGGTGAGAGGGGCGTCGCACGTAGCGCAGACATACACCCCCCTCCCAAAGAACTCCTCCTCGCCTGGCACATTCAATTTCTTGTGCGATCCACCTCCTGTGGCTATTACGCTCTTGCAGTAGAACTCGCGCCCCTCCTCGCAGATTGCCTTGAACATCTTGCCTTCAATGCGTACCTCTCTCACCGTGTCTTCAAAGATCTCGACCTCGACCTCCTTCAGCTGCTGCTCGAAGTACTCAGCAAGCTTCATTCCAGACCTCTCCACGAACCCAGGGTAATTCTCGATATTGCTAGTTAGTAGGACTTGCCCTCCGATCTCCTTGGTGATCAATGCGGTGCGGAGGAGCTTCCTCTTGGCATAGATGGCGGCGCTAACCCCAGCTGGCCCGCCCCCGATTATGACCACATCGTAAATCTCCATTGCGTTCCCCACATTTTGGTTTTATTTTACAACTTAATTTATTAATGTATTTGACAATCATATCTATCGATGGATATGACATTCTATAGGGTTGCAAGCCTCTCAGAGGTGCCTCCGAACGCAATGAAGGCTTTCACAATTTCTGGAAGGGAAATTCTTGTGGCTAACATCAACGGGAATCTCTATGCAATTGACAACAGGTGTTCGCACAGGAAGGGGGACCTCTCAAAGGGAGTTATCGACGGCACAACCGTTACCTGCCCCGTTCACGGTTCAAAATTCGACCTTTCTTCTGGAAAAGCCTTGTCTGGTCCTAAGTTTGGGCCAATCAAATTGAAGACCTCCGACTTGAACTCCTACAAAGTGAAGGTCGAGGAAGGCTCGATTATGGTTGAGTTGCCGGAATGATGGCTCCCGAAGGCGATTAATTTGAGAGACTTCGACCTCATCGTGATAGGCAGCGGATCTGGGCTCGACGTGGCGGTAGCCGCAGCCAACAGGGGCCTCAGGGTGGCAATAGTCGAGAAGGGTCCATTGGGCGGAACCTGCCTCAACCGCGGGTGCATACCCTCAAAGATGCTCATCCACAGCGCAGACCTAGTCGAGGAAATAAGGGGCGCTGGCAGATTCGGGATAAAAGTGAAGGGATACGAAGTCGACTACACTGCCATCGTGGATAGGGTCACTTCCGATGTCGACTCTGAGTCAAAGTCCATTGAGAATGCCCTGATGTCCTCCGAGAATCCAGTCCTGTTCAAGGGGCTAGGCAAATTCACAGGACGAAAAATAATTGAGGTTAATGGGGAGGAGATAACCGCAGAGAAGATCCTCATAGCGGCAGGGGCCAGGCCCAAGATCCCAGAGATCGAGGGGCTAAGGGAATCCGGGTTCATCACCAGCGATGATGCCCTGCGCCTCAGGGAGCAGCCGAAAACCCTCGCCATCATAGGCGGCGGGTACATAGCCGCTGAACTGGCACATTTCTTCGGATCCTTGGGCACGGAGGTCTACATAATCCACAGGAAAGAGCTTCTGATCAACAGCGAGGATGAAGAGGTCGCTCGTGCATTCACTGGCATAGCGTCCAAAAAATTCAGGGTATTCACATCATCAGAGCCCGTCTCAGTGAGGCGTGAGGGCGGCACATATGAGATCGCAGTCAAGGATCTGAAGACCTCTTCGATTGTGACTGTCAGCTCAGATCAGCTGCTCGTCGCTGCTGGGAGGGTTCCGAACTCTGATCTCCTCGACCTCGAAAAGACCGGGGTCCTAGTCGATCCGCGAGGGTACATAAAAGTCAACGAATACCTCGAGACGAATGTGCCTGGCATATACGCGCTTGGGGACATAATCGGGAAGTACCAGTTCAAACATGCAGCCAATCTCGAAGCCGAATATGCCCTCCAAAACATGCTCTTCCCGGAGGAGAAGCTCCCAGTCGATTACACCGCAATGCCCCATGCCATATTCACATCGCCGCAGATAGCCTCCGTCGGGAGCACTGAGCAGGAGCTCCGATCCAAAGGCGTGGAGTACATTGCCGCAAAGTGGAGGTATATAGACTCTGGGATGGGGAAGGCGATAGAGGACCATGACGGGTTTGTGAAGTTCCTCTATGATAAGAAGACCTTAAAGATACTTGGGTGCCACATAATCGGAACTGACGCCGCTACCATGATACACGAGGTCATTGTGGCGATGAAGAGCGGGAAGGGTGATGCATTCAGCATACTTGATGCGGTCCATATACACCCTGCCCTATCAGAAGTCGTACAGAGGGCTGCTTCGAATATTCATATTCATGACCATGACCATTAAAATTGGAGGGGGCGCCCCTCCCTTCTGGTGGCGGGCAGCTTAAGCCAGATCAGGTCATCTTCTTGAATGCAAAGGTGCCGATCGCCACAAGCACTGCAACGTAGGCTGCAGCCACCCCGAGGTCGAGGACTATCGGGAAACTGCTCTCACCGAGAAGCGCACCCCTCATGCCATCGACTATGTATGTGAGCGGATTGGCGTACGTTATCCAGCTTAGCCATGCAGGGAGGTTGTCTATAGGGTAAAGAGCGCCGCTCAGGAAGAAGAGTGGCAGGATCACGAATGACTGGACCAGCCCAAACCCCTCAAAACTTGTCATCTGAGAGCCTATCGCAAGGCCGAGGCTGGTTGTCCCCATCGCAAGGAGCAGCACGAAGAGTATCACCAACCCCAATGAATAGGCGGTGTAGTTTATTCCGAACAGGGGCCCGAAGAGGATTATGATGCCGCTCTGAATCAAACCGTCCGTGCACCCCCCCAGCATCTTGCCCACGAATATTGAAGTCCTTTTCAGCGGCGAGACCAGGACCTCCTTGAAGAAGTCGATTTTCTTGTCCCAGACCACGTAGAGCCCGAAGAAGATTGTCGTGAAGAGGACCACAAGCATCAACACCCCAGGGAATATGAATGCCTGGTATCCAGCCCCGCCGATGGATATTGATGCGCCAAGGCCGCCGCCGAAGGCCACCAACCAGATCAGAGGGTTCACAGTCGAGGAGACGAGGCGTGACTTCTCCCTCAGGAAGACCTTCACCTCTCGGTACCAGAGCGCGTAAATTCCCCAAAGATCACTCATCTTGAACCAGCCCTCGCATACACCTCTGCCCATCCTTCCGCAGACTCTACCCTCATCTCCTTCCCGGTTATCTGAAGGAAGACATCGTTCAGCGTCGGCTCCCTGAGCTCCACAAAAGAGACGTTCCCCAGGTTGCACAGGATCTCCTGTATGTGCGCGCCAGCCTCGCTCAGGATTATTGTCACAGTCCCATCCTTCGCCTCTGCCTTTATCACATATGGCAGCCCCCTAATGTAATCAAGATTCGGGCTCTCGACCCTTGCCTTAATCATGCTTTTCCCCACTTTCATTTTAAGCATCGATGGTGAGTCGAGCGCTTTGATCTCCCCATGGTCTATTATCGCCACGCGGTCGCAGAGGGAGTCCGCCTCCTCCATATAATGCGTCGTGATAATGATCGTCACGCCTTGCTCTTTGGAGAGCCTCTTTATGTAGTCCCAGATGTGCTGTCTCGTTTGCGGATCCAGGCCTAGTGTTGGCTCGTCAAGGAAGAGGATTTTGGGCCTGTGGAGAAGCCCCCTCGCGAGCTCAAGCCTCCTCCTCATTCCGCCTGAGTAAGTCTTGACAAGGTCATTCGCCCTGTCTGCCAGGTCTACAAGTTCCAGAACATCCTCTATCCTCTTCTCCCTCTCCTCCTTGGGCACTCCGTACAACAGGGCGTGCAGGTACAGGTTCTCCCTCCCTGTCAGGATCTCATCCGAACTGGGAGTCTGGAATACCATGCCTATTGATGCCCGTACCTTTCCGGGCTCCTTCCTGATGTCATGGCCATTGACTTTTGCAGTCCCCTCAGTCGGCGGGATCAGGGTGGCTAGCATGGATAGCAATGTGGTCTTCCCTGCCCCGTTAGGCCCAAGGAGGCCAAAGATCTTCCCCTCCTCGATGGAGAGATCTATGTGGTTCACGGCGGTGATGTTCTTGTACCTCTTGGTTATCCCGAATGTCTGAATTATCATGCTCAATCCCGCCATTTGCGGTATGCTAATATCAGTTTAAACCGACCCTCTCTTTAATCTCTTTATTCCATCCCCGTCAGATGACTGGTTGAATTCCATCTGCTTTGTAGGGCACCTTGTTAGCCTGACTTCTGATTCCGATTAATATCTGAATTTGTAGATATGTTTATATCGATTGATCAAATGAGATGCTCTCATGGAGCTTCCGAATGACCGTATAAACGAGTTGAGGGCGAGCGTACTCAAGGCACTTTGCGACCCTGTGAGGCTTAAGATAATCTATGCACTCAAGGATGGGGAGCGGTGCGTGTGCGAACTAATCCCTCTGTTGAGGAGATCCCAATCCACTATATCAAAGGACTTGGACATGCTGTACAGGTCAGGCATATTGGGGCGGCGGACCGAGGGGAAGAAGACGATATACTGGGTGTCCGGAGAAGGCGTCTTCAGGATACTCGAAGAGGTCGACAGGATAGCGATGAGATCGATCTCGGACCTCGCAAAGACTTTTTCACAGTCTGAAAGAGCCATGTGATTTTTGCACACGTTCAGCCTCGCATTTGGAAAATTATATATTTATCAATTCAAAAAAATGAATGTGAGGTTTTCGATAATGGTGAAAGTTGAGTTCTTCACAGCAGAGCCTCCTTGCGCAGGCTGCGTTGAGCTCCTAAGGCTGGCTGACGAGCTTGCCGAGAAATACGGGGATCGCGTTGAGATCATAAAGCACGTGGGGCCGTGCAAGGAATTCGATGAATACGGGCTTACAGTGGTTCCTGCGGTGGTCTTTGAAGGGGGGCGGATAATGCTGATGGGGGTTTGCCCTGATATGGAAACATTGATCGCTTCGCTGAAAGAGATGGGGGTGTAGACGTGGCGCTTAAGATCGAGGTATTCGCGTCCCAGCCGCCCTGCTCAGGGGGCAGGCTAGTCCTCAAGCTGATGGAAGAGATCAAGCAGGAGTACGGAGACAAGATCGATGTCGAGGTCCACAAGGGGCTCACCGAGAAAGCCAAGGAATACGGTCTCAAAGTAAGCCCTGCTATAGTTATAGACAGGGACATCCGGATAATAGGCGTTTGCCCGACAAAGAACACCTTGAAGAACGCAATCAGGGAAGCCGGTGTCCTTTAGCCATATTCCAATCTGATTTTTTTATTTCTAGATCCAATCCGATTTTTTCCTCGATTTTCAGATAAGCATCTGCCGCCGCGGGCTCACTTTTTTAAACCCCCTGATCATATCACTTTACAAGTCCGGGTGTAACCGATGAGCTCATCAGAGATCTTCAAGAGGGCCTCCGAGAGCCGCCTCCTCAAGGATCCTTTTGTGGAAAAAGTCTGGAGATTGATTGGGGATACGACCCTTTTCAGGAAGTCTCCTGACTTCTTGCTTTCCTTGAGGAGAGAGATGCTGAGGGAGTCCCTTGACTTTTTCAAGAGGCACAGCACATATTACTCGCGGCTCTTCGAGAGGCTAGGCATCGACCCTAAGAATGCTGATTTTCCGGACCTGGCAAAGCTTGCCATCCCCTCTGACATGCTGAGGGGTGACGGTCACAGGCAGTTTCTCATAGATGATGTTGAGCAGGGCGGCGAGTACTTCACCTCTAGCGGCACGACCGGGAAGGATCCCGTCAAGATCTACCGAAGCCCGCTCGATCTCGCAATAATGATCAAGGCCAATACATACCTCTTTGAGCATGTTTATGGCAACAAGCTGGAGGAAGGGAAAGGGATCGCCCTCTTCTTGGCTGCCCCAGAGCTTAGGCACAAGCTTAGCTTCGTGGCATTTGTGCAACTGACCCTGGAGTACAAGAACATCGAGCTGCTTTATGGCATGGATTTGATTCAGGGAGAGGCTTCTGGGACGCAATGGCAGAAGTTAGTGCCAAACAAGGAACGCATATTGAAATTCATGAAGAGCAAGGCGGAGCCCAAGCTCCTCTTCACTGCACCAGCCGGAATCTACTTGCTCTCTCAGAATTTCGAAAAGATGAATATCCTCAAGCGGATAGTCTACAAGCTTGTCACCGGCACCCCTCCAATAGAGCTTGGCAGAGGTGGGGTCATCGTCACAGGGGGCGGATCGAAAGGCTATGCCCTGCCACCTTACGACGATATCGTGTCAACATCGTGGAAATACTTCACTGCGAAGGATCCCTCAGGTGCCGAGACCCCCACGCCTTTTATGGACGTCCTAGGGATGACTGAGACCCTCACAGCCCTCATCGATCGGCATGGATCCCTGAACAAAATACCACACCCGCTCTCCCATGTGTTCCTCCTAGACCCCAAGACATACAACGTGATTGAGGAGGATGGCAAGGAGGGCATACTGGGCATATTCAATCCATTTGTCACTTCTTGGCTGGAGACCTTCTACCCTGGCGATCTGATGTCTTCGATGCCCTCAACGAGCTACTACGGAAGGGAGTTCAAGTACATACGCCGCTTCACCGTGGAAGAGGGCTGGGACCTCCAGCGTGCCTGCGGCGGCACCATGGAAGAGATGATGACTACAAAGGGATAGTGGATCGCCGATGGCCCTTACCCCGCTCTCCAATCGGGCATACGCATGCATAGAGAAGAAGGTTGGCAACCATGTAGTGGCAGAGATCAGCGAGGACGGGCTCTCCGATCTCTTTTCCAAGGCAACGGAAGTGCAGAACCGCCTCTGCTCTATACCATTGGAGGAGCGACTGATCGTAATCGATAAGATTGGTAAGGCTTGGGCGGAAAAGCACCGAAAAGGGGAACTGGATGCATTGAAGAGCGAACTCTCCGACTCCACTGGGTACAGCCCTGGGATGATCGACCTGGAGTTCTCGCTCGTGCATTCTGCCATCAATGCCCTAAGCATAAAGCAGAACCTTGACGCTTCTTTCCCGCCCGGCATCTCTTGCCTCGATAGGTTCACAAAGGTCGGCAATGACGAGTACTGCTGGTTCAGGCCGCGCGGGCCCGTCTTCATCATAAGCTCCGGCAACTCGCTGATACCGCCGCTGATACCCACGACGATCTCGCTCGCGACCGGCAACATGACTCTGCTCAGGCCATCTCTCGCAAACTTCTCCGGCGTGAAGGCGGTATATTCGCTCCTCGAGGAGATGGGCGGGGATGTGGCTGAGTTGATGCGGGAGGCACTGACGATAAGCTACTTCTCCCACGACAGCCCTTCGCTTGAATACCTGCTGAGCAAGTCGAAGATCGGCGTCATCAACTTCTGGGGAGGGGAGCCGGCTAGGACAGAGATCAGCAGGCGCGTCTCATCTAACCCAAGCCACCCGGCCCTCATAATAAACGGGCCGCTGACGGGCTATGCCATCGTGGACGCCGCGGGTGCGGATGAATCTGCGGCTTTGGGGCTAGCCAAGAACATCTTGCTCTACGACCAGCAGCTGTGCAGCTCCCCGACTGAAGGGGTCTTTGTAGGCGGGTGGGCGGAGGCCGTTGAATTTGTCAACCGCGTAGGAAAAAGGCTCGACGAGCTGACCGAGAAATTGCCGCCCAAACTGACCGAATCCCATGCGTACATAATCGAGGCCGTCCGCCGTTCCCTCCAGTTCAAGGGCTCAATGGTCTTCAAGTCGGCCTCTTCACCATCTTGGACTATTGCCCTCTCCAAGTCAAGGAGCATCCTGGACGATGCTATTCAGGCGTTCCCTGAGTTCGGGCTGCACGCAAGGCGCAGATTCATAGAGATTATCGTCGTCGAGAATTACGAGGACGCTCTTGAGATGATAGAGGGCCTTCCAAAGAGGAAATCCTTCAGGGGTATTGACGGGGTACAGTCGGTGGGGCTTAGTGTATCGGACGATGTGAGGGAGCGCCTCTGCAAGGGTCTGGCAGAGCGAGGGATCTTCAGGATACTGCCCCTTGAGGACATGTACATGCGCAGCGCGCTCGAGCCTTACGACGGCATGAACCTGGCCCAAGCGTTCACCTATGCAGTTTACAGGCGGGATAGGATCCTGGCTGAATAGTGCGGGTGTAGAGATTGAGGGTGGCTGTGACTGGGGCGTCTGGCTTCCTGGGAGGGCACCTCTCGGAGACGCTTGTGGAGAATGGTCACGAAGTTGTCGCACTGGTGAGGAGGCGCAGCGACCTGTCGGTGCTCTCCCCCTTGGGCGTCGAGCTGCGGTACATTGACCTGGAGACAGGTGAAGGGATCTCGGAGTCTTTGAGGGGGGCAGACGCAGTAGTGCATCTTGCGGCATACTACACGTTCCATGGCAAATGGGAGCTCTACAAAAAGATCAACATAGACGGCACTAAAGCGATGGTTGACGCTGCCAGGCTAAATGGAATCCGCCATTTCGTATATTGCAGCACCACTGAAGTAATCGGGCCAGTCAAGGACCCGCCTGCAGACGAGCACACGCCGCCAACCCCTCAGTATGCGTATGGGAAGTCGAAGCTTATCGCCGAGGGGATCGTGAGGGATTCTTGCAGCTCAAAGGACGGCATGGCCTTCACGATCCTGAGACCCTCCGGGATCTACGGGCCCAGGAATGTGGACGATGTTTCCTACTGGACAATCACATCTTTTGCAAAGAATGCCCTGCCCACCCGGTTCATCGTCGGGAGCGGGAAGAACCTCATACAATTCGTCCACGTGAAGGATGTCGCCCAAGGATTCCTTCTTGCTATCGAGAAGCCTGAGATTTCTTCTGGAAAGACCTATATAATAAGCGACGAGCGCGCATACACTTACGAGGAGGTCTACTCGATCCTGTCTGATCTTTGCAACCGAAAGCCGCCTAAGATGCATGTCCCAAAGTGGATCTCAGCAGCCTTGGTGCTGCCGATCGAGGCATTCAACAGGATCGCCGGCAAGGAGAGCTTCTTGTACCATGTATCCACGATCCAGTCGGTGACCCAAGACAGGGTATACAGCATTGAAAAGGCAAAAACAGAACTCGGCTACCTGCCAAAATACGATTTGCGTAAGGGTCTGCAGGAGACCGTTGACTGGTATATTAAAAATGGATACATTTAGGCGCATATGTGAAAAAAGTATCATAGCAGAAAAGCGTTATATCCTGTCAAATGAATAATGCTAACTGTGGTCATCATGCAGGTAGTAAAAGTCCCTGGCAAAGACAAGCGGCACAAAGTCTTTCTTTACGCGCTGAGCACTTGTGCTTGGTGCAAGAAGACGAAAAAGTTCTTAGAGGAACATGGAATCGAGTTCGAATACGTTGATGTTGACCGGTGTTCGCAAGAGGACCTAGCTGCAGTAAGGTCAGAGCTGGAGAAGCGCGGCGCGCCCATGAGCTTCCCGTTAATAATAATTGATGACAAGGTCCAGATACTCGGGTTCAAGGAGGATGCGCTGAAGGAGGCTCTCGGCGTTTGACGACGATAGATGAGGCAAGAAGGAGGGCTGAAAGCGATGCAAAGTCGAGGGGGTACTTCCTAAACCCTGACGAGTCTTTCCTCAAAGACCTTCTTGAAGGGCTCGTCGAAAATGAACGCCGGTACGGATATCCGTCCTGCCCATGCAGGATTGCGACAGGAAATTTCGGGCTGGATCGGGACATAATATGCCCGTGCGACTACAGGGATGCCGATGTAGAGGAGTACGGGGCCTGCTACTGCGCCCTCTATGTTAGGAGGGACGTTTTCGAGGGAAAAACTCCCCTGCGCCCTGTCCCGGAGCGGAGGCCCGCGAAAAAGCAGGCGGCAGCGCTTTCCTATGCCTCTGGGGCTCCAGCGGTAGGGTCCGGTGGTGTGGAAAAAGCCGAGATCAGGAGTGTAGAAAAAGAAAAGGAGAAAGAGGAGAAGAAAGAGGGTGGTGAGCCAGGCATGAAGCTATGGTACTGCAAGCAGTGCGGATATGTCGCCTTCAGGGATGAGCCGCCTTACATTTGCCCGATCTGCAAGGCAAAGAAAGAGATGTTCGCCGAAGTGAAGCTCGAGCTCGTTGGATGAATGATCAGCTGCGCCTCACTTCGATCTCTATTTTCTTCCAGTCTTCGCCAACCCCCCTCAGGGACATCACTGCGCCAGATACGACCCCTGCAAGAATCTTTGAGACGAACTCATTCAGGGGTATCTCTTCGCCATCCACGCGCACGGTCGTTTCCATGACCCGTCACCTCCCTATTTCAACATGGTTCCAAAATTAAAAAAGGTGCTAGTTGCATACCAATCACGCCAAAATGGACTCATGGTTTCAATCACTCTTATTCTTAGGCGGGATGAAGGGAAGCGGCGTGTTGATTTCATTAATCGCCTCTTTTTTCTGGGTATGCTTCAATGAAGATTCGCTTGCTCCTTGAATCGGAGATAGGCTTGCTCATCTTGACCAGGACTTCAACGGTCCTCTCCAGGAGCTTGCCCGGAATCCCCACAAGCATCTCGCCAGGCCCCATGTCCGTGGCTGATCGGGAACCGTAGCAACCCAGGCCGATCTGAATCTCGTTCTTCAGGTAAGTTGAGACTGCTATGCCTGAACAGACGCATGCCTCGGTCTGGAGGTCTATCTTAAGGTGGTGCCCCTCAGGGTACGTCCAAGTCTGGCAAAGCCACATCGCCTGCTCCGGGGTTACCCTCAGTATGACAACATCTGGTTCCATCATCCCTGCCTCAAGCGGGGCGACCAGGACATACGCAACCGAGCCAGGCATCATCTTAGTGTTGGCGCTGAGGCACCTGACGGCGGTCTCGGGCTTCTCAAATAGCCCGAGGGCATGGTGCACCTCCCCCCTGAATACCTTTTCCTTCACGGGTGCCCCGAATGAGCCGGGCCCTGGTCCGCAAGCCATGTCGGTTGGCTGGACGGCAAGTGCCTTGCCCCATGTCGCCTCCATCACGGCTTGGCAGAACCTCATCCTCCTCTGCGGAACAGAGAACCCTTCTGGCACACTCTCGCCGGGTCTCATGAACTTGACCGCAACCGGTGCCTTCTCAATCCCGATTGTTTCAATCAGCTTCCTGGAGATGTCGCGCTGATCCAAATGGCTCACCGATCCATCTCTATCCATTCAAAAAATAAGCCTTTTCAGTCCGGTGGCCGGTTGGCGTTGGTTTTTCCCTTCCTTTCGCAACTAAAAGTAAGCCTAATCATAAACACGTTATATGAGATCCACTATATGTAGCCGGATAGCGTCCTCTGTCCTTTTTCCCTCCGAGTGAAATCGGATATGTGGACCCCAATCCTCCTGATCTCCTTGTCCGTGCTCTGTAGGAACTTTTTGACCAGCTCGGAGCTCTCCCTCTTCAAAGTCCCCAAGTCATCGGTGGGTGCCGGCAGGCTCTTTGTCCTAGTCTTGATCCCTAGATCGGAGGTGATTGCGATGATCCCGATCGTCCTGAAGAGTACGCCCTCCCTGACCGCCCTCTCGTGGATCTCTTCACAGATCTCATCAACCTTTGGCAATACCGCTTTCAGGTCCTTTGTGTTCTCCTTCAGGGTGATTATCCTGCTCATCGATCCTGCTTCTGCCCTTCCCCGGACGGGGTCCTCGTCTTCCCCTCTTGATGCTGCATGAAGGTGAGCCCCGAGGCTCTCCCCGAACTCATCGACAAGCCTAACTGGGTCGAATTGGGCAAGGTCCTTGATAGTCTTTATCCCCATCCGCTCGAGGCGCTCGGCCGTCTTCTTCCCGACCCCTGGGATCTTGTCGACTGGGAGGGGCGAAATGAACTCCTCCACATTCTCTGGTCTTATGACCATCAAACCGTCCGGCTTCGCCGCATCCGAGGCCATCTTAGCAATAATCTTGTTTGGCCCTACGCCTATCGTGAGTTTCAGCCCCGCCTCCTGCAGCACCCTCCTCTTTATTTCCTTTGCAAGCTGCTCAGCCTCCGCAAAGTCCTCTACCCTGTTGCTGACGTCAAGATATGCCTCGTCCAAGCCGACCTGCTCCAGCTGGTCTGAATACTCCTTCATGATGCCAATCACCCGTTCGGAGACCTCCTTGTAATACGGAAAGTCCACAGGGAGGAAGACAGGATCAGCCCCAGAAAGCCTTTTCTTGGCCAATGCGATGGGCATCCCTGATCTTACGCCGTACTTCCTGGCCTCGTAGTTCGCAGTGGCAACCACACCGCTCTCCTCTGTCCTTCCAGAGTAGACGCAGACCACGACCGGCTTCCCCCTCATAGATGGGTTCCTGAGCTCTTCTGCCTGGCTGTAGAAATAGTCCAGGTCCGCCAGAAGGACCACCCTCCTAGCCCCCAAATCCCCCCCTCCTGCTCTTGCTCGCACGATCCGGTACAAGGCGGAGGCCCATCCGCATCTGCCTGGCCCTTCAGCGCAATCTTCAGGCTATGTAGCTCGGGCTCTTCCCTTTCGTGGCTTCCTGTTGCTGGATGGTTGGAAGCGGTATGGGGGGCGGGATGTTGAGGGATCTGGCAAGGAATATGCCTTCGATGAAAGAGATGTTCGAGATCGACTGTAGCACGATTGGCGGGAGGACCTTCCTATCCTCGAAGTTTTTCTTCACTTCCTCGAGCTCCTTCTCGTCCCCTGAAACCCTGGCTACGCCCTTCAGGATGAGGTTTGCGACCGCAGGGTTGTAATTCACCGCAAATACGAAAGCCACCTCTAGCATCCCGCGGGACTGCGTTATCTTCGTGATGCTTATGTTCGTCATGACCTGGAGGTTTGATATGCCGCCCTCTAGGTCCATCAGCCTCTCGCCCGAGATTTGGCTCAGGCTCACACTAGTGACATTGACCATGCTGCATGAACACCATCTATACCGTTGAGACCATTGCTATTTAACTCTTGTATCTGGGATCCCTGCTGATGCTAATGTTGCCTTGAGGCTCCCGGGCTGAGCGCCTTGGGTCCGTAGAAAGGGATCCTTGCGATCCTGCACGCTCTTGGGGCCCCCCTCACACCAACTGAGACCGCTGAACCTGGTTCAAGCTGCTTCGAGATGTATCCAAGCCCTACTCCTGTGCTTAATGTTGGGGAAAAAGTCCCGCTTGTTATCTCGCCTATCCTTTCGCCATTCAAGAACAAAGGGTAGCCTTCCCTGGGCACGCCCCCCTCTTCCATCCTGATCCCGACAAGAAACTTCCTCCTTCCCCCCTCCCGAAGGGCCTCTGCCAACGCTTCCTTGCCGATGAAGCCGCCTTTCTCCATTGAAACCGCAAAAAATAACCCTGCGTCAATTGGGGTGACCGACTCGTTAAGTTCCTTGCCATAGAGGGGCAACCCTGCCTCAATCCTGAGGACGTCCCTGGCCCCCAGGCCTGCCGGCCTGAACCCTTCGCCGAGAAGCCCGTTCCATATGCTTTCGGCATCCTCGAGGCTGAAAAATATCGCTTCGAACCCGTCTTCGCCTGTGTAGCCCGTCCTTGTCACAAAAGCCTCCTTGCCGAGTATCCTCGCCCACTCTCCCCTGAACCTCCGTATCTTCGAGAGATCCTCGCTGCAGACCCTTTGGAGCCGCTCTTCTGCCTTTGGCCCCTGCAGCGCTAACATCAATGAGGAGTCTGAGAAATCCTTCACCGACACATCGAATTTGCTGCCGTGTGCAATTAGCCATTCGAGATCGAAGTCCCTCCTGGAGGCATTGCCGACCAAAATGAACCTTTCCTCCCCGACCCTGAAGACGATAGCATCTTCGAGAACGCCGCCCCGCTCATTGCAGAGCAGGCAGTATTTCCCTTGCCTCAAACCGAGACCCGATATATTTGCTGTTGCCAGCCAGTCCAGCAGGCTTGCGCTCTCAGGCCCTTCGATTATAAGCCTGCCCATGTGGGAGACATCAAAGATCGATGCATCCTTCCTCGTGTTAAGGGCTTCATTTACGATGCCTTCGTACCATATGGGCAACTCGAAGCCCGCAAATTCCCCCATGTGTGCCGCTTTCGAATGAACGCTGTAAAGAGGCGTCCTTTTCACCATATGCCTGCACCGCCCGGTGCAATGCGATCCGCTTGGTCCCCACTATGTGTTTATTTTCTCGTCTGTGGTTAAAAGGAGATCTGATCGGTAACTACCAGAATGTGAAACCCTCCAACTTCCCTGCCTTCTCCCTGAAGCGTTTGGATCTCAGGCAGCTGAGGAACTCCTTGACCTCCTCTTTGTTCTTGCACTCTGGGCTGATCACAAAGTCATACTCCTCCTCGGCAATTGGAATGAAATCGAGCCCATAGGCGGCAGCAGCCCCCTTCACGCAGACTCCTAGGTCTGCGCGCCCTTGGCTAATTGCCGCCGCAACTGAAGAGTGCGTCTTGAACTCAGATCTGTACCCCCTTATCCTTCCCACAAGGTCCTTGAAACTGATCCCAAGATCATCCGCGATTTCCTTGAGCATCCTGTCCGTTAGGATCCTTGTCCCTGATCCCCTGTTCCTATTGGCGAAGATCAGGTCTTTGCTGATGAGATCGCGTAGGCCTCTTACGCCCCTCGGGTTCCCATTGGGGACTGCGATCCCCTGTGCCCTCTTGTATCCCTTCACAAGACACCAGTCAGGGAGTCCTGCCCTCCTGACGAACTCCGTGTTGTAAGTCATGGTCCCTTCGTCCAGCAGGTGGATCCCGGCAAGGTCGCATTCCCCACTAGCCACCGCATTAAGCCCGCCTAGGGATCCAACATTAAGCGCCCTCGCGCTTATGCCTTTTTCCTCGAACAAAGTCTCCAGGAGCAGATCGAGCGCAGGGCAGTGGCTTCCCATCACCAGCAGCCCTTCCTTGGTTTCTGGATTCCCAAAGAGCCTGACCTGGACCGGCTCCCCCCTTTCAATGTACTCGACATCCTCAGGGACGACTATGTAGCCGTCAGCCCTGGCAAGGGTCCCTACGGCCCCTGAGCTTGCAAGGATGGGGTAGGCCTTCTCACCGTTGCCCTTAAGCAGGTGCACGGGTAGGAACCACCTCCTCCCCTTCGCGCCGTTGACCCTCTGTGCAAGTTTCGCCTCAACCTCCCTTTCGCTCCTGCCTTTCGCCCTCGCCATCCTCTGTATCAGGGGGCTGACTATCTGTTTGAAGACCATCAGTGCTGATACTGGGTATCCTGGGAGTCCTATCACTGCTTTGCCCCTGTGAGCCGCTATGACTGTCGGCTTGCCGGGCTTAATCTTTAGCCCATGTGCAAGGATGCCCGGATCGCAGAGTTCCTCTATCGCTTTGTAGACCGCATCGCCCAGGCCGGCTGAGGTGCCGCCTGATATCAGGACAAGATCTGTGCCGTCGATCCCCTCGGCAATAAACCTCTTTATCGCTTCAAGGTCGTCTCTCGCCCTCCCCAAAAATGACGGGACCCCGCCTGCCTCGGTCACAGCAGCAATTAGCATTTGGGAGTTCACATCGTATATCTTCCCGGGGAGAAGCTCAAGCCCTGGCTCGACCAGCTCATTACCCGTGGATATTATGCCGACCTTCGGCTTTCCATATACCTCCACCTCATTGAACCCTGCAGCCGAGAGCAATGCGACTTCCCTGACACCGATGACTGATCCTTTCCTCAGAACCACCTCCCCAATCTCGAGGTCCGAACCCGTGTGGGCGATATTCTCGCCTGGCGTCACCGGCTTGTATACCTCAACGGAATCGCCGGATCGCGAAGTGTGCTCAACCATCAATACCGCGTCCGCCCCCCTGGGCACCGGCGCGCCGGTCGCTATCTCGACGCATGATCCCTCGATAACCTCCCCCCTGTAGGAAGAGCCAGCGTCAACCCTGCCGGATACCTTGAGCCTTACTGGGGAAGTCTCGCTCGCCCCCTCGGTGTCCGAGGAGATTACCGCATATCCGTCCATCTCTGCCCTGTCGAAGGGCGGGAGGTCTATCTCTGAATAGAGCGTCCTCGAAAGGACCCTGCCAAATGCTTGGCTGACCGCGACCCTCTCTGGCCCTGGAATGTGCGTCGCCACTCCCATTAGCATTCTAGATGCCTCTTCAAGGGTCGCCAGCCTATGGAAGATCTTCCTTTCCTCTTGCGTCAAGTCAATCACCCAAAAGCTCGACCTCTACCACTTCTCCTTCCTCAAGCCCCTCCTTGTCCTCCCCAACTATGACTAATCCGTCTGCTTTGGCCACAGAGGAGAGGAGACCTGATCCAGTTAGGGCTATCGGCTTTGCTTTGATCCACTCCCCCTCACGCTCCAGTACGACCCTGAGGAAGTGCCTCACTCCCGGGGTTGTGGGGACCCTTCTTGTGAGCCTGGCCTTCACCTTTTCCCTCTCCTTGGCTGGGGTGCCGGTGAGGGATGCGATCATTGGCTTTATGATGCACTCATACCCGACGAGCGCCGACACTGGGTACCCTGGCAGCATGAAGAGCGGCCTCCCCATGAAAATCCCAAACCCCAGCGGCTTCCCCGGCTTTGCTGCTATTCCATGGAAGATCAGTCTAGATCCCTGCACGCCGCCGACGGCATCGGGGACAAGATCCTTCCCGCCTACCGAGGTCCCGCCGATGGTGATTATGAGGTCCGCCTGCGCAGCCAGATTTGAGATCCGATCCCTTATCGCCTCGATTTCATCATGGACTATGCCCCCGTCGACTACATCGCACCCTGCCTTGGCGAGCAGCGCCTTTATCATAGGCCTTGTCGAGTCGACGAGGCTTGTTTCGTCCAGGGCCCTCGGATCGGAGATCTCGACCAGCTCCGAGCCCGTCGAGATTACTGCTACCTTGGGCCTGGTTTTGACTGCAACTTCACGCATCCTTATTGAAAGAAGAACACCGATGTCCCATGCCTTGAGCACGTGGCCTTTCCTGAAGACGACTTCGCCCTTTTTGATATCCTCGCCGCACCTAGAGACGTTGGCGTACTTTGCTACTGCCCGGAGCACCCGCACCTCATCACCTTCCCTTTCGCAGTCCTCCGCCATCGAGACGGCATCGGCGCCCTCCGGCATGACTGCGCCTGTGTATATCTCGGCAGCCTCCCCTGGTCCGACCCTCTTCCGCCCTCCTCCAGCCTCTGCAACCCCTACAATCCTGAATATTGCCGGATTCGACTGCGAGGCGCTGAACGCCTCCTCGCTCCTGATCGCATACCCATCTACAGCCGCCCTGTCGTATGGGGGGACATCGTGCTGGGCGATTACGTCCTCTGCGAGCATCCGTCCCAGCGCGCACTCTGCGCTGACCATTTCAGTGCCAACCCTCACCCTCGAGCATTCCTTCAGTGCGATCTGGAGAGCTTCAGCCACATTGGTGAGCTTCCTGAAGCCTTTCATCTTCGCCAACGTAATCCCTGTGATGCTGTCTTTCCTCGAATCTCTTAACCCTGTCGGCAAGGATGCAAAGGCGTTCTTCGCTTCTCCGCCACACTATGGCAGCTCCATCTCGAGCGTCCCTGTCACTGAACTGCCATACAGGGAGAGGAACACGATCTCTGCGGTGCCCTTTCCGCCCCCATCAGCGGTGCTGAGGTTTGCCGCGGGGACGGTCCAGCTGAAGCCGACAAGCCTAGCCCCGCCATCCACCCTGACCTCGCGGAACTCCTCTGACTTCACCCGAAAGTTGCCGCTGTAGACTTCCTCTCCTTTTTGGTTGGCCACCTTGAGCTTTATGTATCCGTCAGCAGGCCCGTTGGTGCCGTTCTGGTTCACGAGGGCTATTGTAAACCTGTATTCCCCTGTTTCTGGACCCCCCTCCACGCTCAACAAGGCAAAGGCAGTTGGCTGGATGTCCCTGCCGAAGTAGGTGTTTAGCCCGAGGATCAAGAGCAGCGACAGAGGGATAGCCACCAGGGGGAAAATGAAGTATTTCTTGGGCCCCATGTTAAATCCGACTCTAAGGGACATCACAAAATCCTCTGCCTGCTGGAGGATAGCGGGATTGCCTTCTCTTAAACCATGCGCTGTGGGCGCAACACGATCCAGTCAAGAAAGAGGTGCCGGGAAAGCTTATTATCGGATCAGGGGAGTAGACCAATCGTTTGGTGTCTCTCTTGCAGGACAAGCACAGAGTCGAAGGGGAGGGTGCGGGGGAAAGCACCAGCAGAGATCAGTCGATCCATCTATTCAATACCTGGTGGAGGCAGAGAGGGTGGGAAAAGCCCGTGCAGATCGTCGACGCTGAGGGGGTCTTCCTCAAAGAAGCTTCGGGCAGGAGGATCCTCGACTTCTCTTCACAGCTGATGTGCTCAAATTTGGGGCACAAGAACAGGGCTGTGATCGAAGCGATCGCTGATCAAGCGGCAAAGATGCCATTCTTGAGCCCTGCTTTCGCATTGGAAGTTCGGGCTAAGGCTGCAAAATCCCTCTCCGAGATTTTTCCGCGAGGCCTGGACAAGATGCTCTTCTCGACCTCAGGGAGCGAGGCGAATGAAGCCGCATTGGGGATAGTGAGGCACTTCCAGAGGTCTCGCGGGGCTTACAAGATCATCTCAAGGTACGCTTCTTACCACGGATCAACCGCTGGCGCGATATCTTGCACGGGGGACCCGCGCCGCCTGGGCGCAGAGCCCGCAGGCAAGATACCCGGGGTGGTCTTTGCGCCGGACTGCTACTGCTACAGGTGCCCCTTCAGTCTGTCATATCCCGAGTGCGGAGTTGCCTGCGCAGAATACGTTCGGTACCTGGTCGAGAACGAGGGGAACGTCGCCGGGATCATCGTGGAGCCGATCGTGGGGACAAATGGCGTGATAGTCCCTGTCGACGAATACCTCCCGCGCTTGAAGAGGGTTGCCGAGGAGTTCGGCCTTATCTTCATCGCGGATGAGGTGATGGCTGGCTGGGGGCGGACAGGCACATGGTTCTCGTTTGAGCACTGGGGCATTACGCCCGACATAATAACTACTGCGAAGGGGAGCACGGGCGCCTACGCCCCTCTGGGTATTACCGCGGTGAGGCGGGATGTTGCAGAGGAGGCGGAAAAGACAGGCTTCACACACGGGCACACCTATGAGGCCCACCCGATCTCCTTGGCTGCCGTGCCCGCAGTGATATCTGAGTTCAGGAGGATGGATCTCCTCAACCATGTCAGGAGGATCGGCGGCTACATGCATAGGCGCTTGGAAGAGCTGAAGGAGTCACACCCTTCTGTGGGCGACATCAGGGGCATGGGGCTATTCTGGGCACTCGAGTTGACGAGAGACCGGTCGAAGCGCCTGCCTTTCAACACACGCGCAGACAAGGCAAGAGGGCTTCAGCTGATGGCAGATCGCATAGCGTCCGAGATGTACCGCTTGGGCGTCTACCAGTACGCTTGGATAAACCACTTGGTGATAGCGCCGCCCCTGATAATCACAGAGTCCGAGATCGATATCGGGATCGAAGCACTCGACAAGGCCCTCAGGATCTCTGATCAGAGTATGGCGTGATTGGTGCGTGCGATCCAAAAAATAAAAGAAACGAGTGGCAGGAAGATCAGCTTCCCTGTGCCTTCGTCAGCATGACGCCAGAGGCGAGAACTGCAGGCACGAGTGCGGGCGTGCGGACCTCCCACCAGCGTACCCAGTTCCTGTCAGAGCTGACTTGCCTGATCGATCCGAGTATCCTGAGCATATTGTCGCTTATCCTGACGCCCCTTAGGGCGCCTTTCACCTCTCCGCCCTCGACGAGGAAGGTCCCGTCCCTGCATATCGTCGAGAAGTCTCCGGTCGCATAGTTCTGGAACCTCGTGTACCAGTTGCTGACAACGTAGACCCCCCTCCTCATCTCGCTGATCATCTCATCCATGCTGATGTCGCCTGCGGATACCTTCAGGTTCCAGGGCGATGGCGCCACCCAGCCTGCATTGCCTGTGCTGATCGTGCCGAACCTCTTCGCTGTCGACTTGTTATGGAGGTACGCCGACATCCTCCCCTCTGCGACAATCGCTGTCTTGCGCACTGGGACGCATTCGTCGTCGAAAGTCCTTGAATTGAGCCCATTTGGATCTGAACCGTCATCCTCGATCGTAACCATTTCAGGAGCGACCTTCTCCCCCATCTTGCCGGAGAGGAATGACACGCCCGCCTCAACACTGAACGCAGAGCTCGCGTCCCCAACCCTCTCGATAAGGTTCGCAAATATTATCGGCCCAAGTAAGACTTCGTAACTCCCTTCGCTCCACTGCACACTCTCTCTCGACATCCTCGCGATCATCCCCGCCCGCCTCCCCGCCCCATCGGCATCGAGCGCGCGCATTTCGGTGGCGCATGTCAGCCCCTGGCCTGATCCTTCGCCTGCGAATGACCTGACATTCAGCTCGAAGGAACTCCTCTCATCATACCCCTCCCCGCCGCTGCTGGTCAGGATTGCGACCTTCCTTGCCTCTGCATTGAAGATCCCGGCGCTCCTCTCGCCCCCTTCCTTCATCGCCGCATCTATGCAATTGCTGATGCAGTCGTTGATCCTCTCCGGATCTATTGCCTGGTCAGACCGCCTGTCAGGGAATTTTGTCGCTTCAACATCAGTGATTGTCTCTGAGTCCGAAACCATTGGGGCGCACTTGACCGCCCGTTCCAGCCCCCTTTCAATCCCTCCCTCAGAGAGATCCTCCATGCGAGTTATGACCTTCTTTTTCCCGAAGACCGCCAGCGCATCAATGCCCATCAGGCTCCAGTTCTGGACCACTGTGGTCTTGTTGTTTGAGAACCTCACCATGAGCCTCTCGATGTGGCTCGGGATTACTATTGCCTGGTCGGCCCCCATCGAGAGGAACCCCTTGCGCACCCTGTCGCCAATCTCGAAGAGCTTTTCCTTCATCGTGAACCACCCCACTCAAGTGCTCGACTTGTCATAGTTTATCCTCTCACACATTTAAATACTAAAAGAATTCAAAGCCATATAGGCTGGTGCGGGGATGAGGGTAACGGTCTCAGTCCCAGGTAAAGTCTCCCTCTTCGGGGAGCATGCCGTGGTCTACGGGGAGCCTGCCCTAGTCGCCGCGATAGGCAAGAGGCTCACTGTTTCTGTCGAAGGGCGATCAGACAAGCTCATAAAGATAGCTGCAATGGATCTCCAGGTCCCAGGAGTTGTGCTGACATACAGCGAAGAACGCCCCGAGCTGATAGTTGAGGCTGATTATGGAAAGATCGTCGGGGCGGTCGGATACGTTAGGAAGGCTATAGAGACCGTCTCCGAGAGGCTCGGCAAGAAGGGTGGCGTAAACGTCACTATCAGGTCGGAGATGCCTGTGGGCGCTGGGCTCGGCACATCAGCCGCGGTGGCAGTCGGCACAGTTGCTGCCTACACTCTGCTTATGGGGGAGGAGCTCTCTCTGGGAGAAATTGCCCGACTAGCCCACCAGACCGAGCTGGCGGTCCAAGGTCTGGCCAGCCCGATGGACACCTCCGTTGCGACGTATGGGGGCATCCTGTACATCAAACCCACTGCACAGCAGACCGTAGAGAAGCTTCCGATCAACTGCGAACTCCCAATGGTCGTGGGGTATTCTGAACGCGAGTTCCGGACATCCGACCTGGTCAGGAAGGTGAAGGCTCTGCGGGAGGCATATCCTGAGATCGTCTTGCCAACACTCCAGAGCATTGGCAGGATTTCCGAGCGCGCTAAGGATGCCCTAGCATCAGGGGATCTGGATACCTTGGGGAGGCTGATGAACATCAACCATGGTCTGCTGGACTCCTTGGGGGTATCTTCAAAGTCCCTCAATGACATGGTGTATTCTGCCCGGTTTGCTGGCGCAATTGGTTCGAAGATGACTGGCGCTGGTGGCGGCGGCTGCATGATAGCTCTCTGCCCAGGCAGGGAGGTGGAGGTATCGACTGCAATACGGATAGTCGGGGGTATGCCGTTCAGGGCTGCGGTCTCTGACCAGGGGCTAAGAGTCGAGTCCACCGAGAGCTGAGCCTGGATCTAGCTTCTATGAACCGATCCAGTCTTTCGCTTATGCCTGAAGAGAGGGTCCTGTAGTAATCAAGGTCGTTGTTCTCCCTTGACCAGTCCACTCCTGGGCAGGCTGCTGAGACGAGGATCCTCTTCCTGGTCACTATGAACGGGTGCCTCCTGCAGGTATCTGGCCTCATGTCGTAGACCTTGCATATTGTGCCGTCTAAGAACACACACCTCGAGTTGACCATCATCATCTTGTACGCTGCCCCTGTGATCTCCCTCTCAAGGCTGTTGGTCGGCATGTAAAAGCTTCTGAAGCCGCCGAGCCTCTCTAGATCCTTTTCGTACAGTGGGATTAGCTTGGCGGTGCAGCATCTGCCGCACCTCCTGCACGAATGGTATGGGAGCTTCTGCACTGCAAACATGCCTATTTCAGGGATCAACGCCTGCGTACCAAACACTTCCAAGAATCAAAAGGAACCGGCCTGCAAATTAACCCTAGCGGTTCCAGCCAATCACATGGTTATGAAGCTGCGCCCAGTCAAGTTTTTAAATACGGATGGATTATCTATCCATTATAGGCGATCTGAATGGCTACCAACACGTGGACCATAATTTCAGGTGTGCTCTTGATATGGGCTGTAGGGGCTACAGTCGGACTGGCCTATTACTACCAGAATTCCCAGAGCCAGCAAATCATTATTGACAACTACAAATCGGTGATCAGTGACGTCGCAATTAAGGTCAATCTGGGGATCGACTACGGGAACGGCACCACCGTATGGAAGAATGGCACGTATGTGCCAGTAGGCTTCAGCCTTCTCAATGCCACTCTCAAAGCGGCACAGGTGAACTACACAGTTTACTCGTATGGCACTTGGGTTAATGGAATCAACGGAGTCTTTGAAAACGTTGCTCAGAACACCTACTGGGTCTATTATGTCTGGTCAAACAACAAGTGGGAGATGGGCCCTGTAGGCGCTGACCAGTACATCCTGAATAATGGGGAATCGGTCAAGTGGGTCTTGACTAAATTCTAAGCCAATTTTCCATTTTTTTCTTTTTTGTGCGAGTAGGCGGGCGCTCCAAATAGTTTCCTTTGGTAGGTTGCCGAATGCTTCTCGAATCGGGCGGTCACCTAGTTCTGTTCTTTGCAAGCACCTGCACAAGCATCGCTATCACAGAGGCAGTCGTGAACTCGGTTATAGGGCCGACTGCCACCATCCACCCTCCAGATGCCGGCGTGGGTATGAAAAGCCCGAGCAACCCGATCACCAAGGCGTAGGCCACGTCCCAGCCAATCATAACTAGCAGGATCCAGGACGTCACAACATCGAATGCGAACATGATTATGTAACACCCGACAAGCACGCCCATCCTTGAGATCCTGTTCTTGTCCTTCCTCTTCCATATGAGGCCCGCCCCGAAACCTACGGCACCCATTATTAGGCAGTTTACTGCTGTCCATGGGCCTGGGAACCCGATTATCATGTCTGATATCAGGTAAGAGGCTACTCCGACCACCCCTCCTGTGACAGGACCGAAGAATATCCCTCCCAATATGGTGAAGATCCCTGGGAAATTGATAAACTGGACAGGTCCAAAGATGGCGTACTTTACAAGCCTCAACGACGCTGCAAGCGCAATCAGAAGGCTTGTGTATGTGATCTTCTGCGTCCTTGAGAGCTTGCCGTTGTTCCTTATCATATGGATAGATTATCCATCCGATATTAAAAAACCTTCTGTGAAGTTTATAAGCATAGGCAGTTTTTAGCGTAGTGGTGGCTGAGATGGTCACAAAGGAAGCGATCATGGATGCTTTAAGTAAAGTCGTGGATCCTGAGATTGATATCGACATAGTGGCCCTCGGGATGGTTAGGGGCGTCACGGTTGAAGGGGACAAGGTCTCAGTGACTCTGGCCCTGACATCCGAGTCCTGCCCTCTAGTGGACAGGATAAAGGATGATGTTGAATCTGTCATCAAGGGACTTAATGGCGTATCGTCCGTCTCCATCGAGACTGATGTCATGAACGAGGAAGAGAAGTCTGCATTGCTCGAGAAGCTGAAGGAGAAGCGGAAGACTCTCCCGATGCCTGGCAAGCTCCCGAAACACGGGATTAAGAGGATCTTGGCAATCCTGTCCGGTAAGGGCGGGGTCGGAAAGTCTTCAGTCACTTCCTTGATTGCCGTGGGCATGCAGCGGCGCGGCCTGAAGGTTGGCGTATTGGACGCTGACATCACAGGCCCCAGCATACCCAAGATATTTGGCGTCAACGAGGTGCCGTTCGTCCTCGAGGGGAAGATAATACCTGCTACCTCGAGCAAAGGGATCAAGATAATCTCGATGAACCTTCTTCTGGGGAATGAGGAGACGCCAGTGATCTGGAGAGGGCCTCTGGTGAGCACCGCAATCAAGCAGTTCTACACTGATGTCGACTGGGGCGAGCTCGACTATCTGCTTGTCGACCTCCCGCCTGGGACAAGCGATGCCCAGCTCACAGTGCTGCAGCTCCTCCCTGTCGACGGGATAGTGGTGGTAACTTCGCCACAGGAGCTTGCAGGTGTAATCGTTTCAAAGGCAGTCCAGATGTCAAAGATGCTTGCAGTTCCAATAGTGGGGGTTCTTGAGAACATGAGCTACGTCCAGTGCCCGAAGTGCGGCGAGATAATCCGACTCTTCGGGGATAGCAGGGGCAAATTGATGGCCGAGCAGATAAACACACAATTCCTTGGCTCGTTGCCTATTGACCCATCCCTCTCAGCCGCCTGCGACAAGGGCAAGATCGAGGAGTACCACAATAAGGCGTTCGAGGAGGTTGTGGAAAAACTCGTCTCCTGAACGCATGATGGTAGATGGTCTATGTACCTTGCCGAGAACAGCACCGAAGAAGTACGTGCCCCTGAGATCAGGATAGTCCCCGCGCTGTCAAGGGACATCGATTCCATAGCCCTTGTGCTGAAGGCGTCTTTCCCTGGGGAGGCTTCCTACTACAAGATCAAGAGCTGGTACTGCGAAGCTAAGAGGATCATAAGGTGCGACAAGGGGTGGGTATGCCTGGTCGCCAGGAAAGAGAGGGAAGTCGTCGGGGTGATCGCTGCGCGGTGCCTGAAAACAGAGGTTCCAACAGTCAGGATAGAATGGGTGGCAGTGCTGCCCAGCGAGAGGGGCATGGGCATCGGATCCAAGCTCATAGAGGAATTGATAGGCATTGCTGACCTGAGCTTCAAGGAACCGCAGGTAAGGATTACTCTGCGGGCAAGGGGAGAGCGGCAGGATTTTTACAGGAAACTCGGCTTCCGCTGCTATGGGCGTGGATGGATGAAGATGAGGCTGAAGCACTGATCTTCAATGCCCCATCTTATTTCTCCATTTTCCGCTTCAGCGTCATCTGCGTTGCAGCCATTGCCAGCGACGCGAAGAGTGCAAGTATGGATCCGTACAGGAATGCATACTGGCTGCCTAGGGATGCGTATATGAAACCTGCCGCGATGTTGGTTGGTAGTGCAACTGCCCCTACCGCCATGTTGTAGACCCCGTAGGCTGTGCCCTTGAATTCTTCCTTGGTAAGGCTGGGTATTACAGCCCGCTGCGAGGTCTCAATCGTCCCTTGGTGCATGCCAAATAGAATGACCCCAAAGAGGAATGTCCACGGCTCGGTTGAGAATGCGATCGTCGCGAATGCAGCAAGTAGCAACAAGTACCCTGCCTGCACCGCCCTGATCCGCCCGAACCTGTCTGAGATCTCGCCTGCAGGCACGCCCGAGAACACATGGAAGATCTGTATGAGGGCGTAGACCAGGGCAGTCATCTCGGCTGGTATCCCGACCTCTATAGCCCTTAAGAGAATGAAAGCATAGCTGATTGCTGAGGCCGCGTATAATGTCGCAGAGACTATGTACATCGAGAAGCTCCTGTTCATTATCGCCCTTGCGTTCTTCAGTATCGCCTTGTTTGGCTTGGTCTTCGAAGGCGGCTCCTTCACAAAGATTACAAGTATTGCTATCGCTATAGCCCCGGGAATCGCCGTGAAAAGGAATATCCCGCCGTAACCCAGAGGGATCAGCAGAAGAAAGGCAAGCACGGGTCCTACTACAGCCCCGAGCTGATCGAGCGTCCTGTGTATGCCGAACGATCTGCCGATCCTGCTGTCAGAGGAGTCGGCGATCATTGCATCCCTCGGCGCGGTCCTCAGCCCTTTCCCAATGCGGTCACCTATCCTGAGGGCGAGGACATCCCACCAGCTTGTTGCGAAGCCCATGATGGGCTTTATGATGTTTGAGATGGCATATCCGATGACCGTGAGCCTCTTCCTCTTTCTGGTCCTGTCAGCAATCGCTCCAGAAATCAGCCTCAAGAAGGAGGTCGTGCTCTCTGCGATCCCCTCGATCGTCCCAACGATCTCAGGCGATGCCCCGAGGGATATCACAAGGAAGGTCGGTAGCACTGACATTATGAGCTCTGTGCTGATGTCAGTGAAGAAGCTTACCACGCCTAGTAAAAGGATATTGGAGGAAACGCCGAGCAGGACTTTGTCTTTTGTCTCCATCGCCGTCACTTCTCATCGCTTTGATACTTCAGTTCATAAAGTTTTCTCTCGCCAGCCTTGAAACAGGCATGATCTTAATCTGATATATAAATAGATTATATATGATATGACAATCAGCATATACTAAAATATATAAAAATAAATTATTTATACGTCGATGCTTCTCGCAGCGGCGACTGCCCTTTCAACTAGCTCAGGGGCCTTGCCTATGTAGTTTTCCGGCTTGAGAATTTCTTCGAGCTCTTCTGCTGTGAGCAGGCTCGTCACCTCCTTCATCTCAGCCAGCACGTCCTTCAGCCCTCTGCCCTCGTTGAAGGCCCTGACGGATGCCTTTCTGAGGACTTCGTGTGCCGCCTGTCTTCCCATGCCCTTCCTCGCGAGCGCCATCATCACTGCCTCACTCAGTATTGCGCCTTTAGTCAAGCCCAGGTTCCTCCTCATGTTCTCCGGGAACACGCGCAGGCTTTTCAGCACCCTCTCCATCGTGGTCAGCATCTCGTCAAGCACTATGAACGATAAGGGGATTATGAAGCGTTCGCTGCTCGAATCGGTGAGATCCCTTTCGTGCCAAAGGGGGATGTTCTCGAGCGCTGGCACCACGAGCCCCCTCATGACCTTAGCAAGCCCTGATACCTTCTCGCAGTCTACTGGGTTCTGCTTGTGGGGCATTGTGCTGCTTCCTACTTGGGCGCTTGCTTCAAAACCCTCTGCGACCTCGAGTATCTCCGTCCTCTGCAGGTTCCTGATCTCGGTCGCGATCCTGTCCAGGCTCGAAGCCGTAATTGCACTCCAGCAAACAAATTCTGCTATCCTGTCCCTGCAGACGACCTGAGTGGATATCTCCGCAGGCTCCAATCCAAGCCTTTCCATCACCGTCCTCTCCACATCGAAGGCCTTCTCGCCTTGGCTGGCCATTGTGCCTACAGCCCCGCTCATCTTGCCTACTAGGAGCCTCTTCTCCAACTCCTTCAGCCGCTGCAGGTTCCTCGCCGCCTCCGCGGCATACACTGCCATCTTGAAGCCCAGGGTCACTGGCACGGCATGCTGCCCGTGCGTCCTGCCCACCATCACAAGGTTCTTGTGATCTAGAGCGAGGGTGCAGAGCACGTCCCTCAAGCGCCCTAGCTTCGTCTTTAATATCCTTGTGGCATCGCGCATTATCAGCGCCCAGCTTGTGTCCACAATGTCGTAGCTGGTCGCTCCCCAGTGGACGTACTTCCCATCCTCCCCGCACTCTTCAGCGAGAACCTCCACCATCGCCATCAAGTCGTGCCTTGTCTTCGCCTCCCTCGCCTTCACCTTCTCTGGGGTGACCACGCTCACGTTTGCAAGCTTGCTTATCCTCTCAGCGCTTTCCGATGGGATCTCTCCCAGATCGGCCAGGGCGAGTGCGAGTGCGGCCTCGATGTCGAGATATCTCTGGAGCCTTGAGCCTTCATCAAAAAGTGCCTTCATTTCCTTGCTTCCGTACCTTCCTGTGTCAATTGGGCAGATCGGCATCTCCAAATCCCAGTATGGATATGGGCTGAGGTTAATAAAATGGATTGTTTTCCAAACATAAAAAAAGGAAGGAAAATTGTTTTTAGATCAGTTTTGGCCACAGGAACCAGGATGAATATGCTGAGAGCGCAGGAATCGCTGCGAAGACTAGCCCTAATATCGAGAGCGCTGCAAATATCAGGCATATCAGCTGGAGCGTGCCAAGCACTTTCGCATTGGCTTTCTCCCACGCGGCCGGGATCAGTGCAAGGAAAATCAGGAACAGCATTAGTATAACAATGAAGAGCGTGGAACTGACAGTTGCATAAGCGAACATTAGCGGCAGCGAGAATATCGCGTAGGCAATCGCCATGGGACCGAGAACTCTCCCGTCCCCTCCCCAGTAGACCATTGTGCCTAGCGCCATCCAGAATAGCCCGTATCCTCCGAATGTCGCAGCGTCCAGGAAGTCAAGATGCATCGCAAAATATCCGCTAGCGATTAGCTCTGCCACTCCCGAAACCCAAATGAACCATGCCGCCTGCCCATTGCCAAGTAGGTATCCTTCCTTTGTTTTTATTATGTTGAAGTTGCAGAAGATGAGAATTGCAAGCCCTGTGCATAGCCCTAGGAGCCCTAAAGCAGCATATATCACAAAAGACATATTATCCCCAAGATCAATAATTGATTAAATTATTTAAGACTTGTTTTTACAATAATATACTTTGTAACTTAAAGTGTACAAATTGTTAAAAAAAGCTTAACGAGGTTATGACGATCTTGAATTTGGAAAATATGCGCAAAGTGCAAAATGCAAAAAATTATAAAAACGGGCATGCTGCCTTGGACGGGGTCAGGTTTAGGCCCCCGTACAGCCCGCGTTGTGACATCCGAGTTCTTGGCTGTGGAGCGTTTCACTTTTGGTATTCGTCCCTTGCCTCGATCATTGCCTTGATGTTTGCTAGCGGGCTGCCAGGCGCTATACCGCAGGCGGGCGCCAGCAAGTCAGTCCCTGCCCTAAGCGCATTTAAAGCCTCTGCCTTGACCTCCTCTGGCTTGCCTGTGAAAAGCGTCTTCGCGGTCGAAACGTTGCCAGCGATCTTTACTGCTTTGGCAGGCTCGCTTGCCCCCAGTCTAGGTCCTCCGAACCCTCCTCCGAACCCTCCTCCGAACCCTCCTCCGAACCCTCCTCCCGTTCTGAAGCCTCCTGCAGGTTTTGCGCCCGCGCCTCCTTTTATCACCTCCCTTGCCTTCGCGATGTCAACTTTGTCCTCGATGCTGATGGCGTCAAAACCGCACTCGGCCATATCGCCAACTATTGGGAGGGAAGCGCCGCAGATGTGCAGTACCTTCTTTGTCTTGATGTTCCTTGCAAGGTACTGGAGCCTTGATTTTATTGTGGACCTGAACGAGAGCGGATCGATGAGCTCTGGCGCAGCCGAAGGCTCGTTGACGGTTATTACGTCTGCCCCTGCCTCTGCGATCTTCTCGACATAGGCTATGCTTGCGTCCGTTACCTTGTCCAGGAGGTTTTCGACCTCTGTTGGCTTGGTCCTCATCATCTTGACGAGCTTCTCTGTTTCAACCAAGTGCCCGCTGAGCGTAAAGGGGCCAGTGATGCCTACAATTAGCGGGGCATCTATGTTTTCCTTCTTAAGGATCCTGATGGCCTCGAGCACGACAGGTATCCTTCCCTTGTCCAAGAATCCCATGCCGATCTCGGCTAGCGATGGCGATTCGAATGCAGGCGCCCTGATTGATGGCTGCCTGTTGATGGTCCCCATGTCGACCTTACACCCGATTGCCTCTGCCTCAACCGTAAGGCAGAATGGTATTCTCACCGCCTCAAGCCCGACTAGCCTGTTGAGCGAAGCCCCAAGCACTGCCATCTTTTTCGGATCGCTGTGTGCCTCAGGCCAAGGCGCCCCGACTTTCTGCATGGCCTCGACAATTCCAACCTGGGTGAAGCAAGTAACTGGAATTTTGTCGGCAGGCTGGTCGGAAAGCACATTCAAAACCCTTTCTCTTGAGTTCATCTATATCCCCCTTTGGTAATATCCATTATCCTCAAACTAATAAAAGGTTTTGGAATGGTTTATAACATCGCAGTCCAATATAAAAACGGTGAAACTTAATGGTCCTTCTGGCTCAGATCTCGGGCTTTCTGGGTAGCGGCAAGACCAGCTCGATAATAAGGATGGCCACCGAGGCGCAAAAGAAAGGTCTGAAGACCGCGGTGATTGTGAACGAGATTGGGGATGTTGACGTCGATGGAGAGTTTGTAAAGAGCTCTGGGCTAAAAGCCAAGAGGATCTTGGGCGGGTGCATCTGCTGCAGCCTGGGCGCAGACTTGGTCTCCACGATAAAGATTGTCGTGGAGGAATTCAAACCTGATGTGATCTTCGTCGAGCCCACAGGGGTGGCCCTCCCCTCGCAGGTTAAGCGGTTCTTTGTGCAGGCCTCTTACCTAGTCCCCGGTCTAGAGTTCTCCCCGACTGTTGCGCTGGTTGATGGCGTCAGGTTCCGTTCCCTGCTCGCCGAGTTCAAGGATTTCCTGACGAAGCAGGCCCGTGATGCAGAGATCCTTGCGTTGACAAAGATTGACAGGATCGACAAGAAATTCGATCTCCCCCTGATAGTCTCTGCACTCAGCGAGATGAGGCCAGGGACAAGAGTGATCGGCGTTTCGTCGGTGACGGGCGAAGGGATGCCTGATCTCTTAGCCGCCATACTCGGGGAGCGGGTCGAATTGGATTCTGAGGCGAATCCAGCACAAGACGATTCGGTGGCAGAATCAGGAGTCGGCAATGCTGACTTCTACGGGATCCTCAGATCAGACAAGGATCTAGATGACAAAGCGATCAGATCTTTCGTGTCAGAGGTGATCGAGGCAATGGGGAGGAAATGCATAGAAAAAACAGGGAGGATCCTTGGTCACATCAAAGCTTTCGGTGAGTCGCAGGGCAAGGGATTCAAGGCGAGCATGGTCGATCTCACGACAGGCGTCGAATTCTCCGGAGACATCCCGCAGTCTTGGAAGGAGCTTAAGTTCTCTCTCTTCATGGCACTCGAGGGGTTCGGATCTGAGGATATGCGTTCTTACCTAAAGGAAACGATCAGGGAAACCAGCAAAAAATATGGGTTGTCTGTTGAAGACCTCCACCACCAACACCACAACTAGCCCTTTTTCAGGAACGGTTCGAGCGCTGATAGCTTCTCCAGATTGTGGGAAGTCAGGATGAACGGCTCCCCTCCGTCTGTGCTGACTATCAAATTCTTGGGCGCGCCCGAAGCCAGCCTAACTGATATATCCCTGATCCTGCTCTCCTCCTCTTGGTCGGCAGGGACCTTGAAGTTCCCCATCACGGCCGCCTGGTTGGCCAATGCCTCAGAGACCCTCAGAAGATCTGAATCCCTTGAGATGTGGACAATGTAGCTCCTTGGGGGCAACTGTGTCAGGAATTTCAGGCTCCTGGCATCCTCTTCGAATTGGATGATCGGCACGACGCCTTCTTTGATAATCCCTTCTAGCATGGTCTTCGTGGTAGGCCATACCACCTTGTCGAAGTAGTAGTCCCCCACGATCGCCGGGGTCGCATTCGTGAACGAGACCCAAACCCTGGGGACTTTGCATGACTTTGCAAATTCAGCCAAGAACTTTGGGTACATCTTGGCTATCGTCATCGCCGTGTTGTAGATTTTCTGTTGGTCCTTCGCCATGTCCCTCATGGTATCGTTGAAGCCCCTGTAGTACGATATGTAGCCTATCGGGGTTATTGCCATCGCGCCGCAGTAGCTTGCAACCCCCCAGCCCCCTGTCTCTTCAACGAAACTGCTCACCAATCCGGGTGCCTCAGCGAGCCTTCTCTCCAGTTCAACTACTAGGTCATTTTCCTTGTGGATCTTCAACGCATATTCAACGGGCCCATAGTCGCAGAGGTCGTCGTAGCCATCGATGTCCTTTATTATCCGGACCGGCTCTCTGAGCGAAGGCTTCGACGGGAGGTATACCCATCCCGAGTCAAAGACGGCTGGATGGAGCAGGAATCCATCAAATTTCTTCAAGACAGATTCGCTGTTTTTTACGACCTCTGAGAATTTTTCCCTCTTGGAAGTGATTACTGGAGCGACCGGCGTCCTTCCAGTGTTCTCCAGCTTTATCGTCTCCTCTATTATCCCCATCACAAGTTCACAAATTATAATTTATGAATGTTGAACCCTATAAGGACTACCCCGAGGTTCTTGTTCGAGATATCGATCCCCTTCTTTCTCAACCAGTCCTTTAAGAGGAGATCAGTGTATGTTGAGGGCATGCCGAGGACAAGCCCGTGAATCCCTTCAGGGGCTTCTACCCCAACACTCATTGGGGGTATGAAGACCTTTATCTCGCCTGACATCGCCTTCCTCACGCTGTTGGGAGGAAGCTTGTCCTTGAATATCACGAAACTGTCCCCGAGCAGCATCGCGTTCTCGTCCTTCTTGTATGATTCTAGGAGTGACTTGTCCCTAATCTCGACGCCCACGGTGTCGCCGAGATAAATCAGCTCTACGGGCTCGGGAGGGTAAGTGTAGTTCTCATCAGTGATGGCTGCGAGCAGATGGTCCCTTTTCAATGCCTCCCTGACTCCCGCATTGTATTTCAGGAAAAACCCGCCCGTGTTGTTCTCCTCGCAAAGCTCCGAAGAGAGGATCTCGTTCTTCAGCTCTGTGGGTAGCAGAACCGCATCAACAATCCCTTTAACATTGATCAGCCTTTCCATGAGGCTGCCGACGACATATTCAAAAGACGACATATTTTTTACACGTTAAAATGGTATAACATACATTTATATTTATTTATAGCAATAATTACTATATAAATTGACATGGAGGATGGGTTTTTGTACGGGCTGGCGATAGATATCGGAACGAGCGGAATACGGATCCAGGCGCTTGACCTGAATACCTCTGAGGTGGTTGCGACAGCCATAACCCTGAGGCACCCCTTGCCTGGGGCTAATGTGATCGATCACCTTCATTTTGCAGTCGAGGTCGGCGAAGATGTGGCGCATAAGCTCATAATCGACACGATTAACTCGCTCCTCAAGCTTCTTGAAATCGATCTCTCCAAGGTGGAGAGGGTGGCAGTTGACGGGAACCCGACCCAACTTTCACTCTTCCAGAACATCGAGGTCCGCGATCTGGCCTACTGGGGCGAGCATGCGATGCACGATTACAATATAAAGCCGCCCGAAAGGAATGCCTGCGTGATCAAAGCCGGATCGGTGGGGCTCGACCTGAACCCGGAGGCTGATGTTTACGTGCCTCCAGGCGTGAAGCACGAGATCGGCGCCGACGCACTCGCCATGCTCGTCAAATCAGGGGTCCTGGAGAAGCGGGGGGTATCCCTTGTGACCGACTTCGGGACTAATGCGGAGATAGCGCTCGTGATAGACGGCGAGGTTTTCACCTGCTCTGCCGCAGCCGGCCCTGCCATCGAGGGCCAGCGGATCGAGAAGGGGATGCTTGCGGCGCCGGGGGCGATCTGCGATGTTAACCCTGAATCCAATGGCTGGAGGATGACGATTCTAAACGAACAGTTGCTGGCTGAGAAGGGCGATGCGGTCCTGCCCCACTCCGGGGAGGTTGTGGCAAGAGGACCGATGAGTGGCAAGGCTCATGGGATCACGGGGACAGGGGTGATCGCGGTGCTCGCCCTCGGTATCTCTTCGGGGCTCATCAAGCTTCCTAATATAGCAACCCAGGACAGGAAGCTCTACCTCCAGGATGGGGTTTACTTTACAAGGCGCGACTTGGTCGAGGCAGGGAAGGCGATCGGGGCTTTCCGTGCCGGCCATATTTCGCTTTGCGAGGAGGCAGGGATCACTATGCAGGACATAGACACTTCATACATGGCCGGCGCCTCCGGGTTCTATGTGGATGCGAACAAGTCAATGGATGTAGGTCAGATCCCTGCATGCTCGAGGAAAGTCTACCAGATAGGGAATACCTCGCTCGGCATGGCAAAAGACATCGTTTTGAAGCCTGATATGATCGATACGCTCCAAAGCATGGCAGACAGCATAAGGGGGCGGCACATAATGCTCGCCACTTCTAAGGTATTCGAGAAAGTTTACACCTTGGAGCTCTCATACTGGGATGAGGGCATGCCGATCACCATCTACAATGAGTATCTCAGGAGATACGGATACAACCCATTGCCCAAGAGGGTTCCAAACCCCGAGATAAAGAGGATCTACATGCGTGACATCCCTGAGCTCGGAAAGAAGGGGCTAAAAGTCCTTAGGGACATCGGGGTGACCCTCATCGGCGAATTCGATGGGTGCACAGGCTGCGAAAGCTGCGTCAAGAGCTGCCCGGAGAGCGCAATAAGGATCGAGCCAGCAGGCGACAGATACAGGATAGTCATCAAATCCGAGCTGTGCGACGGGATGGCCTGCCTCCGATGCCAGCAGGCTTGCCCTGATCAGGTCTTCAAATACTCGAGCCTGCTAAAAGGCAAAAGGGAATAGACATTTTTTCAGCTCTGATTTTTCTAAAAATTCCAATGAAATAAGCAATTAATAATTAAGAAATAAAATTAAAATAAAACAAAAAAAAAAGAAAAAGGGGAAGTTGCTTACATCCTGTCTGCGTACTCCGCAACAAACTCCCCGACGATCTTCGGGTATTCCTTGCGGATTTCCTTCCAGCTCTTGCCTGCCAGCGCTGCCTCTGCAAGCTTCGGTGCGTGGAACGCCTTGACTCCGTAGACTCCCATGTCGTAGGACTCCACAAAGTCCCTCTTCACTGCACCGCCGCCGCAGCCGAACACCGGGACCGAGATGCCCTGTTCCTGGAGTGCCTTCGCCACCCTCGGGAAGGCGGTCATGGTTGTGGTCATCAGTGCCGTGCCGGTCAGCATCACTGGCTTGTACTTCTTGACTGCCTCGATCACTTCCTTGTCCGGGACGTCCCTGCCAAGGTCAACCGCCTCGAACCCGTTCGCCTTCAGGAACATCACGACGAGGTTCTTGCCAATGTCGTGCGGGTCACCCTCGGCGACGAATGAGACAACGGTGCCCTTCTTCTCCCTGGCCCTGCCAAGCTTCTGCTCAGCCACTGCCATTGCCGCAGTCATGGCATCCGCAGAGAGCATTATGTCGGGCAGGAAGTATACTGCCTTGGCGTATAGCGCGCTGACTGCATCCATTCCCTTGGCAAGCCCCTTCTCGATCACGTCGAGCGGAGAAGTCCTTTCGAGAGCTGTCTTCGCAGCCTGAACTGCTTTTCCTGTATCTCCGAATATCACAGCCATTGCCAGCGTCCTGAATGGCTCTTCCTTTGGCAGTACTTTCTTGACATCCGGGTCGTCTTCTGGCTTAATTGCCGGTCCTTCGATTATGACGTTGTACCTCTTGAACATCATGTCGAAGTCCGCTTTCTTAGCCCAATCTAAAAGTGCCATTTTGCAACACCTCACAATCCATAGCTCTTCGGGTCAAATGTCGGTATCTTCCTTGGGTATTCTCTCATGCACTGGTCAACGAATATCTCTGCTTCCATCGGGAGGCTCTCGAGGATGCTTGTGTACTTCCTCAGCGTGTCGAGCTCGAACCTCGTCAGCTGAAGTAGCTTGGCCTCATATGCTTCCATCATGATCTTGGAAGCCTCGAGCGCGGCGGCCCTTGCCCTCAGGTAGATGTCCTTTCCATACTCAACTATTGCTTTTCCTACCCTGAACGCGTTAGGATATGCGAGCAGCGTGCCCTGCGGGTCTCTGTACATGTCTGTGAACGTGTACAGATCCCTGAGCGTCTTTGCATTGCCCGTCTGGATCGCAGTGTTCATCAGCGCAGCCTCGTAGCCTGTGGCCTGCAGCCATACTGCCGGTGTAGGTCCGCCCATCTCCTCCCTGTGGAAGACCGACTCATTGCTCCAGCAGTCCACCACCTGGCAGGTTAGGTTGCCCATGACATCTGAATGCGCGCAGACTGCGTTCTTGCCTTCCTGGCAGATCGGGACGCCTGTTATCGCCTTTATTATGGTGTTCTCATATCCGCAGTCCTTCAGCGGACCTGTCGCGCCGCATTCGACAGCGACCAGGCTCCTTGCTGCAGAGATCGCCCTGGCAAGCGCAGCAGCCGTGTGCGACATATCCTTGCCCAGCAAGCCTCCTGCTACGTACATGCAGGTGTTAGCTCCTGAGCAGTTGGTATCGCCCGCAGGTCTTGCGTCATACTTGCTGCAGATGTTTACTGCCCTTGTCCAGAAGTACTCCATGTCTATGCTGCCTAGGTATCCAATCCCAAATAGGATTGCCTTAATGTCTCCTCTCATCACACCATAGTCAAGGACCGACTTTCCTCCCATGGTCTCTGCCGCTATGTCCGAAGCCCCTGCCTTGCAGCACTCCTCGATTGTCTCTGCGATCCTGTTGTCATACTCGGAGCCCCTTAGGCCTCCTTTCTCCTCAATCCTCAGGTCTCCGACTGTCTGCCTCAGGCACGCCCTGACGCCGTATTCGTCATAGTATTTCTTGAGAACCTCTGCCTGCGCAAGTGTGGACGCATAACCCCAGTCGGGGTGGTATGTCTGCTGGAAGACATGCTCCTGCTCATACATAAATGCCGGTAGACCAATGTCGACCGCCCTTGCCGCTGCTTGCTCTGCAATAGAAGCCATTTCTTTCACTAGAGTCTCCTTGCTGCGCTCCGTTCCTGCCTCGGGAGCGACCTTGACCTCGGGTACCACATAGCCTGCGCCGAACTGCACGTCCCAGTGCTCTTGCACTGGGAACTTGGCATGGCCAAAGACCATGTCGTCGGGATCCTTGTATGCCATTTTAGTATATCTTCTAACTCCCATATTATTCCCCACTATATATTCAACAGAGATTGTTATTAAGCGCTGTTCTTATTTTTATTAGGTAGAGCATCATCGTTGCTTAATTTATTGAGCAAATAACTATGTTATATTAAGTTTAAAATATAAAAATCTCATGTTTTTTGTTCAAAACTATTATATTTAGTTGTACACTTTTTAATACAGTTGAAAAAATTAATGGCTGGATAATCCATCCATAAATTCGAACAAAAAGGGTTATGGTTTCCGTCCATTTCAGGCTTTACGTATTTTGAAATTTTACCAAGTTGCACCAGATCTGGTCAAAAAAATCCAGCTTTTCATAAAGGTCTAATAAAAGAAATTTAATAAACACATAATATAATCTTGTAATGCTGTGTACACTTTAGGTGTATTTATATAGGCGACCTTCCTAATGGTTATTGTAAATGTTAAATTCTGCCATGATTTGATTTGGGGGGGTCTGGTGTGCAAAAAGGTAGCCGTGGGCCGATGCCCTCAGAAAAAGTTTCTTTGCTTGTTGCCTTAGCCTTCATGATTATAGGCATAGCTGGTTGTATCGCCGCCTCCATAGCCTTTAATTTCATTTTGTTGTTGGCTTTTGTAGAAATCACTTCAGTCTCAATGTTTTTCATCCTTCTCTTGAGTTTCATACCTGCCTATTTCCCGGATCGTATAAAGGCAGGCTCACTGTTCTATTGCGGCTTGGCAAAAGAACCTTATGTCAGCGATTCGAGCGTCTACAGGCCTAATGTACCGCTTCTGAACGTACCTTACGATACAAATTGGGATGAGTATTACGACAAATCAAAAATGAAGGTGGAGAAGGCATGACGGCAGCAGGTGAGTCTGTTTTGACAATTGCCGTCCCTATATTGATCGTGCTGGGCGGCATAATTTCACCTCTCGTGTTCAGGAAAGGCAAAGCTCTGGCCGCATCCGCCAGCCTGTTCTTCTTGGTTGCGCTGGCATTGAACTCTTGGCTTTTGATTGGCGTCCAAGAGGGCGCGGCACTGTACTACCCGAACACCCAGGGCATAATTTTTAATGCGGCATCGGCATTCATTGTGGAAATTACGCTTGCCTTAGGTTTCCTTGGTGCTATATATAGCTACAGGTATTTCGAGGACGAAAAGATCTTACCCCCCTTCTATGCGCTCTACTCTTTCTTCATTGCGACCCTTGTTATTATGGCAGTCTCCTTCAATATACTGATAATCTATGTAGCGTTTGAGGCGAGCACTATTGCGGGCGGCGTACTGATACTGTTCACAAAGCGGAGGAGCGCAACCAAGGCTGCAGTCAGGTTCTTTGTGCTGAGCGTCATCGGCGCAATTACGATACTTGTCGGCATTCTTTATCAGAACTCGCTCACTGGCACCTTCATGCTGGAGCAATCTGCATTCTCTGGAGTTGCTAACGGCGATCTGGTCCTGCTCTCTGCCCTGTATGCGATTGGCTTCAGCATCAAAGTCGGGATCTTTCCCTTTGGCCTGCTCTGGCTCCCTGCTGCTCACAGCGAAGCCCCCACCCCCGTGAGTGCAATACTCAGCGGGGTCATGGTTCAGATAGCCGCGTTCGCAGCCAGCAGGATAATTGGCGTGATATCCCCCGCGAGCTACGAGCTGGGTCTATCACTGGTCGCGCTGGGCGCCCTGAGCGTTATCGTTGGCGCCGTTTTGGCTGCGGTAGAGGCAACCTCTGGAAGCAAGTACTCGAGGTTCCACGTGAGCCCGGTCAATATTAAGGGAATAAAGAGGATCTGGGCTTTCTCGACCTCCTCCGAAGTCGGGGTCTTTTACATATTGATAGGGCTTGCATTGATGGCGCCTGCCCTGTCACCCCTATTCTTCGCAGGCATACTCCTGCACTTCCTGAACCACGGCCTCGCCAAGGCCCTCCTCTTCTTCGACAGCGGCTTCGTAATAGAGACCAGCCGGACCGCAGACCTCTCGCTCCTCAAAGGGCTGGGTGGCAAGGTGGGCGTCAACGGTCTTACATACCTCATTGGGGGCTTCTCCCTCTCTCTTATACCTGGCACTCTGGGGTACAACACCTTCTTGGAGTTTACCCGGGGGCACATCAGCATGGAGATTACTGCGGTTATAATTACGGCTGCGCTGTTCATCTTCTTCACCACGCTGTACTCGTTCAGATCAATATTTGCAGGAAAGCCGAAGGCTAAGGTTGAGTACATTGACAAAGTCCATAGCCACGCCATCCTCAGGATCCCTGGCGTAGTGCTGGCAATCTGCATCGTCGCCTTGGGCATCATAGTGCTCTTGGGTGCGAATGGGATCGCGCTTGAGGGATACTACCACCAGTTCGAGGAGTGGTTCAGCGTGGCTGCTAAGACAATTTCAGAACCGTGGGTAGGTGTTGCATGATGTCATACATAGCGGCTCCACAAAAGAAGCTTAAGGAACCGATCCCCGTCCCAGGCACTAAAGAGAAGGTCACGGATCTCGTGATCATCCATGATCCGACCAAGTGCACGGGATGCGGGCAGTGCATGATCGCTTGCGCATACAAGCACTTCAGGACATTTGACAAGCGGTTCGCCTTGCTCTATGTCTACGAGGATCCGATCAACAAGGGCCGGTATGTGAATGCAAACTGTTCGCATTGTGTCTTCCCAATGTGCCTCGCCTCATGCCCGAAGGAAGCCATTTACAAGGATGAGAAGGGGATAGTCCGAATATCGCCGTTGCTCTGCGTCGGGTGCGGGACATGCAACCAAGCCTGCCCGATTGGGATACCAAGGCTTGACGAGGAGCGGAAAGTCTATGTCAAGTGCGACTTCTGCGATGGGGAATGGCCCATGTGCGTCCAGATGTGCAGCTCGAATGCGCTGAGGCTGCTCCCGAGGAAGGAGGCATTTGAATATGTCAAAAAATTGAGGGGTGGCAAATGATGTCTGGCGATTCTGATCGAATAAAGAGCTGGGAGAAGTTGCTCGAGGCTGGGCTGAAGGCAACCGAGCACAATCAGGACGAAGACGCAAAAATGTACCCCCTCAGGAAGCAATTCAGGCCTGCGGCGCCAAACATCGCAAAAGCCTCCTTGAAGAGGGACTTCGAAGTGGGCTTGGTCTATTATGTTGGGGATGATGTCGAGCAGGACCGGGCACTCTGCGGGCTGGAGAGGAAGCCTCCGACCGCCCATACCTTCAAGGAAGCTTTGGAGAGGAAGCGTAAGATCTTGGAGGAGTCAGGGATAATGAAAGAGCTCGGCTTCGACAAGAAGAAGGGCTACTTCAAATATTGAGGTGGAAACAAATGGGAACAAAAGTGTCATCGGGTTCAACCGGAACGAAGTACGGCTATTTCTTGGGCTGCGTGATGCCCGCTAAAATGCCTTGGGCGGAAAAGGCAACCTTCTTGGTTTCGAAGCATCTCGGGCTCGATTTTGATTACATGAAGGAGACCGTCTGCTGCGTGCGCCCCGGGGTATGGAAGGCGATTAACCCCGACTGGTGGCTGACGCTGACGAGCCAAAACCTGGCAACGGCTGAGAAGCAGAACATAGTGATAGTCGATTCATGCAACGGTTGCTACATATCGCATTGGGAGTGCCTCCAGGAGCTCAAAGAAGATCCAGAGAAGCTTGAGATGGTCAACAGGAACTTGGAGAAGGCTGGGCTGAAGGTCAAGCTCAGCACGGATGTGAAGCACTTCCTCCAGGTGCTTTACGAGGATGTCGGGATCGAAAAGATAAAGGCAAACGTGGTCAAGCCACTCAACATAAGGATAATGCGTCACATAGGCTGCCACGCGAGGAAGCACGACGAGCGGTTCCCAATGTACTTCGATGAGATAATGCGCGCAACGGGCGCCACAATAGTCGACACGCCCTACGACAAGACCTGCTGCGGGCTCCTGTTGTATTTCGCAGATCCGAAGACCTCGATATTCGAAAGGATAGGCGTGAAGATGCAGACCGCAAAGGAATTGGACATAGATGCTTATGCGCTCATCTGCTCAGGGTGCTACGACCAATTCGAGAGGGCTGTGAAAGTCTACAAAGATGAGAAGGGCATTGCCTTTGAAACCCCGATCGTGCACTTCTCAGAGCTCCTCGCCCTCTCATTCGGGTACAAGCCGGAGGACTTTGGCATGATGTACTGCCGTCCCATACCGCCGACTAAGCTCATACAGAAACTCAAGGAGGGGAAATAATTGAAATTCGAGGCCGCTCCTGATGTTGCTGAGTACGTAAAGAAGGAGATATACCCTGATGGACTAGAATACGTTCCGCTCAGGGAGAATCGGGTGATTGTTAAGGTAGCCCCTGGCGATCTCACAAAGGTAGCGGAGCTCTTTGTGAAAAAATTCGAGGCGAGGCTCCTTCATGCAACAGCAGTCGATCTGGAGCTGAAGGGCTTCGAGGTCCTGCACATTTATGACTTCTCCAAGTTTAAGGACAGGCTCGTTGTAATCGTCAAGGCACTGGTCGACAAGGACAGCCCTGAATTCCCTTCGATTGCAAACATCACTTGGCAGGCGGCTTGGGCAGAGAAGGAGATGAAAGAGCTGCTGGGGGTCAAGCCGTCCGGGATGCCCGACCCGCGGCACCAGTTCCTGCCCTACGAGTGGCCAAACCCTGTTGAGAGCGGATCGATCCCCGAGGGGTACAAATTCGATGGCTCCACGACGGCCAAGGAGATGTACCTGCCGCTGAGGATGCCTATCGAGGAGGCCTACCAGACGCTAATACCGATCGGCCCGTACCACCCAGGCGTCATCGAGGGCCAGATCGTCTACGTAAAGGTCGAGGGGGAGCAGGTCGTCGCTGCAGACATAAAGACCGGGTTCCACCACCGCGGAATAATGAAGCTCATAGAGCGGAGGGGCTACAACAAGGGCGCGTTCCTTGCCGAGAGGGTATGCGGGATCTGCTCGGCATCCCATGGGCTTGCTTATATCACATGCACAGAGAACCTCTATGAGTCAGAGGTCCCTGAGAGGGCGCTATACATAAGGACCCTGCTCGCGGAGTTCAACAGGATACACAGCCACCTCCTCTGGGTCGGCGTGGTTGCGGATGTGATCGGGTGGAAAACTGGTTTCATGCTGACTTGGGGTCTCAGGGAGCGCGTAATGGACATAATTGAAGCCATTACCGGGAACAGGGTCAACTATGGCATTTGGAGGATGGGCGGGGTCAGCAGGGATGTCCCGCAGGAGCTTGCCGAGAAGGCGAAGAGGACGGTCGACGCGCTGCGGGAAGAGTGCGCAAAGTTGCTGTTGCTAGTAGCAGATCACCCGGTCGTGAAGTCGAGGCTCATCGGGGTAGGCCCGCTCACGAGGGCGCAGGCTTACGACGGGGGCGCAGTCGGTCCTGTGGCAAGGGCTAGCGACTGGAAGATCGACGTCCGGATAGACAACCCGCCCCACGCAATCTACGACCCGAAGGTGATCTCTTGGGAGGTCATCACAGATGACCACTGTGACACATTCGGAAGGACGCTAGTCAGGGTCAAGGAGATACTCGTCTCCTGCAGTATCGTTTCCCAGTGCTTGGAGTATTTGGCCAAGACAACTGGCGACATAAGGATCAAGCCAAAGACAGTCCCGCTGGGGGCTGAGGCTGTAGGACTCAACGAGGCGCCCAGAGGCGAGCTCGCTTACTACATCAGGGCATCCGACAAAGACTCGAGTTTGCCGCACACTGTGAGGATAAGGACGCCCAGCTACAGGAACAATGCAATTATCCCCTTGATGCTCGTCGGATCGAACCTGGCGGATGTCCCGGTGGTGATGGGCAGCACTGACCAGTGCCTCGCATGTACCGACAGGTTAGAGGTAATTGACAATAGGGATGGTGGCAGGAAGATCCTGACATGGGATCAGCTAGTAAACTTGAGCAGGAGGGCGAGCAGATGGTAGATTTGATCTTTACAGTGATCAGTTTGATTGTTATAGTGCCCTTGGCTCTATTCTTGGGAGTCATATACTCCTACTTGTTGAGGAAGCTCTCTGCAAGGTTCCAGTGGCGGGTAGGGCCGATGCTGAGGATGTACGGCGACCTGAAGCCTCTGCTTGGGACAACCAGGTTGCTCCAGCCGCTCTATGACATCCTGAAGCTGTACGGCAAGGAGACGATAGTCCCTGATGTTTCGAGAAGGCGACTCTTCGTCTACTCCCCGTACCTGTCCCTGTTCTTTGCGGTTGCCGCAATATTCTTCATCCCGTTCCCTGGGATGCCGCTGCTCTCCGGGGTTCCATATAGCCTGATAATCGCGTCATACTTGCTTATTGCATCGATACTCTTCACAATCCTCGGGCCCGTCGCGAGCGGATCGCCATGGGCAGCAATAGGCGCGAGGAGAGAGGTCGAGCTCTTCCTCGTTTCTGAGCTCGGATTCGTGCTGAGCCTCTTCGCAGTTGCCATTGCCAGGCAGTCGCTTGTCATATGGGAGATCTCATCAGGAGGTCAGTCATTGTACCTGGCGCTGCTCACAGTGACTGCGGGCGCTCTGATGTTTGTAGCCATGCTGGGGAAGCTGCACATAAAGCCCTTCGATATGCCCGAGGCAGAGGCGGAGATAGTTGCGGGGCCATACACCGAGTACTCGGGGAAGCTTTTGGGGACTTACTATTTGACCAAGGTATTCCTTCTCTACGGGCTTGTGGCGCTCTTCATCTCACTCTTCCTCCCGCCGATTGCCACCGACGTGCTCTGGCTTCCGCTGTATATCGTGGCGGCTGTGGCGCTGGTCTTCCTGCTCACTTCGGTCCAGGTCTTGAACCCGAGATACAGGATCAGGAACGCGATAAACTGGTATCTCAAAGTGGCGATCCCGCTGGGGGTGCTGAATTTCATTATCGCTCTGGCGATATGGTTGGTGGTGTGAAATGTCTACTGAAATTAAGATCCTCAAACAGGTTCTGTCGAAGTACAGCAAACCGATGACCCTGACATACCCGTCTGGGGTAGCCCCTGACAGGCGGTATAGCCAGATACCTGAAGGGCTCCGTGGCATACCTGAGCGGGACAAAGACAAGTGCATCGGCTGCAGGGCCTGCTACTTCGTCTGCTCTGGGAGGGCTACCAGCATATACGACAAAGGCGAAAAGCGGACAGTTGAGATCTTCCTCTTCAGGTGCACCTTCTGTGCCCATTGCCAGGAGGCCTGCCCCGAGGAGGCGATAAAGATGACTAACAAGTTCGAGATAGCAGTCCCCAACCGGGAGGATCCTGCGGCGCGGGTCCTCACCGAGCTCGACCTCCTCAAGTGCAAGAACTGCGGCACCCCGTATGTGACAAGGAAGCTCGTGGACAGGACCTATGAGAGGTTGATGGAGAAGATCGACCCGATCGTTAAGGAGACCGTTTCGAACGACTACAAGAAACTTGACGGATACTGCCCTGACTGCAGGAGGGCTTATGGTGTCGATTTAGACACCCATACGAAGAAGTACGTCTGGCTGGAGGGAGTCTGATGGGGATAATGGACAAGGCTCGGATATACTCGCCCTGGCTCTACCACCTGCACTGCGGCGGCTGCAACGGATGCGACATAGAGACCTTGGCTGCGCTGGCCCCTCGGTTCGATGTCGAGCGCTTCGGGATCCAGCTCGTGCCGTCCCCCAGGCATGCCGACATACTGCTGACGACGGGATGCGTACCGAAGCAGTTCATCCCGATGGTAAAGCGGATATACGAACAGGTCCCGGCGCCGAAGGTTGTGGTCGCGGTCGGAAGCTGTGCCTGCGGCGGCAGCCTCTTCTACGATGACGCTCCAGAGAATTATGCAATACTCGGGCACCCTGACTTGCTGATACCTGTTGATGTATATGTGCCAGGGTGCGCCCCAAAGCCTGAAGCAATAATTAATGGGGTGGTGCAGGGGATCCTGAAGCTTGCCGAAAAGCGCTCGAAGAAGTGATTTGTGCTTCCCATTTTGGGCGGCGGCTTCGGCTTTAGAACCGTGCAACTTCCGCCAACAGTGTTTGCAAAGTCTTCCTTGATTTGGGAGGCAATGAATAATGTTAAATTGGCAGAGGAACTACAGTCAAAAAGGCGAGCGACAAATGGGCGAAGAAGGGCAGTCTGCCCCCAGGACATTCCGCCTTGATGCTGATGTCATGCGGGGGCTGGAGGAAGAGGCAAAAAAGCAAGGCGCAACTGTGAATGGCCTGACCTGCAGGATTTTGAGGAAATATGTGAGGATAGGCGCAAAGGTCGAGCAGATGGGAGTGGTCACCCTCCCAAGGAACGACCTTATAGAGATAATCAATGCGCTTGACGAAGAGTCTGTGGCTAAGATAGGGCGCAAAATGGGATCTGCAACCTCTAAAGAGATAATGCTCCTGCTCTTCGGAGAGCTGTCAGTCAGCGCATTCAAGCAATTCTTCTTAATGTTCCTCTGCGGCTATTCGAACTGGACTACCTGCTACGAGGTTGAAGACGAGGACTATCTGGAAATAAGGGCGTCCCACAATATGGGGGAAAAATGGTCCCTATTTGTTAAGAACTACGTTGAGGCTTCCCTAGAGTCCATGCTTGGCATGAAGCCCGAATTCAAGTACGTATCAAACCTCAGCCTGGTCTTCAGGATAAAGAAGCCATGATTTTTAATTTTTTCAAGACCCCGCCTGCACGATAATCATCACACCCCGAGGGATCTGAGGAGTTTTTCGACTTCCTGTAGGCTCATCTCAGCTTCTGCCACATCCTTCTTGCAGTCCTGCGGCTCAGCTCCTGGATCCGTCTTGGCTGGCTCGTCCGTCTGAACCCCGCCAAGCAGTATGTCGCCGCGGATCCTCCCCTTCATGCCCTTCAGTTCGATTGGGGTGTCGATCTCAATCCTGAGGTTCATCCTGCAGTTCCCGTCCTCAAGCTGCCTCTTCACCCACTTGAAGACAAGCTCCTCGAGGCGCTCCTTGAGTTCTTCGCTCATCAAGTTTCACGTAAAAACATCCTACTTCAAACTATAAAAAGGTGGGGTCGCTGAGAACGTTTATGAGTGTGGATTGCCCCCTTGATGGGTGATGATCTAGCTTGCCCGGATCGAAGTACTCTGAACTTGGAGTGGATGTCGACAAGAAAGGAATCTCATCGATAAAGGGAGTGACGGATGACCTCTTCCCAGACTCGTTCTGCAGCGTTGTACGAGACCCGGACGATCCCAAGTCGGGCCTGATTCTCCATGAGGACGGGGCTGGCAGCAAGCCAATAATATCTTACATCTATTCCAGAGAGACCGGCGATTACAGCTGGTTCTCTGGGCTCGCTCAGGACGTTCTGGCGATGAATCTCGACGATGTTGTTTGCGTTGGGGGGGTGCCCGTAGCATTCTCGGATTATGTCGCGCTGAACACGATCCGGCTCGAGAGGGAATCCCTGCTCTCATCGCTCGCCTCTGGGTTCTCAAGGACATTCGGAACCTTGGGTCGTCTGGGCTGCAGGGTTCTCTTCTGCGGCGGGGAGACGGCCGACCTCCCGGACATAATAAGGACTCTGGACGTCTCCGGCACAGTCTTCGGGCGGGTTAAACTTGAGAATATGATAACTGGCAATGATATTTCTCCTGGCGACGTGATTGTGGGGATAGTGAGCGGCGGACGCTGCAGTTACGAGGAGAGGGAGAACAGCGGGATCATGTGCAACGGGATCTCTCTTGCCAGGCATTCTCTGCTCAGGAGCGACTACTTCAAGAAATACCCTGAGATCGGTCAAGAGGGCTCTAGGGGATACTACGGCAGATACTGGATCGACGACGATCTGCCCGACCTCGGGATGACCGTGGGCGAGGCATTGCTCTCCCCTACGAGGATATTCCTCCCGATTGTGATCGATATGCTCAAGCGTGTGCCTGTCAAGGCGTTAGTCCATAATACTGGGGGCGGCCTTACAAAGTCCCTCAGGATCGGTAAGGATATACTCTACATCAAGGACAGCCTTCCAGATCCGGATCCTATTTTCAGGCTGATCGGTGAGGAGAGCGGCGAGTCGCCAAGGGAGATGTGCCGCAACTACAACATGGGGATAGGGATGGAAGTCGTAGTAGGCAAGGGGCAAGAAGAAGAAGTGATACGATCGGCCGAGAAGTTCAAGGTGGGCGCCCATGTTATCGGCAGGTGCGAGAGATCGAACGGTAAGAACGCCGTCCTGATAAGGAGGGGTTCCGAAGAGTACCTCTTCCAGTGATCTGGCATAAACCCTTTTAAATCCCATGGACTACCTCCTGTTGATTAGAATGTCGCTACACGATCGTCTAGAAGAGATACCCGCCTCGGGGATTAGGCGCCTTTTTGAACTCTCTAGCAAATACGCCGACGTCATCTCTCTTGGGATAGGAGAGCCTGATTTCGACACGCCTGCGCACATAAAAGAATATGCAAAGGAGGCCCTGGACAGGGGAATAACACACTACACGCCAAACAATGGGCTCAAGGAGCTTAGGGACGCGATATCTGAAAAGCTCAAAAAAGAGAACTCTATCTTTGCCGACCCTGACAAGGAGATAATCGTCACCACGGGGGGCAACCAGGCATTCCTCCTCATATGGGCATCATTCCTTAAGGAGGGGGACGAGGTATTGATCCCATCGCCCCACTTCGTGACATACAGCGCGACCGTCCGGTTGGCTGGCGGCGTTCCCGTCGAAGTCCCGCTGAAGATGGAAAACGGATTTGTCTTGACTGTTGATGACCTGCAAATGCATCTGACAGAGAGGACCCGCGCGATCGTGCTCAACTCTCCAAACAACCCCACGGGGGCGGTTCTCACTGAGAAGGATGTGAGGGCAGCCGTTGAGTTCGCTGAGGATCACGGCTTGGCGGTTGTGTCCGACGAGGTCTACGAGTCGCTGGTCTACGGCGGCATCCGCCATGTAAGCCCTGCCTCTGTCGCATCCGAGCCTGGGAGGTTTATCACTGTGGGCAGCCTATCGAAGACTTATGCGATGACTGGGTGGAGGATCGGGTATGCTGCAGGCCCAGAGGATTTGATCGCGAGGATGGTGAAGTTCCAGATGTACCTGTCTGCATGCCCCACTTCTTTCGCACAATATGCAGCCGCCCGTGCCCTTTCAGATCCTAGGAGCCAGGCTGCAGTAAGCCAGATGCGATCGGAATACATGCGGAGGAGGGACTACATCTACCGCCGGCTAAAGCAAATCCCGGGTTTCAGCGTGGTGAAGCCGGGCGGTGCATTCTATATATTCCCCTTTGTTGGGGATGACCTGAAGATCTCCGAGAAGCTGCTTGTTGAGGCAAGGGTGGCGGCAGTCCCTGGGTCCACTTTCGGGGTTGCAGGCAGGGGGCACCTGAGGCTTGCTTACACCGTCCCGGTTGAGCGCCTGGGCGAGGCGATGGACAGGATAGAGAAGGCTTTGGATCGGTAGCCTAGCCGAGGCAACGTTTTTTTGCCGTCCCACTCTTTTGTTAATTGGTGAGCGGATTGGCTGATCTCTTCGAAGTATTGAGGCAGCGCAGCTCGGTGAGGCTCTTCAAAGAAACCCAAATTGATGAGTCTTCAAGGAAATTGATCTTGGAGGCTGCCATCAGGGCGCCGACTGCAGGCGGGGCAGAGGCTTGGCATTTTGTTGTAGTCGAGTCCGGTGAGGCGCGAATTCGCCTCCATAAGCTCCTGCTCGAGGCGCACCGGGAATATTTCACCAAGCTAATGAAGAAGGCGTGGAGTGATGAGAAGTTCGAGTCTTGGGCGGCTGGATCCGGCAGCGAGTACTATCTCGCGCCCCTTTATGTGGCTGTTTTCGCTGACCTAAGGGAAAGGGTTTACAACGATCCTCGCATTGAGGAGATCTGGGCCCACCAGAGCTGTGCCGCAGCTATTGAGAACATGATGCTCGCAGCTTGTGGCCTGGGCATCGGATCTTGCTGGTTTGGGGTGCCGCTACTCCTTGAGGGAGAACTAAAAAGGCTGCTAGGGGTGGATGATCCAGAGCTCCGGCTCTCAGCCGTGGTGGGGCTCGGGTACCCTAAGTCCGAAGTGAGGCCTAGGCCGAGGAGAAAGGGGCTGGATGCGGTAATGAAAATAATTTGAATGTCGGTTGGCTAATCCGCTTTTGCAGAGTCCCTGTCGATGTACATGTTGAATGTGAGCTCGGAGATCCCGACGCCATACTCAGAGATCCTCCTTATGCTGTCCATTGCTATTATCACCGATGCAGCCGCCTTGGTCGGGAGCCCCCCTTCTATGAGCCGCCTCATGAAATCCTCCTCCTTCGCTGCCAATTTCCTGGCTTCGTGGATGACTCTGCTCGCCTCCTGTATGCTGCCGTTCTTAAACGAGTTCGCAGATCTAATGAAGATCTCGCCTGCCTCACTGAGGGATTGCATCATGGCGTCGGATATGCTCCTTTCGATTTCAGGAGCCTCCAAGAGTTTCGACGCGATCCTTATCGTATGGTCAGAGACCCTTTCAACATTCCTGAATGCGATCCTGTAGTCCAGGGCAGCCTTTATGTCGTTCAGGCCATAGTCCTTCAGCGCGCCCTGGTCCTCCATTATGTTTGAAAGCCATCTGCTGCCCATGAAATACAACTTATCCACGTCCTCGTCCCTTTCGATTATGTCTGTTAGCATGTTTCTCCGGAAATTCTGGTCGCCCCCCTTCTCTGCCTTTATGACGTCCGCGATCATGTCTCTTGCCATCGTGGCCATCCTCAAAAACAACCTGTCTAGGGGAAACTCGTACGGTCTGAGGAGGATTTGTATTGTCATCCTGTCCGAGGTTTCTTCAATAATCTCTGCGCCTGCCATCTTGAACTTGATCATTTTGCGGATTTTGTCCCTGGCATAAGGCTCGAAACTCACTCTCGAGAGGTCTAGCCTTATCACGTCGTAGTTGGCGATGTATGCAGCCAAAGTCTTCCTGATCAGATCTCCGGCATCGGGATCCCTTGCCTCGATGAGTATCTCCTTTGATCTCTTCTCTTCCTTCCCGCCTTCTACTGTTGAGATCTTTAGGCTTCCGTTTGGTAATGCGACAACATTGACCTCTGTCTTGGGCGAAATATTGTTCTTCTTGACCCATTCATGTGGGAGCGAGACGGTGAAAGTGGACTTTCCAACCTTCTGCACTCTGCGCATTCCCATGTTCCTTACTCCCATATCCCATTTATACTAATATATATTGAAAATTGTCATATATATTTTTGCCCAGCATATATATTATTGTATTTATGTTTAACAGCAATTTGATGAGGGGGCGGCGCGGCTCCCTTTCATGTGGTTTATGGGTTGCCAGAATCCTAAGATTTGTATATTTTATATTTACAAAAATATATTTTATTTCCTATATTCTGAAATAAATACAAAATATGCATATTCTATATATATCAAAACTGAAGTCCTTACCGAAGGGGAAAAATATGTCCTTAAGTGGCAGCAAAGGCATCTCTAAAATCTTGGGGATAGGAATAGTCGCTGTGGTGCTGGTTGCAGCGGGTCTGATATACTACACCCAGTCCATGGGGGCTGAGCAGCCGGCAACAATAACTGCTGGGGGAGCCTCATTTCCCTACCCTTTGATATCCAAGTGGGTCTCTGAATACAACAAGCTGCACCCCGCCGTGCAGATAACTTACCAGTCTGTCGGGAGCGGCGCGGGTCAGAACGGTCTGTTTGCCAAGACATTTGACTTTGCAGGATCAGATGCGCCATTAAAAGACTCGCAGATGGAACAAAATCCCGGGATACTGCACATCCCAGAGACGGGCGGGGGAATCGTAGTTGCATATAACATACCCAACATCGGATCTGGAATGAACCTCACTGCAGACGTCATAGCGAAAATATTCCAGGGGAACATTACCAAGTGGAATGCCCCTGAGATCGCAGCAATAAACCCGGCTCTTACATTGCCTGACTTGAACATAGTGGTTATCAGGAGATCAGACTCGAGCGGCACGACGAACGGCTTCACGAGTTACCTCAAAAACGCGAGCTCAGTTTGGATCCTTGGTTCGGGCACGACTGTAAATTGGCCTGTCGGGATAGGCGCATCGGGCAACAACGGAGTCGCGAGCACGCTGCAGCAGACGCCTGGGGGCGTTGGCTATCTGGAATTCTTCTACGCGAAGAACAACTCGATCCCATTTGCCAAGGTAATGAACAGGAACGGGCAATTCGTTGAGCCCACTTTGACTTCAATATCCGGAGCTCTAGGAGCGGCGGCGCCATTGCTGTCGTCTGATGTGAGGGCTTCTGTGGTCAACATGCCCGGAGATGGCGTTTACCCAATATCTGTGTTCACGTACATTCTGGTGTACAAGGATCTTTCCTACATGCCCGAAGCCAAAGCCAAGGCAGTGGCAAACTTCCTGTGGTGGATCATCCACGATGGGCAGTCCTACTCCGAATCTTTGCTATACCCGAGACTGCCAAGCAGCGTTGTGACAGTAGCCGAGGCTAACCTCAAGCAACTCACTTACAACGGAAGGCCTTTGCTTTGAGCAGGCGGTAAAATTGAACAAAAAATCCATTTTTTTTAAAGATTCGGCTTTTAAGTATTTGGTGGGCGGAAGCTCGCTCATAGTCGTTGCTTTTTTTGTAATGATATTCGTGATGCTTGCGGTCAGATCTTATCCGTCTATAGCCAATGATCCTCTGATGATATTCGGAAGCACCTGGGATGTGAACTCTGGGATATACGGAGGGATCCCTGCCATACTGGGGACATTGGCCTCATCCGCGATCGCCGTTGCTTTGGCGGTGCCGATAAGCCTTGGGATGTCCGTATTCTTCACAGAGTATGCGCCTAGGAGGGTCAGGGCGGCCCTTTCCATAGTGATCGACATGCTTGCAACCATCCCAAGCGTAATATTCGGGATATGGGGCTTATGGATAGTCGCACCTTTAGTCAAGACTTATGTGCAGGACCCTATAGTCGGATCTATAGGCTTCATACCCCTGTTCTCCGGTCCGGCATATGGGCTGAGCCTCTTCTTGGCCTCCCTTGTCCTTACCTTCATGATTGTCCCAATCATATCCTCCTTGACTATCTCGCTACTCTCTACGACCCCGGTCGAGCTAAGGGAAGCCATGATCTCGCTGGGTGCCACGAGGTGGGAAGTGGTGAGGCATGTCGCTTTGCCCTTCTCGAAGCTAGGGATATTTGCTTCGATCATACTTGCGCTTGGTCGGGCGCTAGGCGAGACGATGGCGGTAACAATGGTGATAGGGAATAGTTTCGTTTGGCCTTTCTCTTCCATCTCCCTCTTCTCGCCTGCTTCGACGATAACTAGCAAAATTGCGAGCGAGCTATACGAGGCAGTAGACGTATTGCATGTCTCTTCGCTCGTTGAGCTGGGGCTGATCCTTTTGGTCATTACGCTTTTGGTCAATTCTTCAGCCAGGCTTGTGATAACTCGCATTTCAAGGAGGAATGCGTCCGGATGATAGTTTCGAGGCGCACGAAAGAAAAACTGATCATTGCTGCCCTCGTCGCTCTTACTGGGGCGGCAGTGGCCCCCCTGTTCTGGATAATCGGGAGCATCGTCTGGAACGGGATCTCGGTGATGAGCCTTGAGTTCCTGACCTCCCTGCCTGCCCCATTCGGTTCCTCGGGGGGAGGCATAGGAAACGCTATACTTGGAACGCTCATCATCAACCTCTTTGCGAGCGGGTTGGGCATCCCTCTCGGAATCCTCACGGGGATATACCTCGCTGAGTACGCTCATGATAGCAGGATGGGATCTACAGTAAGGACGATTGTCGAGTCGCTTTCGGGGGTCCCCTCGTTAGTCATCGGACTCTTCGCCTTCACCTTGATAGTCCTTTCATTCCGGCACTACACTGGGGTCGCGGCAACCTTGGCCCTGGGCATAATGATGATACCTCTTGTGGCCAAGGCTACTGAAGAGTCTATGAGGGTGGTTTCCGACGACCTGAGGGAGGCTGGGATGGCGCTGGGCATCCCAAAGTACAACATAACCACAAGGATAGTCCTGAGCATGGCAAAGGGAGGGGTCATCTCAGGATCTTTGCTTGCCTTTGCCAGGATCAGCGGCGAGACCGCACCGCTGCTCTTCACCGCACTATTCAGCTTCTACTGGCCAACTGGGATAGACCAGCCGATGGCGACTCTGCAGGTGCTTATCTACAATTACGCAATAAGCGGCTTCGCCGACTGGGTAGCGAAGGCATGGGGCGCTTCGCTCCTTCTCGTCCTTCTGGTAATAACCATAAACGTTGCAGTTAGATATCTTGGAAGAAAGAAATACGAAGGTGCCTGATAATTGGCAACAAAACTCGTAACCGAAAGACTGAGTGCCTGGTTCGGGAAGAAGCAGGTACTAAAAGACATCTCAATCGCATTCGAAGAGAGGCAGGTCACTGCGCTGGTCGGCCCCTCAGGTTGTGGCAAGTCCACCTTCATAAGGTGCCTGAACAGGATGCATGAACTGAATCCTGGCGCTCGAGTCGAGGGGAAGGCATTCCTGGATGGGATCGACATTTATGGGATGGATCCTATGGATGTCAGGCGCAAGATTGGTATGGTCTTCCAGAAGCCAAACCCGTTCCCTAACATGTCGATATCTGACAACGTTGTTGCCGGAATCAAGCTTTCAGGGGAGAAGAGCAAGGCGGATCTGGATGCGATAGTCGAGCGCACGCTGAAGTCCGTAGGGCTCTATGACGAGGTCAAGGATGATCTAAGGAGGTCGGGAGCGAGCCTCTCAGGGGGTCAGCAGCAGCGACTCTGCATCGCTAGGGCGCTCGCGATGGAGCCTGAGGTGATCCTGATGGATGAGCCCACTTCTGCCCTCGATCCGGCCTCAACAAGCAGGATAGAGGATCTCATCAGGAAGCTGAAGTCAGAGATCACGGTGATCATAATAACGCATAATGTAGGCCAGGCCGCGAGGATATCCGATAAGACTGCTTTCCTTTACTTGGGAGAACTCATCGAGTACAACGATACCAAAGAGTTCTTCGAGTCGCCGAAGAGCCCGATAACTGAAAGGTACATAACAGGGAGGTTTGGATGATGGAGGAACCAGACTATCTGAAGGAAATAAACAATGGAATATCTGAAATGTACAATTCCATAGTTGAGATATATGCGATGGTGCTTTCAGCCCTAAAAGAGCCAACCGCAGGCAAGACAAAGGAGATCTGCGATAAGACCAAGTTGGTAATGGAGCAGGAGGAGGCAATAATCGATCGCTGCGTCGAGGCGCTGATAAGGCACCAGCCTTTTGCAGGGGATCTTCGGGCGGTCACCTCCGCGATGCGCATCTCTTATGACCTGGCCAGAATATCGAGGTATTTGAGCAATATCGTCCAGGTGATAGATGACGTCCAGTCCGGGGTCGCATGCGCGCCTGATGTGAAGGGGCTGCTCGAGTCGGGCTGGGAGATGGTCCAGGAGAGCGTCAAGTCTTACCTATCCAGGGACCCTGTAAGGGCAGCCTCCGTGATAGACGAGGACGCCAAAATCGATTCCGGATACAGGAAAGTCCTCTCGAGGTACCGCGACTATGCTGGTGGTGGGGCTTGCGTGCTCTTGAACGGGCTGATAGCAAGGATAGTGGAGCGCATGGCAGACCATGCCTGCTACATCTCTGCAGAGACCGTGTACATGGTGACTGGGAGCCGGATAGGGGTCCGGGCACCCAAGTGCCCGCCCGACCTCTCCAGCCAATAGGCGTTGCTTCAAAGGAAGACCCAGAAGACCATCATTAGGAGATAGCACACAAAAACCGAGATCAGTACGAAGGGCAAGCTGTACCTGAAGAACTCCTTGGCGCTAACCTTGCACCCCTCCCGCTCGCAGAGGTTGAGCGCGACGAGCAGCGCAGGGGCGCCTGCGACCGTCAGGTTCGATCCCAATGTCCCGGACCAGAGTATTGCCCACCAGTACGGCCAAGGGGAGACCCCTGCCTGGATGCTGAAATCTTTGACTAGGTACAGCAGCGCCAGTATGTATGCGTCATGCTCGATGAAGCCGACCACGGGGACGGTTAGCCAGTAGACAGAAGTGACCCCAAGGGCGGTGTTCGAGGCGAAGATCGGGGCGATTGCGTCCGCAGCCATCATTATCAGCCCCTGCCTGTTTATCCCGCCTATCAGTATGAAGAGCGATATGTAAAATAGGATCGACCGCCAGTCAAGCGAAGTGAGGACTTCTTCGAACGAGGGTCGGCTAAGCTTCCTCCCATAGGTTTCCATTACCAGCACCGTAACTGCTGCACCGATGGCGGCAATCGCGCCCAGCTCTAGGCCTATCAGCCACCTCAGCGAAAGGGCTACTATTGTGGCAACGAAACTGATCACGGTTATCGCTGCGAACCTCTTGTCCCTCACGCCCCCGCCGTTTTCAGGGTCTATTACGGCAAAAACCTCCGTTGCCATTGCCTTGCCCCTGAGCTGCCTCTTGAAGTTGATTCTGAAGAACCAAAGCACGGCTGCGAATGTGATCATCAGTATCGGGAATGAGGAAGGCCTCCCGGACTGCCATATGAACTCTAAAAATTCTATGCCTGAGACGCTGTGGAGCATCTGGGGCGGCAGATCGCCGATCAGGAGCGCAGATCCAGTGAAATTGGCGCAGAGACCGATGAATATCAAAAAAGGTACAGGGTTTATCTTCAGCAGCCTGGTTATGTGCAAGGCAACTGGCGCCATAATCAGGATCACGAGCACATTGTCCACAAAAAGTGAGAGTATGCCCGATGCTGCCCCCACAATAATCAGGAACTTGCTCAGGTCCCCGCCGGACCAGGCAACCGCCCTATGTGCGATCGCCTCGGGTATGCCGCTCTTGGCAAAGTATCCTGCAAGTATCCAGAAGCTGATCATGAGTATGATAACATTCCAATCGACTGCCATGAAAGCCTCCTTGTCGCTGAGGCAACCTGTGATCACCATGCAGACCGCCCCAAAGATTGCCACAGCCGTCCTGTCGATCTTGCCCCAAACTATTGCCCCTATGGCTGCTATCAGGATGCTCAATGCAGTTAATTGGAGAGCCTCCACCTGAACCGCCTGCCTTTCAAAAGGTTTGCTGGCGCCCCAATTTAACAGCATCGGCACAAGGGGGGGATTATCGCCTTGGAAAGCATAGCACAGCCGTATTTTTCTAATTCCATAAATAGAATAAATACCTTGTAAAGAATAAAATATATGATATTTATTGAGTGGATTTGGCATATTCGTAATATAGCGGGATCCTTGCAATTTCGAGAATTTTCGCCAAAAAACAAAACTTAAGATTGGAACGCCTGGATGAAAGCAAACTCTTTTTATATTCCGCAGTGCAATTATTACAATCTATATCCAAGAGTTGGTCGCGATGTCTACAAAAGACCTTCTTTCGAGGGTGGCTAAAGAAGCAAAGGCCAGTGACATCAGGGAGATCCTGAAGGTAATAAAGTCAGGGGACATTATCTCCTTTGCAGGAGGGATGCCCGACCCAGCGCTATTCCCAGTGGAGGAGATAAGGCAGATCACTGCCGATGTGCTGAAGGAGCGTGCCAGCGTCGCCCTCCAATATGAAACCACCGAGGGGTATTCGGGGCTCCGCGAAGCCCTGCTCAAGTTCATGAGATCCGAGGGGATGCGAGTCTCCTCGGTGGACGAGATACTGGTAACGACTGGATCCCAGCAGGCCTTGGACCTATTCGGCAGGGCCTTCTTGGACCCTGGAGATACCATTATACTCGAGGAGCCAACTTACCTGGCTGCGATGAGCGCTTTCATGGTCCACTCACCGCAAATAATGCTGGCGCCGATGGACTCAAATGGCCTCAATTCAGCAGCGCTCAGGAAGGCTCTAAAGGAGCGGAAGTCAGGCTCAAAGATAAAATTCTTGTATACCGTCCCGACCTGCCAAAACCCAAGCGGGCTGACCACAACTGAAGAGAGGCGGAAAGAGCTGGTCGAGCTGGCTTACGAATACGACTTTGTAATAATAGAGGACGATCCCTACAGTTACCTCTCGGACGGAAAGAACCCGCCGTTCATAAAGGCGCTCGATGACGAGCGAGTCATCTACACGAGCACCTTCTCCAAGATACTTGCCCCGGGCCTCAGGCTTGGTTGGGTGGCTGCGCCGGAGGAGTTGACATCCAAGTTCGCTATTCTCAAGCAATCCTTGGACCTCTGCACAAACACCCTCTCACAGCACATAGCCTGCGAGTTCATGGTCAGGGGGCTCCTCCAGGGCTACATCGAAAAGCTCAAGCCCGCCTACAGGAGGAAGCGTGAAGCTATGCTCAAGGCCCTTGCTGAGAATATGCCCGAGGGCGCAGAATGGACACGCCCGACTGGGGGCATGTTCATCTGGGCAACCCTGCCTCCCGAGTACGATACCACGAAGATGCTGCCGCAGGCTGTTTCAAACGGTGTGGCCTACGTTCCTGGCGGATCGTTCCACCCCAGCGGGGGCGGCAGGAACACGCTCCGCATAAACTACAGCTATCCCACAATAGAGCAGATCTGGGAAGGCGCAAGGAGGCTGGGAAATACCATCAAGTCCTACAGATCTGGGGCTTAGCCTCTATTTTTTGTAAAAAATTATTTCCCCTCACATGAGGGGTTTTCCCAAAGGTGCAGCGGTCCTCCCGTGCATGTCATTGATGACTATGGCAAGCGAGTTGTACCAAGCAAGGGCGGCAGTGATTAACCCGAGTGCCCCGCCTGCCTTGGAGACCATGCCGATCCCTGTGATGTCTCCTATGCCGAGGACAAAGAAAGTGAGCGTCAGGAATAGGAATACCATGCAAGTGACCTTTGGTGCTTTGAGCGATGCTATCCACAGGTACAGCGTCAGGAATCCCCACATGATGAGGACCACTCCGGCTGCTGTTGGGCTGACCGTTATCATGCCGACTGAAGAAAGGATTGCAACTAGCGCGTAGTATATCCAGAATGCCCCGTATGAACTGAATGCCACAAACCCGAATGTGTTCCCCAATTTGGCCTCCCAGAGCCCAACGATTACCTGCATCAGGCCGCCGTATGCGATTGCGAGCGGGATGACGATTGATACCCAAGAAGAAGGTATGGCGCCAACGGTGAAAAGACATAGCACTGTCGTCGTCATGGCGAAGGCTGCTAGCCCCAGCGGTGCCGGGTTCAGTGTTTTTGGAGATGCAGACATTGTTTCCACCTTTTGTAGTGAGAGCAGTGATAGGCTGATTATATAATTTTCTGAGATCTCCATTGGCGTCCTTCAGGGTTAAAGTATGCCTCAGCGTGCTTATTTACCGGGCATGACAGATTATCAATCATGCCTGAGATCTTTGACTTATCCATCATACTTGTCGCATCTGCCATCCCGCCGTTTGTTTACTTGGTTTGGGTAAGGGGGTGGGAGATCTGCAACAGGGAAGAGCTGAAAGACCTGTACCGGGCTTTGGCGATCGGTGCCACTTACACCGTCTTCTTTGCAGTCATCGTCTCGACCGCCTTCAATTCATTCTTCTTTGGGCTCTTCAGGATGGTGATTCTTGTCCCTGTTGAGATGCAGGCAGACCTTGCCCTCTTCACTTCGGTGATTGTGGTTGCGCCATTGGTCGAGGAGTTCATCAAGGTGACTGGCTTCCGATTCATTTTGGGTAAGATAAGGGAGATCGAAGACGGGATGATTTATGGCATGGCAATAGGGTTCGGGTTCGCCCTCACGGAGAACGTGATCTACGGCTGGGATCAGGCCCTTGCAGGGGGCCTCGCTTCTGGGCTCGCACTCGTGGCGGTCCGATCAGCCCTTTCTTCTTTCCTGCATGCAACAGCCACCGCCATAGCCGGGATCGGCGTCTCGAGATCGCTGTTGGCCAACAAGGGCAGCATGCGCCTCCTCGATCTCGCCCCTTACTTGGCTGGAGCCATTGGGATGCATGCCCTCTTCAACTTCCTCTCCTCCTCTTCGCTGCTATTTGGTTCCATTGCGGCGACCGGGCTGCTTACCCTGATGCTGGTGCCGTTGGTATACCTTGTGCTCATGAGGATAAGGAGATACGCCACCATCCTAGACAAGGAGGCTCCGTGCATTGTGGGGGAATGATTAAGTGGGGTTTCAACCTATGTAGGCACACATAGGTCTTGGGCTTCACCAGGCTCGTCCGCCTCACGAGTTCATAGGCGGCTCTTCACTGCCCTCCGCCCCTGTCAGGAAGTACCCGCCCGCTCATCAGCCTCCCCCGTTGCCGAGGAAGCCTTCACGGGGAACTCCCTCCATCTTCAGTTCGGTGTGGCACTGTGCATGTACCCCTCATCCGAATCCGAGGTCTTTGGTCTTTTGCTATCACCTTACTGCCCATGCGCCTGCCAACTAATTTAATGTCCATCCTAAAATTATATAAGCCCATCTATTTCTAAACTGTTGATTACGGCGACGGAGGCTTGGGGATTGGATCTGGCTCAGCGCCAAAGGATCTCGACGACCATAGCTTTGAGGGGTTCATAAAGGGGGCGAGGTATGCAGCCGTGCTCTTCTGGAGCGGTTCCTGCATGCCATGCAGGATGGTTTCGCTGATTTTCAACGAACTGCAGAGCCTGCGACCCGGGATTTCATTCGGTAAGGTGAACGTCGGGGCGAGTGGCGTGGGTGCGCGCTTGGGCGTGATGTCCGTGCCGACAATCCTCCTCTTCAGGGATGGCCGCAGAGTGGCCAGGGTTGTGGGCATGAAGCCGATCCAAGTGCTTCTGGAGATCTTTGACAACTACTTCTCAGCCAGCCCCAAGGAGGACATCTACGCCGATTCTGGTCAAAGCGACCTTATGTGATCCACTATCCCTTCGAATATCTTCCTGCCGTCTCCGTAGCCTTGTGAGTTGCCGTACCCGATTGTTTGCCAACCGAAGAATGCCCTCTCCGGGTGGGGCATCATGCCCATGACGTTCCCCGCCCTGTTGCATATGGCGGCGATGTCGTAGACGGAACCGTTGGGGTTGAATGGATAGGTCCCTTCTGCGGGCTCTCCCGACGGCTTTGCATACCTGAAGACGACCCGGTTGCTGCGGATGAGATCCTGGACCGCCTCGTCTGATTCAGCGAGGAACCTGCCCTCCCCGTGGCCGATCGGCACCCTAAGGATCTCGCCTTTGCCAGCCCTTCGTGCGAATGGTGTGTGGCTCCCTTCCCCCCTTAGGAATACCCACCTGCACTCGTATCTTGCCGAGCTGTTGTTCGCCAGTACTGCCTTGGGGGTGGGCGAGAATGCGCCCTCGTCACCCGGTAGCATCCCTGCCTCGACCAAGACCTGGAAGCCGTTGCAGATGCCCATCACTAACCTGCCCTCCTCCACGAACCTCTCCAGGTCTCTCCTCATCTTCGTCAAGACCTTTTTTCCCCAGACTGCGCCCGCCCTGACGTAGTCGCCGTAAGAGAAACCCCCGGGGAATACGAGGAGCTGGTATTCCGAGAGCTTGCCCTTCTCAAGCCAGTCCATGTGCAGAATGTCTGATCTGAGGCCGAGGTCCTCAAGCGCTGCCTTGACCTCAGCGTCGCAGTTCGTGCCTCCGACCCTCAGAATGCATGCCTTGGCCTTCCTGAGATCCATCATCCACCCCTCCAGGCCCTCGCCAACTCTGCCCTCTCCAAGATATGTTCCTTCCCTCTCAGGCCCATGATCCTGAGAGCGCCTTCCTTCTGCACCTCCCCGATGCGCCTTGCGGGGAGCCCCGTGAATGCCGCCTCGAAATCCCCCTCATGCCCTGCCTTGACCTCCACGAGGAACCTGCCTGCCGATTCGGAGAAGAGTGCATAATCGTCCCTTCCTGTCAGGATGATCCCTCTGCCGAGATCCAGAGACATGCCCAACCCGGGATCAGACCCTATCACCATCTCAGCCGCCGCCACCCCGAGCCCGCCGTCCGAAAGGTCATGGCAAGCCGCCACGATGCCCGAGTCGATGGCTGCTGTCAGCGCCTCCATGATCCTCCTCGATACCGCAGGGTCTACCCTCGGCCATTCGCCTCCCTCGATCCCCTTTGATCTGAGGTAGGCTGACCCGCAAACCTCCTCCTTTGTCGTCCCAAGGAGGTAGACTGGGTCGCCTGCTGCCTTGAGATCCGACGTAACCGCCTTCCTGACGTCGGGTATAATCCCGACGCCGGTTATGAGCAAGGTCGGTCTCACCGGCCCCATAGGGCTCTCGTTGTATAGCGAGTCCTTTCCCGATATGAAAGGCGTGCCGAAAGCCTTTGCGAAATCATAGCATGCCTCGCATGCCCTCAGCAGGGACCACATCCTGTCTTCCTTCTCCGGGTTCCCCCAGACGAAGTTGTCAAGTATCGCTACCCTCCTGCCCCCGACCGCGATGTTGTTCCTGAGTGCTTCCTCGAGCGAGCACGCAGCCATCCAGTACGGGTCTGGGTAGAATGGGTTGATCCCGCAAGAGATGACTGCGCCCATCCATGAGTCCTTGAGCGGCTTGATGACCGCAGCGTCGTTGTGGCTGCCTGATTGCCCTTGCACAGGCTTGACGACCGTGCACCCCCTCACCTCATGATCGTAAGTCCTGACTACCCCCTCCCTGCTCCTGACGTTCGGGTCCGCGAGGAGCCCGAGGATCTCTGATGGCAGATCATCCGGCTCCTCCAGCGAGAGCTGGCGGGAGATCGTCTCGACCTTTTTGGCCCTCCTCTTTAGCTTTGGGGGGTTGTACAGGAAGTCGAGCCCGAGGTCGCAGACTGTGACCCCCTTGTACGTCGCTCTGAGCCTCTTCGTATTGTTAAACTTGCCCAGTACACACCACTCCAGATCTTCGCCATCAAAGATGCAGGCGACCCTGTCTAGGTTCTTGGGGGGGACGGAGAGGAGCATCCTCTCCTGGCTCTCAGATACCCAGATCTCCCATGGCGCCATGCCCGTCTCCTTGAGTTTCACCCCGTCCAGTTCCACCGTGAGGCCAAGCCCAGACCTGCTCGCCATCTCGCCAGTCGCGCAGGAGATGCCTCCCCCGCCGAGATCCGTGATGCCTGATGCCATGCATCCGTCCCTTATCCTGATTACCGCCCTCCTCAGCCTCTCCTCAACCAAGGGGTTGGGTATCTGGACTGCCGACCTCAGCCCCTCGGAGTCCTCTGGCAGGTCAGTCGAGGCAAAAGTTACGCCGTGTATGCCATCCCTGCCCGTCCTGCCGCCTACAAGGACAGCCAAGTCTCCCTCCTTGGTCTGCCTGACGTACTTATCCTTGGGCAGGATCCCGAAGCAACCGCAGTAGACCACGACGTTGCCTGTGTAGTTCCTGTCGAAGAGCACGGCGCCGTTGACATTCGGTATCCCCATGTTGTTGCCGTAGCTCCCCACGCCGGCTACGACCCCCTTGTAGATGTATCGCGGGTGCTTGATACCCGGGGCGAGCTCGCTGTATTTGATGTCGAGCGGGCCAAAGCAGAGGACGTCCGAGACTGCAATAGGCTCCCCCCAGACGCCTAGGATGTCCCTGATCACGCCCCCCACGCCGGTCGCTGCCCCCCCGAAGGGCTCGATGGCTGATGGATGGTTGTGGGTCTCTACCTTCGCTGCAATCACATGCCCTTTGTCAAAGTCGATGAGCCCGGCGTTGTCTTCGAATACTGAGAAGCACCAGGGCTTGGCGAGATCTTTGGTGGCCTTTGCTATGTAAGTCTTCAGTAGGCTCTCCACAGTGCCTGAATCGGTCTCAACAGCCCCCCTGAACGTCTTGTGGATGCAGTGCTCCGACCAGGTCTGCCCGAAGGTCTGGAGCTCCACATCTGTAAGAGGCCTGCCAAACTCCTCCTTAATGGCCCTCATCTCATCAAGGCTGAGCGCGAGTCCCATGCCGCTGCTTATCTCGAGCAGGTCCGGGTCCTCAGCCTCGCGGAGGTCTACCGCGGCGACCGGAGGGTCCTCGCTTACCCTCCTAAGCAGTCCTTCCCTCAATAACCAAGACCTCCACCATGAAGTCGTCCTTAGTGGGGTTTGCCAAGAGCTTCCTGCACATCTCTTCAGCTAGTGCCTTTGCCTCCGTTGGGTCGCGCGCATCGACCTCTATGGTGTACGCCTTGCTTACCCTCACCGTCCCAACGCTGAACCCCAGATCCCTAAGTGACTTTGAAGCCACGTCGCCCTCCGGGTCGAAGTGCCCCCGCTTGAGGCTTACCTCTGCCTTGACCAGGAACCTCAAGTTCTGGCCCTCCTCGCCATCTCCAGCTTTTCGCTGAGCTCAGGGTGCTTGAGCGCAAGTATCTCCACTGCGAGGAGCGCGGCGTTCTTCCAGTTGTCGACCCCGACCGTCGCGACAGGCACCCCGGGCGGCATCTGGACTATCGATAGCAGCGCATCGAGCCCCCCGAGCCTCACATCTCTGGGAACCCCTATAACAGGCCTCGTTGTCTTCGATGCGATCACTCCAGGCAGCGCTGCAGCTAGCCCGGCTACTGCGATGAACACTTCCGAGTCTGACCCCTTGATGTACGCGTCCAGCCTCTCTGGGTCCCGGTGTGCGGAGATGACTTGGAAGTCTGCCTCCACGCCGAATTCGCTCAGCGCCTCCTTGACCTTAGATCCTATCTCTTCATCTGACTTTGAGCCAACAATTACAGATGCCTTTGGCACGGATTTTTCCCTCCAATCCCCTCTTTTTCTTTTCCTATGCCCTCATCAACTCTTCAATCCTTGTAAACGAACTTCGTCTCTGCCATATGGGCTATCTTCTCTGCGCCCTCCCTTGCCTGATCGAGGCTAGCTGCATAAGAGAACGCCAGCCCCATCCTCCTGCCTGGGTACGCCGTGGGCTTCCCGAAGATCCAGAGGTCGCCCTTCACCCCTCCCTGGAGCCCTTCGTGCAGGCCCTTCAGGTTGAACTCCTGGACCGTGGCACCCTCCTTTACGCCCTCAGGGGCCAGGACTACATGCGCAACCCCGAATACTCCGTGGCGCGAGAGCTCGACCATAGATGGGTCGACTGGGATCCCAAGCGTGGAGATCAGCTGGAGCGCGCCCTCGTCCATGTTGAGCATCCACCTGGTGACAAGTCCTGTGTCGTGCGGGCGGTTCGCGACCTCGTTGTTGTAGACATCGTCGCCGACGACGAACTGCTCCACGGCGTAGAGGCCGATCCCGCCCATGAAGTCAGCGATCTTCAGTGCCCCCTCCCTGCACTTCGAAGCCGCCTCAGCGGAGATCGTCGACGGGAGCCAGCTCTCGTGGTAGGTCGCTCCCGGCCTCCTGTGCTCTATGGGTGGAAGGCAGGTGCTCACTATCTTCCCTTCTGTGTTGAAGTGCCGCACAACGATCTGAGTGATCTCCGTCCCCTTTTCCTTGACCTCCGGGAGGTACTTCTCGACGATAACCTCGTCCCCCACTCCCCGTGCGTGCTCGACAGAGTGCCTGTAGCTCTCCTCCAGCCCCTCCTCCGTCTTCACTATCGAGGTGCCGTGACCGCTCGAGGTCATAACCGGCTTGACTATCACTGGCAGCCCGAATCTCTCGGCAGCCTCCTTGACACCTGCCTCCGAGTCGGCATACGCCCATGGCGCCATCCTGAGCCCAAGCTTCTCGAACATGAGCTTCGTTGCGTGCCTGTCCATGCATACGAGCGGACCGTAGGGCGTTGACATGACCCTGTACCCCTCCTCCATTCCGAGCTTGTATGCCCTCTGCGTGTTGATCCGCTCGACCTCCAAATAGATCGCATGGGGCGACCGCGGGTCCGGGATGTACTTCCTGATCATCTTCTCGAGCTGTTCCCCGTCCATCATGTCGAAGACCTCGGTATAGTCTGCGGCATCTTGGGCAGGGAACCCGTGGTACTTGTCGAAGGCAACCGTTATTATACCTCCCCTAGCCCCCCCGAAGTGCCTCCCTGCCGCTGTGACAGCCAGGTCCCCGAGCTCCCCCCCGCCCACGGATACAAAAGTCGCTGGGGATAGTGGCGAGATTTTCTCGAGCGGGACGAGCCTCCCCTCAATTTCCTTCCTGAGCGAGTCTATCTCTTTTATGAGCCTTACCCTTTCCTTTTCACTCATTCTGAAGACCATCTCTCCCACCTCGCAATCGATTATTGCCTGATCACCCTACTTCCATCAATCCCTTCCCGGGTATCCAGATCATCCTCTTCCCGAGGAGCCCCCTCCTCTCCCTGTACTGGTAAATCTCCCTTGCCATGCTCCCGAGCTGGATCCTCCTCAGTACTGACTTCTCAGTCCCGATGTCGCTCCGGTGGAAAAGCTTCCACCCGTCGGCGAGCCTAACGCCCCTGCAGAGCTCCTCTGCTTTTGCGCTGGCCTCAGGGAGGGTGTCCCCTGTCCCTATGCACTCGACGACCCTTGACCCTCCGGTCATCACGCCGTTGCCAGTATCCTCTGCGGAGGCCCAGAGGACCCTCCCCGCATTGGTCGGCGCTGTGAGCGAGACCGGGTGCCCCTTCGCGAGGTCCCTCCGGTCTGGGTAGCCCTCCGGGCAGACTGCCTTGACTGCCACGGCCTGATCCTCGAAATCGACCTTCACCTTGTTCAGGTCCTCGCAGATTATTGCCTCGCAGATGTCAACGAGGTCGGTCTTGAGCATTGTGAGGACATTCGCGGCCTCGGGGTCGCCGAGCCTTGAGTACATCTCTATCACGGTCGGCCCCCAGACCGAAGTCAGCATCATCTGCCCGGCCGAGATACCGTGGTACTTCTTCCCGGTCTCCTTCTGTATCGCGTCGATCATCATCTTGACTATCTCGGCAGAGCGCCTGTACTCTTCCTCGGTGATCACCGCCCTCTCGTCCTCGACGCCGTACCTCAGGTTCATACAGCATGAGATCGAACCCATCCCGCCCGTCTCGGGGCCAAGGTCCCCGTCGAACGCGTGCTTGTTGTCCTGCACCGCAGGCATCGGCACGACCGTCCTGCCGTCGGTGAAGCACTGCACGGTGTACTCGGGGCCCCAAACCCTCTCCTCGATCAGGAGCTTGTACTCAATGTCGTCGTACCCCTTCATGTATTCGTTGACGATGGATTCTGCGTGCTCCTTCTTGACTTTCCTTTTGTCGTCCTGGAGGTACACTTGGAAGTCCTCTATGACCTTGACGCCCTTCCCGCCTGCCTGCCTGGCGGGCTTCAGGGCGATGCTCTCCGCGTACTCCTCAATGTACGGGACAGCCTCCTCAAAGGTCTTGAACTTCTTGTACCATAGCCTGCCTGGGATCTTGTACTTCCACTGCAGGTCGCGCATGCTCGCCTTGGAGAGCTCGAGCTCCGCAACCTCCTTGCTTGCCCCTATGCAGGGTATGCCCTTGGCCTCCAGCTCGTCCGGGATACCATGGAAGTTCGGCTCCTCTGGGCCTACGAAGACGAAGTCTGGGCTGCACCTGAGGGCCGCGCCCACCACTGCGGACGGGTCGTTTGTGTCGCCCCTGAAGTACTCTCCCCCTCCAGATGAGACGATCTTCCTGATTCCCGGGTTGATCAGCTCCGAGATGCAGTATAACTTCGGGCAGTGCGCGCTCTTCGCGAGCGACTCGGCGATCGCGTGCTCCCTGCCACCTCCGCCGACAAGAAGTATCTTCATTCACTCCACCTCCGGGTAGGCGCCGTTGAAGCATCCTGTGCAGAACTCGCTGCACTTCAGGCCTGTGGCCTCGACAAGGCCGTCTAGGCTTAGGTACTTGAAAGAGTCTGCACCTATTACCTCTGCGATCTTGTCCTCCTTGAGGTGCCTCCCTATCAGCTCGTCCTCACCGGGGACCTCGACCCCGAACGGGCAATGCGACACGATGTGGGGGCTCCCTATCATGACGTGGATCTCCTTTGCGCCCTTCTCCTTCATCAGGTAGACTATGTTCGCCAGAGTATTTCCCCTCACTACGCTGTCGTCGATCAGGACGACCCTCTTACCCCTCACTGCCTCGCTTATGACATTCAGCTTGAGCTGGACGCCCTTGAGCCTCTCGACTTGGTTAGGCTTCATCGCGCTCCTGACCCTTCTCCCTGTGAGCTCGAACCCCTTCTCCACCGGTATTCCTGTCTCATTCGAGTATGACATCGCGAAAGGTATCGCGGTCTCTGGGACGCCTATCACCACGTCAGCGTCTGCGCACCCCTCCTGGGCAAGCCTCCTGCCTATCTCGCGCCTCACCCTGTATACGGGGACATCGTTTATGTAAGAGTCTGGCCTCGCCAGGTACACGTACTCGAATATGCAGTAGGCCTTCTTGGGGGAGCTCTGGACCCTCTCGGTCCGCGCCGACATCGGCGTGAATACCATGGCATCCCCCGGATCAATGTTCTCGGCTGGGCTTATGGGGACCCTCTCACCGATGATGTCCATGACGCAGCTCTCGGACGCAACGATCCCGCCGTCGAATCCCATCTTCCCAAGGACGAGGGGCTTTACGCCCAAGCTCCCCCTGCCTGCGATCACTTCGCCCTTCCCGTTGGCTGCTATGTAGGAGAAGCCGCCCTTGCACCTGCTGAAGTAGTCTCTGATCGCCTCGAGATCCTCTGATCCCCCCTCGAGCTCTTCGTATGCCCTCCTGAGGTTTGCCTCGTATGCGAGCTGGGCGTCCCACTTGTAGCCCTCAATGGCTGTGACTTTCCCGTCGATGCTTGCGGAAACCTTGTTGGAAACGGTAACCGGTAGGGGCTCCGCCTCCTCTGCAGGGTACGGGGAGACCCCGCCTATGAGGATGTTCCCCTTGCCGCTCACTGAGGCAAAAGCTTGCTCCACCAGCCCCTTGCCCGTGATCTTCTGCCGACTCTCGTTGAAGATCTCCATCCCTGCGGTCTCTTGGCCCCTGTGCTGAAGTGCCATCAGGCCGAAGATCCCGAAGTTGTATGCGTTCCATCTCCTGTCGAACAGGTATATCCCGATTATTCCTGCCATTCATATTCCTCCATCATGCCTCAAGCTCGTAAACCCTTCTGCCATCCTGATTTACCCTTGACTTCACTCCGTCGGCTATCTTCTGGGCGAGCTCAGTTGGGTACTTCCCGGTCACGCAGGCCATGCACAGGTCTTCGCCTCTCATCCCCGTCGCCCTCACAAAGTCTTCAAGCGGCTGGTAGCAGACCGCGTCTGCCCCTATCTGCCTGGCTATTTCCGCCTCGTCGTGCCTGAATCCTATCAGCTCGTTGAATGTGGCCATGTCGATCCCGTAGAAGCATGGGTGAGTGATCCTCGGGAAGGTTACGAACATATAGACCTCCTCAGCGCCTCTCTCCCTGAGCTTGCTGATGATCGTCTTGGTAGTGTCGCCCCTGACTATGCTGTCCTCCACTACGATCACCTTCTTGCCCCTGAGCCCGCCGTCGGCGACGTTTATCTTCCTGTCTATCGTGACCCTCCTGTCCTCCGACTCGAGTATGAACGCCCTGTGGGTGACGAACCTGTGCCTCCTCAGCGTCCTCTCCCACCTGATCCCGGTCTCCTCGTGGAGCCCGTAAGCAGCGTCCTCTGCTGTTTCCGGGATGCTGACTATAACGTCTGCCCTCCTCACGTACTCCTGGTACCTCCTCCCGAGGTTCCTGCCGAACTCCTCCCTCGTCTTGTAGACGGGCCTGCCGCCGATTATCGAGTCGGGCCTGCTGAAGTAGGAGAGCTCAAAGCCGCAGAGCGCGCGCCTGGGGCACTTTGCAATCCTTCTCCTTTCCATACCGTCCCCGTTGAAGACTATGGCCTCACCGGGCTCGACCTCCCCCTCTAGGCTGAAAGAGTTGATGTCCAGCCCGACCGTCTCGGAGGAGACCGCAGTGACGCTCCCGTCCCCGCTCCTGCCGATGCATAGCGGTCTGATCCCGAGCGGGTCCCTGAACGCGAACAGCTCCCCGTTGGATCTTAGGCCCACGACGGAGTATGCCCCCTCGATTTCCTCCATGCATGCGCCTATTGCCTCAATCATCCCGCCGTTTGCCTTCGTTGCAAGGTAGCGGCACAGCAGCTCCGTGTCCGACGTTGCCCTCATCTTCGGAATCTTGCCTGCCAAAATCCCCCTCAGCCAGCCAATGTTGACAAGGTTGCCGTTGAATGCGATGCCCATCTTGGACCGCCCTTGCGAGACCACCATGGGCTGTGCGTCTTTGAGGTGCGAGTAGACATCCCTCTTGCCGGAGGTCCCGTACCTGACATGGGCAATCCCCCGCTTCCCAGGGAGCAGCATCTGCCACCTAAGGATCTCCTCCCTCTCGATCCTGGGGACAAGCCCTAGGTCCACGTACCTCTTGAGCCCTTCCGAGTACGTTAGGAACCCGTAGGACTCGTGCCCCCTGTGGTTCTGGGCGACAAGCCCCCAGTAGAGGGGAACAAAAGCCTCGCTGCTGCCTGTGCTCACGACACTGAAGACGCCGCACTTTTCCTTGAGCATGGATACCCCTTATCAATGTATGCGTATATTTGATTGCGCCTTTTTAAGTTTTTTTTAAATGTTTATATAAATAAAATCGGGTAGCCATTTGCCCAGCCGCCCCTCCCGCAGCGGCGCAGTGTTGCGCCCCAAACACCGCAGAAACATGGTTTTCTGTTTCATATGAAACAAAATGAATATATTAAAACAACCTTCAGGGAAAATCGATGCCGCAGATACTGTGCCTATCGATCAGCCACAAAAAGGCCCCAGTCCGAGTACTTGAGAGTTTCGCCATAAAAGATATCGTCTCTTTCCTTGCGCGCCTTAAGGAGCTTGGGGCAGAGGAATGCGCAGTGATCCAGACCTGCCACAGGGTTGAGATCTATTCTGTGGGCTCCTGCATAGGGCACAGCGAGCTCAAGGAGTTTCTGGTCTCCAACTCGGGCAGCTGCTGTCCAATTGACATTTATGAGGAGTTTTACGAAGGCGAGGAGGCGGTAAGGCATCTCTTTTACCTGGCTTCCGGCCTCGAGTCCGTGATTCTTGGGGAGAACGAGGTGCTGCACCAAGTGGAAGAGGCATTCAGGCTAGCCAGTGGCTCAGGATGCGCTGGAAAGGTCCTAGGGATCATATTCAGGGGGGCTATCAACGCTGGTAGGATGGTGAGGCGCAAGACATCGATCTCAAAAGGCTCGGTGTCTTTGGGCAACGTAGTCTTGAAGGCTATACTTTTGGAGCTCGGCACATTGGAGGGCAAGAAGATCGTCATAATAGGCGCTGGCAAGATCGGTTGCCTCATAGCGAAGTCCCTGCCGCGAAAGGGCCCGATCACCGTGTTCATAGCAAACCGGACATACTCGCGCGCAGAGAAGCTGGCGGTCTCGGTCGGCGGGAGGGCAGTCCGTTTTGAGAGCCTCAGGGAGACAATTGCAGGGGCAGACGCTGTTGTGTGCGCCACTTCCTCTCCTCATCTTGTGCTTCGGCCAAGTGATCTAGATCAGCTCGACTCGAGAAAGCGGATCCTGATCATCGATGTTTCGAACCCTCGGGGCGTGGACGAGCGAATAAGGGATTTGGGCTGTGCGAAGCTGATAGACTTGGACGAGCTCATACGGATAGCAAGGGAGAATATGAAGAACAGGGAGGAGGCGATGATAAAGGCAAAGGAATTGATCGAGCCTTCTCTAGCGCTAGTAATGCATAGGCTGCAGGCTGGGGAACAGAAGAAAAAGTTTGAAGAGGTAATGCGGTGGGCTGAGGAGAGGCGGAGGAAAGCATTGGAGCTCGCCCTGAAGAAGGGAAGGTTCTCCGAGGAACAGACCAAGGTCATAAGCGACTTCTCGTACATACTTATGCGCGACCTCATCGTGCCGCTATTCGGCGAGAGCGATTTGCAGGAGGGGCCAACTGGTGGATGCTAGAATTACTTCAAGGCTGAGGAAGAGCTACGTTCTAAGGGATCTCGCATGCGAGTCTGATCTCAATCCCAGCAAGTTCATAATGCCTGTATTCGTGAAGGAGAGCGGAGAGATCGAGAGATCTCGCTGGGGCGGGATGGAGAAGGTCCCTCTCAAGGCCCTTGTGAGTTATCTCGAACCGTTGGCGGATGCGGGAATCCGATCTGTTCTGATGTTCGGCCTGCCGTGCTCGAAGGATCCGTCTGGATCTTCAGCCTACGCCGCAGAGGGTGTGGTTCAGCAGGCAATAAGGGCGGCAAAGGGCTCTTTCCCAGAGATCGCCGTCCTGACTGATGTATGCCTCTGCCAGTACACTGACCATGGTCATTGCGGCATCCTCGAGGGGGAATCGATAAGCAGGGAAAAGACCCTAAGCGCGCTATCAAAGATAGCTGTCAGCCATGCAGAAGCTGGAGCAGATGTCGTCGCTCCCTCGGCCATGGCTGACGGGCAGGTCGCGTCCATAAGGGCTGCGCTGGACGCCTCTGGCTACGATTCGGTCGCAATCATGTCATACTCGGCGAAGTACTGCTCCTCCCTCTATGCGCCATTCAGGGATGTCGCTTCCTCGGCGCCTTCTTTTGGAGACAGGTCGGCTTACCAGATGGACATACGGAACAGGCGTGAGGCAATAGCCGAAGCATTAGAGGACATAAGGGAGGGGGCGGATATCGTCATGGTAAAGCCTGCCATAACAAACCTAGACGTAATCAGGGATTTGCGGAAAAGGTTGCTTTGCCCGATAGCCGCATACCAGGTGAGCGGGGAGTACGCGATGATCAAGGCCTACTCCGACGCAGCAGGCGTATCTGAAGCCCGCGTTGTTCTCGAGATGCTCCGCTCAATAAGGAGGGCGGGTGCCGACATGATCATCACCTACTTCGCCCCCCAAACGATTGCCTATCTTAGGGAGGTCTGGGATTGAAGTCCGAGACTCTATTCAGGCGAGCTACCTCGGTCATGCCTGGCGGCGTGGACAGCCCAGTCAGGCGCTTTGCGCCCTTCCCATTCTTTACGTCCAGGGCCAAGGGCTCAAGGATCTTCACAGAGGACGGGAAGTCGCTTATTGACTACTGCCTTGCTTACGGTCCATTGATATTCGGGCATGCGCCCGGATTCTTGGCTGAAGCGGTCGCCAGGCAGGTGCAAGAGGGCAGCGTCTACGGCACCCCCCACCATGCAGAGGTGGAGCTTGCAGAGGAAGTGGTCCGTTCCGTCCCTTCGATCTCGATGGTTCGGTTCGTCAACTCCGGGGGGGAGGCTGCCATGAGCGCAATAAGGCTCGCCAGGGCATTCACAAAGAGGAGTAGGATCATAAAGTTCGACGGATGTTACCACGGCGCGGTCGATCCTTTGCTCGTGGATGGCATAGGCCCCGAAAGGCGCGCCCTCTCTGAAGGGATCACCGAGGCGGTTGTGGGAGAGACTGCAGTGATCCCCTTCAACGACATAAGCTCGCTTGACATGATCAACGAAGATGTCGCAGGGGTGATAGTGGAACCGGTGATGGGAAACGTTGGGCTTGTGATCCCTGAGGAGGGTTTCCTTAGGGAGCTAAGGAAGGCATGCACTGCTGCCGGCGCGGTCCTGATATTCGATGAAGTGATAACCGGATTCCGGCTAGCGAAAGGTGGAGCACAGCAGCTCTTTGGCGTTTTTCCCGACCTGACTACACTCGGGAAGGTGCTGGGCGGGGGTTTCCCTGTTGGGGCTTTCGGAGGGAGGAAGGAGATAATGGAGCTGGTCGCCCCCCAGGGGAAAGTTTACAATGCCGGGACTTTCAACGGTAACCCTGTCACAATGGTCGCCGGGCTAAGCGTTCTGAGGATGCTTGATGGCAACGTTTATTCCAGCTTGTCCAAAAAGACTGATGGGCTATGCTCAGGCATCGGGGACATCCTGGAAGACGAAGGGTTCGACTTCCGGATCAACAAGCTGGGATCAATATTCACCGTCTTCCTGACGGACCAGCCGGTTAAGGACAAGGCGAGTGCAAAGCGTGCAAGATCAGGCCTGTTCAGCCAGCTCCACAGCGCACTGCTGGAGAACGGAGTTTACTTCCCCCCTTCGCAGTTCGAGTGCTGCTTCCTGTCGGCGGCACACTCTGTTGACGACATCTCAGCGACACTCGATGCGCTGTCCAAGTCTGTTAAAGCAATCAAGTCTGGAGGGACCTTGCCATGACCGTAAGGGTTGGGACGCGCGGGTCCAAGCTCGCAATATTGCAGGCAGAATATGTCTTGGGCAGGCTCAGGGAGATCTGCGATGAAGATTTGTCGATAGTCAAGATAAGGACGTCTGGCGACATTGGCGGTCCTTCGAGACTGCAAAAACTCGGAACTGGGATATTCGAGAAAGAGGTCGACGAGGCACTACTGAGGGGCGAGGTTGACTTGGCGGTTCACAGCATGAAGGATGTGCCGACCTCGATACATGATGGCTTGGTCGTTGCAGCGATCCCCCAGAGGCTGTCTCCGAACGATGTATTCGCCTCTCATGATTACGAAAGCATCGCATCCCTGCCTGAGGGAGGGATCGTGGGGACCAGCAGCCCGAGGAGAGCCGCGCAGATAAAGTCCTTAAGGCGAGACCTGCAAGTCGCTAGCCTCAGGGGAAATGTCGACACGCGAATCAGGCGCCTTAAGGAGGGTGCGTTCCAGGGGATAATTGTCGCGGAGGCTGCCCTAGCCAGGATGGGGATAATGGACGTGAAGATGGAACTCCTCCCGACCGATCTGATCCCCACAAGCCCAGGGCAGGGGGCTCTGGCTGTCATTGCCAGGAAAGGTGATTCGAGGATGCTTGAACTTGTATCCAAAATAAACTCCGAAGATTCTATGGAAGAAGTTGTAGCAGAGAGGGCATTTTTGAGGAGGCTTGGCTGCGGCTGCTCTTCTCCTGTTGGTTGCACAGCCACTGTTTCAGGGCCCAGGTTGATCATCTCGTGCGGCCTTTACTCGATCGACGGCGCTTGGTCGAGGACGTTCAAATTTGATTTCCCTAGGGGGGACCCTGAGCTGTGTGGCATTGATGCTGCCGATAGGGTGCTGAGCGACTGCGATGTAGCCCGCTTCTGGAGGGGAGGGCGATGAAGGGAAAAGTCTACCTTGTCGGGGCTGGCGTGCTTGGGGTGGAGAACCTTACGATGCACGCACACCGCCTCATCTCCGAGGCAGATGTGATCCTCTATGATCGGCTGGTGGACTCGTCCCTCCTTAAGCTTGCCAAGCCTGGCGCCGAGATCGTTTACGCAGGGAAGGAGCCAGGCGATGGTCCGCAGAAACAAAAGGAATTGACTGAGATGATGGTGTGCTATGCTAGGTCAGGAAAGATTGTGGTCAGGCTAAAGAGCGGCGACCCGTTCGTATTCGGAAGGGGTGGCGAGGAGCTGATCTCTCTTCGTGAGGCTGGCATAGATGCTGAGGTCGTGCCGGGCCTGACGTCGGCAGTGGCCCTGCCTACTCTGGCATGCATCCCTTTGACTATGCGGGACATCTCCTCCTCTGTGCTGATCTTGACAGGCCACCTTGCGAAGCCCGAAGAGGAGGCTTATTTCAAGGCTCATGCGCGCTTCCCTGGGACAGTCGTCCTCCTGATGTCGATGTCAAGCCTCTCTAGGATCTCCAGGTATTTGGTTGAGGGCGGGATGAGCCCAGAGAGGCCTGTTGCAATAATAACCAGCTCGGGCGGGCTGCGGAAGGAATTCTACAGGCTAGGGGAGCTTATCGGACGGGAAGACAGGCGCGATGGCCCCGGGGTTGTGGTAATAGGCGAGGTTGTGGAGGCATTCATGCATTGACCAAAAAGAGGATTCTGATAACCTCCATTTCGCACTTCGATCCCTCCCCATTAAGGGATCTGGGATACGATCCTGTCAGGGCCAGCACAGTTAGGATAGCCCCCGATCCCGACGCTGTCAGGGCGCTGAGGGGCCGGATCATCGAGGGGAGTTATGACTCTGCAGCTTTCATGAGTCCGAGGGCTATCGATCTCATTTCCCCCGACGCAATGCTAGTGAAGTCGCTCTCTGCAATGCGGGTATACGCGGTTGGCCCTTCAACGGCGGGTTCCTTGGAATCGCGCGGCATAAGAGTATCAGGGGTTCCTAGGGAATACACGAGCGCATCCCTCGCCGATCTGATTGCAGCAGAGAATTCAAAGGCCCCGTTCAGGAAAATGGTAGTGCCAAGAAGCGCACTTGCAGACTCTTGGTTTTCTGAAAAGCTAAATAGCCAAGGCATCAGCTCTGAAGAGTTGAGGATTTACACAGCGCAGCCTGATGTCGAAGGCATAAACCTTTTCCTGCATACGCTCGAGGAAGGGGTCGAGGCAGCAGTCTTCACCAGCCGGTCATCTATTCTGATGCTGGTCGATTACCTCCGCTCCTGCGGCAGAGAGCTTGAGGCGATAGGTGCCCTGAAGAGGGTCAAGGTAATTGCGATTGGTCCTGAGACTGCGAGGGGTCTCAAGTCAGCAGGGATCGATGCCGCGGTGCTGGGGATCCACTCGATCAATGGGCTTGTTTCATACCTTAAAGGTGATCAGACATGAATCCGAAAAGAACAGGTGTAATCTTGGTAGGGCATGGAAGCAGAGAGCCGTACAACAAGGAAGCGGTCAGGTATTTTGCAGAGCGGCTTATGGGGGAATACGGGTTCGTTGGCTATGCATTCATGGAGATGTGCGATCCGTCGATCCCAGAAGCCCTTGAAGCAGCTGCAAAGTCCGGAGTCGAAGAGCTGATTGTGCAGCCCGTCTTCCTGACTCGGGGGGTGCATATCGACCAAGACATCCCTGCACTCTTGGGGATACCAAAAGGCTCAAGGATCGGGAAGATCGTGGTTTCTGGCAGGGAGATCTTGGTCAAATACGGCGCCCCGCTGGGCAAGGACGAGCGGATACTGGGTATACTCAAAGACAGGATAGCTGAGGCTGCGGGGGTGGAGCATTGAAGGTAATGGTCGTGGATGCCACCCATGGGGGGATCACCCTCTCAGAGGAGTTTAGGGGAAGGGGTGATGAGGTCACTTTAGTGGACGTCCACAGGACCATGTCCAAGGAGGATCTGGAGCGGTGCTCAAGGAATTTCAGGGTTGAGAGGGCGCTCCCTGACCCGTCGCAGTTCGACCTGATTGTCAAGCCTGTCCACTTCCCTTCAGAGCCATTCCGTGGGGTAGAGGATAGGCTGATCACCCACCACCAGGCTGTGAGGATGCTCGCCTCGGACCTGATAAAATTCCCTGTGGCTGAAATCACCGGGAGCTTCGGGAAGACGACCTCCGTGCTATGCGCCATTTCAATGCTGAGAGAGCGATTCTCGGTACTAAGCATCACGAGCAAGGGCATATGCTTCGACAGCGACGCAGGCAGAGAGATTCTCGCCGGCAACACAAGCGCAACGCCAGCAAACATAATCAGGGCGCTGAGGCTTGCGCCCGAAAGGCCAGACTTGGCGATCTTCGAAGTCTCCTTAGGCGGGACCGGGCTCGCAGATCTTGGCATAATCAAAAATGTTTATGATGATTATCCAATCGCAAAAGGGACATCTTCCGCCTCAAGAGCAAAGATTTCGATGGTTTTGGACAGGAAGGATGGGTCCACAGTATTGGTGAATGCTGACGACAGCAAGCTTTCTGGTCTGACTGGGGTCCAACGATTTTCTCCTAAAGGCTCTGCTTCGGAAGTGCGGGCAGAGGGTGCGAGAGTGGGTGCTTCTGGGATAGGATTCACGGCGGTTTTTGAGGGATTCGGGACCATGGTTGGGCCCGTAAGCGGCGCCAGGCGGGTCATAAGCGCCCCAGGTCCAGTAGGCAGGCAGCACCTCGAGAATATGCTTGTGGCAGTCGCAATCGCTTCATACTTCAACTGGGATGAAAGTGATGTAATGTTTGGTGCCGAGCCCTTTGAGAAGAAGATGGTCTTGGAGTGCCCCGATCCTCCCCGTGTGCTGAACAGGAGCCCGTCTGTAGGCGCAAAGTCTATCGAGGCATCTATCAGGGATTATTTGGAGATATACCCGCCCATCAGGCTGATAATCGGCGGGAAGCTGAAGACTACTTGCGGCTCGCTTGACGCAGAAGAGGTCGCAAGGGTAATACGATCTAGCCCGTTCAGGGAAGTTTTTCTCTTCGGCGAATTTGGCGACGCTCTCTCGAAATTCATTGACGCGGAGCGCCTCGAGGGGGCGAGTCATGCGGGGGATGTGCCTTCATTGATTCTGGAGCGTGCTTAAGATGTCCGTTATAATGCACCCGAGGCCGAGCCCGATAGCCGCTGCCATGTACACGCTGCGGGATCTTGATGTGGACGTGATAGTCTTACATGGCCCTTCGGGGTGCTGTTTCAGGCCAGCCAGGCTGCTCGAGAGGGATGGGGTGAGGGTCGTCACAAGCGCGCTTCTCGAGGACGATTTCGTCTTCGGCAGCGAGGGGAAGCTGTCTAGGGTGCTGAAGCGCGTCGACGAGCTTTTCAAGCCAAGGCTCATAGGCCTTGTTGGCAGCTGCGCCAGCATGATAATAGGTGAGGATCTCAAGAAGGCAGCAAGAGAAGCCGGGCTCCTTGACAAGACGATCTGCTGCGACGTGCACAGCGGTTCTGGAGACAACACTGTGGGTGCAATAGTGGTCCTCAGGGAGGCGATGTCAATGGGGCTGATTCCCCGTGAGGAGTTCGAGCGGCAGAAGCGGATGCTCGAGATGGCTACCCAGCTTGAGCAGGCTAGGGGCACAGCCAGGGGGGAATACATCGATACCTGCGTTGGGGATCCTCCTAAAGAAGTGGCCCGTGCCATTTTGGGCGTCCTGGCGTCAGGGGGGAAAGTGGCATGCGTACTCAACGCCAAGAAGGAGACTGCCTTCCTGTATGCTGATGTGACGCTCGCCATTTGCGAGGCGTCACGAAGGCTAGGGGGCAAGGTGCAGGTCTTGGCAAACCTAGATCCATCTGTGGGGCTGCCCAGGGTCAGGTTGTACTCGAGGCAGATCTTGGGCAGTTTTTCGGATGCCGGGGTGGCAGTTGACGCGATAACTGGGGGGATCGATGAGTACCCTGCCTCAGGCGAGAAGGCTAAGCAGATTATCCTCAATTCCCCGCCAGACCTGGCAGTGATATCCGGCATACCTCATGCTGTGGCGGTGGAGAGGGCGGTCAGGACAGTTGCGGTGAGCGTAGGGTCCAGGGCTGTATCCAACCTGAAGTCATTGGGCTATGACTATGTAGTAGGCGAGCGCGACGCCCACCAGGTATCCCTTGGTCGGAACAAGCAGATACGGAGATCCCTGCTCGGTCAGGCGATCAGGGAGGGCATACGCGCATGAGGGCACTTGCACTCTACGGGAAGGGCGGCATCGGCAAATCCACGCTGGCATCAAACATTGCTGCAGCCTTGGGGGGCAGAGGGGTAAAAACCCTATTGGTCGGCTGCGACCCTAAGGCAGACTCTACCATAAACCTTCTCGGCAGGCGCATCCAGCCTCTGCTCGAGGTAATGAGGGAAGAGAAGAGGCCGCCGCCAGAGCGTTTCACCATGGTCGGCTTCAATGGAGTGTCCTGCGTTGAGATAGGCGGCCCGGAGCCCGGGGTTGGGTGCGCTGGGCGAGGCCTAATCATCGGGATCAGGTATTTGATCGAAGCGTTGGATCTGGAAGAATTCGACCTTGTGATTTTCGACGTGCCTGCCGACATAGTTTGCGGGGGGCTCGCCGTGGTAGTCAAGGAAGGTTATGCCGAGAGCGCTCTAGTAGTGACTTCCGACGAGTTCATGTCGCTCTATGCCGCAAACAATCTCTGCAGGGGCTTCACTTCCATAGGCGCTAAGGTCGGCGGTCTTCTGTACAACAGGGCTTCGGAGAGGGGGAGGGCATATGTTGAGGCCTTCTCGGAAAAGGTCGGCTTGCCGATTCTGGGATCGGTGCCGCTTTCCGATGAGATAAAGAATGCTGACAGGGCGAGAAGGACGATGATCGAGACAGACCCGTCTTCAGCCGCCTCTGCAGCCATGATCTCACTTGCGGACTCGGTTTACAAGAGCCGATTCTCCGTAATCCCCAAGTGGATACCTGCCGAGGATCTGGAGGCTATCTTCGTTGGAGATGCCTAGGATCGTCCTCTCCGCAGGGGGTAGCGACTCAGGAAAGACTATCGTGACGGCCGCCCTTCTCAGGATCCTGGGCGCTAAAGGCTACCGTGTCCAGCCGTTCAAGATAGGCCCCGACTACATAGATCCGATGTACCACAGGCTTGCGTCGGGCAGGCCCTGCAGGAACCTTGACTCGTGGATAATGGACGAGATGACTGTGGTCTCGTCCTTCGCTTCAGGCTCGATCGGATCGGACTTGGCGGTAATAGAGGGCGTCAGAGGCCTCTACGAGGGGGAATCGCCTGTTGGGGACGAGGGGAGCACTGCACATGTTGCGAAAATCCTGAAGTCCCCTGTGGTCATTGTCCTCAACTGCCATAGCCTCACTAGGAGCGCAGCAGCTCAGCTCATTGGGCTAAGGGCGATGGACAACCAAGTCCAAATTGCTGGAGTGATCCTCAACAAGGTGAGCGATGCCCGGCACGAGGAGAAGCTGAGGCGTGCGATATCGCATTACGCAGGGATACCCATACTTGGATCCCTTTCCAGATCCCCTCGCCTTGAAATAAAGAAGCGACATCTGGGGTTGACGACCTCCCATGAGTTCCCTGAGGCGCTAGAGGTGATAAAAAGCGCCGCAGAGCAGTTGGAAGAGGGCCTTGATCTGGAGAGGATCCTCGAGATCGCCAAGCAGGCCCCGCCAATAGATTACATGCCTGAAGCACGTCCCTTCGAAGGCGAGCGCGTCAGGATTGGGGTCTTCATGGACGGGCCTTTCTCTTTCTATTATCACGAGAACCTTTCTGCACTCAGGGAGATGGGCGCGGAGATCGCAGTCGTTGACAGCCTATCTGACCGTGGGTTAGGCGATGATCTCTCGGGGGTGCTCATAGGCGGTGGATATCCTGAGATATTCTCCAAAGAGCTCGAAGCGAATTACCAGATGCGGCGTTCGCTCAAGCAGAGGATTATGGACGGGCTCCCTGCGATAGGCGAGTGTGGCGGGCTGATGTACCTCTGTAGATCGATCGAGCGCAATGGTGAAAAGAGGCAGATGGTGGGCGTCTTCGATGGCGATGTAGTGATGCACGAGAAACCCAAAGCGCTGAGCTATGTTGCACTGGAAGCATCCCGCTCGAGCGTAATAGCCGACCAGGGGGCGGCATTGAGAGGTCATGAGTTCCATTACTCGTCCATTGAGGGCCTGTCGAGCGAGCTTTCGTTCAGGGTTCTCAGGGGCAAGGGTATACGGGATTTCATGGATGGCGCCGTATGCCATAATGCGATAGGGATGTACACGCATCTCCACTATCTGGCTTGCCCGGGCGTGCCCGCGAAGTTCCTGAAAGAATGCAGGGCATACTCGCGCCGTTGAGGCTCAGAAATCCCCTTCCCGCAAGGCTTTCTGGAGCAATTTCTTGACTTTCTTTGAAAGTGAAGGATCCCTGCCCCCTGTGGTGATCCCCAGCTTGAACTTGCCGTAATCTATCACGGCAGGGAAGATCAGGCTGCATTCCTCCGGCGAAGTCACCGAATTGACAAGCTTCCCCTTCTTCCTTGCCAGGTCAGAGATCTTCGAATTGATCGTTGGGTCGTTGGTTGCCGCCACTACAAGGTCAAAGTTGTCGATGTTTTCAGCGGCGTACTCTAGCCCATCCCCGATCACGACCTTCAGCTTCTCCCTATTGAGAAGCTTGGGATCTTCTTTTGTCACGACTGTGACTTCCGCACCGCCTTCGATGAGCTTGAAGATCTTCCTCCTGCCAATTTTGCCTGATCCAACAACGAGCGCCCTAAGGCCTTCTGTTATGACATAGAAGAGCATCCCTTTCTTGGGCAGTTCAGATTCCTCCGATAACTATCCTGGCTTCGACACAATTTAAGCGTGAGCTACCGTGCCACGCAAGGGCTTAATCTGTAATGGTGTTTCTTATGAAACAAAATTTATTTAAGGTGTTACTATTTTGTGAAAAAATGATACCAGGAGTAGATGATGAGATGAAAAAGAACTTGCTTGTAGGCTCTATTGGGATTGCAATTTTAATTCTGGCTGGGCTGGGATTTGCAGCTTATGGCGGTTATTTCTCGACCGGCAGCCCAGCTTCAAACAACACCCAAAGTGTAACAAAGGCGCTCACAATCGGGACTACAAACATCGTGAAGACCGACAACTTCGTAAAAGACTACTACATGGGCATCTTCGCGGCCTGCTTCATCCTCGACCCCTTGGCAGCGGTCGACCAGGGAGGCAGCATCGTTCCTTACTTGGTCAATTGGTCAACAGCAGACTCCAAGGACTGGACGCTGACGCTAATAAGAAACGCCACCTGGCACGATGGAGTGCCGGTAACCGCCGAGGATGTGGCGTTCACAATAACTTACTTGAAAGCGAAAGACCCAAACTATGCAACCCACTTCCAGTTCGTGGTCTCGGCAGAGCCTTTGGACAACAGGACTGTCGTGGTTAAGCTAAGCAGGGAATGGACCTCTTTCACAACAGGGCTTGCAGCGACTAGGCTTATTCCGAAGCACGTCTGGGCCAATGTCACCGATCCAGCGACCTACGCCGGCAGCGACAGGAATATCGGGTGCGGTCCCTTCACCTACGGTGGCTTCGATTCTGCTTCAGGGGCAATGACTTTCAATGCAAACAAAAACTACTGGAGGGGGGCACCTGTTGTTGACAAAGTGACCCTCAGGTTCTATACCAGCACTGATGCCATGCTTATGGCCCTTAAGAAGGGCGATATAGCTGCGACTTATGCATATGCTTCCGGGATCGATCCAGTTTACGTCCCGCCCCTCCTTGAGGAGAAGAACGTTTCATTTATTATAATGCCAAACTTCGGCGTGGACAACAGCCTCTGGTTCAACTGCATGCGGTATCCATACAACATGAGCGAATTCAGGGAAGCTATATCATATGCGCTGGACTATAATGGCTACGTCACGTTCATCGCTGCCGGATATGCTAAGGTGCCAACGAAAGGTTGGATACCTGACAGCTGGGATTACTACGTCGAGAAGCCCCTGCTCGCGAAGAACGCCTCCCGCGCAGCATCAATGCTCGACTCGCTTGGTTTTGCAGACCGCGACTCTGATGGCTGGAGGGACTTCCCCAATGGCACTGCTTTCACTATGAAGATACTGGCAAGGTCAGACATAGCCCTGTCGATGCGGCTTGCTGAGCTGGTGAAGAGGGATCTCGAGAACATACGTATAAGGGTCCAGATAATCCCCGCTGACGTCAGCACCTTCCAGACGATCACTCAGAAAACTAAGGACTTCGACTCCGCCATATCTAGGACTACCTTCTGGGGTATGATCATGTATGCTGGGGCAGGCACGCTTTACTTCGACAACAGGAATATGGGCTGGGCCAACGTTGATGACCCTGAGTACCACGCAGTGGTCGATGAGATACTCCGAACCGCTAACCAGAGTCGCACCAAAGAGCTCTACAGGAGGCTGCAAGACCTTTATGCCACTAACATGTACGCAATCCCCCTCTACTGGGGCAAGATAATCCAGCCATACCGGTCTGACATGGTCGGCGGTCTTGTCTTCGACACAATGTACGGCATCCTCGGCAAAGATACTTGGTTTTCGGTAATTGTAAAGTAGGGCTATGCGTGCCAAAGGAAAGTGTCTGGCTTGAGGTTCCCTCTTTTTTTATTCAGAAAGTTCTTGAGGTATTTGGTTCTCGTCTTCGCTATCATTACGGTCAACTTTCTTATCCCTCGCCTGATGCCGGGCGATCCGATGATCTTCATATTCGGAGAGGAGGTCTACGGTGCCGCAATCAGGAACCCTGAACTCTTTGAGGCTCTTACTGCAAAGTATGGGTTGAATCTTCCCCTGGTCGATCAGTTCTGGATTTACCTGATGAGCCTGTTCAGGGCAGACTTCGGATATTCATTCAGCTATGGTCGACAAATCTCTGAGATAATTGCCGAAAGGCTCCCTCTTACTTTAATTATGACCGTGCCATCCACAGTGCTTTCCCTTGTTGCAGGGACTGCCATCGGTCTCACCCTCGGCTGGGAATCTGACAGGCTGCCAAAACGGTTAGTCTCCGCTGCTTGCGTGGCAGTACACTCTTTTCCCACATACTGGTTGGCAATGTTGATGCTGCTGTTCTTCTCGCTATGGCTTGGATGGGCGCCGATCGGCGGCGCTCCCCCTGCTGGAGCATCCTTTGTCGCCATCGTCCAGCATCTGTCCCTGCCTCTCCTGGTTCTCGCGATATTCAACACGGCATATGTGTCGATAATTGTGCGCGGGCTGACGATCGAGATCTCTGAGGAGCCGTTTGTCATAGCTGCCCTCTCTAAGGGTCTTGGCAAACTCAATTTCAGCCTGCGCCACCTTCTTAAGCCATCCCTCCCTCCCCTTCTTTCGCTTTTCGCGATCGAGATGGGTTTCGCGTTCTCCGGCGCACTTCTCGTGGAGATTGCATTCAGCTGGCCCGGCATGGGCTATACGATGTGGCAGGCCGTGATCGAAAGGGATTACCCTCTGCTACAGGCTTCATTCACAATGGTGGCATTGGTAGTTGTCAGCGCAAATGCCTTGGCTGATGCTCTTTCTTATGCACTGGATCCGAGGTCAAGATCATGAAAAGGTTTGGTTACTCTCCAACTGGGGTTGAGTGGGCCGGCATTGCCCTCATATTGGCGGTATTTGCAATGGCATTGCTGTCCTTCTTGCCAGGGGGGTGCTTCGGGATGCCTTCAAGCATTCCTTACCTGCCCCCATCACCCTCAAACTTCCTTGGAACAAACGATATAGGCGATGATGTTTTGGCGATCCTGCTCCAGGGGAGCAGGGTCTCGCTTTCGATAGGGTTGCTTGGCGCTACGGTCTCAACGCTGTTTGGCACCGTTATAGGCGTATTTGCAGGTTTTATGGGTGGGACCGTGGATGAGGCGCTTGGCTCGATAACTGATTTCTTCCTTGTTGTTCCTGCACTCCCACTGATGATTCTACTTGCGGCTTATCTTGGTCCATCATTCATGAATGTCGTGATGGTTATTGGTCTGCTCTGGTGGCCGACAACCGCGAGGATGGTAAGGGCGCGCGCACGCCAGATCAGGGGTAGCCCTTTTATCGAGGGGCTGATGGGCGTAGGGGCAAGGAAGCCCTATATCATGTTCAGGCACGTGTTGCCCAATGTCTGGGGCATTGTGCTAGCCAGGTTTGTGCTTGCGGTTTCCAGCTCGATCCTCTTGGAGGCTGGGCTGAGCTTCATCGGGCTCGGGGATCCGCAAAACCCAAGCTGGGGTATGATGCTCCATTTCGCCATGACTCGGGGAGCCCTCCTGCACGGGGCTTGGTGGACATTCGTGCCGCCAGGCATCTGCATATCTTTTTCCTCACTTGGCTTCATCCTGATCGGCATGGGGATGGAGTCCAGGTACAGGTCAAGCACAAAGTCGATAGGTGATGTGTCATGAAGCAACTCAGCCCGAAATCATATGAAACGCCTTCCCAGAGACTCCTAGACTCTGCTCCTCTGCTCGGCTGCAGGGATGCGGTGAAGATCTTCAAATCATACCTAAAGGGAGGCTTCACTGCGCTGGCGGGCGCATCAATCTCGATCAGGAGAGGGGAACTGCTTGCGTTGATTGGGGAGTCAGGCAGCGGAAAGACCACCTTGGCAAAGATATTGGCAGGTCTGATTCAACCCACAAGCGGAGAGGTCTTTTTTGGGGATAAGCCGTTAGCCAAGATGGGCAGCAAGGATCTCCTCCACTTCAGGAGAAAAGTCCAGTTCGTGCCGCAGTACCCCGATCTGGCCCTGGATCCGACATGGTACATTTATGATAGCATAGCGGAGCCGCTGAGGATACACAAGGAAGCGAGAACGCGGGAAGAAGAATTGGAAAAGGTCCGGTCTGTCTCGTCTAGAGTTGGTCTAGGTTTGGATCAGCTCAGGCGCAAGCCGAGGGATCTGAGCGGCGGCGAGCTGCAGAGGGCAGTTCTTGCTAAAGCTATGGTGCTCAGCCCTGATGTCGTGATAGCAGATGAGCCGACCTCTATGCTCGACCCTTCGACTCAGGCAAAGATTGTCCACCAGCTCCTTGAAGCCAAGAAGAAAGCCGGGTTTGCCGTGCTTTTTGTTACCCATGACTTGAGCCTAGCCGAGGCGATCTCAAATCGAGTTTGCGTAATGCTGGGCGGGAGTATAGTGGAATCAGGGGCCGCCTCAGATGTATTTTCATCGCCCCTGCACCCGTATACCTTATCTCTCCTCTCGGGATCTGCCTCGGGACTCGAGATGAATAGGGGCACTGGGTGCCCATTTTACAGCCAATGCGATGCACGCATGGGGGCATGTTCAAAATCGTCTCCCCCTGAGTTCATGACTGGCAAGGCAAGATCGGTGAGGTGCTGGCTCTTTGGGCAAGATTATTGAGATTAGGGACCTCTGCGTGGATTTCGAGATGCAACAGATGCGGGTTAGTGCACTCAATGGCGTCAACCTTGAGCTCCAGAGAGGTGAAGTGCTGGGTGTGCTCGGGGAGTCAGGCAGCGGAAAGACGGTGCTGCTCAACTCAGTGTTCAGGCTCCTTCCTGAAAATGCAAGGTCAAGTGGGGAGATCTTGTATTGCGGCAACGACATTCTTTCCATGGATCGGAAGAGGGCAATGCAGTTGATAGGAAGGCATTTCTCGCTCATACCGCAGGGCTTCGGTTCGCTCAATCCCTTCCTAAAATGCTGGCTCCAGATCTCTGAAAGGCCGATGGAGCACTTCAATATGGGAAAGGAAGAAGGATACGGCACGGCGGTTAGGCTGCTTGGGGATATGGGCATAGAATCCCCTGAAAAAGCTGCCCGCAGCTACAGGCACCAGCTTAGCGGCGGCATGCTGCAGCGGGCTCTTGTCGCAATGGGCATCTCGGGGAAATCAGAGGCAGTGTTCGTTGACGAGCCGACAAAAGGTCTTGATGAAAGGAAGAAGCGTCTGGTGATCGATCTGCTCCAATTGGCAAAGCAAAGGACAGGCGCAATGATGATCGTATCGCATGACCTATGCTTCTTAAAAGAGGTGTCGGATAGGGTCTGCGTAATGTACTGTGGGGAGGTAGTTGAAATATCAAAAACTCGGGATTTCTTCGCCTCTCCTAAGCATCCATACTCCTGGGCGCTGCTCGAGTCTTTACCATCGAGGGGCCTAAAGCCGATTGAGGGGGAGAATCCGAGCATGGTTTCCCCGCCCCCCGGGTGCAGGTTCAACCCTCGCTGCAGTCACAGATCTGTGAGATGCTTGGATGAGAGACCGCCTCTGGCGGAAATTGATGGTTTCAAGGTAAGGTGCTTCAAATATGTCTGAAATTGGAATAAAGGAAAGTGAAAATAAGATCTACGGCTACGACGAAGAGCTTTGGTACCTCGTTTTGCGCAGCCAGAACAAGACCGGAGAGAGGGACATTGGTGCGATAGATCGTTACTTGCGCACGCATAGCCCTGGCAAAGAGATCTTGGATCTGGGGTGCGGAACAGGCAGGATCTCAAACATGTTGGCTGGAATGGGATACTCGGTGACAGGCATGGACCTTTCTAGCCGATGCATAGGCGAGGCAAAGAGGCTTGCTCAAGAACTTGGCGTATCCAAAAATGTGACCTACATTGTTGGCGACTATAGGGAGCTTGGCCCCGTCTCTGGAAAGAAATTCGATGCTGCCCTCTGCATACTTGCCCCTGCGTGGAAGTCGATTGATGAGGCAACTTCGGTCTTTGGGAATCTAGCCCTTCACATGAGGGATGGCGCAATACTTTTGCTGAGGGAGGCTGTCAAGGAGCGTTTCTTGGCTTCTCTGAGCGCGGCTCCATCTGTTCAGAGCTGGTTCAGGGTCGCGGGCGACATTTTGTGCCTCCATGCATGGCATTATTACTGCATGGAATCGAGAGTAACGACCACCAAGGAGTTCTACAGGCGCCGGGGCAAAGATTTTGAGTATATTGCCCGGGTAGAACAGGAGTATGTTCTCCGCTCAATCGCGGATTATTCAGCAGCTCTCGAGCGCGCAGGATGGGATGTCGTGGAAATCGCCAATGAATCTGTTGACCTTCTCGAGCCTGAGAAGTACAATGACCCGTGGTGGCTTTTCAGTGCATTGATCGTCGCCAAGTTGGGGGGCAGGCGTGCTTAGTTGGAAGCCCGCCTCAAAATAGCGCCTTTTCCGCCAATACAGCGGCTAGCAATTCGAACTGTTGAACAATAAGCTTAAATTCAAAAATCAATCTACACACTAATGGTAATGCAATTTGGAAAAAAAGGTGATCCACAGGCGTGAGGCTCAGCTGCTACTGAGGGCTATTAAGGAGGGCAGGATCTCTTTCTTCAAGCCTCTCGTCTCGTTTTCTGGAGGGGTGCACTACCCTGAAGTCCAGGAAATTACAGGTGCTGATCCGCATGAGTCTGCAGAGCTTCTGGAAAGTCTAGAACGCGAGGGCATCTTGGCATCTGAGGAAGCAGAGAACTTGATCGTATGCCCTGTTTGCGGCTCGCACCAGTTCTTCATCCAGATAAGGTGCCGAACATGCGGATCGATGAAGATCTCAAAAGCGCCCATGCTTGAGCACTTGAAGTGCGGAATGATAGAGACTGAGGATGTCTTCAGGCAGGGGGACCGTCTTGTCTGTCCGAAGTGCCGCAAGCCGCTGACTGCAATAGGCGTCGACTACCGGAAGCATGGTTATTTCTACCACTGCAGCTCGTGCGGCCGGTTTGACCCAAGCCCCGAGAAGCGTTACATATGCCAAAATGGGCACAGCTCAGGGGATTCTGATCTGCAGCTCAAGCGCGTGCCTGGGTACAGGCTTAGCCCTGGGGGCCTGGCGATCCTAGAGAAAGAGCTGATCGATCTAGGCAGGGTAGCCCAGAGGCTCCAGTCCCTAGGCTTCTACGCCGAGGCGCCTGCAAGGATCCGGGGCAAGAGCGGGGTAGTTCACGAGTTCGATCTCGTCGTGTGGGGGAGCAAAGATTCGGCAGTCCCCTCCGCGGCAGTCAGCATTTACGCCTCTGACAGGCCTCTCGATTCGATGATAGTCTTCGCTACCATGGCAAAATCGATCGATGTGGCCTCCGGGGCTACTTTGATCGCTGCCATCCCTTCGCTTGACCAGCCAGCAAGAAACCTGGCGGAGGGCTACGGAATGCAAGTGGTCGAGGCGGGATCAGCCTCCGATCTTATCGAGGAGATCAGAACCAGGCTCGAAGGCATGCTGCAGAAGCCGGAAGTCGTTAGGTCGACCCCTCCTGAGACATACTGACCCCCGGGAGGCGCCAGTAAATGTCGTACAAGGAGAAAGAGCATTTTTGGGAGATTGCCCTGATCCTTCTCCTTGTATTCGCGACAACAGGGCTCATATTGATCTTCACCCCCGGCCTACTCGCCTTGATCACCTTCGGATCAGCGGCCCTTCTTGTCGCATACTTCCTGATCCTTATGAGGGTGCCACCCACCAAGGGAAGGTCGAAGGTCCCGCCCCTCCTGATCTTGGCAATCCTGATCCTTCCCTTATTTTTCGCGGCCGTGGCATTCCTAGAGACATACAGCATCACGCGGTCTATTGCCTCATCAGTTGTTGCCCTGGGGCTGGTCTTCACATTCTGGAGCAACTTCCTTGCGGTCCCACTGGCAGTCTACCACAAAAGGATAGAGAGGGAAGAGCCGCCCCTCGAATCATATCCGCTAGTAAGCATCATAGTGCCTGCGTACAATGAGGAGAGGGTCATTGCGAGGACCCTGGAATCCCTGGTTGAGGCTGACTACCCGAACAAGGAGATAATCATCGTTGACGACGGATCCACCGACAACACGCTCGCAATAGCCTCTTCCTACGAGAAGTTTGGGATCCGGGTCTACCACAAGGAGAATGGCGGGAAACACTCCGCTCTAAATTACGGAATCAGGCTCTCGAAAGGCGAAATAATCGTCACAGTCGATGCAGACAGCATTGTCGGTAGGGATGCAATAAAAGGTCTGGTTAAGAAGTTCAGGAGCGAGGAGGTCTCAGCAGTCTGCGGCAACATAAAAGTGCTGAACAGGATGAACTGGGTTACTAAATGCCAGGCGCTGGAGTACATCGCAAGCATAAACATCTTCAGGAGGGCATTCGACCTCTTCGGAGCGGTTGCAGTGGTGCCTGGGGCTCTTGGCGCGTTCAGGAGGTCTGTTCTGGAAGCGGGAGGGCTTTACGACCCAGACACGATCGTTGAGGATTTCGACACCACGGTCAAGACGCTCAAGGCTGGCAGGATCGTGCAGGCATCGTCCGAGGCGCTTGCCTATACCGAGGCCCCAACCAGCCTCCGCGACCTCTATAGGCAGAGGATGAGGTGGTACCGGGGCAACTTCCAGACGATCTGGAAGCACAGGGATGCTTTCACAAACCCGCGGTTCGGTTTCCTCTACCAGATCACCTTCCCATTCATCTTTTTGACAATGGTGATGCTCCCTTTTGCAGGAATTGCTGTCTGGGCGTCGGCATTCGCCTCCTTGATCCAGGGTGAGTATCTCCAAATTTTGGCCATGTTCCTGATCTTTGTGTTCCTTCAGTTCTTGCTTAGCCTATTGGCGGTTGAGATAGATGGGGAGGACCGGCGGCTCGTCCTTTTTTCGCCATTCTTTGTCTTCGGCTACAAGCAGTTGATAGATTTTTTCCTCATCAAGGCCCTATTCGACGTGCTGCTCAAGAGGAGGGTTTCATGGACGCGCGTCAGGAGGATAGGGGAGGCTGGCGCTTGAAAACAGAACCTCCTGGAATTGCGCGAGTCGGCAGAATAAATAAAAAGAAAGAGGCTCTTAGGTCCGGCTCATCTGGAAAAGATCTCGTCAACGCTCGCAAGTTGCAGATCATCTATCGTCGACTCCCCAGAGATTACGGAGTAGGCGCCGATGCACCTCTTGGAGATCTCCCTCACGACTTCTTGGGGCAGCTCTGGTGGGTTCCCCTCTCCCGAGAAGCCCATCCTCCTTAGGCATTCCCTCAGGAACTCCTTGTCCAAGCAGTGCTTCTCTTGGGGCTCCCCCGGTCTATAGTATTTTATTGCCCACATCCTGGCTGAGTCGTGGGTTGGCGGCTCATCTATCTGGATAAGCTCCCCCTTGACCGAGCCGAACTCTATTTTGAAATCCGGTATTATTATCCCCCTCTTCTTGCCTTCAGCCTCGTAGAACTCGAATAGCCTCAGTGTGGCTTCCTCGAGCTCACCCCATGTATCCCTGTCGACTAGCCCCCTCCTTATCGCCTCATCTTTTGAGATCTCTTCGTCGTGGCCCACGTCCGCCTTTGTAGTCGGGGTTATGACTGCCTCAGGCAGCTCATCCGCAAGCCTCAGCCCGTCAGGGAACTTCATCCCATACATCTCCCTGCGCCCATCCCTGTACGCCCTCCATAGGGATCCGTACAAGTACTTCCTCACGACCCACTCGACATCGATCCGCTTGGCCTTCTTTACGCGTATCGTACGGCTATCCTCCACGCTTACCAGGTGGTTTGGGAAGACCTTCCTGCTCCTCTCCATCCAGTAGACAGACAGCTTGAGCAGCGACTCGCCCTTGTGGGGTATCAGCGTGGGCATTACCACGTCGAATGCTGAGATCCTGTCAGTGTGGTAGATGAGCAACTCGTCCACGAGGTCATAAACATCCCTCACCTTCCCCCTCCTGGGGGTCCCTATCCTCAGATCAGAATGCCTCACTACCTCTACTTTTTTGCCCGTGAGCGGGTCATTCACAATCTCCAATGCAGGCACCGTGGACTATTGGTTTTTTGTGGTTATATCCTTTCCTTCGTTTTACTTCACTTGCCTTCCTGCCCAAACTCCATGCCAACAAAAATCCGGCGCAATGTCGCTTAATATATCGCATAAGATACATTTAAATATCAGTCCGCCTGATTGCGGTGTTATGCCAGATCCACTCGGCTGCGGGCCAGATGAAGCACAAGCGTCATTCACGCCGCAGTCTGCCCCAAGGGGCCTGCTCTTCATGTACATATTGCACCGGCTAGGCACCAAGCCTTCCCACGGCTATGAGATCCTTCACGACATCGAGGCGAAGACGGGCGGGGCGTGGCGCCCAAGACCCGGCGCCTTATACCCCATGCTGAAGAAGATGGTCGCTGCCGGATACATCGAGTGCCTTGATGCCGGGGAAGAGACCAACCAGAAGGTCTATTCGCTGACGCCCAAAGGGAGGCTGGTGCTCGAAAAGACAAAGGAGAAGATCCGCGCCTCCGGGCACCGGGTCGAGTCCCTGAGGGGGATCTTCCTTGAGATGATGGGGGAGCACGAAGCCCTTGGTTTCCTGGTGGACGCCCTGAAGGGGCATTTCGATATGATAAGGGCTGCCTGTGCGCTGAAATCACAAGAGCAGCCGAAGGCTGAGACTCAGTACAGGCTAAGGGAGTACTCCTTGCTCCTCGAGAAGGAGCTCAGGTGGGTCAACTCTGCGCTGAGGGATCTGGAAGCTGGTAATGTTCAATCTGACTAATGTGGTGATGGAAATGAATGGAGAGATGGATGCGAATGGCGGAAGAAGGACAATAATGCAGATCCGCGACCTAAAGAAGGTATTCAATGGTACGGTCGTGGCGGTGGATGGGGTGACATTCGATGTCTACGAGGGGGAGATATTCGGTTTCTTGGGCCCGAACGGGGCCGGTAAGACAACGACAATCAGCATGCTCACTACGCTGCTGAGGCCGACCTCAGGGACCGCCACCGTCTGCGGCTTCGACATACTGAAGGAGCCGAACGAGGTCAGGAAGAGGATCGGCGTCGTGCCGCAGGAGTACACAGCGGACGAGGATCTCACCGGATACGAGAACATAATGTTCTGCGCAGACCTCTACGGCATCCCCAGAAGGATATCTAGGGAGAGGGCTGATGAGCTGCTGAGGCTCGTGGAGCTCGAGGTCGCGAAGGACCGGAAGGTGGAGACTTACTCTGGAGGGATGCGCAGGAGGCTGGAGCTCGCCTGCGGCCTGATAAACCACCCGAGGGTCTTGTTCTTGGACGAGCCTACCCTCGGCCTTGACGTCCAGACCCGTGCAGCAGTCTGGCAATACATTAGGAAGCTCAAGGAGGAGTATGGCATGACACTGTTCCTGACGACCCATTACTTGGAGGAAGCCGACGCCCTATGCGACAGGATAGCGATAATTGACCACGGAAAGATCGTCAAGATAGGGAGCCCCAAGGAACTGAAGGACAGCCTGGGCGGCGATGTCATTGAGCTCGGCGTCCAGGAGTCAGACGATGACCTTACCCCGCTAATTTCCTCGGTGCAGCACGTCAAGGAAGTGAAGCGGGTGTCGCCGTCTGAGTACCGGATAAAGTCTGAGTTGGGGGAGGTGACCGCACCGATGGTAATCGATGCGCTCAGGTCGAAGGGCTACCGCGTGAACAAGATCTCCCTGACAAGGCCGACGCTCGACCAGGTCTACCTTGAGCTCACCGGCAAGTCGATCCGCGAGGAGAACGGCGACCGGACTCAGGCCATGCGCCAGAGGATGATTATGAGGAGGGCGAGGAGGTGAGCGACTTGACCACAGCAGAAGCGAATAAGAATCTGGTGCAGCCGGCAGGGGGAATTCCCGCGCCTGGGGACAAGTCCAACTCAACGATAATCAGCAGCAGCCCGTACCACGGGCTCTGGGCGCTCACGAACAGGGAGCTGAAGAAGTGGTACAAGAACCCCGTGATCCTGCTCCTTTCGCTGATCCAGCCAGTGCTCTGGCTCGGCCTCTTCGGAAAGGCCATGAACTTCGGCGCGATCTTCACTGACGGCGCATTCAGCATACCTGGCCTGAATATACCGAAGGAGATAATTAACCAGCTCGGGACAATGCTCATGCTGAACGTCTTCGGCACGACCGATTACTTCTCCTTCTTGGCTGTCGGCATGCTTTCCTTCATAGTGCTCTTCACTGCCATGTTCAGCGGGATGTCGATAGTGTGGGATCGGCGCCTCGGCACACTGAATAAGGTCATGAGCACCCCTGTCGCAAGGGGGTCAATCGTGATGTCCAAGATCCTTTCCAGCGTCATCAGGTCGCTAGTGCAGGCATCAATAATACTGGTGCTGGCAGTCCTGCTGGGGATGAACATCTCCAACATTACCGCGATAGGCGTTCTTGGGACATTTGCTTCGCTAGCCCTCCTTTCATTCGGGTTCTCTGCAATCTTCCTCATGCTTGCCTTGAGATCAACAAACCAGAACACCCAGATGGCTGTAGTAAACTTGCTGAACCTGCCGCTCCTATTCGGGAGCAATGCGCTCTTCCCAGCAAGCTTCATGCCCGAATGGCTACAGGCATTCGTCAAGATCAACCCGATAAGCTATGCCACCGACATTGGCAGGCAGATGCTTCTGGGGGCTGGGGGCATGGGCACGCTCGCATTCGACTTTGCCTACCTTACCGCCTTCGCTGCAGCATTCTCGATAGTGGGAATCATGCTCTCCTGGAGGCTCCTCAGCAAGTGACCGCGCCTTAGCGCCTCCGGCTGATCCGTCAATATTTCCTTTTCATTTTTTAGAAAACGCCTTCTGGAGCTCTGCCACGCTAGGGATTACTGCGTCTGGCCTTATGCGGCTCTTCTCCAGGTCTTCCATCCTTGTGGAACCTGAAAGGACGAGCACCCCCGTGATGCCAGCCCGCCGCGCAGCCGCAATGTCTATCTTGAGTGTATCCCCGACCATTGCGACTTCGGAGCCCCCCAGGCCCATCGCCTTCAGGGCTATCTTCATTATCCTCTTGGACGGCTTGCCTATGACCAGAGGCCTAAGCCCGGTCGCGGTCGCCACCGCCTCAACTATAGATCCCGCCCCGGGGACGTACCCCCCATCGATCGGCAGCCTCGGATCAGTGTTTGTCGCTATGAACCTTGCCCCGTTCTGGATGGCATGGCAGGCCGCTGCCAGTTTCTCGTACGTCAAGTGCATATCCAGCCCGCACACGACGTACCGGGCTCCCCTTGCCTCGCCCGCGCTGAGCACCTTAAACCCCTCCCTCTCGAGGGCCTGGATCAGCCCCTGCTCGCCTAACACAAAGCATTCTCCGGTCCCGAAGCGCTTCAAGTACATCGCTGTGGCCACAGAGGAGGTCAGGACTTCGCCTTCCCCTGCTTCGATCCCCATCCCTTTGAGCTTTTGGGCGTACTCCTGGGGAGTCCTTGTCGAGTTGTTGGTCAGGAAGAGGACCTTCTTCCCCTCTTTCCTTAGCATGCCAATTGTCTCGCTAGCGCCTGGTATGGGGCGGTCGCCTAAGTATATGCACCCGTCCAGATCGAAAATGAACCCCTTCTTGTCCCTGAGCATTTCCGAGAGCATGATCATCTGTTCTCGCCACCACATATTTATCCCTCCCCGTGGATTGATTATTAATAGTTTAAATATTTTTAATAATATTTATTATCAGATTACCAAAAATTTAATAAGCAACAGTTGGGAGTGTTGATCGGTGACTTTATGAATTCTCGGCAGGCCATCTTCATGTTGGCAGTATTTGGGGCATTGGCAGTCGCTCTGGTTTCCCTTTATGTCCTTGGCGGTCAGCAGTCCCAAATGCAAGACGGGAAGGTCAGCGTGGTCGCGACCTTCTACCCGCTGGCTTACATGGCCCAGGAGATAGGCGGCGACCATGTTTCAGTCAGGGTGCTCATCCCTTACAACACCGAAGTGCATTCCTGGCAGCCGTCCGTCTCCGACATGATCGCACTGACAAATGCCGAATTGATAGTCCTGAACGGGGCGGGGCTCGAGCCATGGTTCAATGAGAAAGTCCTGCCCTCGCTTAACCTGTCACGGACGGTGGTCTTGGACACGACCGAGGGCTTGGAGCTCCTTGCCCTGGGCGAGGGCGAGCCTGAAGCCTATGAGCACGATCATGGAGGGGAGTATGACCCCCACACCTGGATCTCGCCATACATGGCTGGGAAGCAGGCAGAGAGGATATACTCAGCACTGGTGGAGGTCGACCCGAGTCATTCAGAGTATTACAAAGCAAGATGGGACACCCTCAAGGCAAAGCTAGATTCGCTGGATACAAGGTACCAGCAGGAGCTTGCGAACAAGTCTCGGAGCGAAATAATCGTATCCCACGGCGCCTACGGGTACCTCTGCAGCAGATACGGATTCGAGCAGCGCAGCGTGATAGGCCTCACAGCCGACAAGCAGCCAAGCGTCCAGGAGCTGCGTGCGCTTGTCGACTTTATGGTCGAGCACAACATCTCGGTCCTTTACGTAGACCCTGCATACTCGCCATCGTACATTAATACGCTGAAGGGTGAGCTCGAGAGCCAAACGGGGATGGCGGTGAAGATCCTGAAGCTCTACCTGGCGCTCGGTCCGGTCGACGGGAAGGATTACCTAGATCAGCTCGCCTCGAACCTCGAAAACCTGAAGTCTGGGCTTTTAGCCGGATGATTTTTTGATCCGGTGTAGCTGTGTGAGAACATGACCAAAATTCAATGATGCCTGCCAAATAATCTTTTTTAGCCGAATTCATCAGTTAAGAGCAGGGGGAATGGTGGAAGACAATGGAGCGGGGAGCCGTCATCGAAGTCAAGGACCTTGATGTGATGCGTTCTGGCGCGCTGGTCATCCAGGGCGCGAGCTTTGAGATCGACAAAGGGGACTATGTTGGCATAGTCGGGCCGAACGGAGGCGGGAAGACGACCTTGCTGCTCGCCGTTCTGGGCATCATCCCGCGGCAGAGGGGCACAGTTAAGATCTTCGGCAAAGACCTCGAGAGGTTCTCAGACTGGGGGAAGATTGCTTACGTTTCGCAGGACGCAATCAACTTCGATTCCGACTTCCCGCTCACGGTGAGGGAGCTCGTTTCCCTCGGCCGGCTAGGTCCGAGGAGCATCGGCAGGCCCCTCAAGAGGGCTGACTGGAGTAGGGTCGACGAGGCTCTTGAATTCATGGGGATCTCCGACCTTGCGGGGAAGAGGATAGGGGAGCTCTCGGGCGGTCAGAAGCAGCGCATGTTCGTCGCGATGGCGCTGGTCAGGGATCCCGATGTTATAATCCTTGACGAGCCGGTGGCTGGGATCGACGCCGTCACCCAGGAGAAGTTCTACCAGAAGATGAGCGACCTCAACCAGAGGAAGGGCATCACGATCCTGATGGTGTCGCACGACCTCACCGCAGTCTTCTGCAGGATGTCGAAGCTCATCTGCGTCAACAGGGAGGTCAACGTGGCAGAGATCACGCCTGATGTGGATCCGAACGAGATACTCCGGAAGGCCTATGGCGAGCACTTCCACTTCGTCTTCCACAGGCACGAATGCAAGGGGGAGTTCAGGAATGATTAGCCCTGCCTTCTCATTCTTCGACCTGCTCGGCTACCAGTTCTTCCAGTACGCTTTGATTGGCGGAAGCCTGGCGGCATTTGCCTGCGGGTGGATCGGCCTCTTCCTTGTGCTTAGGAGGGAAGCAATGATAGTCGACGGGGTAGCGCACACCGCATTCGGCGGGATAGCCATTGGGATTTTCCTGGGCATCGACCCGATCCTCTCTGCGCTGGTCGTCTCGATCCTCGCGGTCCTGGGCATCAGCTACATGAGGGGGAAAGGGTTGGCGCATTCCGACTCTGCGACGGCTGTAATGCTCGCCCTAGGCTTCTCGACAGGTCTGATAGTGGTAAGCCTGGCAGGCGGCTTCAGCGTCGACCTCTTCACATACCTGTTCGGGTCCATCCTCACCATCAGCCAGCAGGACTTGCTGCTCGTCACGGCTCTGGGGTTGGTGGTATTGGCATTCCTCACGCTCTTCTACAAGGAGATCTTGGCCATAACTTTCGATGCCGAGTCAGCGAGGATGATGGGGATCCCGGTCCGCACGATATCCCTGATATTCAACCTCATAGTCGCATTGACGATCATACTCTCCATAAGGATAATCGGGATCATATTGGTGGTCGCGCTGATCGTGCTCCCAGCACTCGCAGCCCTCCAGCTGCGCCTCTCCTTCAGGAGGACTGTGGTCTCGACCGTGCTCATTGGGGTCCTCAGCACTGTCCTGGGCGTGATCGTCTCCGCGTTCTACAATGTGGCCACCAGCGGCATCATCGTCTTCACAATGGTGGCGGTTTACCTGATCGTCGCAGCCTACGCGCGGCTTGGGTGACCCTTTCCGTGCCAGGGGCGGCAACCCGTTCGGAGATGGGTCCTTCCGGTGCCGTGGCATAATTATATACCTGCGCCCCGATAAGAAAGGTGGAAATGCGTCCTTGCCGCCATCCAGGGCTCGCTCAAAAAAGGAAAAGCGAGTGGTGCACCCTGCTCTGGCGCGGAAATGGATTTGAATAATGGATGGAATATTATCGAAATGGATGGTATGAAAATTGGTGATCGTGAGCATCTCTCTCCCCGAGGATCTCCTCTCTGAGCTCGACAATGTGCTCGGGAAGGAGTGGTACGCCAGCAGATCGGAAGTCATCAGGCATGCAGTACGGAAGTATATCACCGAGTACAGGTCGCTGGAAAAGATCGAGGGCGAAGTGATGGCCACTATAACTGTCCTATACGACAAGAGGGAGAAGGGCGAGGCACAGCTCCGCCTGCAGCATGAGTTTGGGGACATCATCTCCACATTCCTGCATTCGCATATGGACGAGACCACCTGCCTTGAGGTGATGGTCGTGAAGGGGCAGTCAAGGCGCCTGAAGGAGCTGATAGACGGGATGAAGGCGAACCGCGAGATCAGGCAGATCAGCTTCGCCCTTATGGGGATCGAATAGCCGAACCCTGAGCAAAAGGGCTGAGGCTGCAAGAGACAGTCGAGAGCCTCTGATTTGGGCGCTGTCGTAGCGTATATTTGCCCTTTTAAGGCATTTTACCCAAAATCTATAATTATAAATAATAATAATTCTACGAAATTCTTATATACTTAGTCAAGGAAGTAATTTGCCTATGCCAAAAACAATGTACGTTCAGTTAAATGACATCACGGCACAGTGCAAGCAGAAGAACTCGGAGACTAGGGCAACGAGAGATCGCTAGGCCTCTCGGGGAGGTCACATTTTTGGACAGGATCCTCAGCGTACTCCCCACTTCGAAGACCGCACACCCTGACGTCAACGTGATGAATGAGATACGCAGGCAGAGCCTTGAAGATCCAGAGACCTTCTGGCACAGGTTTGCCGACGAGCTCTTCTGGTACGAGAAGAACGGGCCCGTCCTCCAGCCCATCGAAGTCCCCCCTTACGCGCGGTGGTTCCCGCTCTGGAAGACGAATATCTCCTACAATGCTCTTGACCGCCATGTGAACAGCTGGAGGAAGAACAAGGTCGCCATCTACTGGGAATCAGAGGAAGGCGAGAGGAGGGCCCTCACCTACTACGATCTCTACAAGGAGGTAAACAGGTTCGCCTCCGTCCTGAAGTCGCTCGGCATCTCCAAAGGAGACCGGGTCACGGTCTACATGCCGATGATCCCTGAGCTGGTGGCGTGCCTGCTTGCGTGCACAAGGATAGGCGCGATACACTCAGTGATTTTTGCCGGCTTCACCTCACAGGCCATCGCCGACAGGGTGAACGACTCGCAGAGCAAGATGGTGATCACTTCGGATGTGTCATGCAGGCGCGGCAGGGCGATCCCTATCAAGGCGATAGTGGACGAGGCCCTGAAGCATACGAGCACGGTCGAGAAGGTCTTGGTCGTCCGGAGGGGAGAAGGCGACGTTGCGATGGTCGAGGACAGGGATGTCTGGTACCACGAAATCGCAGAGCAGGCGAGCAGGTATGTGGAGCCCGAGCGGCTGGAGGGGACCTTCCCGAGCTTCATACTATACACGTCAGGGACCACCGGGAAGCCTAAGGGGGCGACACATGGCACCGCAGGTTACATGGTCTGGACTCACTTCACGCAGAAGCTCGTCTTTGATGTAGACGACAGGGACATCTACTGGTGCACCGCGGACATAGGGTGGATAACCGGGCATACCTATGTCGTCTACGGGCCGCTCATAAGCGGTGCGACCTCGCTCATCTACGATGGGGCGCCTGACTACCCGATGCCGGACAGGTGGTGGGAACTCATCGAGAGGTACGGGGTCACGATATTCTATACCTCCCCCACTTCGATAAGAATGCACATGAAATACGGTGAGGAGTGGGTCAAGCGCCACGACCTCTCGAGCATCAGGATACTCGGGAGCGTGGGGGAGCCGATTAACCCTGAGGCCTGGAACTGGTACTACACCAACGTAGGCAGACAGCGGGCGCCGATTGTAGATACTTGGTGGCAGACCGAGACTGGCGGTATCATGATAGCGCCGCAGCCGGGGCTCGCCCCCATCCCGCTGAAGCCCGGATCCGCCACGCTCCCCCTGCCGGGCGTGGACGCCGAGGTCTTCACCGAGGACGGCAGGATCGCAGGCCCGAACGAGAAGGGGCTATTGGTGATACGGAAGCCTTGGCCAGGGCAGTTCATGACCCTCTGGGGGGACCCTGAGCGGTTCAGGAGCATATATTTCACCAGGTTCGCCGGGTGCTATTACCCGGGGGACTTTGCCATGAAGGACGAGGACGGGTACTTCTGGCTACTCGGTAGGGCGGACGAGGTCCTAAAGGTGGCGGGGCACCGGATAGGAACCATTGAGCTGGAGGACGCCCTAATATCGCACCCGGCTGTGGCTGAGTCGGCTGTCGTCGGCAAGTCTGATCCGATAAAGATGCAGGTGCCGGTCGCGTTTGTCGTGCTGCGCCCAGGGCACGTACCGTCGCCGCAGCTGAGGATCGAGCTGATAAACCACATAAGGAACACGATAGGACCTATAGCCGCACCCGGGGCGGTCTACTTCGTTGACAAGCTCCCGAAGACGAGGAGCGGGAAGATAATGCGGAGGGTAATCGCAGCCGTTGTTGAGGAGCGCCAGCTGGGTGACATCACTACGCTCGAGGACGAGGCGAGCGTGGACGAGGTGAAGCGCGCATACGAGGAGCTGAAGGCAGAGCTCCTCACCATGAAGGGATAGCGCTCAGCCAATTTTTGGCAGGTGGTTCGCCTGGTTCTATACGATCTCATAATTGTCGGTGGGGGGCCCGCCGGCCTCGCTGCGGCAGTCTACGCGAGGAAGCGGCTCCTCAATACCCTCGTGCTCACGCTGGACATCGGCGGGCAGGTCCTACAGACCGAGAAGATCGACAACTACCCTGGATACTTGGAGAAGAGCGGGATGGGGCTGGCCGCCGCCTTCGAAGCCCAGGCCAAGGAGTACGGGGCAGAGTTCATCCTTGCCGAGGCGACGAGGATAGAAAAAGAGGGCGATGCCTTCAAGGTCCATACTTCAGCGGGCGACTTCGAGTCGAAGGCTGTCATCGTGACTGGGGGGCGACAACCCCGCCGCCTCTGCGTCCCGGGAGAGGACCGGTTCTTTGGCAGGGGGGTAAACCTCTCGCTGAGGTGCAATGCTGACAGGATAAAAGGCAAGGTTGTAGCAGTTGTGGGCGGTGGCAACACTGCGCTCCAGCGCTCTGAGCTCCTCTCTGGGTTCGCCGCGAGGGTCTACCTCATACACCGCAGGGACTGCTTCAGGGGCGACGAGCTGACACTCGTGCGCCTGAGGTCTATCCCCAACGTGGAATTCTTGCTTAACACGGTGATAACCGAGATGAGGGGCGGAGACGCCCTCGAGTCTGTGATGTTGAAAAACACTGCTACTGGAGAGGAGAGGGAGCTGAGGGTCGACGAGGTCTTCTTGGACATAGGCAGGGACATAAAGCTTGACTACGTCAAGCATCTTGTCGCGACAGACGCTGCTGGAAAGATAATCACAGACAAGTCCGGGCGGACTAGCTGCGAGGGTCTCTTCGCCGCGGGCGACGTCACCGACACCCCGTATGCGCAGGTGATAATCGCGGCAGGGCAGGGTGCTACGGCAGCCCTTACGGCATACAGCTACATAAAAAAGAGGCCGGGTGAGATCTGCTACTGATGCCGAAGCCGAGACCGACGCCATCGCCGATGCCTGCCTGAATCCTGCGTTTCCGTGCATGCGGCCCCTGCCAAGCATCGATTCGGGATTTTGTAGATTTTACTTCGCTTTTCGGCTTTATTGCACAGTTATATAAGATATATATGCTACTTCAGCATCCCATTTATTGGTCGGGAAAGCCATGTTCTTGGATCTTGCCGGCCCTGCAGGGGTATTTGCGCTGGCGCTGCTGGCGACCGCCCTCATTTACTTGTGCGGGCGGTCCGGGGGGAAACACGCTGGCGAAAGGGGCGAAACGGGCGCCAAGCTCCAGCCATACGCGTGCGGAGAGGAGCTCCCGCCTGAGCAGGTCCCCGTTAGCATCCACATGTTTGATTTTGCTGCATTCTTCCTGATATTCGACGTCATTTCAATCGTCCTGATCTTCTCCTTCTCTGCATCCAATGTCCTCCTCCCAATTGCCTACATCGCTCTCTCGGGGTTGGCTCTGCATGCCATAATTACGTACAGGAGGCGCTGATGTGGGCATAATCGACTGGGCGTTCAGGAAGAGCCCTTGGATCCTGCACTTCAACACCGGATCGTGCAACGGCTGCGACATCGAGATATTCGCGACCCTGACGCCGAAATATGACGTCGAGCGCCTCGGTGCATTGCTCAAGGGCAGCCCGAGGCATGCTGATATCCTTGTTGTGAGCGGGCCGGTAACCAGGCAGGCGAGCGGAAGGATACTCAGGATATACGAGCAGATGCCTGATCCGAAGAAGGTGGTTGCAGTCGGCACCTGCTGCATAAGCGGAGGGGTCTTCTCGAATGGAGGCAAGGGGCCTTGCTACAACGTCTATCCGGGGCTCGATTCGCTAGTGCCGGTCGATGCTTATGTCCCTGGGTGCCCGCCGAAGCCCGAGGCGATACTCGACGGCATATCCAAGGTCGCAAAGAAGGCAGGGGTTGGTTGCAAATGAACGCGGAAGAAGCCATTCGGGCCCTGACTGGCGCGGAAGGCGTCCAGGAGATTAAGGCGCTGTCGGAGAGGCGCATCCTCGTGGCCTGCTCAAGGGATGCCTACAGGGGTGTCGTAGGGCGACTAGCCGGGTTGGGTTTCAACCATGTGGTCGCGATGACCGGGGTGGACATGAAGGAGGGGATCGACCTCCTGCTCCATCTGGGATCCTCGCTGATGGTAACCGTCAGGGTGAGGTTGGACCAGTCCAGACCGAAGATATCCTCGGTCTCTGACATTCTGCCTGGGGCAGAGATGAGGGAGAGGGAGGTCCGGGACCTGCTCGGGGTCGAGTTCGAGGGCCATCCGTCGCCTTCAAGGTTCATGGTCTCTGAGGACTGGCCTGCTGGGGTTTACCCGCTCAGGAAGGCTTTCACCCCTGCCACTGCCGCTCCGGAGACAAGGAGGTCTGGTCCGGGATGAGCTCTAGCTACGAGAGGATATTCGACATACCGATAGGCCCCCAGCACCCCGCGCTGAAGGAGCCTGCTATGCTGAAGCTGAAGGTCGATGGGGAGCACGTGGTGGGCGTCGACCTGGACGTGAGCTACAACCACCGCGGCATCGAGAAGGCTGCAGAGTACAGGACCTACATACAGAACCTGTACTTGATCGAGAGGATCTGCGGGATCTGCAATGTGGCGCAGACCCTCACCTATTGCCTCGCTGTGGAGTCGCTGCACGGCAAGGAGATACCCGCCAGGGCCAGGTTCCTGAGGATCGTGGCCGAAGAGATCTCTAGGATAAACAGCCACCTCCTTTGGCTTGGCGTTGCCGCCCACGAGATAGGGTTCGACACGTTCTTCATGCACATCTGGCTCGACCGGGAGATCACGCTGGGTCTGATGGAAGCGCTCTCCGGGAACAGGATCACCTCATCGTACAATGTGATCGGCGGTGTGAGGCGTGACGTGACCGAGGATCTCCTCTCTAGGATAAGGAAGGGGCTCGACGATCTCGAGCCTAGGGTGAAGAGGTACAGGGAGATCGCGATCAATGACAGGTCGATCCTGAAGAGGACCCAGGGGGTCGGGATCCTGAGCCCTGCGGACGCAGCGGCGACATCCGCAGTCGGTCCAACGCTCAGGGCCTCTGGGATCAAGTCCGATGTCAGGGCAGATGACCCGTACTCTTCCCACGACCAGGTCCCGTTCAACGTAATCACATCAGACGGCTGCGACGCCCATGCCAGGATAATCGTCAGGCTAGACGAGATACTCGAGTCGATCCAAATCTGCAGGCACTGCATCTCCAAGCTGCCCGCTGGGCCGATACTCCAGAGGCTCCCGAGGCGTGCCCCCCAGGGCGAGGCGATGTCCAGGGTCGAGGCCCCGAGGGGGGAGCTCTTCCACTACATATGCTCGGACGGATCAGACAAGCCGTACCGGTGCAAGGTGAGCACACCGACGCTGGCCAACCTCCCTGCGCTGGTCAGGATGCTCACTTCAAAGGGAAGGTATGTGGTGAACATAGCCGACGTGCCGGTGATACTCGCTTCAATAGACCCATGCTTCAGCTGCGCCGCGCGCGTCGAGCGTACCGGGGGCGTCTAGGCTTGTGGTCAGCGATCCTGCCGATCCTCCAGACGATCGTCTTCCCTGGCTTCCTGTTCCTGATAGCGGTCTCATTCCTCTATGAATGGCTGGACCGCAAGATCTACGCCTGGATGCAATTCCGCGCTGGCCCCGTCCTTGCTGGGCCGGTGGGCATCCTGCAGCCTCTAGCCGACTTCGTCAAGCTCATGGGCAAGGAGGACATCACCCCGGCGTACGCAGATCGCCGGATATTCGGCGCCGTGCCGATCATGATGGTCGCCCTCATCTTCACATTCTGGGCGGTCGTACCCGTGACCGGATCAGCTGGGCTAGTCAGCTTCAGGGGCGATGTTGTGTTTGCCCTGGTTTCGATGACGTTCTTCTGCATGCTGGTATTCCTCGGCGGCTTCTCCTCCGCTGACCGGTTCTCGCTTCTTGGAGCAGAGAGGGCCGTACTCCAGCTGCTCGGGTTTGAGATACCGCTCATGCTCTCGCTTACCGGGGTCTGCATACACACAGGGTCTCTCTCCCTGTCAGGGATCGTGTCCTGGCAGGCGGAAAACGGGTGGACCTTGCTGGGGCCGCAGGCGATAGGATTCATCATATTCCTGGTAGCCGCCCAGGCTGAGCTCGAGAGGATACCCTTCGACATACCTGAGGCCGAGCAGGAGATAGTCGCAGGGTGGCTCACAGAGTACTCGGGTAGGAAGCTCGCCCTCATCAGGCTTGCGAAGGACATGGAGCTGGTCTTCGTCTCCGGCTTAGCCGTAGCCCTCTTCCTCGGGGGGCCGGTTGGGCCTTCACCCGCGGGCCTGGAGTGGCTGGTTTACCCTGCGTACTTCTTGATCAAATTGGCCCTTGTCGTGGCGATTCTCGCTTTCATCAGGGGCCTCTTTGCGAGGGCCAGGATCGACCAGATGGTCTCTTTCGGGTTGCGCTACTTGGTCCCCATCTCGCTCGCGCAGGTCGCGGCTACCATACTTTGGAGGTTGGCCTGATGTCAGTCCTCCGCGACATAATGGAGAGGAAAGCCAAGCGAGAGCGGGTACGCAGGCATTCTCTCACTGGGGAAGAAAAGGTCGAGGCTGACCCGTCATTCCGCGGCCGGGTGGGGCTCAAGAGGGAGCTTTGCATCGGCTGCTCGCTCTGCGAGAAGGACTGCCCCTCGGCTGCAATCCAGATCGTCCAGGACGAGAAGGGGAAGCGCCCCGTCTTCTTCCTCGACAGGTGCATGTTCTGCGGGCAGTGCAAAGAGAGCTGCCCGACGAAGGCTATATACATGAGCAGCGAGCTTCAGCTACCCGTGTTCGACAGGAAGGCGCTGGAGGTCAGGTGATCGATGATAGACTTGGTTGTGGCTGCAATGATCGTTGCATTCGCGCTTGTAGCCGTCCACGTCTCGGACCTTGTGAGGATGGCAATAGCCTTCTCTGCAATGAGCCTGCTTATCGCTGTATCATTCTACCTTCTTGGATCCGCATACGCCTCGGCCTACCAGATCGCCATAAACGCCGGGGCGGTGACGATCCTCTTCCTGGCAATGATCCATGTGATGAAGAGGAGGAGGCTCGACTGATGGCTGGGGACGGGCAGGCAGGGGAGGTGGAACGGGCGGGGGAGGCGGGCCGCGGCAGCCGGGACGATGATGCCGGTATGGTCGCCCGCGGCTGGATAAGGTGGGCCGGCATGCTGGCGGCTGTCGCGGCGATGGCGCTCCTAGCCATAGCATTCAGCCAGTCCTTCTCCCTATCCGCGCCGTGGCAATCAGCCGCACCATTCGACGACGACCCGGGCTTCCTCTGGGACTTCCGGGGGATCGATATGATGGCGCAGGGCGTGATCATCGTGGCTGCTGCCGTCGCGGTGACCTCCTTGCTGAGGGAGTACAGCGTGGTGGGAGAGGATGAGTGAGGCATTCAGTGCTGCTGCACTGGCCCTCTTCTTCATAGGGCTCTACTGCATCGTGACTAGGCGGAACATGATAAAGACCGTCCTTGGGATCGAGATAATGACCTCCGCAGTGGACCTCAACTTCATGTCGTATGCATCCTCAGGGGGCGCATCCGACCCGCTGGGCACGAGCATCGTGATAGTCTCGATTTCGGTTGGGGCAGCCATAGCCGCGCTCGCCCTCTCGATGGTGATCGCGGTCTACCGCAAGACCGGGAGCGTGGATGTCAGGGAGCTGAGGAGGCTGAAGTGGTGATCGACCTTCCCGTTTACCTCCCGTTGCTGCCCCCTCTGGCAGGCGCCGTGATCCTGACTGCCACATCTTCCCTTTACAGGAGGAGATTGTATGGCGCCGCGAGGTGGCTTGTCTCGCTGGCTTCGCTCTTGGCTTCGCTGACTTTCCTGGTATTGATGGTCCCTTCGGTGCCTGCGTCTTACCAGCTTGAGGTTTACGGCCCGCCAGCCGGATCCTGCCTGCGCCTCGACGCCCTGTCGGCCTTCCTCTGCCTCACTGCGGTCGCGGTCACCTCTCTCTCGGTCGCCTTCTCCTACAGGTACATGGAGCACGACCGCGGGAAGAACAGGTACTACTCCCTGATGCTCCTTCTCACCGCAGGGCTGCTCGGCGTCTTCGTCTCGGGAGACCTCTTCACCCTCTTCGTCTTCTGGGAGCTCATGTGCATCTCGTCTTATGCGCTCGTCGCATTCAGGAAGCACGAATGGGAGCCGCTTGAGGCCGGCTTCAAGTACCTGGTGATGAGCACCGTCGGGTCGCTGGTGGCGCTCTACGGGATCTCGCTCATCTACGGGATCGCCGGGACGCTCGAGATATCCGGGATAGCGGAGACTCTATCGGGCGCAGGGATCGTCGGGTACTTCCCGCTCGCAATGATCGTCACAGGGTTCGGGGTGACGGCTGCAATAGTCCCGTTCCACACATGGCTCCCAGACGCCCACCCAGCAGCCCCGAGCCCGGTCAGCGCAGTCCTCTCTGGGCTGGTGATCAAGGGCGGCATATACGCCATATTCAGGGTTCTCTTCACCGGGTTTGCATCGTATGGATTCGCAGTCCCGCTGATTATCTTGGGGGCTGCCACGATGACCATCGGTAACCTGATGGTATTCGCGCAGCAGGACATAAAGCGCTTCTTCGCCTACAGCAGCGTCGCCAACATGGGCCTGATCTTGATGGCAGGCGGCGCGGCTTCGCGGATAGCAGGGGCACACCCTGCCGATGCTGGGCTTGCGTACATCGCGATGGCTGGGGCGATCTTCCACATCCTCAACCACGCGCTTGGCAAGTCGCTCCTATTCCTCTCGTCTGGATCGATGATCCACTCGGCCGGGACCAGGTCGATCCAGTCCCTCGAGGGGATCGCGAGGAGGATGCCATGGTCCGGTGGCGCGATGGCGATAGGGCTCCTCAGCCTCGCAGGGATCCCCCCATTGGGCGGTTTCTGGAGCAAGCTGATGGTTCTTGCGCCGCTGGCCGCGCTCCTTCCGGCTGGCGACCCTGCCCTCGCTGCAGCCTTTGCCGTGGTGCTTGCGAACAGCCTGATCGCAGCCGGCTACTACACCTGGCTTGCCCAGCGGATCGCATTCAAGCCCGCAGCCGTCCCGGAGAGCGTTGGGGAGCCCCCTGCCTCGATGGTGGTTCCGGTTGTGATCCTTTCGATCATGTGCATAGGCGTGACCTTCGCCCTGCCGTGGCTCATTCCGGTGTTCGAGGCGATCTCCAGATCCCTGATGGGGGTGCGGTGAGGTGGCAGTGTTCTCAGGTGACTGGATAGGGTTGGCGCCTGCATGGCTCTGCTGGCTGGTGCCTTTTGCTGGGGCCCTGATCGTGCTGGCATTGGGCAAGATCAGCAGGAAGGCGATGGAGTCCATCGGGGCAGCGTCTGTGGCGGCGTCCGCCGCGCTCGCCCTGGTAATGGCGACCTGGATACCCGGGGCTGACTTCCCGATCAGGCTCACGGCCCCCTGGGTGGAGCTCGCTGGCTCTTCTGGGGATCTGCCGTTTCCCGCAATAGCCTTCGGGATCCTTGTGGACCCGGTAAGCATAATCCTCGCCAACGTCGTAGCCGCGGTCGGTGCGCTGATCATGGTTTATTCGATCAGGTACATGGGGGAGGAGCCCAGCACCACTCGGTTCTGGTTCCTGATGGACGCATTCGTCGGCAGCATGCTCTTCCTCGTGATGTCCGACAACCTGGTCCAGATGCTCTTCGGATGGGAGGGCGTCGGCCTCTGCTCCTATGCCCTGATCGGCTACTGGTACAGGGACTCGAAGGACCAGAAGAGCTGGCTGACGACGTGGGTCGGCGAGGGCAACGAGTCATACCCGCCTTCGCACGCCGGGATGAAGGCTTTCATGATGACCAGGTTCGGCGACGTGCTCATGATTGCGGGGGTGATCCTCCTCGCCCTCTCCACCGGGTCCTTCTCCTTCCTGGAGATCGCCGGGCGAGTGGGATCGGGCGGCTCCCATCCCCTCCTGCTCCCTGCCTCGGTCCTGATCCTGTTCGGCGCGATAGGCAAGTCCGCCCAGCTTCCGCTGATGGAGTGGCTCCCTGACGCGATGACCGGGCCCGCGCCAGTCAGCGCGCTGATACATGCGGCGACGATGGTCAAGGCAGGGGTCTATCTCGTTGCCCGCGTCTTCCCGATATTCTACATAGCCGCGGCTGCAGACCCCGGTCTGATCCGCTTCTTCGAGATCGCCGCATGGGTCGGGGCAGCCACCGCTTTCGTCTCAGCCACACAGGCAGCCGTCTCGACCGAGCTGAAGAAGGTGCTCGCGTACTCCACCGTGAGCCAGATAGGGTACATGATGCTTGCGATGGGGGTTGCAGGCACAATGGCTGAGTTCTACATCGGGTACGCTGGAGGGATATTCCACCTGATGAGCCATGCAGTCTTCAAGGCCGCGCTCTTCCTTGCGGCCGGCGCTGTCATTCACGCCACCGGGTCCCGCTTCATGCATCACATGGGCGGGCTGAGGAAAAGGATGCCTCTCACGTTCTTGGGGGTCCTCATCCCCTCGCTCTCGCTCATGGGTGTCCCAATTCTGTTCAGCGGTTTCTGGAGCAAGGACATGATCCTCGAGGCCGTCCTCGAGTCGGGCAACCTCCCCCTGCTCGCGGTCTCGCTCGCGACTGTCTCGATCACATGCTTCTACACGGTCAGGATGGTCGGGAAGGTCTTCTTCGGATCCCCATCTGCGCCTGCAGCTGCAGCGGTCAACGGCGGGGGTGCGGATGGGCACCACGCGGGCGACCCCTCGCCGCTGATGTCCTTGCCCGTCCTTGCCCTCTCGGCTGCTACCATTGCCATGGGCGCCCTGGGCGTGTACGAGCGGGAATGGCTTGCAAGGCTGCTCGGCGGATACATCGGGTCCCTGGTTGGGGTGCATGGCGAGATCCACCTCGGGGATCCCGCAGCCCAGATCATGGTCTCAGGCGCCTCCCTCGCCTTCATAGTGATCGGGGCCGTCCCAGCGTACCTGATCTACGTGAGGGGCATGCGGATCCCCACCTGGCGCCCCCTGAGGAGCATCGGCTCCTTCTTCGCGAACAGGTGGTACATCAACAGGGCCTACTATGCGCTATTCGTCTACCCTGTGTTCAGGCTGGGGGGCTGGATTGCGGACCGGGTCGAGGAGGGCGCCTTACGGTCAGCAGAGCGATCAGCCCAGTCCTCGCTGCTGTGGATCGTCGGGAGGCTCAAGAAGACACACACCGGGGGGCTCAATGAGAACCTGATAGCAGCCCTCGCCGGGATGATCCTTCTCGTGGCAATGCTCCTTTTGGTGGTGGTGCCGTGATGGAACTCCAGAGCAACCCCGCTGTACTTTACTTGATTGTAGCCCTCTTGGCGTCCTCGCCGATCGCATTAATGCTGGAGAGGCTGGGGAGGCGCGCCCCAGCGATCTTCTCTGGCGCATTCCTGACCGTTTCCGGGCTGGTCTTGGCCCTGTCAGGCGCCCTCGGGGGGAGCTTCTTCGTGATCGCCGATCTGCCGTTCCTGGGAAGGATCGCCCTCTTCGCAGACGGGCTTTCCTCCCCGATCCTGGCCGCGCTCCTCGCGGTAGCCGGGCTCGTCTCATTTTCCGGCTGTTTGGGAGAGGCAAAGCCGCAGCGCGGGTTCCAGGCGCTCTTCCTCCTCTATGTCGCGGGCGTTGCGGGCCTCTTCCTCTCGGCAAACCTTGTGCTGGTCTTCGCCTTCCTCGAGCTGACGCTCATCGCCTCCTGGCTCGCGATCGGGTGGTGGGGCGGTCCAGGCAGGGGCAGGGCATCGATCAAGTACTTCATCTACACCGAGCTCGGGGCGCTGATGCTTCTCGCCGGGATCCTGATGCTGTGGGGGTCGACCGGGACACTCGACGCCCTTTCCGCCCCCTCCAGCACGCCAGCCTCGCCTGGAGCGATGCTCGGGATTGCATTCATAATCGCCGGCGTCTTCGTCAAGAGCGCCGTATTCCCGGCGCACGGGTGGCTCCCTGACGCCTATTCCGAGTCCCCGCCGAGGCTCGCGGCCGCCCTCTCGTTTTCCACCATAGCGGTAGGCGCATACCTGCTGCTAAGGATCTTCGGATCCTTCATGCCCGGCGCGCTTTCGGATCCACGCGTCTCAGGGGCGCTGGCTGCTTTCGGTCTCTTCAACATCATCTACGGGGGGATCGCAGCGATCAGGCAGAGGGATCTCCGGAGGGTGCTCTCCTACTCGAGCATCAGCCAGGCAGGGTACGTCCTCATCGGCGTGGCTTCGGCTACATATGTGGGGTTCCTCGGCGTCCTGATCTGGGCGGTCGCGCACGGGTTCGGGAAGTCCGCGCTGTTCCTCATCTCTGGGGAGTACCGGGGCTCCCTCGGGACGGACTCGCTTGATGACCTGGGAGGGCTCGCTGGCAAGATGCCCATCACCTCCTCATCGCTCCTCCTGTCCTTCCTGAGCCTTGCGGGCATCCCGCCGACGCTTGGTTTCTGGGGGGAGTTCTTCATACTCTTCGGGTTCGCCTCCTCCCTCCTCTCAGCCGGGATCGATCCATTCAGGCTGGGGGTGCTCGTGCTGGCAGCAGCGTCCACCCTGGTCTCGGCAGCCTACGGGCTCTGGACCGCGAGGCGTATACTGTACGGGGAGGAAACCCCTGCGTCCGCGGGCGCCCGGGATCGGATCTCTTTCGCTTTGCCGGTGATCGCGATGGTCTTGGCGCTCGTCGCCCTCGGCATAATGCCGTTCCTGATCACTGGCGCATTCTGGATCTACCCTGGCTGACCAGGGCTTTTAGAGCGGAAGAATAAAACGGGAAGGCTTGCACTGGATCAGCTGTTGGAAGCGATCTTTTTCCTTTTCTTCTCTTTCCATTCCAAAAATATTGCAGCAGCTATTAGTCCAATTCATGGATTGCCACATTGCCACAGCTTGAATCCCAAGCCCGACCAGATCGCTGAGGCGGCTTTCTTTGGGCTGCTGCGCGCCCAGGCAACCTTCCGCAATTATTCCAAAACCATTATAAAATGGAATATGTGTGTGGAAAATTATGGGAGAGATTGTCGAAATAGACGGGCAAGGCAGGATATACCTCCCATCTGAGGTAAGGGGGAGGCTACGGTACAGAAAATTCAGAATACATGTGGACAATGAGAATATCGTCCTCTCTCCAATAAAGCCAGCAGTCAAGAAGTACTATGGGGTCGCGGGTAGGCCGATCTATAGGACCCCTGAAGAAATCGATGAGGCATTGAAGCATGGCACAGAGAAGATCCTCAGAGAAGATTTGCATTGATGTGGACGCGCTGTACTATTTCCTTACCGCCCACGACGAGTTCAGCCTCAAGGCCAAGCAGCACATCGAAGACCGTTCTGGAGCGCTTGCAACCTCCCTCTTCTCCGTCTGGCTGCTGCACGTCTTGACAAACCTGGAGAATGTCTGTGAAATGCTAGATGAGCTTGAAGTCGACCTCCTGCCTCTGACCAAAGAAACTTTCGCCTTGGCCAAAGTATTGGATAAGCCGAGAGACTACGAGGACAGGGTGCACATCTCCACAATGCTGCAGCACGGAATAAACACCGTAATTTCAAATGACAGAGACTTTGATGGCATACCCGAAGTGAAACGGATCTTCTAGCGAATACGCAGCCAGACCCTGCAAGATTTCACGTTTTACGTTTTCCGGTGCCGCCCCCCGCGGGCGCGTAAATCGAACGGGAAGGTTTTAATGGGCAATGGGGGGATGGGGGTAGCCCTTTGCAGATCGCTCCTGCTCCGCCCCCGATTCGTGCAGTCGCAGGGCGCCGCCTACTCCCCCTTCAGCGCATTGAACCACTTCTTGCTCCTGAGCCTGCTGGCAAGGAGGGGTATGCAGTCCTTCCTGCCGTATATCGTGTAGGTCAGCGCCATCCTCCCAGACTCCTTGTCCTCCTCTATGCCCTCGAACCTGAAGTTCTTGGCACACGCGGCTATCTCCCCCTCGACCTCGCAGGGGTCGACTATCTCGCTCGTGTAGACGGTGACCTTCTCCTGGGTGCCTATCCCCTTCCTGTCGAGCGCCTTGTCGAGGGCGAGCGAGGCTAGCACGAGGGCATAGAGCGTCCCGGCCACCGCGTACTCCCCCAGCGCCATGATAACGCCGAAGCATGCGAAGAACCATATGCTTGCAGCCGTGGTGAACCCGAATACCTTGTTCGAGGTCTTTATCAGCGCGCCCGCGCCGAGGAAGCCTGTCGCGGTCACTATAGCGGCCAGGAGCGGCACCGCGCCTTCCTGCACCTCCTCCAGCGCGACTATCGAGAGCCCGCAAGCCGCCATCGCCACGAAGACGTAGATCCCGAACCCGGCGGGCTTGAACGAGCGCTGCCTCTGTATGCCGAATATGAGTGCGAGGATGAATGTCGTTACCACTTTGGCTACTATGCTGAAAATTTCCATACGCATCACCCGCAAAGAGCATTCTGAAGCTCAGCGCCGGCTTTTAAGGCTATCGCTTCACGATCGGCGGGAGCGCCCGGAACCCTCGCCGGAAGCGGGTCTGGGCGGGACATCAAAAAGCCTATCTTGCTGATCCTTGCAAGTCATCACTGTGTTTGCTAATGAAGAAGAGCGCACTATACTTGCTCATCACTGTCTTCTTCTGGGGGACTTCTTTCATATTCGTGAAGATCGGCCTGGAGGAAGTTCCGCCTGTGACGCTGGCATTCCTGAGGTTCGCCATAGCGATCCCCCTGCTCTTCCTTTTGATGAGGCGCCCTCTGGGCCAGCCCCAAAGCATCGAAAAGAGGGAGTGGGGGTCGCTCCTCTTCCTTGGTCTGACTGGGGTAACGCTGTACCACCTCTTCCAGAACGTCGGGATGGGGTACACCAGCGCCTCCGAGTCCAGCGTCATAATCGCCTCGAACCCCGTCTTCATAGCGCTCTTCAGCCGGATCCTCCTTGGCGAGAGGCTCTCCAAGACCAAGGCATCGGGGATCCTCATCGCATTCACCGGGGTAGTCCTAGTGGTGCTCAGGGAAGGCGCCTCCTTCGGGAGCCCTTCGTTCCTCGGGGATCTGATCTGCCTCGGCTCGGTCTTCTCCTGGGTCGCCTACTCCCTGTACACGAAGAAGAGGCTCCTCAGGAGCAGCCCAATTGAGATCACCGCCTACTCCACGCTCTTCGGGATGATCTTCCTTGCCCCCATTGCCCTGGCGATCGAAGGGTTCGCAGTCCCCATCCTCCCCTCTTCCTGGCTTTCGCTGGTCATGCTCGGCGTCTTCTCCTCTGCAGTGGGGTATCTGCTCTGGAACAGGGCCCTCTCCGAGACAACAGCCTCAGAGGCCGGGTCATACCTCTTCCTGATCCCCGTGATAGCCTCGGCATTTGCATTCATATTCCTGGGCGAGCGCCTTGACGGATTATTCTTCATCGGGTCCGCCCTCGTGATAATGGGGCTGGTCCTCTCGACGAGATGATCCAACAAATTGGCATATGCGCCTGACTGACGTTGGAGGGTTTGTTGCAGAGCGATCGCCAACGCCCTCCTATTTGGCAATTAGCCGGAAGTAGCCGGAAGAAATGATCCAGATCCTGAGATCAAAAGGTCAGTTTCCTCGCCCTCAAATTGAAATGCCTCTTTCAGGCGGGCTAATCGGCGCATCTTGCCGGATGCCATGAACAATTATGCTCAGTTTCAGCTTGAACCTTGTTCCGACCCAATCGGCTGATTCCGTTCTTTGTTCTTTTTCATTCTACACTTTTTGGAATCTTTTCATTTCTTCATTGGGAATGGCTGAACTGCCCCCACCCAAAACCCTAAATCCCCCCTCCGCCGAGTATTTTTATAAGGTGCTGCAGATGCCCAGGCGGAAGCCGAGGAAGTCGCTGAAGAAGATAATCGACGAGGCTGAGGAGGAGGCGGAGAAGAGGGATCTCTCTTTGGGCCGCCCGCTGGTCGAGGAGATCGACGACCTCGTCTGGCACGAGGACGAGATCGTGATCTACTCCCCGACGATGATCGACCTCCCTGCCAAGGTGTACAGGATGATGGCAGGCGGGCTGAAGCGGCGCGGGTTCAAGGTCTACAGGCAGAAGGGAGTGGAGCTCAGGAACGACCGCCTGGTGAAGACTGACAGGTACATCGTCGAGGGCGAGGGGGCTGCGGAGGAGGCTGCGATCTGCGCGAGGCTCAACAACCTCTCGATCGTCGAAGCCTGCTGATCACACGGTGGCTACAAAAACCGATTGCATCCTCCTCATCTTATTTGTTCCAGCTTTGATCAAAACAGCATGGATTTATCCTTACTTTATGCCTTGTCGTGGAGCGCTTTGCGCCCTTTCTCCTGAAGATTGTGTTGCTTTTTCCGACTGGTTGGCTCCCTGTCCGCCAAATTGGCGTCCAGCCCTTTTTTTAATATCATACCCAGCTCCATTATTGCTATAAGTAAGAAGTTTCTTACTTTATTGGGGTGAGCTTGTGGTCGAGGCGTCCACAACTAAAATTTCCTCCAAAGGGCAAGTGGTCATACCTGCGAATGTACGCAAAGCCGCCCGTCTGAGGGAGGGCGAAAAAGTCTTGGTTGTTGCCATAGGCGACACGGTGGTCCTCAAGAAAATGATTGACAGGTCCTTTGAGGAGGCCATGAAGCCTGTTTGGGAAAAGGTCAGAAAAATGGGGCTTTCGGAGCAGGACATAGATGCCATCATCGAGGAAGCGCGTGCCCAAGGCAGTCCTTGATACCAATGTTTGGGTCTCCGCGCTGATCTGGGGCGGAAGGCCTTCTGAGGTGGTGCATGCTGCAGAAGATGGAATGATCAAGATCTTCGCGTCTAAGGAGATCATCGAGGAGATAAGCCAAGTTTTGGAATACCCCAAGATCAAAAGGGTTTATGAGGCTGCAGGCATGCGCCACGAAGAACTGATTGAGACCATAATTGGGATCTCCAAGTTGGTCAATGCGAGCCTGAAAGTCACACTCATAGCCGAGCGTCCTGCAGACGACAAGTTCATCGAGTGCGCCTTGGCAGCAGGCGCAGGCTACATAGTCAGCGGAGATAGGCACCTGCTGAAAAAAGCCGGTTATGAGAAGATCCGGATCGTGCCGGTTGGCGAGTTTCTTGGAATATTGAAAAAATGAGCTTATATCTGTCGAAAATACGCGCAATCCCACGCCATTCTTCTGCGCCCTCGATAGCGCCCTCTTCTCTTGGCGTCTCCTCGTATAGCTTCCATTCGATGCCTTGGCACGGTCGCCGTTATTGATCCATGGCGCGTTTTTGGCACTCTGTGGGGGAACCGAATGCTTTTTCTGTCGCCTCCTACCCATTCATTTTCCAACATCTGATTTCGTTCCGTTTGCGGCTGGTGTCCTTATGGAGAAGCACTACGACGTCGTGGTAATCGGCGGAGGCCCCGGGGGTTACGTATGCGCCCTGCGGTCCGCCCAGCTCGGGAAGAAGGTTGCGCTCATAGAGAGGGACCAGGTCGGCGGCACATGCCTAAACCGTGGGTGCGTACCGATGAAGGCTTTCCTCTCGGTCGCCAAGACTATCAGGGACGCAAAGAGGGCCTCCAGGTCCGGGCTGGACGTTCAGGTGAGCCTCAACTTCGAGAAGGTTTCCTCCTGGACGAAGTATGTCGTTGAGAGGTCGAGGAAGGGCATCGAGTTCCTGCTGAGGTCCAGGGGGGTGGACTTGGTCAAGGGTGAAGCCAGGTTCGCCTCAAGGGGGGCTGTGGAGGTGGCGCCATCGGGGGAAGTAATAAGCGCTGAGAGTTTCGTGGTGGCGACCGGATCGAGGCCGTACGACCTCCCGGACGTGAGGTTCGACTCCAAAGGCGTGATAAGCTCCGACGAAGTATTCGCGATGAAGAGGCTCCCCAGGTCGATCTGCATAGTCGGCGGCGGGGTGATAGGCGTTGAGATGGCTACTGCGCTCGCGGAGATGGGGTCGAAGGTATACATAGTGGAGATCATGGACCAGCTCCTCCCCGGCTGGTGCCCGGACGTCGTGAAGCCCGTCTACGACTCGCTGGCGAAGCTTGGCGTCGAGATGCGGATAGGGAAGAAGATTGTGAAGCTGGAGAGGAGAGAGGGGGAAGGAAAGGAAGGCGGAGCCGGGGGAGGATCATCGAGCGGAGAGCAAGGAAGCGGCTGCAGCGGATCGCCGGAAGGGTGGTACGCCGCGACGCTCTCGGACGGGAGCACGATAGAGGCTGAGCGCGTCCTCGTCGCGGTGGGCAGGAGGCCGAACACCGACAGCCTCGGGCTTGAGAGGATTGGGGTGCAGCTTGACAGGAAAAGCTTCGTGGTAGTCAACTCCAGGATGGAGACGGGCGCCCCCGGTGTATTCGCGGTGGGGGACGTGGTCGGGGTGCCTTACCTGGCGCACAGGGCCTCGGACCACGGGTACCAGGTCGCTGAGATAATCGCGGGGAGGAGGGAGAGGCTGGATCCGCTCCCGGTGCCGTCCGTCGTCTACTCCGACCCGGAGATAGCGGTCGTCGGGATCGACGATCAGGAGGCTGCGAAGAGGGGGATTGATGCGGTGTCCGGGACGTTCCAGCTCGCGGCTCTCGCCAGGGCGATGACAATGAACCGCCCGGAGGGGTTCGTGAGGATCGTCGCGGAGAAGGGGAGCGGGAGGATCATTGGGGCCCAGATCGTCGGCGCGAACGCCTCGGACATGATAGGGGCCTGCGTCCTTGCGGTCCAGAAGGGGTTGAGTCTTGGGGACATCGCGTCTTCGGTGATGCCGCACCCGACCCTGGTGGAGTCGCTGATGGAGTGCGCGAAGGGGGCGTTGGGCGAGCCGCTCCACGGCTCATCCAAAAATTGATCTTGCCGCAAGGATGAAGTCTGATTTGAAGGTGCCCGCCTCGCCTTTCCCAGCAAACGGTTGGAACAGAAATAAAAATAAAAACAATGATGACGAGAGACGTTCAAGAATCGTCCTTGAGCTCTATTCCAAGCTGCCTCAGCCCTTCTTTAATTTTGTCTTCGTACTCCTCCTTGCTTATGGTGCCATCGGATGCCTTGAGCTCTATTCGGATCAAATTGAACTTTGACTGTAAGAACCGGAATATGCTCAAGAGATCGGATGCCTTCCCACGTGGGACCTCGAACTCGAGGCGCAGCTCCTTTTTATCTTGTTTATTCGGAATCGCCTCAAAGTCAGAGCCGAAAGATCCCTGATCTATTGCGACTTTGTTAGGGGTTGTAGTTTCTGTTTCAGCACACTTGGTTCCTGCGTCTGCTGAGGAAGTCTCTGCCGCCACGAGTATGTAGACAAGGATTATCCAGATGGAGACGACAAGGTTAGAGTGGAACGAGTCGTTGATGGTAGACCCGATTGACCCGCAAGAAATGAGTTGGAATCTCGCAAGCCTTGTCTGGGGCTATGCGTTAGCGCTTTTTTAGTAACTCTTCTTAATGTCCGTTTCTATAAGCTGTTGAATCATGAGGGAATAATCTTTCACAGATAAGAAGGTGCCAAACATTTATAACGCTACTATAACTTACTGATTTTAGGAAATTATGTCGGCTAAGATGAAGAGCACATCAGACTTTAAACAGCTTTCGATCGAAGAAGCATTCAAAATTTTAGAAACCTCCATGCTTGGGCTTACAGAATCTGAAGCAAAAAATCGAATGGAAAAGTTTGGATATAACGAGATAGCGGAAGAGAAGAAAAATCCTTTGGTTGAAT